>Ga0210394_10003242_pt1 | contig 20811 bp, 18 predicted proteins | sample IncBWC12MmetaG_FD_160121 | JGI IMG/M metagenome (GOLD analysis project Ga0210394, IMG submission 160121) | Forest soil microbial communities from Barre Woods Harvard Forest LTER site, Petersham, Massachusetts, United States - Inc-BW-C-12-M | ecosystem: Environmental > Terrestrial > Soil >...
CCGGCTCCGGTGGCGATCGTGCTGTCGATGGTCCTGAGCCCCTTCATCCTCAACAACAACAAGCGCGTGGCGCGCTTGCTGCTGCGCGAGCGGGCGCCGGCACCCACCGCCAGCGAGCGCGAGGCGGCGGCGACCGGGCAGATCGCGCGCCGTGAGCATGTGATCCTGTGTGGCTTCGGCCGCGTCGGCCAGAACGTCGCGCGGGTGCTCGAGTCCCAGGGCTTCGAGTACATCGCGCTCGATCTGGACCCGGCGCGTATCCGCGCCGCGCGCCAGGCGGGCGATCCGGTGATCTACGGCGACTCCGCCGACGAGGAGCTGCTCACCACCGCGGGCCTCGCCAACGCCAGCGCGGTCGTCATCAGCTTTTCCGATCCGGCCACCTCGATCGGGATCCTGCACAGCGTGCGTCACATCCGCCCGGACGTACCGGTGCTGGTGCGCACCCAGGACGACGCGCGCCTCAAGGAGCTCAAGGACGCGGGCGCGACTGATGTGGTGCCGGAAACCTTCGAAGCCAGCCTCATGCTGGTCTCGCATGTGCTGATGCTGCTGCAGGTGCCGGTGTCACGCGTGGTGCGCACCGTGGGTGACATCCGCAACAACCGCTATGCCGTGCTGCGAAATATCGTCGGGCAAGGTGAATCAAGCCCGGCCGATGAACTTAGCGAACACCGCGAGGAGACCAAGTCGGTGGTGGTTCCGCCGGGCGCCTGGGCGGTGGGGCGCAGCCTCGAGGAAGTGCGCAGCCACAACGTTGCAGTCACCTTCACCGGCGTACGCCGCCAGGGCATTCTCGGCCGCGACCCGGCCGGTGACACCGTGCTGCGCGACGGGGACATCGTGGTGATCTACGGCCAGCCCGAGGAGCTGGAGCGCGCCGAGGCGGTCCTGCTGGCCGGATGATGCGAAGATAGCGCACTCGTTACCGGACGGATGCCATCCCATGCACAAGAGCCGACTCGGCGGATTCATTATTGATTGCCAGACCGACGACCTGGAGGCAGCCACCAGCTTCTGGAGCGCGGCGCTCGGGCTGAAGGTAACCGCCTCCGCTGCCTCGGAACTGAAGTACCGCAGCCTCGCCACCGCCGAGGACGAGGTGCATCTGGAAGTGCAGATCGTCGCACACCCGAGCCGGGTACACCTGGACATCGAGGCTGACGACATCGAAGCGGAGGTGCGGCGGCTGGAGAAACTCGGCGCGCGGCGCATCGGGCCGGTGGAGACCTGGTACGTCATGGAGGCGCCGACCGGGCAGCGCTTTTGCGTGGTGCGCGTGCTGCGCGCCGACTTCGCGACCCGCGCCAACACCTGGCACGACTAACGACCATAAGTGAACCGCAGCGACATCCACTTCCCCCCCAAGCACGCGCCGTTGCGCGATGACGTGCACGCGCTCGGGGCGCTGGTCGGTGAAATCCTGCGCGAACAGGGCGGCCAGCAGCTGTTCGAGCTGGTGGAGCTCGACCGCGTCGCCGCCATCAAGAGCCGCGGCGGCTCGAACGAGGCACGCGCGGAGCTGGCGGCGTGTGTGCGCGGCCGACCGCCGGCGCTGGCACGGGATCTGGTGCGCGCCTTCTCGACCTGGTTCCTGGTCGTCAACGTTGCCGAAAAGGTGCATCGCATCCGCCGCCGCCGCGAGTACTTCCTCAAGGATAGCCAGCGCCCGCAACCCGGCGGCGTGGAGGATGCGCTGGCGACGCTCAAGGCGCGCGGCCTCACCCAGGCCGAAGTGCTGGAGCTGATCGGCAGCCTGTCCATCGAGCCGGTGTTCGCGCCGCATTCGACCGAGGCCAGCCGCCGCACGCTGCTGCGCAAGCAACAGCGCATCGCGCAGCGCCTGCTCGAGCGGCTCGACCCGAGCCTCACGCCGCACGAGGCGCGCAGCGTCTGGAACAACATCCGCATGGAGCTGACTACTGCCTGGCAGACCGAAGAGCTGCCGCGCGAGCGGCTGACGGTCGCCGACGAACGCGAGCAGATCCTGTTCTACCTCACCGAGATCCTCTACCGCGTGGTGCCGGCGTTCTACGAGGAAATTGCGCTCGCCCTGGAGAAGGTCTACGGCACCCGCGCGGACGCGGCGCGCGTGCCACCGCTCCTGCACGTCGGCACCTGGGCCGGTGGCGATATGGACGGCAATCCGGACGTGCACGCCAAGAGCATCCGCGAAGCGCTCGCGCGCCAGCACCAGGTGATCGTCAACAGTTACTTCGCGGAGTGCCAGGAGCTCGCACAACGACTCTCACAGAGCGCCAGCCGCGTGCCCGCCTCCGCCGACATCGTCAAGCGTGTCGAGGAGTACATGCGCCTGCTGCCGGGCGCGCGCGCCATCACGCCGGCGCGCCATGACCGCATGCCGTACCGGGTGTTTCTCGCGCAGATCGGTGAGCGCCTGCGCAACGGCTTCGAGGGCCGCGCCAGCGGCTACGAGAACGCCCGCCAGTTCCGCGACGATATCGCCCTCATTGCCGTCAGCCTCAAGGCTAACAAGGGCGTCAACGCCGGGCTTTTCTACGTCGAGCGGCTGCTGCGGCGCATCGATACCTTTGGCTTTCACCTGGCGGCGCTCGACGTGCGCCAGCATGCGAGCATCCTGCACCAGGTCATCGCCCAGGGCTTCGACGACCCCCACTGGCTGACGCGCGACAGCCGCGAGCGGCGTGGGCTGCTCGCGCAGGCGCTGGAAAAAGACCGCGGGCCGACGGTCGAGCTGGACGCGCTCGGCCGGCGCATGCTGGCGGTATTCGATGCCATCATGCAGGGCCGGCATCGCTACGGCCCCGAAGCCATCGGTTACTTCATCGTCAGCGGGGCGAGCGGCGCGGACGATGTACTCGCGGCCCTGCTGCTGGCGCGCTGGGCCTCGGCCTACGACAAGCGCAGCGGCGAGGTGGCGCTCGACATCGCGCCGCAATTTGAAACCGCGGCAGCCCTGGGCGCGTGCGGCAACACCATGCAGGAGCTGCTCACGGACCCCTTGTACCGCCGTCATCTTGCGGCTCACGGCCGGCGGCAGTGCGTGCTGATCGGCTACTCCGACAGTAACAAGGAGGCCGGTGCCTGTGCCTCGCGGGTTGCCATTCACCAGGCGCAGGGGGATCTGGCGCGGGTGCTCGCGGCCGCCGGCGAACAGCACGTGCTGTTCCATGCCCGCGGCGGCAGCGTCGCGCGTGGCGGTGGGCGCATTGAAGCGATCGTGAACGCCGCGCCCGCGGGCGCCGTGAACGGCGTGCTGCGTATCCGCGAGCAGGGTGCGACGGTCAAGCAGGGCTATGGCCTGCGTCCCATTGCGATGCGCACGCTCGAGCGCGCCTTCAACGCGCTGTCGCTCACCACCGCGGCGCTGCGGCGCGGGGAACTGCAGCCGGACTCCCCGGAGCAGCTGCAGATCGGCGCACTGCTGGCGCAGGAGAGCCGTGCCGCCTATCAGCGCCTGGTGTACGAAGAGCCGCGCTTCTACGACTACTTCGAGGCCGTGACGCCGATCGACGTGATCGAGCGCATGCAGATTGGCGCACGCTCGGTACACCGCTCCGAGAATGCGGGCATTGCGGGTCTGCTGCCGGTGCCGTGGGTATTCGCCTGGTCACAATCGCGTTACATGCTTCCGGGCTGGTACGGCGCGGGCGCGGGACTGGCCGCGGTGGTTGAACGGTTCGGGCTGGAGCGGGTGCGGGCGGCAAGCGCCGCGTGGTTTTTCCTGCGCAACCTCATCGATGACATCGAGACCATGCTGGCGCGCGCCGATCTTGAGATTGCGCACTACTACGACGCGCTCGCGCCGGCAGGTCTGCGCCATTTCGCGGACACCATTCGCGCCGAGCACCGCCTGGCGTGCACCCAGGTGCTCGCCATCAAGGACAACCGCGAACTGCTCGATTCCGACCCGACGCTGCAGCGCTCAATCCAGCTGCGCAACCCGTATGTCGACCCCATGAACCTCATGCAGGTGGACCTGCTGCAGCGCTGGCGCGCGGGCGGCCGCGAGGACCGCGACCTGTTCGAGGCGCTGCTGGCGAGCGTCGGCGGCATCGCCCAGGGCCTGCAGAGCACCGGTTGAACCGCCCATGGCCGGCACCATAACAATCCGCAGCGCCGCCGCCCACGAGATGCCGGAGGTGCTGGCATTCATCCGCGAGCTCGCGGTGTACGAGCACCTGGAGCACGAGGTGGTGGCGAGCGTTGCGGACCTGTCGGCCGCCCTGTGCGGTGCGCAGCGCTACGCGGAAGTCGTGTTTGCGTGCCTCGACGGCGTGCCGGTGGGCTTCGCGCTCTTTTTTCACAACTTCTCGACCTTCCGCGGCAAGCCCGGCATCTACCTTGAGGACCTGTTCGTGCGGCCCGCCGCGCGCGGCCGCGGTATCGGCAAGCACCTGCTCGCCTGGCTCGCGGCCACCGCGCTCGAGCGTGGCTGCGCACGGCTCGACTGGGCGGTGCTCGACTGGAATGAGCCGGCGTTGGGTTTCTATCGCCGCCTCGGGGCGGTGGCGCTGGATGGCTGGACGACCTTGCGTCTCAGCGATGCGGCGCTGGAGAAGCTGGCGCGCGAGGCCTGATCAGCCCGCCATGGGCTGGCGCGAGAACAGCAGGTCGGTTTGCGCCCTGGGGCAGGAAGACACCCGGCGCGGAGCACTTGGCGCGCGCCAGTTCAGATACCACTCAAGCGAATAGTGGTTCTCAATTTCATAGGCCATGAAACCGGCGGCAACAAACTGCGCAAAGACGCTGTCCCACTCCGCAGGATTGTCCTGCCACGATGCCTCCACGATCACCACCAGTTCCTGGGGGAATCGCGACACGTCAGCCAACAGTCCCTTGAGAACCGGCAGTTCGCCACCTTCGATGTCGATCTTGATCAGCTTGGCGCGCGCGATCTCCTCGGGCGTGAGAATCTGCGCCAGCGCCCAGGCTTCAACCGTTGTCTCGGCGGGAAGTCCGCGCGAGGCGAGCGTCGTCGTGGCGCCGATATTGCGGGCACCGCCGGAATACAGCGTCACGGTTTGCTGGCGATCAGACACAGCTGCATTCACAAGCCGAACGTTGCCCGCCCGGTTGATGCGCACGTTGTGCTCCAACAGGCTGAAAATGCGCGGCGCGGCCTCGATTGCCACCACCTTGCCAGCGGCCCCGACGACGCTCGACGCCAGCAGCGTGTCATAGCCGATGTTGGCCCCGACATCGACGCAGACGTCGCCGGGACGCAATATCCTGCCGATCCAATAGGAAATGTCTGGTTCCCAGACCCCGAAATTCAGAATACTGCGCTGAATCAGGTCGTTCGGATCGCACAGCAGCTCGGCGCCAAAATAAGTGCTGCCCTGGCGCGGCACCGTGAAACGCCGCAACAGCGCGTTATGGACCCGCAGCAGGAAAACCCCAACCGGGGTCGGTAGCGACTTGATCAGATCGACCGCGGGCTTGCCGACTACCAGATTTGAGTTGAGGCCGTCCATATCCCTGCCTGGTCCGGGGCGCTCCATACTCTGCCCATTGCCACGGCAGAGCAACGGGCATAACGCCGGGTATTGCGGCGCACGCGGCGCGCCGTCAGGGCCGCCGGTAGACCACGCCGTTCTTCATGACGAACACGACCCGGGCGAGCGTTTCGATATCACGCGTCGGGTCACCGCTCACGGCCGTAAGGTCCGCCAGCATGCCGGCGCGAATCCGGCCGAAATCCGCTTCGCGACGCAGGATTTTCGCGTCGGTGGCGGTGGCGGCGGTGAGCGCCTGCACCGGCGTCATGCCGTCACGCACCATCCATTGCAGCTCACGGTAGTTGCTGCCGTGGGCGAACACGCCCACATCACTCCCGCTGCCGATGATCACGCCGGCTTTCATCGCGGTCGTGAATGCCCGCCGCGCCTGCTCCATGCCCGCGGTCGGCGCGGATTTCCCGGGCAGGTAATGTTCGAAGTACTCGCCGTAGGCTTCCTCGGCGGTCAGGGTCGGCAGATAGGCGACGCCGTGCGCGGCCATGAGTGCGAACACTTCGGGAGTGCCGTTGAAACCGTGTTCGATGGTGTCGACGCCGGCGAGCACCGCGCGGCGCATGCCTTCGGCGGTGGTGGCGTGCACCGCGACCGGCCGCCCGGATGAGTGCGCGGTCTCGATGAGCGCCCGCAACTCCTCTTCGCTGAAGGTGGGCTGCTGGGTGCCGCCCGGGCCCCAGCGGTAATCCGCGTACACCTTGATCCAGTCCGCGCCGCGCCCGGCCTGCTCGCGCACGGCGCGAATCACTTCCGGAACACCGCTCGCCTCCTGCGCCCCCTGCGGCGTGCAGCACACATCCGGGCGCAAGGCACGCGGTGCCGGCCCGTAACTGCCGGTCGCGACAATGGCGCGGGTCGCGACGAACAGGCGCGGACCTTCGACGAGGCCGTCCTCGATGGCGTGGCGCAGCGACACGTCGGCGTAGTCCGCGCCCTCGGTCCCCAGGTCGCGCAGCGTCGTGAATCCGGCCATGAGCGTCGCGCGCGCCGCCGTGGCGGCGCGTAGCGTGCGGTACGGCACCGGCTCCTTCAGAACCTGCTCGTCCCATGACGTCTCGTTGTAGGGATGCAGGAACAGGTGTGAGTGCGCGTCGATGAGGCCCGGCAGCAGGGTCGCGCCCGGCAGATCGATCACGCTTGCATCCGCGCCGGCGTGCACGGTAGCCGGCGGTCCCACCGCCACGATGCGTGCCCCGTCAGTCAGCACGACCCAGCCGGCATGCAGCGGTTCCCCGGCCGTCCACACCTGCGCCGGACGCAGCAGCGTCGCCGTCGGGACTGCCGCGCCAGCGCCGGAGGCGGCGCCCAATACGAGCGCGATGCAGACGGCCGCGCGCCCCGGCGCGCGCCAGGCGCCGGTTCTCACGAACCCATCAGCACGGTGGTGTCGTAGCTTTCGAATCCCTGGATGGCGCGGCCGTAGGCATTGAACACCAGCCGCTCGGCGACCTTGTCCGCGCGCGGCGCGAGCAGCATGCGCAACACCACATCGTCCGCCGGCCGCGTGGCCTCTTCCGCCAGCAACTGCTCGATGACGCGGGTCAGGCGGTGCATCAGCTCGTTCACGAAGCGCAGGTGCGCGCCGTCGTGCACCTGGTCGTTGCCCGGCCCGTAGGTGGCGCGCGCCTCCTCGGCGAGTTCGTGCAGGAACAGGTTCAGGAGCCGCGCCTTGTCTACCAGCCGCAGCTCCACAAAAAACTGAATTTCGGAATTGAGGTTCATGACACCCCCAAGGATTGCGACTTCCTACGCGCTAGGCAGGGAAGAAGTCAATGGGTTTGGTCGTGGTAATGGTCTCAACATCCTTGGCGTCGAAGTGCAGCAGGCGCACCAGCGCCACGATCTTGCTCTCCAGCTCCGGGTTCTTCAGCTCGCTCGAGACCACCCGGCACATGGTCACCTCGCCGCTCGGCGCGATGGTGAACTCCAGCACCAGCTTCCCCTGCAGCTCCGCGTTGTCGCGCAGCGCCCGGGCGTAGAGGTTGTAGATACGGCCCTTGTTGCGGTCGAAGACCAGTTCGATCTCTTCGGGCGAGCGCGCCGCCTTGCCGCTGCCGCCGCTGCGCGTCGGCGGGCGGTTGTTGAGACCGGAGCGCGCGATGCCGGAGGTGACCGCGGTGGTGTCATGGCCGGTGAGCGAGCCCGCCCCGGTGCCGAAGCCGCGGCTGGAGTTGGCGGAGGTGATGCCGCCGCTGCCCGCGCCCGCCTTCGAGGTAATGAGGGAGCGCTCGGCGTGTGAATCAGCGCCGACGGCGCCGGAGAGGTTCTTGGTCTCCAGCGGCGACAGGTCCATCACCTCGCGCAGGTCGGCGAGCTCGTCCTTCACCTGGTTCAGCTGCTTCTGCGCCTTCTCGTGCGCGCGCTGGCGTTGATCGACCGGCGGTGGAATCGGCACCGGCTTCGGCTCGATCTTGGGCTTCACTTCCACTTTTGGTGCCGGCGGTGGGGGCGGCGGGGGCTTGGGTTTGTTCTCGAGCATCACCCGCGCGAGACGCTGCGGAATATCAACGGTCGTCGAGCGCTTGGGCGCCGGCAGGAGCGGAAACAGGATGCCGAACAACACCAGCAGCACCAGCAGCACCTTGAGGATCTTGCGAAAACGCTGGCTCGCTTCCTCATCGCCTTCCCAGGGCAGCTCGAACTCACGGTAATAAGGCGCAATGACCATGCTGTCAGCCCGGCTTGAACTGGCCGGCCACGACCGGCTTTTCTTTCTGGATGACCGCCAGCGACACCTTGCCGTAGTCCGCGTCGGTGCAGGTGAGCATCACCCGCTTGATCACGTCGTAGGGAATCGCCTTGTCCGCCATGATGGTGATCTCGCGCTGCGCGATGTCACGCTCGCTCATTTCCTTGCCCACCAGCAGCGGGCGCTTGAGCGCGTCACGCAGTGATGCAACCAGGGCGCCCGAGCCGGCGCGGATCTCGGCGACGGTGGCGATGTGCTCGCCCTGCACGAACAGGTCGGTCTTGGTGATCATCACGACCACGGATTGTTTGGGGGCGGTCTGCGCGATCGATTGCGGAATCTCGATGCCCTTGGCGTTCTGGATGACCTCCACCTCGGTCGAATACACCAGCAGGAACGCCACCATCACCGAGAGGATGTCGATGAGGGGGATCAGGTTCAGCTGCGCATCGGCGCGGTGACGCATGTGGTGCGCCGCCATGCGGCGGGCGCGATTCGACATGCTCATGGCGGTGCTCCGCCGGGGGCTGGGGGCTCGCCAATCGCCGGTGCATCTCCCAGGGAAATATCCGGGAACAGTTCCGCCTGCACGGTGTTGATGCCCTGCCCCACTTCAAACACCCGCACCCGATCCATGACCTGCACCACGGTGTCGTAGGGCGTATCGGGCTCGAGCAGCACGCTGGCCTCGGTCTTTTCGGGGAACTTGGCCTTGACGCGCTTCAGGTACTCGGCGAGCGCGTTGTAGTCGTAGCCGGCCGCGGTGTTGGGAATGCTTGCGAGCGGACCGGAGTTGCGGTCGGCCACCTGCAGGAACTCCTTGCGCACCATGACCTCCAGCTGCAGCCCGGGCGGGGGCTCCTTGAAGGTCGTGTTCTGCGCCGGCAGGTTCAGCTGCAGGATCACGGTGCGGGAGAACACCGCGGTCATGAGCAGGAAGGTGACCAGCACCGTGAAGATGTCGATCATCGGCACCAGCAGGAGCTCGGCGGGCTTGCGTGAGTGCCGCTCCAGCTTGCGGGATTGATATGAACGGCGCATAGGGGCTAACGGCCCTTCAGGTCCTTAAAGCGCGGCGCGAACCGCTCAGGCCGCAGCGGGCGCAGGCTGCTGCCGCTCGGTGATCGCGTTCAGGAACTTGACCGACGCCATCTCCAGGCTGTCGATGAGTTCCGTCGTCTTGGTCTGCAGGAACGCGTGGATGAACAACAGCGGCACCGCCGTCATGAGGCCGAAGGCGGTGCAGTTCATCGCCACCGAAATACTCGCCGACAGCAGGTTCGCCTTTTCCGCCGGGTTGACGGTCGCCACCGCCGCGAACGCGCGGATCAGGCCCATCACGGTTCCCAGCAGGCCGAGCAGCGTCGCCAGGTTCGCGAAGGTCGCGAGGTAGTGCGTGCGCTTCTCGAGGCGCGGCACCACTTCCATCAGGCTCTCCTCCATGGCCTTCTCGATATCATCGCGGCGGCGCGCGGACTGAATCCGTGCCAGTCCGTAGTTAAGGATGTGGCCGATGGCGGAGTCAGACTTGGAGGTCGTCTGCGCCACCTGGCGGAAGTTGCCCTGCGCCAGCAACGGTACGATCTCGTTCCACAGGCCGCGGTTACGCACCGCGGTGTGGGTGAGATAAATGTAACGTTCAACTGCGATGGCAAGACCCACCACGAACACGATCGCGATGGGGTACATGAACCAGCCACCGCCCTGAAAGAATCGTACGATTAAATCCCAGAGAAACATCTGACACTCCCGCTCAAGTGATCGCTCAAGTGACCGCTACACACAAGCACTAATACAGTGAAAATTGAATGACATAAGCTCAAAAAGCTGCGACCCAGCTCTCATCCTTGCACGACCCGGGCCGGCAATTCAGGGCTTGTCGCCAGAAAGGGGCGCCGCGCCCGCTTTTGCCCCCTTGGCATCCGGTTTCAGGGCGTCGTAGTAACGGTTTTCGCGCTGGAACACGTCCCGGTCGAGAGGCTGCAGCACCTCATCGAGCAGGCTGTTCGGCGGCTTGCCCGCCAGGTCGCTCAAGTCCGAGCGCTTCCACGGCACGATGTACAGAACCTTCGGCAGCTCGCGGTTGCCGGTGATATCGGTGGTTTCCAGTTGCAAGCGGTCAGCGCCCTTGCGCGCGCGGCTGCCGTCCGGACGCGCCGGTGCCGATGCCGGCGCGCTGGCAGGTGCCGCGGTAGCCGGTGCCGTGGCCGCGGCCGGTGGGTTGCCAGGCGCGGTGGTGTCGACTGCGGGCTCGAGTTGATCGGGCCGCGGAATGTCGATCGGGCGCGGCGTGGCCACCGGCGCGGCCGGTGGCGCAGGCGCGGCAGCTTGCGGCGACGTCGGGGTCTGCTGCGCGAACACACCGGCGCAAGGCGCTAAGCACAATGCCAGGCACAGCAGCGACCAGCGGGGAAAGCGGCGATGAGTGCGCATGTTCAGTTTCCTCCCTTGGCGGGGGTGGGCGCGGCCGGTGTTGCGGCCGGAGCCGTGACCGGCGCCTCGGATGCTCCCGGCGCGGCCGTTTCGGGTGCCGGGGCCTGGGCGGCAGGCGGCTTGATACCTAGGCGCTGGCGCAGCTCGGCAATCCAGCCGCTGACCGGCTTATCTTCGCCGCTGAGTTGCTTGTATTGCTCCAGCGCGGCCAGCGCGCTGCGCGGATCGCCCAGATACAGATCCTCAACGACCCCGAGATTGCGCCAGGCGGGCGCGTAGCGCGGGTCGGCCGCGATCGCGGCGTGGTAGGAGTCAGTTGCGTCCTTGAACTCCCCGCGCAGGCTTTGCGTGGCGCCAAGCTCGGTCCAGGCGACGGCATTGCCACTCTCGCGCGCGACCGCGCTCTTCAGCAACTGCTCGGCTTCGGGAAGCTCGCCCTGCTTGCGCTTGATGATCGCCACATTCACCAGTGGAGCTGCGTACTGCGGATACTGCAGCGCGATCTGTTTGAATTCCAGCTCAGCCTCATTCAGGTTCCCGCCACGCATAACGTTCACCGCGCGCTCGAAATCGGCACGCGCCGCGAGCGACACTTCCGGGTGCGTCACGGCCGCCGGTGCGCCCGCTGGCACAGTGGTGGACGGCGCCGCCGCGGGTGAAGTTCCCGCAGTCGCGGGCGCCGCCGGTGCGCTCGCCGGTACGTTCGCAGGGGGCGCAACCGCCGTTGCACTGCGCGCCGCGGGCCCTGCCGCCGGCGGGCGGCTGGGCGCGCTGCTGCAGGCGCCAACAGCGCCGATCGCGAGGCACAGCGCCATGGCGCGCAGCGCGCTGACAGCGGCGCCGGGCGCACTTTGCAGGCGCTCACTCGAGGCTGGCAACGACATCCTGCCTCACCTCCGTCTTGCCATAGCGGGCGGGCTTGAGCACCGCCAGCGCCTGAAAACTCTTCCGTACCCACTCGTCGCAGATCCCGCCCTGGGTACGCGCGGTGTTGACCTCGTGGGCCTTGATGGCCTCTTCCTCGAAAGGGAACACCTGCTCCTCGAGCAGCGAGTTGTATTCCTCGAGCTCATCACCCTTGAGGGCCGGCGGGCGCTCCGAATGCAACAGGTCACTCGCCAGCGTGCCATACAGCTCGGCCATTTCGTAAGTCGCGGCGGTGGTCACTTCCGAACCTGGTAGGCGGCGGCGCGCTTGTAGGCGGCCATCGCCGTCTCGAGCGCGTCGCGCTTGGTCACGAGACTCTTTTTCAGCGGCGCCGTCAGGCGCACACCCCGAAACTCGTCGCGCGGGCGCTGCGCGAGCGCCAGCTGCGCTTTGGCCGCCAGATAGTGCGTGCGCTCGGTGCTGGCGCTGCCGGCCTGTGAATCGGCCTTGATGATTTCCTGGTACCAGTAGTCACGCCGCACCGCGTCCCCGCTCTTGGCGGCGTAATCGGCGAGGTGCTGCCGGGCTTCCTCGGCGTCGGCCAGCGGCGCAGGATTCGCCGCCACGAACTTCTCGAGCATCGCGATCGCCTTGGGGGTATTGCCCGCCTTGGCGTACAGGTCGGCGGACTGCAGCAGCGCCTCGCGCTGCACCGAGCGCTCTTCGGCCGGGTTGGCGGCGATGCGCTCGAACTCCCCGGCGGCCTCGCCGGGCCGGCCGGCCGAACTGTAGGCAACCGCAAGCTTGCGGGTCACTTCGCGCTGCAGCTCGTGCTGCGGAAACTGCCGACGGAAATCCTCGAGCACACCGATGGCACGATCCCATTGCTTGAGGGTGATGAGCTCGGCCGCCGCGTCGTACTGCGCGTTAGCGCGGATTTTCGAGTCCGGCGCGACGCGCGCCACCCGCAGGAAGTCCTCCACCGCGCCGCCGCCGTCGCCCGCCTTCTGCTTCGCTTCGCCCTGCTTGTACACCGAGGCGGCGAGGCGCTCAGTGAGGTCGGCGCGCATTTTCTCATCGCCGCCGGCGAGCGCGCGCGCCTGCACGAAGGCCGGCTCCGCCTGGGCGTATTCGCCGCCGTCAAAATGCGCCTGCGCGATGATGGTCCAGGCGATGCGCTGCTTGGCGGCGTCCACCGGCGGCGTGCGCGCGAGAATGGATTGCGAAACGCTGATGGCGCGCGGCCGGTCGCCAGCGGCGAAAATCTCCTCCGCGGCCCGGGTGAGGACGCCGGCGCTGTCGGGATGTTCGGGGAAGGTCTGGGCGAATTTCACGCCCGAGTCGGTGGCGCGCTTGTGCCACGCCTGCTTGTCCGCGCCGGCGAGACTTTCCTCCGCCTTCTGGTAGCACACCAGCGCCGCGTAGGCCGCGGTCGAAGACTTGTCGTTGCGCGGGTAGGAGTAAGCGGTGCGCTCGTACTCGCTCGCCGCGTCCTGGTACTGATGGCTCTCAAAGAGCGTCTCCGCCAGCAGGTAATTGGTGGCCGCCGAATCCGCATCCTCGGGGAAGGACTTAAGGTACGCGCGGTACCAGCGGGCGGCCTCCTGGTAATCCTCGACGCGCTTGGATTTCTGCGCGCTGGCGTGGAAATAGGTGGCGACGTCCTTGAGATTGACCTTCAGTTCCTGCACCACGCGCGGATGGTCGGCGCGCGTACGGCCCTTCCAGTAGGGCGAATCGAAGTTGTAGCGCTCGACGAACTCATGCTTGGCATCCAGCACCAGCTGGCTGAAACCGCCCTTGCCGTAGGCCTCGATGGCCGACATCGCCAGGTCCGGGGCGTGATCGCTGTAGGGGTCGCGGGCCACGTAGGCACGATAGGTGGTGGCGGCGTCCTGGAAGCGCTGCTTTTCCACGTACAGATCGCCGAGCCGCGAATACAGCAGCCAGGCGTACGGGCGATCGCCGTGGGTTTTCAGGAACTGCTCGAGTGTGGCGGCGCCTTCGTTGTAGGAAAAAGTGATGCTCATCACCCGCAGGGTGTCTTCGACCAGTTCGCGGTCGCCGCGCTTGAGACTCTCCAGTCGCCGGCCCTTGCCGGCCGCGCCGAGTTCCTGGTCGAGCACCGCGCCAAAGGACGGCAGGCTCTCGAGCGTCTGGGATTGCTTGAAGAGTGACCAGCCGTGCTTGTACTGGCTTTGCTGGTAGAACTCCGACGGGCCGTGCTGGATCACCGCCGCGTAGGCACGCTCGGCTTCCGCGTAACGCCGCGCCGAGAACAACAGCTCGCCACGGCGGAATTGCACCTCATCCAGCTGTGGACTGTTCGGATAGTGCTGCACGATGCGATCCAGGGTACCGAGCGCCTGCTCGGGCTGGCCGGTGGTCTCGTAGGCGCGTGACAGCTGGTAGAGCACCTGGTCGTTGCGCGTGTAATCCGGGTACGCCTTCAGCAGCGTCGTGTACAGCCGGATCGCCTCGTTTCCCTGCAGGTCGGTGATCGTGACCTCCTGCTCCAGGCGTTGCATTTCACCGGCGTCGAGATTCAGGTCCCCGAGACGCCGCAGCGCCTCGGCGCGCAGCTTCGGATCGGTGTTCTGCAGCTCAAGAAAACGCCGGTAGTTCTCCATTGCGCCGCTGACATTGGCGGCTGCGGCGGTGTCCTTGTGCACTTCGACCTTGTGCGTGGGGAGGTCGCCGATGGTCTGCGCCTGCACGCCGGCAGGCGCGCCCATCAGCAGCATCGCGGACGCGAGCGCCGCGGGCACGACCGGTGCTGCCCAGGCTCTCATCGCGGCGGCACCGGTGTCGGTGGCGCAGCATCCGGCGCAGGCCCGGGAGGCGCCGGCGCGGCGGTGTCATCCGGCGTGACCGACTCGGGCTCGGTGCCTTTCTGGACCGGGGCCGGGGGCCTGGCGTGCGCGGCATTCTCAGAACTCGCCGCGCGGTCATACATCGAGGCGAGTGCGAAGCGGGCCTGTATCTGGTAGGCCGCCAGGCGTGCTTTCTGCTGCGTGAGCTCGTTCACGGCGATCTGCGCCAGGTAACTGCTCTGTTTTTCCTGTGTGGCCGCGATACGCACCTGGATGGCTTCGATGCGTGCCTTGAGCGCGGCGACCCGGTTGGCGAATTCCCCGGTGTTCGCCGGCATGCTGCGCAGCGCGCGCTGCACCCGGATCCAGCGGCTCTGCGCTTCGCGCAGCGTGAGGTCCAGATCCTTCAGGTCCCGCTGCACCTGCCACAAGCGCGCATTCCACGCATCCTCGAGGCCCATCTGCAGCACGCCCTTCACCAGCGCCAGCCGCTCGTGCAGGTCCGGGTTGTCAGGGGTATCCGGCGCGCCGACCACCGCCGTCTCCACCCGACGCATGCGCGCCCACTGCGCACGCTCGGCGTCGGTACCCAAGGCGGCGACATCGTGACGGGCGACGACGTCACGCAGTTGGTTCTGGAGGGCGACGTCGCGCTGTTGCAGGTGGTCGACCGCTCCGGAGGCGAGCAGCTGCTGCGCGCGCGGCACGCGCTCGGCGTAGGCGCGATCGCGGGTATCGATCATGTCCTGGAAGGCATCCATGCTGTCGCTCCAGCGCGCCAGCGTGCCTTGCAGGAAGCCAAGATCGCGGTAGTTCTTCAGGCCCTCCTGGAAATCGTGTCCGGCAAGCACCGCGTACAGGTAACGCGACTCGGGAGCATCCGGGAGATCCTTGAGCTGCCAGAACCACCCGGCGCGCGGTGCGCGCTCCCCGTCACGCTCCTGGTCGGCAGCGAGCACGCGCTTGAGCATGTCACCCTGGTTAATGCGGGCGATCGCCGCGTCCAGGCGCCCATCCTCGGTGCTGAAGGACTCGACCGCGCGCTCGTAGTAGTCGGCCGCCTGGGCGTTGGCGTTGAGCTTGCCGAAGGCATAGGGCACCGCAAGATAGGACTCCTGCACCGCCGCATCCAGCAGGTTACGGTTACGCAGCTCCATCCACGGCGTGAGCGCGCCCTGGTAATTGCCGAGCGCCGCCTGTGCCCACCCGGTGCCGAGCAGCGCCTTGTCAGAATAGGGCCCGTTGAGGCGCACCCGCTCGAGTGCCGGCAGTGCCTTGGCCGGCTGATTGGCCTGCAGGTAGGCAAAGCCGAGAGCCAGATCGGCGCGGTCCCGCAGCGCCAGCATCTCCGAGGTGTCTGCGACCATGGAGCCGACGCCGGCAAGAAACGGCTCGGCATCGGCCAGCCGCTGAGTGCGCACCAGCGCGACCCCCAGGTTAAAGCGCGCATACGCCGACCAGACCGACGACCCGCGCCAGCCCGACAGCAGCCGGATCGCCTCATCGAAGCGGTCCTCGTGCATCAGCACGTTGGCGAACAGCAGTTCCTTGCGGGCTTCGAGGTCTGGGGACATGCGGCCGTTGATCCGGCGCAGCGCTGCGTCCGCCTTGTCGAGATAGCCGCGCGCATACCAGACCTGCGCGAGGTAGAACCACGCGCGGTTGCGGACTCCGGTGGGCACATCGTTGGTGAGCAGCCGCTCGAACAACTCGCCGGCTTCGTTGTGCATGCCGAGCTGCAGGTAGAGGCTGCCCATCAGGAGCTGCGCCTCCTCCTCGTGGTGCGGCAGGCGCTGCCAGTGATCGTAGGCAAGCAGGCGCGTCAGCGCCTCGAACTCCTTGTCCTGGTAGTAATAGAAGAGTGCATCCCCGTAGTGCAGATCGCGGATACGGGTGATCGGCAGCTTCTCCGGGTCGTGGCGGCGGGCACTCGCGGGCATGCTGGCGAGCGCCGCACAGGCGGCGAGCAACAGCGCGCGGGTGGCGGCGGCCCGGGGCAGGCGCCTACTCCCAGTCCTTGATCACGAATTCCGGCTGCAGCTTCTGCTGCTTGTCGTTTATCTTCAGCTCCAGGTACTTCGCGCCAACGCCCTTGTCGAAGCGGATGGACGCGCCGCGCTTGTAGGGGCGATCGTTCGGACCCTGGCCGTTGAAGTAGGCGACCAGCTCGTGGTGGCCGACCTTGAGGTTACCCACGTACAGGCGCTGCACACCGCCCTTGAGCAGGGCCTGCACCTCGCGCGGCGTATACAGGTAGTTGATGACCTCCTTGTCATCGAGCCGCAGCTGCACCGAATCGAGCGCGAAGAAGTCTCCAACATCCATCGACAGGAACACCGCCACCTGGGTGTTGGCAGGGAACAGCAGTTCCTCCTCGAGAATGAACAGGTCCTTGTTGAGATCGACCGCATCCTTCTTCAGTCCCTGAACCTCCTGGTCAAGGCCACGCGTGTCGGGCTCCCCGGCCGTGTCAGGCGCGGGCGTGCCGGCGGACTCGGCCGGCGGCGGCGTAGTCGGGGCGGGCGGCGCGCCAGCGGCGGCCTTGGCTGGTGGTGCGCCCGGCCCGGCCGGCGGCGCGGCCAGCGCCAGCGGCGCGGCCCACAGCGCCAGCCCCAGCAGGAGCCCGGCGCGCGTGCCGGTGTGCGAAATCAGCGGACGGATGTGCAGCATGATGGTCCCGTTCATTCGTTCAGCAGCGCGCGCAGCTGCCGGAGGTAAAGTTCATCGCTCCTGTCGCTGAAGTCACGCAGCACGTAGCGCACGGTGCCGCCGCGATCGATCAGCACGGTCATCGGCAGATTGTCGACGTCGTAGGCGCGGCCCGCCCCCTTGACCGGATCAAGCAGCATCGGGAAACCGACTTTCGCGCGCTGCGCGAACTCGCGCGCCCGCTTCTGATCGTCGTCGACGCCGATGCCATAAACCTTGAGACCGGCCGATGCATAGGTGGCGAGGCTGCGATCGAGCGCCGCCAGCTGGGAGCGGCACGGCCCGCAGCCGCCACTCCAGAAACTTAAGACCACCACCTCGCCGAGGTGCTCCCCGAGACGCACGTTGACTCCGGTCACGGCGTGCAGCCTGAAATCCGGCGCCGGGTGGCCGATGAGCGCGTGCGGCGCCTGCGCGACTGCCGGCAGTTGCGGGCCGCATGCCAGCGCGGCTGCGTAGAGCCACGGCAGAACGAACCTGCGAGGAGAGCGATCCTTGAACAATGGAAGCGACCTGCGCGAGCAGCTAAGCGAGGGAAACTCGCACAGCGCGCTTCACACTGTCAACGCGGCTCGTATGAAAACGAGCGGCGCGTGGCGCGCGTCGCCGGGGTGCGACGCACGAGCGGGCGGCGTCGACGCCCCGCCCGCAGGAGGCTCACACGATCTTCTGGAACGCGGTCATGGCCGCGAGCGCCGAAGTCGCCCCCAGACCCTGCATCGGGAACAGCGAGCTGAACTGCGCGTCCGTGCCCAGCAGGCCCATGTAGTTGAGGATGATGAGCTCCGGAATCTGGTTCACGGAGTTGGCCGCGGGGCTGGAACTCGTGACCACCGAGCCGTCGGCGCTGAAGTAGCCGATTTGCTGGCCGGCCGCCCCGTTGCGCAGCGCCGGGCGCCCGCTGGGGCTGTACACCAGGAATACGGTGGCGGCAACGCTCGAATTGTCGCCCTGCCAGCCGAGCTTGTCGCGCCCGGCGACGCTGGTGTCCACCATGCTGCTGGAGGCGAGCGAACCGTCGCTCATGAGCTGCACCATCACGGGTGTCTTGCTGCGCGCAGCGTACTCGAGCACCGCGCCGATCATCTGGCCGGCCTTGAAATTGCGTGTCTCACCGGTAGCGCGGGTGCCGTCGTGATAGTCGTAGCCGCCCATGGCGATGGTGCCGGCGCCGGCGTAGCCGTCGATCACCAGCTTCATCACCGAGGCGGTCATCTGCGCGTCGTTGTCGCTCGCAAGCTGCGCCGCGGTGAAGATGCCATTGGTGATGTTCGTGTCCTGGGTCGGATCAAGGCCCGCGGAGCCCTTGGAGAATATGTTGGCGGTGTTGGCCGCCTTCACGTAGGCGCAGCGCACCTGGTTCTTCAGGGCAGGATCGGCATTCACCCCCGGGGTGACCTGCGCCCCCGGGGCATAGAGCTCGATGTTCGGGTCGCTCAGCACGCCCGTGAACTCGCTGCCGGTGGAGGCACCACCCGCGTACTGGGCGGTACCGGTGCTGATGCGGGCCTCCGATTGCAGCTCCGCGAGCGCCAGGGGATCCGGCGCCCCACCCGAGGTGGGCGGTGCCAGCGCCACTGCGTCCGAGGGCTGCTGGATGGTGGCAGGTTGCCAGGCCGGGTTGATGGTGTACATCAACGCCTGCGAGTTGCCGCCGGACGTCGATGACTGCGTGCCGACGAGCGGCAGTACGGTGCCCATGGCGCCGCCGGCGAAAGCAGCGCCCGCCTTGTAGATGCCGTAGATCGGGTTGGTGGTATTCGCCTGCGTATCGTTCTGCGACATCGCCGGGATGACCGCGCCGTTGACGCCGGCGAGGGTCGAGGCACTCGCGACGCTGAGAATACCGCGCAGGATGGCGCCATCGGCGTGCCACAGGAGCCCGAGCGCGCTGCTGATGTTTGCGGTCGAGCTCGGCACCATGTTGCCCGGCACGCCGAGCTTGCCGTATCCGGCCACAGACAGGAAGTTCGCCTGCCCACCCTGCACGCCGACCAGCGCTTCGGAACCAACGAGATTGGCGCCTCCGGCAAGATCAAAGCAGATGTATGGCAGCCCGCCACCGCCGGCGGGGACGTTGCACTGGGTGTTGGCAAGCAGCGGCACGATGTCGGTGTCGAGCCCCGCGCGCGCGTTCTGCGACTTGAGGACGGCACCGAGCCAGGCGGACCCGATCACCATGCCCTGGGCGCCGAGGTAGCCGGCGGCGAGAAAGTCGCGGCGGCTCACCGGACGCGGATGATTCTCGTGCCGGAACGGGGTACCCGGCGGATGCGGCTTGGGGGGCTTCTTACGGATAATCATTTGCAGTTACTCCTCAATGCCCATCACTGCACTGTGACCGCTGCGCTGCTGAGCGACGCGGTGCAGGCTGCGACGATCGCCTGCGACACAGTTGCGTTGACGCTGATCGCCGGCAAACCGTTGACGGCGGTGCCCCCGATACGCTGCAGCAACGCGTCCGACTCATTCACGATGGCAGCAGAGCTCGCGGGCGAGACGGTGCTGCCAACGGCGTTGGTAGCGAGTGCGCTCGTGATCGTCTGCCGCAGCGCGGCCCCCTGCAGTGCAGGGTTGGCGGTCATGGTCAGGCTGGCTTCGATGCCACTGCCGAAGAACGTATCGCGCAGCCCCGGGCTTGCCAGCATCTCGCGGCAATACGCGTTGGCGAGCGAGGACATGGCCGTCTGCTGCGAGGACACGAAGGCGCCGATCTGCGGACCCGCCGGCAGCGACTGCTGCGAGGCCAGGTACATCGCCTGCACCACCGAATCAGTGACCGGCACGCCAGTGATGCGTGACAGGCTGTGGTTGAAGCGCTCGAAGCTCATGACGCCGTAGTCCGCCTGCGGGGTATTGTTGGGTACCGGAGCCGTCGGGACTCCCGGCGGATCCACGAACGCGTGCACGTGGCTTCCCATCTGGTCAAAGGACAGGAAGAACAGGTCGTTGGCCGAGCCGAGCTGCACCGGGACGACGGTCCCGAGGCTCGACAGCAGCTGACCATTGGCGGCCGTGTAACTCGCGCCGCCGACCGAAGCATTCAGGGTCGCGAACGACTGAGCTGCGGGCGCGAGCGTGCCGTTGACGCCGATGCGGATGCCGCTGATGGGCAGATTGGCTGGCACCGTCGCGTTCGGATCCAGACTGATGAACTTCGGCTGATCAAACAGGTAGGTGTAGTTGTCGTACTGGCTCGCCTGGAAAAGGATGTACGACTGGGACACGCCCGAGAGCGCGCTCACGCCGAACAGGAGGTAGTAACGCTGGCCCACACCGGCGGCGAAGTTCTGCTGAATCTGCGCCGGCGTGAGGGCGCGGTTGTGGATGGCGACGAACTTGATATCGCCCAGCCACGGACGCTGTCCGGTGGTCTCGTTGCCCAGGACCAGCGCGAAGGTGGTGTCCCAGTTGGCGAACGTACCGCCCTTGGAGGGATCCATGTCGCCGGTAAAGACACCGTTGACGTAGAGCTTCTGGCCGTTTACCGGATCGTAGGTGAGGACGATGTGCTGCAGCGCAGCCTGCGCGGCGCCAGTGGCAGCTGTGGTTACGAGCGGCGGCAGGCCGGCGGTGTTGGTAACGCTCGAGCGGGTGAGCCCCTCGTACTGGGTGGCAGCCTGACCGAGCGTCATGTTGCGCGTGGTGTTGCTGCCGGAGTAACTCACGATCCAGGCGTTGGTCTGGGTGACGTTCGCAGGCGCGGCCCACGCCTCGATCGAATATTCGCCCGAGGACTGAATCATTGAAGCCAGCTTCTGGCTTACGCCGGTGGAGGCCTGTGCCGAGCCTCCCTGGCCGA
>Ga0210394_10003243_pt1 | contig 20794 bp, 18 predicted proteins | sample IncBWC12MmetaG_FD_160121 | JGI IMG/M metagenome (GOLD analysis project Ga0210394, IMG submission 160121) | Forest soil microbial communities from Barre Woods Harvard Forest LTER site, Petersham, Massachusetts, United States - Inc-BW-C-12-M | ecosystem: Environmental > Terrestrial > Soil >...
AAAGACCTGAGGAAGCAGTTCGGGGAAACCCGCGCCTGCGACGGCCTCAATTTCATCGTGTACAAGGGCGAATTCCTGTCGCTGGTCGGCTCGAACGGGGCCGGGAAAACGACGCTCGTCAATCTGATCAGCGCGCATCTGCAGCCGGACAGCGGCCAGATCCTCTTCGAGGACCGCGATATCACCTTCATGACGGTGACCGAGCGGATCAGGGCGGGGATCGCCCGCAGTTTCCAGATCGTCAGCCTCTTCGACGCGCTGAGCGTCTTCGACAATGTCGCGCTCGCGATGTTCTCGCGCGACGGCAAGGCAGTGAGGATGGCGAGCCTCGCCAACCATGACGAGGATGTCCGCCGCGAGACGTTCGAGGTCTTGGGTCAGTTCGGGCTGGCGAAGAAGGCAGGGGTCATGGCCGGGGGGCTTGCCCAGGGCGAGCGCAAGCTCCTGGACGTGGCGGTTGCCTATGCGCTGCGTCCCAGGCTCCTCTTCCTCGACGAGCCGACCAGCGGGGTCAGCACGCACGAAAAGGCGCAGATCATGGATACCGTGTCGTCGGTGGTGCGGGGAGGGCAGGTCACCGCCGTCGTCATCGAGCACGACATGGACGTCGTGTTCCGCTATTCCGACCGCATCGTGATGATGCATGAAGGGGCCTTCCTCGCCGACGGCACGCCCGACGAGATCCGCGCCAACAAAGACGTCGCCAGCATCCTGCTCGGCGCCCCGCTGACCGACTGACCAGGGCGAGAAGTGCTGCTTGAAGTCGACGACATCAACACCTACCGGGGGCCCGCCCATGTCCTGCGCGGCGTCTCGATCAATGTCGACACCGACGAGGTGGTGGCCCTCGTGGGCCGCAACGGGGCAGGGCGCACGACGATCATCGAGAGCATCACCGGGCTCCTTCCGATGCGCTCGGGCCGTATCCGCTTTCGGGGCGATGACATCACCACCTTGCCGCCGCACCGGCGCGCCCGCTGCGGTATCGGCTACGCCCCGGAGAATTCGGGCATATTTCCGGATCTCACGGTCGCCGAGAACCTGATGATCAGCCAGTGGCTCACCGCCAAGACCGGGCGCGGTGGGGGGAGCGAAGAGGGCGCCCTCAGGGTATTTCCGGAAATCCGACCGCTGCTCGGCCGCCAGGGGCTGAATTTGAGCGGCGGCCAAAAAAAGATGGTGGCGATTGCCCGGGCGATGGCGCTCGCGCCGTACCTGATGATTCTCGACGAAGCGTTCGAAGGCCTGGCGCCTGCCGTGGTCAAGCGGTTTCGCGAGGCGGTGCTGACGATCAAGGCGATGGGAATCGCGCTGTTGATCGCCGAATCCAACCTCGTTAGCGCGGCGGCGATCGCCGATCGGCTCTACGTCATCGATCGCGGCGAGATCCTCTTCCACGGCACGCCACAAGAGGCGCTGGCCGACGACGAGGTCATGCGCGCGCTGCGCGGGTGATGGTTAGGCCGCGCAACGCGCTCCTCGTCGGGGTGGCGCTGGTTGCGACGATCGGCCTGGCATGGGGCGGTCATGAGGTGCCGGTCTACCCGTCCTACTACCCGCACGAAGTGAGGCTCGAGACGATGTCGCCGGAGCGCGCGGCAGGGTTGCTGGGCGAGGCGAAACTGCACGCCTATCTCGGTCCCGAGCCGGGCTTCGCGGGCGCGGTGCCGCAATCGGTCCACGCCGTCGAGGTGCTCGGCAATTTCGTCATCGTCCGGATCAATCCCGGGCATTCGGCGCCGGACGAGCGGGCCTCATGCGACATCGTCGAGACGGTTGTTCGGGATATGGCCGCCAGGAACATGATGGGCAGGGAGGGGTTTGTCTTCCATCCCTACCCGGTCACTCCGTTAGACGGCGATTATCTCTATCATGTCGATCGGGCGGAGGCCGCGAAGGCGCGCCTGTTGGGCCAGCCCGCCGCACCGCCTCGCGATTTGCGGGTCAAGGCGGATGGCCGCATGGCCGGTCTGGTTCGCCCGGAATGGCGCGCCGAGGGGACCGAGTGGGATGCCGCGGTCGAGGCGATCGGCGTCGCCGAATTGGTGGCCGGGTCGAGAAATTCGCTCAACGGCTGGCTCGGGCCGCCCTGGGTCAAGACCGGCTGGTTCCACGCCGAGCGCCTGCTGGCCGGCGCGGCGACAGAGCAGCGTAGCGAGGCGTTGGCGCAACGCCTGGAGAGGGGGGACTATCGCGACACGGTCGAGCGGGTAAACCTCGAACGGGAGTTCGTCTGGGCGCTCAATTCCGGCTGCGCCACGCGGGTCGCCGGCTACACCAAGAAGTGGCAATATTTCAGCGCCGAATTCACCAACGGGATCGAGAACATCGGGTTCGACTCGATCGAAGGCCTCGATTCACCCCTTTTCATCCGCACCGTGAAGCTCAAGGATTTTCCGTGGAACGGCTGGCTGAGCCTCGGCATCGATAGGGTGCCCGGGGCGGCCTGGAACCCGATCGCCGGTTTCACCGATCGCTTCGGGCGCTTCCTGTGGTCGGCGATCGGCGATCCCGCGCTGTTCTCGACGCCCTACGATACCGGCTGGATGCTCAATCGCATCGCCGACGTGCAATCGAGCGCCGGCCGATAAGGCGCGAGGAAAGCACCCGTGTCGCACCTGGTTTCAGCAAGATGGGCAGTGGCGCTGTTGTTGATCGTCGCCGGCGGCGCCGGCGCGGCTGAGCTGAGCTTTGACATCAGGATCGAGCATGGCCGGGTCCCCGACGCGATGCGGCTGATGCGCGTCCACGAGGGCGACAGTGTGACGCTGCGATGGACCAGCGATCGGCCGGTGATCCTGCATCTGCACGGCTACGACATCGAAAAACGCGTCGCGGCGGATGGCGTCACCGAACTCGGTTTCACGGCCTACGCGACCGGACGGTTCCCGATCGAAATCCATGGGCAAGTGGCGCACGGGGAGGCGCCGCTGGCCATCATCGAGGTCTATCCGCGGTAGAGCGATTTCCTCAGGATGAGGGTAATCCTTTGATACCATGAACAAATGTTTCATTCTGAGGAGCGTCCCTAAGGGGCGCGTCTCGAAGGACTCACAGGTCGGGTGCCGGCGGCACAAGAAAGGTATCGCGCTAGCCGTTGCCTTGGCCGGATGTGTCGTCCTCGCGGTCCCGGCGGCGGCGCATGGCTTCGGCCAGCGTTATGACCTGCCGCTGCCGCTGTCGCTCTATCTGTTCGGCACGGCCGCCGCGGTCGTCCTCTCTTTCGTCGTCGTCGGGCTGTTTGCCCGGCACACCCCCGGGGCGCGCGGTTATCCGAAGATCGATCTCGGGGCCTACCGGTTCGGCCGATGGCTCGCCGATCCGGTCGTCGTGGGCTTCTTCAAGCTGATCGCCGCCGGGTTCTTCACCCTCACCGTGACCGCCGGGTTCATCGGCAATCAGGATCCCTATCGCAACATCGCGCCGACCCTGGTGTGGATCGTCTGGTGGGTCGGGTTCGCGATTGCGTCGGCCTTCCTCGGCGACCTCTGGGCGTTGTTGAACCCGTGGCAAAGCCTCTTCGATATGGCCGAGCGCGCCTATCGCCCGATGACCGGTCGCCCAGGACTCGCCTGGGGCCTTTCTTATCCCGAGGCATTTGGGGTGTGGCCGGCGGTCGGATTGCTGTTCCTGGTTTCCTGGGTCGAGCTGGTGTTTCCGAGCCCCGCGGTACCGGCCAATATCGCGTGGCTTGCGGTGATATATTCGCTCGTGACCTGGGGCGGCATGGCAGTGTTCGGCAGCGCGGCCTGGGTCAGAAGGGGCGAGGTCTTCGCGGTATTTTTCGGTCTCTTTGCCCGTTTCGCACCGACCGAACCGAGCGAACGCGGGCTCGCGTTGCGGCCGTTCGGGGCCGGGCTCTTGGACAATTTCCCGGCCTCCCCGTCGATGGTCGCCTTCGTCCTCCTGGTGCTGGCGAGCGTCCTCTATGACGGGCTTTTGACCACGCCGGAATGGGCCGAGGCCGAGCGGTGGCTGATCGCCCTCTTGCCGGGTCTCGGGGAATCCGCTCCGGTCATCGTGCGCACCATCGGCCTCGGGGCATTCTGGGCGGTGTTCCTCGCCGCCTTTATCGGGGTCAGCGCGGCGATGAGGCAGGCGGCCGGAGAGCGCTCACCGCGCGACATGGCGCAGGGCTTTGTCTTGACCCTGGTGCCGATCGCCATCGCCTATCACCTGGCGCATTACCTCACCTACCTCGTGACCCAGGGACAGTACGTCGTCCCGCTTCTGTCCGATCCGTTCGGCTATGGCTGGAACCTCTTGGGGACCGCCGGTTACCGGGTGAACATCGCCGTCGTCGGAGCACGCTTTGCCTGGTACGCCGCAGTGACCGCGATCGTTGTCGGTCATATCGCCGCTGTTTATCTCGCCGATGTCCGGGCCCACCAGATCTTCGGGCGGCGGGCCGCGGCGTTCCGCGCGGAGGTGCCGCTGACCGCGCTGATGGTGGCCTACACCTTCGTTAGCCTGTCGATCCTCGCCGAGCCGATCGTCGAGCGTCGGGCGCCGGCCGAGCCCACCGCGGCAGCAGGAGGGGCGGTCCCGGGGGCGGCGAGCATTCCCGCAGATGCGGTGCTCCCCGAGCCGGGGAGCGGCCGGTTGCGGCCGGTCGGGACCGGCCAGTCCGCGCGCGTCAAACTGAGCTACCGGGTGCTCGGCTCGGCCTTTCACGACGGCACGCGGACGACCGAAGCCGATCTCCTCTACGCCTATATGTTCGCCTATCGCTGGGCAAAAGAGGGCGATGCGGGGGCATCATACGACCCGGCGATCGCGGCGGCGACAGCGCCGTTGCGCCAACACCTCAAAGCCGTGCGGATCACCGGGGTCGACGCGATCTCGAAATCGTTCCGCATCGCCGACGTCGATTTCATCCGCGAATTGTTCCTCGTCGATGTCTACGCCGACATGATGCCCGGAGATCCCGAGCAGGACGCGGTCTTCGCGCCGCCGTGGAGCACCTTGCCGTGGCACCTGATCGTCTTGATGGAAGAGGCGGTCGGCCGGGGCTGGGCGGCGTTTTCGGAAGAGGAGGCGGCGCGCCGCGGCGTCGAATGGCTCGATCTGGTGCGTTCCGATGCGCTGAAGGCGCGGCTCCTCGGGCTGGTCGACCAGTTCGAACGCGAGGGGTTTCGCCCTTCCATCCTGGAAACTTTGGTCAGCGAGGAGGTGGCACGCAAACGGTGGGCGGCATTGGCGGCGTTCTACCGCAGCCACGGCCATTTCCTGGTGACCAATGGTCCCTACCAGCTGAAAAGCTGGTCGGGCGAGAGCGCGACCCTCGAGGTGTTCCGCGATTTGAGCTACCCGCTCGGCGTCGGGTCATTCGACGTCTACGCCGTCCCGCGCCGCGGCTACGTCGCCAAGGTCGAGCGGCGCGAGCGCGGATTGCGGCTCTCCGCCGATATCGAGATCGTCATGAAGTTCATGCGCGATTACGAGATCGTGCGGCAACCGATGCGCCAGGTCGATGCCACGGTGCGCAATCGCGCCGCCCCGGAATGCCGGTACGTGGTGGTGGATGCCGACGGTCATGTCGCGCTCACCGGCAGCGCATTGCCGCAGGACGATCTGACCTTTGCGGTCGAGCTCGACGACCATCTGCCGCCCGGCCAATACACCGTCATGGCCGAGATCCTCGTCAACGGCAACGCGATGAACCCTGAGATCGAGCGTATCCCGGTGGAGATCCGCGGCAAGCGGTAGACCTGGGAAACCCGATCCGGCAGTAGCGCAGCGGCCCCCGCGAGAGGCTGCAGAAAGTGGTGTTGTCCAAAAAAGATGGAATTTTTCTCTCTTTTAGTGTTATTATTTACATGGATCACTTTTTAAGTGCTGGCTCTAACCTCCCGCACAGACGCGACGGAGCGGGCGATATGAGCGCAGACCCGAGGCTGAACGGTAAGGTGGACGTCGTCGCGCCACCGACGCCCTGCGAGGCCCGTCCGTGCTGTTGAGGTTCGAATGAGCGGCGAAAGCATGCGTTCGCTCTGGGGCGCGGGCGGCCTCTGGTCGCGCGCTGAGGGCCGGCGGGGCGCGGTCGCGGTGCTGGTCGCCCTGATGCTGGTCGTTATCATCGGCTTTATCTCGCTCGGCACCGAAGTCGTGCTGCTGCTCATGACCTCGCGCCACATGCAGTCGGCCGCCGATAGCGCCGCGCTCGCCGCGGAGACTGCGCGCCTGCGCGGATACCCGACCAACTATGCGCAGGAAGCCTTCGCACTGAGCGCCGCCGCGGGCTTTGCCAATGGCCAGAACGGCACCACCGTCACAGTCAACAACCCACCGACGAGCGGCAACTACGCGAACGCGACCAACGCCGTCGAAGTCTTGATCGCCCAGCCGCAGACGCTGGCGCTGGCGCAAATCCTCTATTCGGGGACCGCGCCCCCCTTTACCGTGCGGGCGCGCTCGGTCGCGCACGCCAGCAGCAACGGCTCCTGCACGCTGACGCTCGATCCCACCGGCAGCGCTTCGTTGTCGATGAACGGCACGACGGTCGCCAATTTAGTCGGCTGCGACGCGTCGGTGAATTCCACCTCGGCGACGGCAGTAAAGCTCGTCGGCGGGGCGACCCTCAACACCAATCAACTGGTTGATGCGGGCGGATACACGCTGAACGGCGGCGCGCAGATCAATGGTGGGATCACGACCCAGGCCCCCCAGACCGCCAATCCCTATGCCGGCTACGTCGTGCCGACGGTCGGCGCATGCCTGCAAACGAAATTCAACCCACCGGCGAGCGTCACGATTTCGCCCGGTACCTACTGCAACGGGATCAACGTCAGCAACGGGGTGGTTCTGACCCTCAATCCGGGGGTCTACATCATCAACGGGGGATCGTTTGGCGTGACAGGCGGGGCGTCCCTTTCGGGGGCCGGGGTCACGATCGTGCTGACCAGCAGCACCGGCACGAGTTATCCGACGGTGAGCATTTCAGGTGGCGCGACGGTAAACCTTTCCGCGCCGAGCAGCGGCGCCACGGCGGGGCTGGTGTTTTTCCAGGATCCCAACGCACCCGGCAACGGCAACAACCATTTCGACGGAGGCGCCGGCCAGAGCATCACCGGCGCACTTTATTTCCCGGAGCAATCCGTCTCCTTCAACGGCGGCACCGCCTTGAACACCACCTGCATCCAGATCATCGCGTGGGATTTGACCCTGGACGGCAATGCGACGCTCGCGGCCAACTGCGCCGGGACCGGCGTCTTGGCGATCGGCGGCGGATTGTCGGCAATGGTCGAATAGAGGACGCCGATGCCGCGAGCCTCCCTCACAGCCCTGCGCGTGTTGTTGCGCTCGCCGCCGCGCGGCGCGGCAATCGTCGAATTTGCCCTGATCATGCCGTTTCTCGTCATGTTGCTGGTTGGCCTCTGCGATCTCGGATTTGGGGTCTATGGCACGATGCAGGTCCAGGCGGCGGCCGAGGCCGGTGCGCAATACGCGAGCCGCAATGGGTGGGATCCGACCAAGATAGCGGCGGCGGTGACAGACGCCACCGGGGGCAGCGGCATCTCCGCCACTCCCGCGCCCTACCAGATTTGCGGCTGTACGAACAACACCATCTTCACGCAAGTCGGCACTCCCACGAACGGCAGCTGCACCAGCCTTACCTGCAACCCGAGCGGCAACCCGGGGCTCTACGCCTCGATCAGCGCCCAGCTGCTGTATCAGACCATGCTGCCCTATCCGGGGCTGCCCGCAACGCTGACCCTTGCCGGCCAAGCGTACCGCCGGCTCAATTGAGGCGCGCCATGTGCCGCCGCGCCTTTTGTGGAGGTTCCCGTGACAGCGGTGTTGCCGCCGTCGAGTTCGCCATGGTCCTGCCCATCGTATTGCTGTGCGTCATCGGCCTCATTGAATTCGCGCGGGCGATTTGGACCCAGGCGACTCTTGATTATGCCGTGGAAGCGGCCGCCCGCTGTGCCGCGGTCGATACGAACACCTGCGGAACCGATGTCAATATCCAGAACTACGCCGCCGCCAAGGCGGCGGGGCTGTCATTCGCCAATCCCGCATCGACGTTCGGCGTGACGCGGCCGTCCTGCGGCGTCCAGGTGACGGCGACCCTGCCGTTCGCCTTCCTCGTCCCCGCGCTTTTGCCCTATTCGCCGACCCTGAGCGCGTTTGCGTGCTTCCCCGTTTGAACGCGATACGCTCGCAACGGGGCAGATCTGATTTTCACTACTTATACGAGTTTTTTAATCGATATAGGGGTGTTAAACACATAATACGGCATTAAATACGGGAAGATAAATCATGGGGTTTCATGCCATGGCTGCTCTGCCTGAAATGGTTGATTGGGCTGCTGCCGACGTCGATAGCCCGATCAAGAGCGCCCCGCCAACGGGCGCACCGGCGCCGGCGGCGATGGCCTATCTCCTCGATGCTGATTCCGAGGGGGTGGTGCGCCATTCTTTTGCCGATGTCGGATTTGTCGAAATGCGCGTCAGGCACGGCAGCATCGATACGGCCATCGAGGAGCTAGCGCGCAGCGGCTGGCCGCGTTTCTTGATCGTCGACATCAGCGGGATCGAGGATCCGTTGCCGCGCATCAACCGGCTCGCCGAAATCTCCGATCCGGAAACCGAGGTCATCGTCGTCGGCGATCAAAACGACATCGTCTTGTACCGCGATCTCAAGGGAGCCGGGGTTAGCGAGTATTTCTACAAGCCGCTGATCGGCAGCTTGCTCAATCGCGCGCTGGTCGGGATCAGCAACGGGACCGAGACCGCGCGGCCGTCGCGCAGCGGCCGGCTGGTGCTCGTCCTCAGTGTGCGCGGCGGCGTCGGCGCGACCACGATTGCGACGAACCTCGCCTGGCATTTCGCCGAGGTGCAGCAACGCAGGGTGCTGCTGCTAGACCTTGATCTGCACGCCGGCGATGCCGCCTTGCAGCTCGACGCACAGCCGGGCCACGGCTTGCGCGAGGCGCTCGACGACCCGCGGCGGATCGACGAATTGTTTCTCGAACGCGGCGTCCTGTTGGTCACCAGCCGCCTCGGTTTGCTTGCCGGACTGGAGCCGCTGTCCGACCGCGTCGTGCCCAACGAGGATGCCATCCTCCAGCTGCTGCAAAAGGTCCTCACGCACTTTCGCTATGTGGTGATCGACTTGCCCGCGGAAATCGCGCTTTCGCTTCCGAGCCTCCTGCACATGCCCTCCGCCTTGCTATTGGTCAGCGACGGCGGCATTGCCGCTATCCGGGAGGTCGGACGCTGGCGTGAGTTTATCGGCCCCAACACGCCGGAGCGCACGCTGCTGCATGTGCTGAACAAGAAAAATGCCGAGGGCGCGCTGCCGGAGCGGGAGATGCTGCGGGTCATCCCGGCACCCGACGTCTCGATCCAATGGAGCCGCGAGATCATGGCCGCGGCGGCGCTCGGTACCAAGGCGGCACAGAAGTGCAGCGCAATTCGCGGCGGGATGGCGGCGTTGTCGCGGCAGTTGTCGGGTTCCGCCGCCGAGGAGACAGCCGGGCCGTTCTGGAAACGGATCTTCAGCTGATGGGCCTGCGTCCCGTCCCACACGCTGGCGCGGTCCCGGCCGAAATCGCCAGCGCGCTCCCGCTGGTGGCCCGTCCGACGGTGTCCGTCGCGCCGCGCTCTCAGCTGAAATCGGCCGAATTCATCTACGATCAGATCCTTGCCCGGGTCGAGCCGGCCTTGGCGGTTCGCATGGCCCGCCCGGAGCTGACCAAGAGGGTGGAGGAGCTGGTTGCCGAGATTGCCGATCAGCGCCGGCTTCTGTTGAACCACCAGGAGCAGCAGGCGCTGGCCGCGGCGATGGTCGATGACATGATCGCGCTCGGTCCGCTCGAATCGCTGCTGCACGACGATACCGTCTCCGACATCCTGGTGAACGGTCCGCGCCAGATCTATATCGAACGGCTCGGCAAGCTTGTCCTGACCGGGGTTCGCTTCCGCAACGACTTGCATGTCCTCCACGTGGCGCAGCGGATTGCCTCCTCGATCGGGCGCCGGGTCGACGAATCGAGCCCGATGCTCGATGCGCGCTTGGCCGACGGCAGCCGGGTCAACGTCGTCATCCCGCCCCTCAGCCTTAAGGGACCGTGCATCTCGATCCGCAAGTTCACCCGCAGCTTTCTCGATTTTACCAAGCTCGTCGCTTTCAAAAGCATGTCGCCGGAGTTGGCCAGGGCGCTGGCGATAGCCTCGCAGTGCCGGCTCAACATCCTGATCTCCGGCGGTACCGGGTCGGGCAAGACGACGCTGCTCAATGCCATGTCGAGCCTGATCGAGCCGGGAGAGCGCGTCGTCACGATCGAAGACACCGCTGAGCTGCAACTCCGCCAGCCCCACGTCATATCGCTCGAATCACGGCCGGCGAATGTCGAGGGCAAGGGCGAGGTCACACAGCGCGATCTGGTGCGCAACGCACTGCGGATGCGGCCCGACCGGATCATCGTCGGAGAGGTCCGCGGGGGCGAAGCGTTCGACATGCTGCAGGCGATGAACACCGGCCATAACGGCTCGATGTCCACGGTCCACGCCAACACGGCCCGCGATGCGCTGGCGCGGGTCGAGAACATGGTGATGATGGCCAATGTCAGCCTGCCGAGCCGCGCGATCCGCGGTCAGATGGTCAGTGCTCTCGACCTGGTTGTGCAGATCGAGCGAATGCGCGACGGGACTCGCCGCGTCACCGAGCTGAGCGAGGTCGTCGGCATGGAAGAAGAAATCATCACCCTCAGTAATTTGTTCACGTTCAAATACGCGGGCCAGAACCCCGACGGGACGATGAGCGGCACGTTTGAAGCCTCCGGTTCCCGGCCGCGATTCCTGCCGCGACTCGAAAATTACGGGCTCGCAGCGGCTTTCATGGAGGCGATCGGCGCCAAAGGGGCGGGGGGCTGAATTGGATTTGGTCCTCGGCGTCCTGTTTGCCGTCGCGAGCGCCGGCGTGCTGGGGCTCGCGCTCGCTGCCCGCGCGCGCGAACGTGCTCTCGGCCGTCGTGTCGAGGCGATCACGCGCGCACTTTTTCGTAAGGTTTCGCCGGGCCAATCTGGGTCGGTTTCAACCTTGTCGGCGCGCGCCCTTATCGGCCTGCGCGCGCTGTTCACGTTTCGCATGCGACGCAGCTGGGGTGTGCACGCCAACCCTTTCTACCTGCTGGTGGCAGGGGTTGTCGCCGCTGCAGCGATCTGGTTGCTTGGCCGAGTTGCTCATCACCTGTCGGGCTATGTCATCGCGATCGGTGCGGCCGGCGGCTTTTTTCTGCTTCCCCGGATGATACTCATTCGGGAGCAGCGGCGCTCCGACGCCCAGTTCGCCGAGCTGTTGCCCGATGCGATCGACATGGTGGTGCGTATCGTGCGGGCGGGGTTGCCGGTTGGCCCCGCGATACGAACCGTCGGGCAAGAGACCAATCCGCCGCTCAACATGATTTTCGCGGAGATCGCCGACCAGATCGAGATCGGCGTGCCGATCGTTGAGGCCATGGGGAGGACCAGTGACGTGGTCGGCAACCCCGATTTCCGCTTTTTTGCCGTCGCCGTAGCCCTTCAGCAATCGACCGGCGGCAATTTGACGGCGACGTTGGAAACGCTCAGCCAGATTATCCGCAGGCGCCGGACGGTACGACTGAAAGCCGGCGCAGCGACCGCGGAAGTACGGATATCGGCGATCGTGCTGGGCTCGATCCCGTTCCTTGTGATGGGGGCTCTTCTGCTCGTAGCGCCCAGGTATCTGGACCCGCTCTTCGCCGACCCGCGCGGCAATTTCATTCTCGGCGGGGCCCTCCTCTGCCTGCTGCTCGCCGGGATCACCATCCGCGCGATGATCCGCAACAGCCTGCGCATCTGAGCTTTGTGAGGAATGCATCATGTTGGGTTCATTCGCGCCAGTCCTGGCCGGCCTTGTCGCGACAACCCTCGCCGTCGCCGGATTGTGCTTTTTTGGCTACGAGGCCTCTGCGATCAGACAGCGGCTGAGACATCGCGTCGACCTTCTCGGTCCCGCCCGCTGGCAGCCGGTCGGAATGGGCGGCGGGCGCCGCGCCGGCGCTTCCGACGCACTGGGCCTACTAACGGCCACGACGCTGCGCGGCGATGAACTCGAATTCGCCCGGAGGCTCGCCCCGTGGCGCATCCCGGCCTCCCTCGCGCCGCGGTTGTTTCTCGTGCTGCGGCTGTTGGTTGGCCTCGTTCTGGCGGCGGCACTGGTACTGCTCGGCCATTTCTTTCTGGCTTTGAGCCAGACGTCGAGACTGGTTGGGGTAGGATCCTTGGGCGCGGTACTCGGCTGGGTCACGCCTCACCTGGTTGCCGACCGTCTCTCGCTACATCGCAGGCGCGCGGTCGCCCGCGGCCTCGCCGATGCAATCGAGCTCCTGGTCATCTCGGTCGAAGCCGGGCTGTCCTTGGAGGACGCGATCAACCGCATCGTCGGCGAGCTTCGACGCTCGCGGCCGATGATGGCGGACGAGCTCGCGGTGACCGGCGCGGACCTGAAGATCCTGCCCAACCGCGATGACGCGTTTCGCCGATTGGCCGCGCGGGTCAATCTGCCGAGCGTCCATTCCCTGGTTGCCACCCTGTCGCAAACCCTCAGATACGGAACGCCGCTTGCCCAGGCGCTACGCGTCGTTGCAGCGGAGCTGCGCAACGATGAATTATTGAAGCTCGAGGAACAGGCCAACCGGATGCCGGTCCTGCTGACCGTTCCGATGATCGTCTTCATCCTGCCCAGCATCTTCCTGGTCATCGGCGGCCCGGCTGTTCTGAAGATATTGGACGTCTTTGCGCAAATGGGTTGAAGCACGGTGGAGTGCCCGCCGATCGAGCGCATTCCGGTGGTGATTGGCGTAAGATGATGCGCGGTAAAGGCACCCTCGATCGAGGAACCGAAGGATGGGCTCTGTCTCATTTCGCCGCGCGGTGTCGGGCGATGTGGCGGCGCTCGTCCTGTTGCTTGCCGACGACCCGATCGGCCGCGGGCGCGAGAGCGCCGCCCTGCCGCTCGACCCATGCTACGCCGAGGCGTTTGCCGCAATCGAGCGCGACGCCAATCAACTCCTCGTGGTTGCCGATCGCGACGGGCGAGTGGTCGGCGTTCTGCAACTGAGCTTCATCCCCGGGCTTACGAGGCGCGGTATGTGGCGCGGCCAGATCGAGGGCGTGCGCGTCGCGGCGGGCGAGCGTCAGGGCGGCATCGGCCGAGCGATGCTCGAATGGGCGATCGAGGAATGCCGCAAACGCGGCTGCGGGATGGTCCAATTGACCTCGGACAAGCGCCGCTCCGCCGCACACGGTTTCTATGAGGCTCTCGGCTTCCGACCGACCCATGAGGGCTATAAGCTCTCGCTCTGACGGGAATGCGGGAGGTAGGCGATGGAGCGGCTCGGGATCGCGTTCTCCGGCGGAGCCAACCCCGCCGAGATCGTGGAATGTGTGAAACTTGCCGAAGCGCTCGGATACGAATCGGCGTGGGTGGCCGAAGGGCATGGCGGCGACCAGTTCGCCGTGTTGGCCGCCTGCGCCACCCAAACCTCGCGGATCCTCTTGGGCACCAGCATCACCAGCGTCTTTGTGCGCACGGTCCCAACGATCGCGATGGCCGCCGCCACGCTCGATCACCTCTCGGCCGGCCGTTTTATTCTCGGGGTCGGTTCGAGCCACAAGGTGCAGGTCGAAGGGGAGCACGGCATGCCCTATGCGAGGCCGCTGACGCGGGTCCGGGAAACGGTCGAGGTCATCCGACAATTGTTGCGCGACGGCCGGGTGCAATACGCCGGGGAGAGCGTGCGCATTGACCGCTTCGATCTGTGGTTCACGCCGTGGCGCCCGGTAATCCCGATCTATGTGTCGGCGGTGTTCCCGAAGATGATCGAACTCTGCGGCGAGATCGCCGACGGAATCATCTTGACCCGCAGCACCCTCAAGACGGCCGCGCTCGTCAGGGAGCGGCTGGCCGAAGGGGCAAAGCGGGTCGGCCGCGACCCGGGCCGGATCAACCTCACCACGCTATTACCCACCGCCGTGGGGCAGACTCGTGGGCAAGCGCTCGACATCCTGCGGCCGGGCCTGGCGTTTTATGCCGGCTTCTTTCCCCGCTACAACCGCATGATGGCCGAGCACGGCTTTACCGACGAAGCGGCGGCGATTGCCGAGGCGTGGTCGCGCGGCGACCGGGAAGCGGCCGAACGCGCGGTCACGGACGATCTGATCGATGCCACCAGCATCGCCGGCACACCACAGCAATGCCGCGAACGGATCGAGGCTTACCGGCAATCCGGGATCGATCTGCCGATCCTCGGCCCCTTCGTCCGCGGCGCCGACGCAAAGGCCCGTTTCGAGGCGGTGATCAAAGCCTGCGCACCCGCCGCCGGCTAACCCCGCTTCGGGAAGAAGCGGTTTTCCGGACGCGGCAATTCGAGGTTTTCGCGCAACGTCCGGCCTTCGTATTCGCGGCGGAAGAGGCCGCGGCGCTGCAGTTCCGGCACGACCCGGTCGACGAAATCGTCGAGGCCGCCCGGGACATAGGGGAACATGATGTTGAACCCGTCGCAGGCATTGCCGAAAAAGAACTCCTCCATCTGGTCGACGATGGTCTTCGGCGTGCCGACCATCGCGAGTCCGCCATAGCTGCCGGAAATTTGCGCCAATTGGCGGACCGTCAAATTGTCGCGCCGCGCCCTGGCAATGACCCGCTCCCGGCCGCTCTTGCTGGCCTCGGTCTCCGGAATGTCGGGCAGCGGGCCGTCGAGGTCGAACTGGGACGCATCGGTTCCGAGCGCGATCGACAGCGAGGCCAAGCCGCTGTCCGGGTGAACCAGGCTGTCGAGGAGAGCGCGCTTCCGCCGCGCCTCGTCGTCGGTATCGCCGACGACGACAAGGCAGCCGGGCAAGATCTTGATGTGATCGGGATTGCGCCCGACGCGCTCGGCGCGGCCCTTGACGTCGGCGTAATAGCTCTGCGAGTCGGCGAGGCGGCCGCCGCCGGCAAACACCATCTCGGCGATTTCGGCGGCGAGCTGGCGCCCGGCATCCGAGGCGCCGGCCTGGACGATGACCGGCCAGCCCTGGATCGGCCGCGCGATGTTCAAAGGGCCGCGCACCGACAGAAACTCGCCGTGGTGGTCGAGCACGTGCAGCCGGTCAGGATCGAAATAGATGCCTTCTTCGACATCGCGGACAAAGGCGTCGTCGGCCCAGCTGTCCCACAACCCTGTGACGACGTCGTAGAACTCGCGGGCACGGCGATAGCGCTCGCCATGCTCCATATGCTCGGTCAGGCCGAAATTTAAGGCGGCGTCGGGATTGGAGGTGGTGACCAGGTTCCACGCCGCGCGCCCGCCGCTGATGTGGTCGAGCGAGGCGAACCGGCGGGCGATCGTATAGGCCGGCTCGAAGGTGGTGGAGGCGGTCGCAATGAGGCCGAGATGCTCGGTCGCCATCGCCAGTACCGGCAGAAGCGTCAAGGGATCGAACGAGGTCACCGTCGCACTGCGCTTCAACGCCGCCATCGGCATGTTGAGGACGCTGAGATGGTCGGCCATGAAAAAAGCATCGAACCGGCCCTCTTCGAGCTTCTGCGCAAAGCGAATGAGGCGCTTCAAGTTGAAATTGGCGTCGGGAGCGGCGCCGGGATAGCGCCACCACGCGGTATGGATGCCCACGGGGCGCATAAAGGCGCCCAGTCGCATTTGTCTGGAACCCGTCATCTCCACCGCTCCCCAGCCGCTTGCGCCATCCTAGTGTAGCGCCTCGGCTCGGATGTCGCCTACCCGACCCTTGCCGAACGTTTTGTTCAATCGACAGCGACGGCGGGTTATTCCCCATTTCAGACTTTCCCGGTAGCACAGCGAACCCGCCGGTTGGGTGGAACTCCGTCATAATCCTATTGTTGATGCCTCACCGTGCGGTTAGAGCCGCTCTTCTTCTTTGCGCCGGTCTTCTCCGGTTGCCGAGAAGGCGGTTGCTTCGGCGGCGGCCGATGCGGTGTTGGTCTTCCGGCTTGCCTGGCGCGTGCAGCGGCCGGTTCTCGTGCAGCCGGTGGGACTGTGGTCGCGCGGGGCTCCGCTCGGCTCGTGCCGGCGGCGGCTCGCTGGATCCCGGCAACAGCCTGGGCTCGGTCGGGCCCTCGATAAGCGTCGGTCGCGTATCGGGCGATCTGCGTCGCGGCGGCCGGATTGGCATGGATCGCCGCAACCGCAACATGGGTCACGACCTCCGCCGACGGAGCCGCCTTGGCGATGCCGCGAATGACCAGCGCTGTTCCGGCTAGGCTGGCAGAACCGTGTAGGGCGTGTGCCTCCAGCGTAGACCGAGCGAGCAGCGCGCCGGCGTTGGGCATCGCCCGCCTTGTCTCGGCGACGAAGGCCTCCTGTTCGGGGTTCCGGTTAGTTTGGGAGCCGTCGAACAGGTTGCGCCGGTTACCTTCCGTCAAAAACCCGAGCTCGCGCGCAATCGGCGAGGCTCTGGCAGCTGCGGGCAGGGGTCCCGTCCGGGTCAACGCTCCCCCGCGTCGGGCCTGCTCGGAGACCGGCAGCAGATTGGTGGCCCCGGAATGTCGCAGCCAAGCATCGGCGGTTTGCGGTCGCACGCGCAGGATTGCAGGCGGCGGCAAGCGCCGCTCGATCGCCTGTAGGGATTGGGCGGCGACGGCCGGGGGCATTGCATCGGGCCGCATCGGGGGCGTCGTGCGCGTCGGCACCGCGATGGCGCTGCCCGGCTGCAAATCGGTGCTGCCGGCGTCGTTGGTGAAGCTGGCATCCCCCTCCCCGACGTAGACAAAGGTTGGCGTCTCGGTATCGACGATCCCGGAGATCACCGAGCCGCGAATGGCAAGGGTCCCGCTGGGCGTCGAAATTTGAGTGCTCTGGTCGGCCGTGGTGTACGCCGAGACGTAGCGGAACACCCCGCGTCCGACCTGCAATGCCTTTCGACTGATAGTTTCCTCGGGATTGAACACAAATGAGTCGATCCGCACGACGGAGCCAGGCCCGACCTCGAGGGTTGAGCCATCGCGGAACTCGATGACCGTTTTCGCCTCCGGACCGGTGGTGATGTCTTCGCTGAAGACAATGTCGTCATCGATCGCGAGCCGCTTCGGCGGCGTGTCGCCGAACTGGCCTTCGACGTCGCTGACAACGAATACCGATCGACCGACCTCGGCCGGGAGTTCCGCCGCAGCGCGCCCGCCGAATGCGATCAACGCGACGTAAAAACCAAGGCACCATGGGACGATGAAAACTCTCATCCGGCCTCCCCATCGTGCCGCTCAGGTCTGCCGGCGCGCTGGGCCGATGATCTGATCGATTGACGTCCGCTTTATCGAAGTTAGTGCTTTCCGGCCTCGGCGCAAGCGCCGTAGCGCTGCCCTTTCCGCCGGTCGGTGCGGGAGCATCGCGCCCACCGGCGGCTCAGCGCGATTGGTGCACCCCACGTCCCGGCCGCCCGACCGTCCCGCTGACACGGTTCGATACTGCGCCCTTTGACCGCAAACGGGCGGTTCTGCGCCACCCTCTGCAGGCATTCGAAGCGAGGCATTGACCATCAAATTAGCCGCCCGCGTGCGCAACCGGGGCATGCTAGAATCTCTTGGCGTCATGGCCGGGCTTAGATCGGCGGATCATGCCCGCGGATGACGTCGAGGACGGTGGAAGAGAGGGTGACGGGAATGGGTGCGCAGCAGCGTCAGATGCATCTCGGGGTTTTTGTCCTCGGCGCCGGCAATCATTCGGCCGGCTGGCGCTATGAGGGCGCGGCGGTCAGCAACAATGAACTTCCCGTGATCCAAGAGATCGCGAAGATCGCCGAGCGCGGCAAGTTCGACCTGTTGTTCATCTCCGACGGTCTCGACATGGAGCCGGGCGATCTGCCGTCGTTCCTCTGCCGCTTCGAGCCGACAACGCTCATTTCGGTATTGAGCGCCGCGACCCGCCATATCGGGCTCGGCGCCACGGTCTCGACCAGCTTCACCGAGCCCTACAACGTCGCCCGCATCTTTGCCTCGATCGACCATTTGAGCCGGGGCCGCGCCGCGTGGAACGTCGTGACCAGTTCGCGCGCGAAGGCGGCGCTCAATTTCAGCCTCGAACGCCAGATGGACCATGAGTTGCGCTACGAGCGCGCCAACGAGTTCGTCGATGTCGTGCGCGGGCTGTGGGATTGCTGGGAGGACGGCGCGATCGTCGCCGACAAGGCGACGGGGCTTTACCTCGACGCCGAGAAGGTGCGCGCGCTCGACCACAAGGGCCGGTTCTTCCAGGTCAAGGGGCCGATCAATACCGCACGCTGCCCGCAAGGCCATCCGGTGATCATCCAGGCCGGTGGTTCGCCCACCGGGCTCGAACTTGCCGCGCGCACTGCCGACGTTGTCTTCTCGGTCGTGCAGGAATTGGACAGCGCGCAAAAGGCCTATGCCGACCTGAAGGGGCGCCTCGCCAAATACGGGCGCGATCCCGGCCAGCTCGCCGTGCTGCCGGGGGTCATGCCGATCATCGGGCATACCGAGTCCGAGGCGAAGGACAAGTTGGCGCTGTTGCAGAGCTGGCTGACCCCGACCAACGCGCTGACCTGGTGACAGGACGCATCGGTTACGACGTCTCCGGCTATCCGCTCGATGGCCCGGTGCCGCCACCGCCGCCGAGCGAGGGCGGCCAAACCTTCCACCGCGTGCTCTACGAGATGGCGCGGCGCCAGAACATGACATTGCGCGACCTCTACAATCTGACTGCGGCGGCGCGCGGCCATTGGGTCGTCTGCGGCACGCCCGCGCAGGTCGCCGATACGCTCGAAGAGTGGTTCACCTCGGGCGCGGCCGACGGGTTCAACATCCTGCCGCCTTATTTTCCCGGCGCTTTTGCCGATTTCGTCGATCTGGTGGTCCCCGAATTGCAGCGCCGCGGCCTGTTCCGGCGCGCCTATCGGGGGACGACGCTGCGTGATCATCTCGGCCTTCCGCGGGTGTTAGCGCCGGCGGAGCGTCGTGAGGCTGTCGGAGCGGAGTAACAATAAAACCGCAGCGAGAGGGCTGGCGAATGGTCGAGAGCGCAAGGTTATTAATGATCGTCGGGGCCGCGACGCCACCCGGGCGTCTCGCCGCTGCGATCAGGGTGGCGGCAGAGGCGGCGCGGACCGGTGGCGGCGACGTCGCGGTCGATATCCTCAATCTCGCCGAAACGCCGGTCGAGATTTGCGACGGAAGGCCGCTCGAGGCCTATGGCGAGGCGACGCGCCAGGCGGTCGCGCGGGTTGCCGCGGCGGGGGCGGTGCTGATCGGCGCCCCGGTCTATCGGGCGAGCTTCCCGGGAGTATTGAAGAACCTCCTAGACATCACGCCGGTCGAGACGCTGCAGAATAAGCCGGTCGGCATCCTGGCGATGGGCGGCTCGCCGCATCATTTCCTGGCCGTCGACAGTCAGTTGCGCCAGGTGCTGAGTTGGTTCGGCGCGCTCGTCGCGCCGACCAGCGTCTATGTGACCCCCGGCGATTTCAAGGACGGCCAGCTGGCAGCGGAACCCGCCCGCAACGATTTGGCCGCCCTGACCCAGACGCTGATAACGCTGCTGCACCGGCTCGACCCATCCTCGCTCGGTCCGCCGCCGCTGGCCGCGAAGTTTACCTGAACGCGGGAGGAACCCACCATGCGCGCGATGCAGATCATTGAATGGGGTAAGCCCTTGGAAGCCCGCGACTACCCGGATCCCGAGCCCACGGGGGAAGAAGTGCTGCTGCGCGTCGAGGCGGCGGGCGTCTGCCACAGCGATGTGCACATCTGGGACGGGCACTTCGATCTGGGCGATGGCAAGCAAATCTCGCTCGCATCGCGCGGGGTCAATCTGCCCTTCACGATGGGACACGAGATCGCCGGCGTGGTGGTGGCGCTCGGGCCGCGCGCTTCCGGGGTCAAGGTTGGCGATAAGGTGGTGGCGTACCCGTGGATCGGCTGCGGCGAATGCGCGGTGTGCGCGAAGGGCGAGGAACTGCTCTGCCTCAACCCGCGCACCCTCGGCACCAGGCGGGCAGGCGGCTATGCCACGCACGTCGTCGTGCCGCATGGCCGCTATCTCTTGCCGCACGAGGGCGTGCCGCAGGGGCTCGCCGCGACCTATACCTGCTCGGGCATCACCGCCTTCTCGGCGCTCAAGAAGACGCGCGATCGGTTGGGCACCGACGACCATCTCGTGATCATCGGCGCCGGCGGGGTCGGCGGCAGCGCCGTGCATATCGCGCCGGCCGCGGTCGGGGCCAAGGTGATCGTCGCCGACATCGACGCGCAGAAGCGCGCGCATGCCCGCCAGATGGGCGCCGTCGCGACGATTGACAACGCCGCGCCCGACGCCGTCAAACAGGTGATGGCGGCGACCGGAGGCGGCGCCGCCGCGGCGATCGACTTTGTCGGCTCGCCCAAGACGATGGAATTCGGCGTCAGCATCCTCAAAAAGGGCGGCAAGCTCGTCATGGTCGGGCTCTATGGCGGCGCCCACCCAGTTTCTACCGTGCTGTTCCCGTTCAAGATGATGACGATCGAGGGCTCCTATGTCGGGACGCTCGACGATTTGCGCGAGCTCCTCGCCCTGGTACAGGCCGGCAAGGTTCCGCCGATCCCGATCGAGACGCGGCCGGCCAGCGAGGCGAGCGCGGCATTGAGCGACTTGAAGAGCGGGGGCAGGGTGCGCGGCCGGGTGGTGCTGCATCACCACTAGGGCCGTCTTCAATTGGAGCGGGCAGAGGGATTCGAACCCTCGACCCCAACCTGGCAAGGTTGGAGTAAGTTCTGCCGCCGGCTTTCTGTGACATGCATAGAGTTTCCTAATCATTGA
>Ga0210394_10003244_pt1 | contig 20778 bp, 22 predicted proteins | sample IncBWC12MmetaG_FD_160121 | JGI IMG/M metagenome (GOLD analysis project Ga0210394, IMG submission 160121) | Forest soil microbial communities from Barre Woods Harvard Forest LTER site, Petersham, Massachusetts, United States - Inc-BW-C-12-M | ecosystem: Environmental > Terrestrial > Soil >...
CCAACTCCGGCACGTCAAGGTACGTCATGGACTCACCGGGGGCGTGGATCGTTCGGTCGGCGCGTTCTTGCACAACGATGAAGGCAACGCCGAAAAAAGCTCCCGCAAGAAGGCCGAGTGCCGAATTCAAGACGATACTCGGTTTGTAGGGACGCGTTGGCGGTTCCGCCTGGTCAACGACCCGGATGTTGCTGGCCTGCAGGGCGGAAGTCATCCCGGCTTCCTGGACGTTGTGAAGCATCGAGTCGTAAAGCTGACGGTTCGTATCCACTTCGCGCTTGAGGATGTTGTAGTGCGTCACCTGGGCTGCCTGCTCGGTCATCAGGCGGGCTTGGACGGCGTAGTTCGCAGCGAGCAGATGCTCGCGCCGCTCGGCGGACTGAAACTCGTCTCGGATTCGCTCGGTGACGTTCGTACGTTCCTTATCGAGGGCCGCTTCCAGAGTGCTTAACTGAGCTTGGACCTTTTTCACGGCAGGGTGGGCCGGGGTCAGGGAAGACGAAAGCTCGGCAAGCTGGCGGCGAAGGTCGGTTAGCTTGACCTGGTAGTCCTTGAGCGCCGCATCATCGAGCACTTCGGGGAGAGACTCGGAAGGCTCCGTGGACGCGAGCTCGTATTTCGCTTGCTTGGCGACGCGATCCGCTTGTGCCGTGGAGAGCTCCTCCTGAAGCTGGCGGAGCTTCTGCTCGGCCACGTTGTCTTGCTCAGACATGAACAACAGGCCAGAAGCTTGGGCATAGCCCTGTAACTCATCTTCGGATTTTTCGAGCTTGATCCGGACGTCGTCCATCTGTTTGGTGAGCCACTCGCCCGTTTGCTGGGTGGCCTTGAAGTGGGACTCGACGTTCTGCTGGATGAACTCGGTGGTTAGCGTGTTTGCGAAGTCGGCAGCCAGCTGCGGGTCGGTAGAATCGTAACGGATTTCGACGAGCCGAGTGTCGGGTGCAGTGCTAATTTTCAGGTTGTTAGTAACCAGGGTCAGGATCTTTTCCCGGGTTGATGCCTGTCTTTTCTCGGGTAAACCCAAGGCCTTGCGCCAGGCCGAGAGGCGGCTGCTTCCCTCTCCTGGAGACAGCTTTTTTTCTAGATCCAGCTTTGCCGCCACCCGTTCGAGTAAGGATTCGCTCTGGAGAATCTTGGCTTGGGTCTGAACGTCGGATTCGGGCGCGGACGAGCCCCCATCATCCGAGTTGGGGCTCACGTTCCGCATATTCAGGAAGTTCTCATTGAGGTTCTGGATCTCGATGGATGCCCGAGCCTGATAGATTGGCGTCTGCGGAAGGGTGAGCAGCACGGAGGTCAGCAGGCCGAGGAAAACAATCAGAATCAGGGTACCTTTGCGACGCCGGATGATTTGCAAATATTCGGGCAGAAGGGCGGGACCTGGCTCTTCGAACACTTCGGGAGACGACACTTCCAGATACTGCCGCCGTGGTGGCAGGAGGCTAGTGCCGGTAGCCTTCGGCGTGCCCAGGTTCTGGTCGGCATCGTCCAATAGTGGTCCGTTGTCCATATTGACCTCAGAAACGATAGATCGCAGCGTTCACGGCGGTGGAGATGGTGGCCGGAATAAAGGCGGTCGTGAATGTTTTGCGACCGCTCGTGGGCACGACCAGAACGTCATCGGGCCCCAGTTCGACGTCTTTTGCCTTTCCAGAGAGTATTTGCTGAATGTTCACAGCGATCTCTACGGGCTTTTGCCCCCCCGCAACCTCGCGAATGACCCTCGCCTTATCCGACTTTGCCGTGTGTCCGAGTCCGCCTGCTAAGGACACCGCTTTGAGGACGGAAATATTCCGCTGCCCCCCCAGCGTGAAGGCCCCTGCGCGCTGAACGTCGCCGACGACGTAGACCATGTTGGAGCTCGCCTCGGAGACGGAGATGATGTCATTCGGTTTGATCTCAATGTTCGCCGCTGGGTTCTTTCCCTCGAGGATCTCCTGCACGTTCAACTCGGCACTGCTGAACTGTCCGGTAGGATCTACCCTCGCACCGGGTAGCGGAATTTCGCCGCTCTGCCGAGGGCGCGTTACCGTGAGGATGGAGCCCGCGTTGTTGCTGGGCCCGCCAGCCATGGAGAGGACTTCATAGAGCGTCTGCCGACCCCGGAGCTGGACGACACCTGGCTTATTGACTGCGCCGAAGACCGATACCGGCTGACTCCGGAACTCCGTCACCGTCACCGAAACCTGTGGCTCTTGAATGAATGTCTTGAGCCGAGTGTTCAATTCCGCTTCGAGTTGCTCGACCGTCAAACCTCCTGCCTTGACTCGTCCGATCAGGGGCAGTGTGATGTCGCCGTTTGTGCCAATGAGGACTGGCTTTTCGGAAAGCTCGGGGGCATCTACCGAGCGAATCGCAATCTCGTCATCCGGCCCGAGGACATAGCCGGACACCGTTTGCGCTGCGGTGGCCGCTGGCTGCTGAGCTGCAGCGTAGAAAACAGCAACAGTCAATATGGCGAACGCAGCTACGGAAGTCTGCACCTTGCGTTTCATGATTCGTCTCCCGCAGGAGGATCCGATACCCGGGCTGGAGGAAGTCGCGTTCATTAGTTCAGCCTCTCTTTTTCTTTAGCGCCCGGGGTTTCATAATTGTGGGTCGTAACCGCGAGACAAGACGCAGCGCGAAGCCCTTGCCCGTCACTGAAAAACCGCTCTCAGTTTTCCCTGAGAGATCGCGTTCAATGCGCTGCGTTCGCATCTTGCCCTTAACCAGGGGCCCTGGCCTAAGGGAGAGCCGCGGGAGACGAATTTCCATTTGAACGCGAGCTCTGACCGGGGGGCAAGTCCCGGAAAATACATACGCACCGCTCACGCTGATGTCCCGGGTGACGCCTTCCCCTCTGCAAAGAACGCCTCCCGGTTTCTTCCAAGTGAAAGTCGCGGGCGCTATCATTGGATAACGGACGTGCTTTCTGCGTTCTGCCGGATTCCGACTCGCTCGGGGAATTTCCTTGCCCTCACTTTTCCGGGCCAGCCTCAGCCCGAAACGGTCGTGCGAAGTGCCAGCGGGGGGTGTGCGAGCTGCTAGGCAGCGAAGATACTGTTGAGCCTTGGGTGTTCGGAAACTACCCTGGCGCCAACGGAAGAAACATTTGGCTGTTTTCCGCTTACCCTTTCAACCAGGAAGCCATCTACTTCAACGGCAACGGCCTTCCCCAACATCTCCACCGAGAGGACCAGCCGATAAACGTTCTTCTTTCGTACCAAGATCCCCTCAATTCCTGCCAAGGGTCCGCATTTGACTCTCACCCGATCACCACATTTCAACAGAGGATGTGGTTCGATTCCGCTGCCGCTTTCGACAGCTCGTCGGATGGCATCGATCTCGGCGTGCGGTATAGCGCTCGCCTGACCTGCGTTCGATACAAGGCTATGTACCCCGGGCGTTGTCAAAATATCGAGCCGCCGTTCCTGCGCCGTTTTGAGTCTGAGAAAAACATAGCAAGGGAATAACGGCAATGAGAGCTTCTTGGCGCGATCTTTCCATCGATGGGCAGTTACGTAAAGCGGCAGAAAAGCCTCAAATCCCTTATACAAGAGAACCTTTGCGACGCAGTTTTCATGCTGATGGCGGGTGTAGAGTGCATACCAGGCACTGCCGCCTTCATCGTAAGTGTCCCGGCCTTGATCGGTCGCAAGGTACATGTAGCTCCGCCCTGTGACTTACAGTGCTCTTCCTTGTAAACCAAAGCAATCTCAGCTGCTTATTTGGCTTACCGCAAACTTAAATCCAATACTTGGTCCGAGAAAAGGAGCGAGTATTTCCCGAACCTTGGCCCCTCGGAAAATCGTCCAGAACGCGCCCCACTCTCTGAGGCACACCGCTCTCCAATTCACCCAACCCGTTGGCAAGGTCGGAGTCCGACCCACTGGCCCTGGAGGGCCAGAACCGGAAATGTGCTCTACCCACCGCGAAGCCGCTCATCCTTTGGTCCGCTGCATGATCGATTCGGAGCACCTGCGCGCCCGTCCTGATTCTCAATTTCTGCCCCGAACCCTGGATGGTAGAAATAAAAAGGAATATTTCCACTTGGATAATGGCATCGACAGGCGGACAGCTCGAAGCCAAAACAAACGCACCCAGCGGGCTGATATCGCGGGTTATGCCTTCTGCGCGCAGACGAGCGTGTCCTGCGCCTTTCCACGTGAATATCGCATTAGCGCTCAGCCCATACCGAATATTTGTTCGGCGTTCCATTGAGACTGACCCATTCCGCTGATGTCGCCGGTCAGATTCTGGCGCACGAAAGTTTCAAACTCGGCGCGCATGACAAGCTACTCGGGTGGCGCAGTGTGACGCAAGAAGCGCAATGTCACAGACGTCGCAGTGTCATTTTCCTTCTATGTCGCCACGTGCTTCGTGACGATTTCCACAGCTCTGTGTCCCTTGTGTTTGACCCGTTCGGTAGGGCAAACGATGAACAAAAGAGGGACTCGGCCTAGAGAGTCAAAAGTCACTGCCGCAGACCATTCGGCAGAAGCCGGGCTGCCCTCTTTTCAACCTCGGTCCACCTCTTGAGTGATAGAAATCCTCAAAATCCTCCCCTCGGAATGACTTGGAAAATATAGACTTAGGATTGGCTTAGGAAATCCATGAGGTTCTCGGCTCATTTAAGTGAGTTGGGCGTCTTTGGAGATTGTCGGGGATCAAGATGGCGCGATCCCGCTGACAACTTTTCAGCGACCGAGCCTCTGTCGTCGTTGCCGCTTCTCACCAGGATAAACATCTGTGATGAGAAGGCAATCCGTTTCTGCTACCTTCGCTACACAGTTTTGTCCCTAGGCGGCGTCGGTCGTTTCGGCCGGAACAACTTTGTAACGACGTAGCGAGCCAACCCGTCTACTGATATGATACGTACTTTCAGCCATCGGCTCCCCGATGTCCCGCGGGATCGAGGATCAATTATGAAGGAGTCTGCGGGCCGTTCATCAAATAAGATCCGCGTCGTCGTGGCTGAAGGCAGTCTGTTGGCCAGCCAGTTAATTTCCACGGCACTTAAACGTTGTGGGAACAAGTTTCACATCCACGCTCTGACTGGCGAGTCTGGTGACGCACTTCGAGCGGTACACGAGCACCATCCCGACGTGGCCGTGATTAGCGCCGAACTACAGAACGGGCCAATGGCAGGCCTGAACGTGCTTAATGAAATTCGTCTATCGCAAATCAAGACTGTCTCAGTAATGTTGATCGGCATGAACGAGGACGACCTCATCCTCCGGGCTTTTCGAGCTGGAGCGAGGGGCGTCTTCTGCCGCGGCACTCCACTAAAAGCTTTGTCCAAATGCATCCGCAGGGTTCACGAAGGGCAAGTCTGGGCGAGCACCGATCAGATGCAACTTCTACTCGAGTTTATCGCGAACTTAGAACCCAGACTGATTCCGAAGAAGGGAGGCATGACTTTACTCAGCCCTCGCGAGCAGGAAGTTGCTTTCCTCGTGGCGGAGGGCATGAGCAATAAGAACATCGCAAACCAGCTCAAGCTGCGCGAACATACAGTTCGGAACTATCTGTTTCACATCTTCGAAAAACTGGGGCTGTCGAGCCGAGTGGAGCTGACTCTGTACGCCCTGAGCCAGCCAGAAATAGCGAGAAGAAAAGATGCCTCATAGGCTTGTGGTGCGCAATAATTCCGTCGGACTCGTCAGTTAGTTGAAAATCCAGGGCTTCCGTTTTGTTATCTCCGCCCCTGGGACCCTTGCCTATTCGGCACGGTTAGTTAGCTGAAAAATCCTTCTCAACCAGCCTGTCCTCCTGTGCACTTTGTGGTTGATCCGCTGGTTAAGGGCGCCCGTCGGGGCGGATCAAAAACGTTACAGGTGGCTAATGACGCTCGCGACGCAACCGCCGCCGAAGCCGTTATCGATGTTCACCACGCACACGTTGGAAGCACAGCTGTTCAGCATGCCGAGCAGCGCGGCTAGTCCGCCGAAGCTGGCGCCATAGCCAATACTTGTGGGAACCGCGATCACCGGGACGCGAACCAGGCCGGCGACGACGCTCGGCAGCGCCCCCTCCATACCGGCTACGCAGACAATGACGCGCGCGGCTGCAAGCTTTTCGCGGTGCCGCAGCAGGCGATGCAGCCCAGCGACGCCGACATCGTAAAGAACCTCGACGCGATTGCCCATCATCTGCGCTGTGACGGCCGCTTCTTCCGCCACGGGAATATCGCTGGTGCCGGCCGTGACGACCAGAATCGGACCCTTTCCGGTGATCGCCCGATTGCGGCGAATGCTAATCGCTTTGCACGCCAGATGGAATTTCGCATTCCGGTTTAACCGGCGCACGGCGCGCAAGATTCGCTCGTCGGCCCGCGTGATCAGGATGTTGCGTGCATCTCGCGGGCGCAGCATCCCGCGCACGATGCCGGCCACCTGCTGGGGAGTCTTCCCGGGCGCGTAGACCACCTCGGCAAAACCCTGGCGGAGCACGCGGTGATGATCGATCTTGGCGAAGCCGAGGTCTTCAAACGGCATGTGCCGCAAGCGTTCCGTGGCGCGCGCGACAGACAAGCGGCCCGTTCGCACGTCGTCGAAGAGTCCGCGAATGTACCGGTCGTCCATCGTTGTCGGATGCGAAGGGATTACTCTGTCCTGAGGGCGGCGTTCAACGATCCTTGCCGGTAACCTTCCAAATCCAGACTCACGTCGCTGAAGCCGGCCTGCCGGACGCGCTCGGCGAGTTTTCGCGCCAGCTCAGGCTGTAGAGCGCGCGGCAATTCCGCGGGCGCAATCTCCACCCTTGCCAGTTCGCCGTGCGCGCGCACTCGGAACTCGCGGAATCCGAGGTCACGAACGCCGCTCTCTGCCCGTTCGACGCGCGATAGATTTTCAATCGTCACAGGTACTCCGTACGGAAGGCGCGACGCGAGACACGGCGAAGCGGGTCGATCCCACGTCGACAGTCCCGCGCTGCGCGACAGCTCGCGAATTTCCGCCTTAATAAGCCGCGCATCGAGCAGAGGCGTCAGCACCCCGTACTCGGAGGCTGCCCTATGCCCCGGGCGGAAATCGCGCAGGTCGTCCACGTTCACGCCGTAGGCCACCGCAGCAAATGCTCGCGCCTTCCTCAAGTTCGCGAGCTTGCCAAAAAGTTCCGCCTTGCAATGGTAGCAGCGGTCCGCATTGTTCGCGACGTAGAGTGGGTTCTGGAACTCGGAGGTGTCGATGAATTCGTGGCGCAATCCGGCTTCACGAGCGAACGCCGAGGCCTGTTGCCGGTCGTGCGCCGAGAAACTCGGTGAAAGCGCGGTCACCGCTAAAGCGCTTTCACCGAGCGCACGGTGAGCGGCCCAAGCTAGGTAGGCGGAATCCGCGCCACCGGAAAATGCGACCAAGAGCGAACCCAACCCGCGCAGCCGCGCAAACAACCACTCTTGTTTTTCGCTCAGGGCGCACTCACCGATTGCTGGATGCGGGTTCACGAAGCTTTCGATCACCTTCGACATCTACTTTTCAGTTCCGTGATGTTTCTGGAAGTGAAACGAGGCTTCGGCCAGCACCTGCTTGAGCGCAAGGCCGCGCTCGGAAGCAATCTTCTGGCAATCCTCGTATTCCGGCGCGACATTAAAGATATGCCCGTTCGACCGGGCGACCTTCATTCGAATCGATCCCAGCGGGGTTTCCATGACGAGGGTCTCACGCTGCAGGGCGCGGCGCTGCACTGTGGACTGCCTCACGCCCAGCGTGGTCGTCTCCCGGAAGATCAACTCTTTCAGCTTGCCCGCACTCGCCGGATTGCAGAGCACGGTGACCAATTGCCCGGGGCGGTTCTTCTTCATCTGCGCCGGCGTCGAAAAGACGTCGAGCGCGCCGGCTTCCATTGCGCGTTCCGCAAAATAACCGTAGACCTGCGGGCTCAGATCGTCCAGATTGGCCTCCAGCACGACAATTGTTTCATCCTGCGGCTCGCCAGCTTCCGCCGTTGCGGCCTCACCCACAAACAACCGAAGGACGTTGGGTTGCTCGGTCAGATTCGCAGCCCCGGCGCCGTACCCGATGGTCCCGACCGTCATCGCCGGCTGCGCCCCGAACCGTGCCGCCAGCGTCGCGACGATCGCCGCGCCCGTCGGCGTCACCAGTTCGCGCTCGATCCCGTTGGAATAAGTCGGAGCGCCTCGCAGCAGTTCGGCAGTGGCCGGAGCCGGTACGGGCAAGTTGCCGTGCTGCGTTTCTACTCGCCCGCCCCCGACATTCAGCGGCGAGCAGGCAAACTCCTCGATTCCCAGTTGCTCGAATCCGGCCGCCGCGCCGACGATATCGACAATTGCGTCGACCGCGCCGACTTCGTGAAAATGCACTTTTTCAATCGGAACGTTGTGCACGCGGGCTTCGGCTTCGCCGAGCCTTCGGAAAATCTTCGATGCCTTCTCCGCGACGCGCGGCGGCAGGCTGGCTTCCTCAATCAAGCGAAGGATGGTGGAAAGCGAGCGGTGGTGATCATGCTGCGGATATTCCACCTTGACGCGCGTAGCCGCCAGCGCCCCGCGCCTGACCTTCTCGGCGGAAATCGCCCAACCGGGTACCGGGAGCCGGGCGAGATCGGACTCCAATCGGGCAAGGTCGCAGCCCGCGTCCACCAGCGCGCCCAGAACCATGTCCCCACTGATTCCGGAGAAGCAGTCGAAATAGGCAATTTTCATCAAACCTGGCCGACGATGCGCGGCATGGCGACTTCCCACCCAGCAACTGAAGTCGCAAGGAGCGAAACGAGATACTAGTCCGGGCGCTCGGCCCTGTCAATTTGGCTGGAAGTTTGAAGCGGCCCGCGCGCGAATCAGCGGGCCAAGATTTTCCGAGAGATGATGCGCCGGATGGGAGCGGCGATAAGGTTTTGCACCTGATTCTCGTCGCCGTCCCATCTTTCCCACGCTAAGCGCCGGGCGAGCCAGTTGCGCATCCATGCCCCCGCGCGCGCCAAGTCCTCCGGATAGATAAACGTGACTAGGCCAGCGATCATTATCCATTCGAATAACGGAATATTCATCGAGTATTCGATGCCCAGGTGCAGGCACAAGGCCGCCAGGAGCACCGGATAGCGCAGTTCTTTGAACCAAACGAGCACGGCCATCGAGAACTCGATCAGCAGCGTGAGCCACGTCGCCAGCTTGATCAGCAACAAGCTGTGCACAAAGGGAACCGGGAAGCGATGGGAATCTTCCAGCCGCAAAGCGTAGTAGACCGCAGTGCCACCGATCCAAGTCGGGCCGAGAGTTTTGCCATAAAAGGTCGCGAAATAGACGACCGCCGTTTGAATCTGAATCAAGCGTAGCGCCCACGGGCTGTGAAGAGGGGCCGTGCGGACCTCTCGCCCCGCCCGGATGCGTAATAAGCGGTCGACCGACAGCGCGGCACCGGCCGGCGCAAACATCAAAAAGAAACCGGCAACACGCAGAAACGTGTCTCCACCGTTGAGGATGTAGCCATCGCGCAAATGAACTGAAAGAAGACACGTGTATACGGCGACGCTGGCGAAACGCGACATGAAGCCAATCGTGAGAAGGACCGCAAACAGCAAGAAGGCCCAGAAGAACGCGTTGACAGCAAAGTCGGTCCGCGGCAACAACTCGAAGAAATTGATACGGGGGCCGGAAACGACCTTGTGCATCGTTTCGAGACTCGTGAATCCGCGCGGGCCGTACCACGTGAGCCAGTCCGGCCGAAGAATCAGAAGATTCACAATCATCAAGAGGCCGTAGAAAACGCGATACACGGCGACGGTCGTGGGCAGCTCGGGCTTGAAGAAGAATTCGTTCCATCCCCGGGCGAGCCCACGCAAGGTCATTGCAAGTCTCCTGGTTTCACAGAATAAACAAAGAATACGTTCTGCTGCCAGGGCTCAGCTCGACCCGATTCCGGCGGCGCGATCTCAGACCATTTGCGGACGAGCTTTACAGTGACGGGCGGGTTGTTGGTGTCGTTATGAAGACGCGCCACGTAGCGGGCTGCGTCCGTCCACAGCACGGCTAACTCATCGCGCGGAACCATTTCATTCAGCGACAGCCAGCGCCCCTTAAAATATCGCCGAACGTAGCCGAAGTCCTGCGGAACGGGGAATTGCCAGACGCCCATCCGGCCATCACGGTAGGTGATTTCGGCAGCAAGACGGCGATTAAGGTTCCACGGATCGGGGGAATAGAAACTCCAGGACTGAAACAGTCCGGACCAGAGCATGTACGGGGCAACCTTATTTTTCACCGAAGTAAACAACAAACTGTTCATCGGGACGGACCAACTCACAATCGCCACGATATGGAAAAGTATAAATGCGCTAATCGCACTCCGGCGAATTGTGTTTGAATAGCGCACGGTCTTTCCAAACTGCGTTTGTGGTCCTTTCGCCTGTCGGGGAACCGTTCAGCCCGTCGAGCCCGCAGGCAAATCAGCGGGCCAGGATTTTCCGAGAGAGGATGCGCCGGATGGGAGCGGCGATAAGGTTTTGCAGCTGTTTCTCGTCGCCGTCCCATCTTTCCCGCGCCAAGCTCCGGTCGATCCAATTGCGCACCCATGCCCACGCGCGCGCCAAATCCTCCGGATAGATAAACGTGACTAGGCCAGCGATCATGATCCATTCGAACAACGGAATATTCATCGAGTATTCGATGCCCAGGTGCAGGCACAGGGCCGCCAGGAGCACCGGATAGCGCAGTTCTCTGGACCAAACGAGCACGGCCATCGAGAACTCGATCAGCAGCGTGAGCCACGTCGCCAGCTTGATCAGCAACAGGCTATGAACAAAGGGAACGGGGAAGCGATGATCCTCCTCCAGCCGCAGGACATAGTAGATTGCGGTGCCGTTGATCCACGTCGTACCGAGCGTCTTCCAATAAAAAGTGGAGAAATAGACGACCGCTATTTGAATCTGGATCAAACGTAGAGCCCACGGACTGTGAAGAGGGAGCGTCCCGCCCTCCCGACCTGCCCGGATGCGCAACAAGCGATCGACCGAAAACGCCGCGCCGGCCGGGGCGAACATTAAGAAAAAACCAGTGGCGCGCAAGAAGCCGTCTCCGCCGTTCATGATGTAGCCATTGCGAAGGTGAAGCGAGAGGAGACAGGTATACACGGCGACGCTCGCAAACCGCGTCATGAAGCCAGCCGTTAGAAAAACGGCAAGCAGCAAGAAGGCCCAAAAGAAAACGTTAGCGGCGAAGTCTGTCGGCGGCAGCAACTCAAAGAAATTGATGCGCGGCCCGCCAACGACCTTGCGCATCGTCTCCAGAGTCATGAATCCGCGCGGGCCATACCACGTCAGCCACTCCGGACGAAGAATGAGGAGATTCACGATCATCAAAAGGCCGTACAGGATGCGATAGAGTGCGATGGGAGTGGGCGACTCGGGCGTGAAGAAGAAGGCGTTCCACCCCTGTATCAGCCGGCGCCAGATCACTGCAAATCTCCGGGCTTCACCGAATACACAAAAAACACATCCTGCTGCCAGGGTTCGGCCTGGCTCGATTCCGGCGGTGCGATCGCCGCACACTTGCGAATCAGCTTCACGGTAACGGGCGGATTGGCGCCGTCGTTATTCGCGCGGGCGATATAGAGGGCTGCGTCGGGCCAGAGCGCCGCGTTCGCGTCCATGCGGAGAGAATCATTCGCCCATTTTCGGATGCGCTCCTTGAAGTACCGCCGAACGTAGCCGAAATCCTGCGGCGCGGGAAATCTCCATGTGCTCGCCCGGCCATCGCGGTAGGTGGTTTCCGCATCGAGCCGGCAATTGAAGTTCGTCGGATTGGGGGCAAAGAGCCCCCACGATTGATAGAGGCCGGACCAGTTCATGTAAGTGGCGACCCTCTTGTCCACAGCCGTGAACAGGAGGGTATTCAGCGGGACCGACCAGCACACAATCGCGACGACGTGGAAAAGTATGAACGCGCTAATGGCACCGCGGCGAATTGTGTTTGAATATCGCACGCTCTTTCCAGACTGCGTTTGTGGTCCTTTCGCCGGCCGGGGCAACCGTTCAGCCCGTCGAGCTGCGGTTCTTGCCTATGCTTACAAACTGAGGCTCCGGGGACGCAGCTCGGCGCGTTCGGTCCGCGGCGTTCAGATCGACGGGGGCGTAGTAATCGAAAAGCAGTTTCTTCCCAGCCGGACTGAATAGCCGATACCGCGCGACCCCTGTTTTCTGCAGATAGCATTTCAGGGTGGTATTTAACACCCCGAACCCGTATTTGACGCTTCGTCTGAAATTGATCGAAGACGCTTCCTTGAAATACTTCGTCGGGCAGGAGATCTCGCCGATGCGGTAGCCGAAATGAATGCACTGGGCCAGCATTTCATTATCGAAGATAAAATCATCCGAGTTCTCGAGCAGCGGCAAGTTCAGCAGGACGTCACTCCGAAAGGCTCTCAACCCGGTGTGGTATTCGGACAACTTCGCGCCGGTGAAAGCGTTTTGAAATGCCGTGAGGGCGCGATTAGCTACATACTTGTAAACTGGCATTCCGCCTTTCAGCGCGCCTCCGCCGATGATTCGCGACCCCAGCACGACGTCGTACACACCAAACGCAATCATGCTCGCCATGGCGGTCACCAGCCCCGGCGTGTACTGGTAGTCAGGATGAACCATGACTACGATCTCTCCGCCCGCAGCCAGAGCCTCGCGATAGCAGGTCTGCTGATTCCGGCCGTATCCGTAATTCCTCTCGTGCCGGAAGGTTTGCAGGCCAAGCTCGTTCGCGATTCTTACGGTCTCGTCGGAACTGCCATCGTCGACCAGGATCTTGCTATCGACGGTTTCCGGCAGTTCGCGAACCGTGTTCTCCAGCGTCTTGGCCGCGTTGTAGGCGGGCAGGACCACGGCAATGCGCTTGTTGTTGATCATCTTGGCTAGAACGACTTCACCGGAGTTGCATGCCGACTACCATCCCGGTCGCCGAACGGAGAAGATCCTGAACGGGTTCGGCACTCTCGTTCTTGCTGATTTCCGTCATCTTTACAAGGAGATAGCTCGGGTTACGCGGCGATAACCCGCCCTTAGTTTTTGCTACCAGGCTCCCCGATCCTCGGGGCAGTTACGCTTCCGAACCATGATTGTCAACGAACGGTGACAGACTCGCCCAAGCTAAGCACGGGCAAGAGCAGCATTGTCTTCAATTAGCGGGCAGCGAATAGGGAGACAACCTTGGAGGGTTTTCGTCCGGCTGCATCAACCACACGTGCCGGCCGGAAAAGTAATCGATCAGTTCTTGGTTGGCGGCTGCGCCCATATCCCGCGCCCACACCACTTCGGACTTGTCGATGTCCGCCTCGTTATACACCCAGTCATACAGCGCGTACGCGCTCGAATGGTAGATGGTGCTGGGAGCCCCGGGTTTGTACCGCACAAGCACGAGCTGCTGCCCCGGGTACTGCTTCAGCTGATGCTCGAGACGCACGCGGTCGGTTGTGGCGGGTCCTACATCGCACCACAAGATAGGTGAATCCACTGTGGGCAACAAGTGCAGGGGAGCCGCTTCTGCTCGCAGAGCCAGCATGGCAAGACAGATCACGGGAACCGCTCTCGTCAGGGCCACTCCTACAGGCCTGCCGCGCCAGCTCCAACTGCGAACGTGACGCATTGCAAGAACCATTAGTCCGTAGAAGAGTGTCGTCATGGCAGATGCGTAGTGTGGAAAGAAAAACACTTCGATCGCAAGCCCGGCGGCTGAAACCACACTGGCCACGATCAAAAAGCGCGTCTTCCGCGGAAGTTGCGACCACCGGAAGCCAAACGGCAAGATCACGGCCGAGATCACCAAGGGCAGTGTCAGAACTGGCCCGCTATAGAAGAGCCAAGCTTGCAAGAGTTTGCTGAACTCCAGCGTAAGGATGCTGGCCGCCGTACGGTTCTTCTTGTAAAAATCCAATTCATTGTGGAGGTAAAACTGCGCCATTGTGGCGTGGTGATAGACGGGCTCAGGCCTCGGGTCTTGCCAGAGGAAGTATGGCGCAACAGCATACGTTTCCCGGTCCACTTGATAGGCCATGCGCAGAGGGTTTCCCGTCACGCGCCAGTAGTAGTATCCCGTGGCCAAACCCGCGAGAACGACAACGATCAAGAGGGGTACCAAGACACTCCGGGACAAATCCCACAGTCGTTCCCTCTTTCTGAAAAACCAAACAAACAGCACACAGGCCACCGGCACGCTGAATACGAATCCCTCGTACGGCCGGGTGTTTGCCAGAACGGCCAGGCCAAGCCCCATCAGGAACGCATCCCGCGCGCGCGCGAAACGAAGAATTCGGGGCAGCGCCCCAAGCACCAGCGCCCCACCCGTGGCAGCCACTGCCCCTCCCCAATAGCTGTTATCCCAATAGCTGAACACGGCAAGCCGCATGACGGCGATCAATCCACCAAATAGGGCCCATCCCGGAGGCACCCACCCTTGGAGCATCCAGCAAATCGCGGCACACATGGCGGCGACGCTGAGCCAAACCCCGGCGAAGGGCAGTCCCGTGAGAATTTTTCCCACGGCTAGAGCAAGGCCTTGCCCAGGAGGATACATGGAGGAATAGGTAGGCTGCATGATCACGTGGAAGGTTTCGAAATGAATCCACATCGGGTGGGGAGGATTAGCCAGACGTCCGTGCACCAGGGTGTCCGCGAGGAGCAAGTGGCTGAACTCGTCGTTAATGTACGGCTGAGGAATCGGCAAAATCGGCAGCACGGCCGCACGCGCGCAGAGCGCCGCCAGTCCCACTAGCAACACCGAGCGTTTGCGATTTCGAGCGATCCGCGCAAATGCTCGCTCGATCTTAGACATGGGATTCGCGCCTAGGCGAGGGAACCAAAACGCAAGGGCGATTGCGACTACGACCAACCCGAATTCTATCAGGATCAACATGCGCCAAATCTACCCAATTGATTTTCCCTAATTTAGCGGAACCGCGATACCTCATTGGGCATTTGGATTGCCTAACAAGATGGGGGGACGCATCGGCGTCCGCACCCTGGCAAGCTGGCCATTGCCGTTTGGTCCGGTTGGTGCAAGACGAAATGCTCGTAAGCCACATGAAAACAGTGGATTATGGGCATACGAAAAATCGGCGGGAAGACACATAACCGGAGCCTGGCGCCGAAGCGCTGAAGTCCGTCTCCGAATGTTGACCCCGAGGTATCCATGAAGTCTCTGTTAGCGAACGAGGTTACGGGCAAAGGCGCCATGCAGAGGAGTTGCCCGCCACGGCGCGGGGAAGCCGGCCAGGCACTGATCCTGGCTGTTGTGAGCCTGACGACACTCATGGGCGCAGCAGGACTGGCGATCGACTTAGGCTATATGCGTGCCGAGCGGCGCCAGATGCAGCTCGCGGCCGACAGTGCCGCTCTCGTCGGCGCGGCGGAGATTAACAACGGCGACTCCGTGGCGGCCGCGCAAAACAGCGCTCAGCTCAACGGCTTTCCGAGCACGTCCGTCACGGTCAGTCCAGTAACACTTCCAAGTGGACAGAACGCGATCCAGGTCCAGATTCAGCAGGCCGTGCCCACCTTTTTTATGAATATCTTTGGCGTCTCCACCGTATCTGTGGGCGCCACCGGAGTTGCCTATCTGGGGAATTCGACGGGCTGCGTCTACGCGCTGCAAACCGGCGGCGGAGGCATCGCCGTGACGGGAAACGTGACCGCTACGAAGTGCGGCGTCATCGATAACGGAAACCTTAGCGGCAGTGGTACTCTCGATGTTTCTTACGTGGGCTATGGTGGGTCCAATACAGCTGCTTCTACCGTGGTCGCTCAGAGCATCGCCGCGACCCCTGCGGCAGATCCGCTGTTCTTCCTGCAGGCCATACCGCCGCCTGTCGGCAGCCCATGCACTCCGGCCGTTACGGTTACGAGCCCCGCTTCAGCGGCTCTCGGCCCCGGAACCTATTGCGGCATCAACATCAACACCACCGGGACGGTTACCTTTAGCCCCGGGGTCTACGTAATCACAGGCGGCGGCAATCTCATAATCAGCGCAGGCAATGTCAGCTCCACAGGCGGCGTGACCTTCTACCTCAATGGCACGAGCCAAGTCCAAATCACCGGAGGAACCATCTCCTTGTCCGCTCCGACGAGCGGGACATACGCCAGTGGAACTTACCCTGGGATCCTGTTCTTCCAAGATCCCGCGGATACTGCGGCCGCCACCGTGAGCGGCGCAGCTACCCTGGCGGGAGCTCTCTACTTTCCGGACGCAGCCCTGTCCCTCACGCCTACCGGCCCGGCAGCTCCTTACACCATTGTTGTCGCGCAAACGATCAGCAACCTCGGCGATCCTGTTCTTGGCATCACCCTTGGCAGCGACTACTCTTCGCTCGCTAACGGATCTCCGATCACGGCTGCTCTGCTCGTGGAGTAAATATGAGAATGATCGCGAAAACGCAGAACGGCTCCCGCGCACTTGGTAGAACACGCAAGAGCCGTTTCGCGCCTCTCTCGCGCCGGGAAAGTGGGCAGACCCTTTTGGAAGTGGCGCTGATCATTCCGGTGTTGCTGCTGCTCCTCATTGGCATCATTGAAATCGGGCGTCTGGCCTACTACCGCATCGAGGTCTCTAATGCTGCGCGAGCCGGCGCTCAGTTCGGAGCACAGAATCTGGCGGATGCCGCCGACCAACCGGACATCACCACCGCAGCGCAAAACGATGCGCCGGACATCGCATCCACGCTTAGCATCACGTCGCAGCAACAGTGCGCGACCTCCGCCTCCGCCACTCCCGCCTTCGCTACCTGCCCGGCGGCGTATGTCTGGGTCCAGGTAAATAGCAGCTACACTCTAAATACGCTGTTCAGTTATCCCGGCCTTCCGACCTCATTCACGCTGAATAGTCAGGCCACCATGCCTGTTTCGCAATGAACGCTCAGCGCAAAGTCGGCATGGGTTCCCGTTGCTCTCCTACTGCCACGAGACAAAGGGGCACCGCGCTACTCGAATCGGCATTGGTAATAACCATCCTGGCCACAGCTCTCTTTGCGATTATCGACTTCAGCCGCGCTCTCTACACCTACCATCTCGTGGCTAATGCCGCGCGAGAGGGCACGCGATACGCGACCGTCCACGGCACGAGTAGCGGGTCGTTCGGCGGCTCCGAGCAGACACAGGTGAATACGTATCTTCAGGCTCTCTCCTCGGGAATCGGCATCGACACCACCGTCTTGACCGTGACGGCAACCGTGTCTGGCGCACCCAACAGCAACCCAACCTTCGCCTCGACGTGCGGGGATACCAGCCCGTCTCCCGGTTGTCTGGTTACGGTGCAGGTGCAGTATCCCTTTCAGTTCGCTCTTCCATTATTGCCCGCCGGCTCGTACTTGATGAGCAGTACGGCGGCAATGGTCGTCTCGCAATAGACCGCCGGTTTTTTTGGGACCCCTGGTGAGACGCGGTGATCGCCTGGCTAACGCTCGCGAAAATATCTATTGAGAACTAAATCCGAGGAGGAAGTTCCAGGTGCAGATTGGTGTGGGTTCTTCGGACAAGATCAAGGGAACGTTGCGGCGCTCGCTGTTCGGAAAATGGGCTGCTCCGACGCGTCCTGATCCTCGCGCCGGGGATTTAAGGATTTGACACTTCGGCCGATCGCTCCGGATGCAGGGCGGAAATCTCAAGGCGATCTCCGACGCGCGTTCCGGAGCGGTAAATCGTGTGCGGAGGAAGCTCCAGGACACTTGAGGCCCTCAGAGAAATCGTAGAGATACGAAAAGGACGCACGTGCTCTTCGAGGTGCACCACCTCTTTTTCCCTTCCAAGAAAAAGGATGTCGATGGGGAACATCATCCCAATCGTGTGCACACCGCGCGAGGGCACGATCCAAAGGCCGGCGCCGAGACGCGCCCATCTCTTCGTCTTCCCGAGTAGCCCCACGAGTCTCCGCAGATAGCTATCCGCCACGACTGCTTCGGTAGCGACAAACGTCTCGCGAGTCTTGTTATAGACGTACACCGCCGATGGCCGGTGAATGCTCACCGGCCCCGCTTCGGGCGCAACTGCAGTTGGCTTTCCGTTTCCAGGGAACGCTTTTTTCATTCCATAGCCTTTCCACGTCGCCGCCAGATCATGATGAGCAGCACCGCAGCAGCCAAGACGCCAGCAGCGATTCGAATCACAGCGACTGTATCCATCGTTAGCTCCTTTACCAGTCAGATTAGAGTCCAAATCCAAGCGATCGATTACGATCAAGGCGCCCCGGTCACCGCATTCTCGTCAGAATCTGCTGCACCACATCGACGAGAAGAAGCCCCACCATCACCGCCGTGAACGCTAAGCAAACCGAGAGCACCTCGGGGTCCACGCTCGCCAGGCTCACGACACACAGCATTGCAATGGCCAGGGCACCAGCGACTACCCGAATCAAAGTCATAGAACCCATGCCACTCCTCCTGCTTCTCCGTCACTTTCCCAGCGACGGCAGAAAAACGCGCACGAGAATGATCACCGCGGGACCGAGAATCGTAACCATCAACGCCGGGAAAATGAAAAAGACCAACGGAAACACCATTTTGGCGGTCGTCTTGCTGCTCGCCTCTTCTGCCCGCTGACGTCGTTTCGTGCGCAATTCATCCGAAAAGACTCGCAGAGACTGAGCAACGCTCGTTCCAAAGCGATCCGCCTGAATCAACATGGCCACCAGCGACTTGATATCGTCCAAGCCCGTGCGCGTGGCCAGCGCCCTCAGCGCCTCCGCTCGCGACTTCCCTACGCGCATCTCGAGGTTGACTAGCCGCAACTCCCCACTAAGCTCGGGATGCACGATCTGCAGTTGCTCCGCCACTTTCACAAGAGCTTGATCCAAACCCAGGCCAACTTCCACGCAGATGACCAGCAAGTCCAAGGCGTCCGGCAAGCTCTTCCGGAGACGCTTTTGGCGCGCTTGAACGCGCAAGAGCACCCAAATCTCGGGCGACATGAAGCCGAACACCGCCGCCAGCAGCAAGATGGCAGGTGGATTGTAGCGATAGACTCCGGTGAACCAAACGATCGCGAGCAAGCCGCCGCAAAACAATAATTTCGCCCCTCGGACAGCCCAAGGAGCGTCCGGACCGCGGTATCCCGCACGAGCAAGCATCGTTTGCGTCCGCGTTGCCTGCCGCCCGCTGGGGGCTGGCCCCAGCTTGCCCAGCGACGCCAGAGCACCTCGCGCCCGATCCATCTGCTTGTCCGAGAAGGTCTCCTCTTGGACCTTCTGCGGAACCTCCATCCACCGTGACAAGCGCTGAGCAACTTCTCTCCCGCCGGGGCTAAAGGCATACACCAGGGCCATGAGGACCAGCACGGTCACCACGAAGGCCACACTAGTAACAAACCACAGCATGATTCTCCCCTTTTAGACTTCGATATCCACAATCCGCCAAATGATCAGGGCCCCGACGATTTGCAGGGTCACGGCGACTGCCAGAATAGTGGGACCCATCGGATCGGTGAAGAGCACCCTCTCGTAGACCGGATCGAGCACGTTCAGGACGATCAGCAAAGCAATGGGAAGCGCGATGAGGATCGCGGCCGTCAACCGTCCCAGGGCAGTCTTCACTTGAACTTCACGGTAGATTCGGAAGCGTTCCCGAACGACGCGCGACAGCTCCTCCAGGATTTCCGCGAGGTTCCCGCCGGTCTCTTTTTGAACCAGCAAGGCTGTGGCAAAGAAACGCACGTCCATCAACGGGACGCGCTCGGTCAGATTGAGAAGAACATCTCGAAAAGGGAGCCCGAAATTTTGTTCTTCGTAACTCTTGCTGAATTCGCCGGCGAGCGGCTCCGGCGACTCCTGGGCAACCATTTCCATGGCGGCCGTGAATGCATGACCGGCACGTACGGCGCGCACCATCATATCCAGCGCCTCGGGAAACCGCTCTTCAAATTGCCGCAAACGCCGGTGGCGCTTCCACACGACGACCGCAATGGGAAGCGCCCCAGCAATTATTCCGCCGAGCATGGCTAAGAGGAATTGGCTGAGCCTTCCGACGATGAGATACGTGCCCAATCCCAAAACTATGCTCAAAAGAAGAACCTTGCCGGGCTTCATTTTCAAGCCGGCCTGGGCCATCGCCTTTTGCAGCCGGCTGGACCAGGGCAGCAGCAGCATCCAGCGATGCACGAGCGGGACGCTGCTATACATCTCGTCCCGAACAAACGTCAGATCCGCGGAGATAGCTCCCCGCTGCTCGGCTTGGCGCACGGACTCAATCCGCTGGCGAACGACTTCCTGCTTGGTGTCCTTGCTGAAGGATAGCCACAAAGCAAGAAAGACGACGCTCGCGATCAGGAACGTGACGGCTGCAACCAAGTCTGCCATCTCAACCCCCTCGTAGATCCGCTCAGTGCGTCGGCGGTTCAAACATGGCCGTCGGAAGACGAATGCCCGTGACCGCCAGTTTCTCCGCGAACTTAGGCCGAATTCCCGTGGGCGTGAAATCCCCGACCACCTCACCCGTGTCACGAACGCCGCGCTTACGGAAAACGAAGATATCCTGCATGGAGACGACGTCCTTCTCCATCCCCACAAGCTCGGCCACGCTGACAACCTTGCGCGTGCCGTCGCTCAAGCGGCTGACCTGCACAACCACGTCCAGCGCTGACGCGATCTGCCGGCGGATGGCACCCTCCGGAAGATTCAAGCTGGACATGGCCACCATCGTCTCCAGGCGGCTTATGGCGTCTCGGGGCGCATTCGCGTGGATCGTCGTTAACGAACCATCATGGCCCGTATTCATCGCTTGCAGCATGTCGAGGGCTTCCTCGCCTCGTACCTCGCCTACGATGATGCGGTCGGGACGCATTCGTAAGGTTTTGATCACCAACTGACGCTGCTGT
>Ga0210394_10003247_pt1 | contig 20773 bp, 15 predicted proteins | sample IncBWC12MmetaG_FD_160121 | JGI IMG/M metagenome (GOLD analysis project Ga0210394, IMG submission 160121) | Forest soil microbial communities from Barre Woods Harvard Forest LTER site, Petersham, Massachusetts, United States - Inc-BW-C-12-M | ecosystem: Environmental > Terrestrial > Soil >...
GAGCACGTACACGGGGTGAGTCATCACCTGGCTCACGCTGCAAGCGCTTTTTTTACTTCGGGTTGGGATGAGTGCCTGGTCCTGGTGATCGACGCTATGGGCGAGGTCCAGGGCGTGTCAGCCTATTACGCTGGTCCTAACGGAATAAGCCTTCTCCACGAGATTCCCGCCACGGATTCAATAGGCATTCTCTACTCGTTGGTGACCTTCCACCTGGGGTTCGATTTCAACGCCGACGAGTACAAAATCATGGGTCTAGCGCCGTATGGAAGGCCGGAACGGTATCGCCCTTTTTTCGAACAAACGGTGCAGTTGAGAAAGGGCGGCGATTTTCGCATTCCGATACTAGGGCTTAACAGGACCAGAGATGCCCGGGAGACCTATCTCAGTACACGCGAGTATTTGGACGAGAATCTAGTCAAGCGCCGGCGTCCGGAAGATGAGATCACTGAAGACCACTGCGACATAGCCGCTGCGCTTCAAGAGTGCCTGGAGCGGGTCGTGCTTCACCTCTGTTCGAATTTCAGTGTGGCAACTGGCCTGAAGCGAGTGGCTTTGGCCGGCGGGGTTGCGCTCAACTGCACGGCCAACGGGAAACTGCTTCGTTCAGGGTCGGCGGAGGACATCTATGTTCAGCCCGCAGCAGGCGATGATGGAACAGCCTTAGGCGCTGCGTTGTACCGGGCAGCATGCGCCGGAGAAGTCCGGAACGAACGCTCCCCAGTCCCTCTTTTCGGCCCTTCCTATTCCGCTGATGTAATCGTGCGTGCATTGGACGAATTCCAAGACCACATCGAAGCGTTGGAGTACGGCAGCCTGGAGGAGACGTGCAGCGAGGCGGCAAAGTTGATTGCGGAAGGCCAGGTGATTGGATGGTATCGCGGGAGGATGGAGTTTGGCCCCCGCGCCCTGGGGAATCGCAGCATTCTGGCCGATCCGGGCCATCCGGAGATGCGCGACCGCATCAACGCCATGGTGAAGAAGCGCGAAGCATTTCGTCCATTCGCTCCCGCTGTATCGCTCGAGCAAGTACACGTCTGGTTTAATGTTCCGCCAGGCACCGACCTGCCATACATGATCATGACCGTCGACGTGCGGGAAGAATATCGCTCGCAATTGCCCGCGATCACGCATGTGAACGGCTCGGCTCGGGTGCAAACCGTCTCTGCGGACGACAACGAGCCGTTTCACGTCCTTCTTCAAACGGTGGGCAAAACTACGGGCAAAGAGATGGTCCTTAACACGAGCTTCAACGTTAAGGGACAGCCGATTGTGAATACTCCGAGGGAAGCCGTCGAAACATTCCTGAACACGGGCATCGATTGTTTGTTTGTGGAGAATGTGTTGATTCGACGCCGGAAAGCGCAGGTGCACGTCCAGAAGGGGGGTAATGAGCGTGCGTGAGATGTCTATCCAGCAGACGGAGACGCGGATCGCATATCGAAGTGATCAGTGCATTCATGAGTTGTTTGAGGAACAGGTCGCGCGCACGCCCGAGGCGGTGGCGGTGGTGTTCCGAGACGCGCGCTTGACCTACCGCGAGTTGTCTACTCGCGCCAACCGGCTTGCGCATCGGCTGCAACGGCTTGGCGTTGGTCCCGACACGCTGGTGGCGATCTTCATGGAACGTTCACTGGAGATGATGGTGGCGCTGCTTGGCGTCCTGAAGGCCGGCGGCGCGTACTTGCCGATAGACCCCGCTTACCCGCGCGAGAGGGCCGCGTTCATATTGGAAGACGCGCGGGTGGCTGTGATCATCACCCAGCACCGCTTGGCCGGCGGTTTCATCGGCCACTCCGCGGAGGTGGTGGAGATTGACGCGGAATGGGAATCGCTTAGCACGTTTAGCGCGGAATGCCCCTCGAGCGATGTACGGTCGAATAACCTCGCGTACGTGATCTACACATCGGGTTCGACGGGTAAACCTAAAGGCGTGATGGTGACTCATCGCAATGTGGTCAACTTTTGCACGGGCATGGACCGCAAGATCGGCGCTGAACCCGGCGTTTGGCTGGCGGTGACCAGCATCTCGTTTGACATTTCCGTGCTGGAGCTGTTCTGGACGCTGGCTCGCGGATTTCAGGTGGTCATTCATGGGGAAGAGGGCAAAGGCACTGAACGAGCTTCTTCGGCCGTCGCTTTGCCCAGAAAGACGATGGAGTTCAGCTTGTTCTATTTTGCAGGTGACGAAGAACTTGGTGGGGACAAGTATCAGCTATTGATCGAAGGTGCCAAATTTGCGGATGCAAACGGGTTCACGGCGGTATGGAGTCCGGAACGGCACTTTCACGCATTCGGTGGAATGTTTCCGAATCCGTCGCTTACCAGCGCAGCGCTGGCGATGATCACGAAACGCGTAAAGATCCGGGCCGGCAGCGTGGTGCTGCCGCTGCACGATCCGCTGCGCGTGGCCGAAGAATGGTCGGTGGTGGATAACCTTTCGCAAGGGCGCGCGGGGGTGTCGTTTGCCTCGGGCTGGCACGATAAAGATTTCGTTTTTGCCCCGCAGAATTATGCGGAGCGAAAGAAAATCATGTTCCGCGATATTCAGACTGTTCGCGCTCTTTGGCGGGGAGAGACAATTCAGCGCCGCCGCGGCACTGGGGGAGAAGTGCCGGTTTGCATCCTGCCCCATCCGGTGCAGCGGGAATTGCCAGTGTGGGTCACAGCAAGCGGGGATCCGGGTACCTTTCAGATGGCCGGCGAGACAGGCGCTAACTTACTGACCCATTTGCTCGGTCAAAGCCTCGACGAACTCGCGGCGAAGATTGCCACATATCGGAGGGCATATTCCGGCGAAGGGCGGGGCCACGTGACGCTGATGTTGCACACTTACGTTGGTACTACGACAAAAGAGGTTACCGAACGAGTTCGCGAACCTTTCTGCCGATATCTGAAGACATCCGTCGATTTGATGAAACAGGTGGTGAAGGGTCTTGGGGAAGAGTTGCAGGGAGGCGAATTGAGCGCGACGGACATGGAATCGCTCATTGATCACGCCTTTCATCGTTACTTCGAGACCAGCGGATTGTTCGGAACTCCGGAATCGTGCCTGCCGTTGATAGAAAAGCTGAAAGCCATCAAGGTCGACGAGGTAGCCTGCTTGATCGATTTCGGCGTACCGCGCGATGCAGTCCTCGGAAGCCTGGAAAACCTGCGTGCGTTGATGCAGCGATCCAACCTCCCTCCTGATGACCATTCGGGCTATTCCATTCCGGACCAGATCGTGCGCCATGGAGTGACCCACCTGCAGTGCACGCCTTCGCAGATGAGGATGCTGCTGATGACAGACGGCGGCCCTGCAGCGCTGGGATGGACGCGCAAGCTGCTCCTGGGCGGGGAAGCGTTGCCGCACGCACTGGCCGAAGACCTTCAGCGGGTCACTACCGGAGAAATCTTCAACATGTATGGCCCGACGGAGACAACAATCTGGTCGACGGTCCATCGGCTGATAACCGGGGAGAATCCCGTTCCCATCGGATCTCCCATTGCGAACACCTCGGTCCATATCGTTGACGAAAATCTCGAGCCGGTTCCTCACGGAAATCCGGGCGAATTGTTGATAGGCGGCGACGGGGTGGCTCGCGGATATCTAAACCGGGCGGAACTTACGGCTGAGAAATTCATTGCCGATCCGTTCTCCCCCGAAGAGGGTGCGCGGCTTTACCGCACCGGAGATTTGGTGCGCTACTTGCCAGAAAGAGATCTCGAGTTTCTCGGGCGGGTTGATCATCAAGTAAAGATCAGAGGCCACCGGATCGAGCTGGGCGAGATCGAAGCGACACTGGAATCGCATCCAGAAATCCGGCAGGCCATCGTCACGGTGACCGACGGCGCTGACGGAGCCCCCGAGCTCGCGGCGTATGTAACGGCGCAAGGGACGCAACCACCATCCGTGCGCGAAATCCGCCAGTTTCTGGAAACGAAGCTGCCGGCCCAACTGGCGCCGACGGTGTTTGTATTCCTCAAAGAGTTTCCTCTCACCCCCAATGGGAAGATCGATCGCCGGCGGTTACCGAAACCTCGGGTGTCCCCCGACTCTCATTACGAAGCCCCACGGAACGCGCTGGAAGAAAAACTCGCCGCCATCTGGTCGGAGGCGCTTCGGATCGACCAGGTTGGGGTAAACGACCATTTTCAGGAATTGGGCGGCCACTCCCTCAATGCGGTCCAGATCACCTTCGCTATTCGGCGTGAATTTTGCGTGGACCTTCCTCTTCAGGCGCTGTTCGATTTCCCGACGATTGCCGGCCTGGCCGCGAAACTAGAGGCGAAGACTTGGCACAAGTTAGCCGAGGAAGTGACAGCCGAAATTACACCGTCCGCGATTCGCGGGGAACTCCCCGACGTGGGCAACGGAGACGCGAAACGTGCGCCAATCAATTAAAAGCGAATCCGCGGACCATACCGGTACGCCTGCAAAGCGCGACATCCACAGCGGGCCGCCGGAAACGCTGAAATTTCCATTGTCATTTGCCGAACAGCGGCTGTGGTTTTTGGATAAGCTCGAGCCGGGCAAATCCGTCTACAACGTTCCCGAAGCGACGCGTTTAACAGGCCCGTTGCAGGTGGAGTGCCTGGAAAAAGCGATTAACGAAATTGTGAGACGGCACGAGGCTCTACGGACCAGTTTCAGTCTCGTTGATGGCCGTCCAATGCAAGTCGTCGCGCCCTCCCTGCAAGTGCCGCTGAGCATATGCGACCTGCAGCATCTCGGCGAAACCGAGCGCGAGCAAGCGGTAGCGCGTGAAACGGCGGAACTTGGCGGAGCGCCATTCGATCTTCAGCACGGACCTCTGCTCAGGGCCACATTATTTGTGCTGAGGCGCGACGAACACGTTCTAATGCTGGTGATGCACCACATCGTATCGGAAGGCGGATGGTCGATGAGCGTGTTCCTTCGGGAAATGGGCGTGCTCTACAACGCCTATTTTCTACGGAAGGATTCGCCTCTGCCGGAACTCCCCATTCAATATGGCGACTATTCGGTGTGGCAGCGGAACGCGCTTCAAGGCAAGGTGCTCGAGCCGCACGTCACTTATTGGAAAAGTCATTTGCAGGGTGCGCCGGCGCTCGTGAATTGGTCGGCAGACCGCCAGCGACCTGCCGTACAGACTTATAACGGGGCGCGCCAATCGATTTTTCTTGGCAAGGATCTGAAAGATGCGCTGAATGCGTTTGCCCGCAAAGAGGGCGTCACGTTATTTATGGCCCTGCTCGCGGCGTTCCAGATTTTATTATTTCGCTCCACGGCAGAGGAAGACCTGGTCGTGGGCGTGCCCGTGGCCGGACGCACGCCGGAAACCCAGAATCTTATAGGGCTGTTTCTGAACACTATCGCTCTGAGAACCAGATTTTCCGGTGAACTGTCGTTTCGGCAATTTGTGAAACAGGTGCGCCAGGTCGTATTTGACGGCTTGGCGCATCAGGACCTGCCATTTGAGATGCTCGTCGAAGCGATTCGACCCGTGCGAAGCCTGGCATTCACGCCCTTATTTCAAGTGATGTTCGCGTTCCAGAATGCTCCGCACACCGAATTGAAGCTTACCGGCATTAAAGTCACGCCGTTTGAGGTTGAAATTAGGACGTCTATGGTCGATCTGACCTTTTTCGCATGGGAGAAGCCCGAGGGGCTGAAAATCGTATTTGAATACAGCACCAACCTTTTCGAACCCGCCACGATCGATCGCATGTTGGCTCACCTCGGCGTATTGCTAGACGGCATTGTCCGGAACCCCGACGAGCGACTTGCGAGGCTACCGCTATTAACGGAGCCAGAGCGTCGCCAGTTGCTGGTGGAATGGAATGAGACACACACGGATTACAGCCTCGTCTGTACTCATCACTTGTTCGAGGCGCAATGCCGAAATACGCCCAACGCGGTAGCGGCGATTCATGAAAGTCGCCCGTGGATGTATGCGGAACTAAACGGGCAAGCAGATCGTATCGCGCACCATCTGAAAACTCTGGGAGCCGGTCCGGGAACTGTAGTAGCGATCTGCGTTGAGCGCTCGCTCGAAATGCTCGCAGCAATGCTTGGAATTTGGAAAGCCGGCGCTGCGTACCTTCCCCTGGATCCTTCGTATCCGAAACAGCGCCTATCATTCATTCTGGAAGATGCCCAGCCAACGGTGCTCCTGACGGAAAGGCGCCTGCGCGCAGTTCTTCCTGATTCAGCGATCACCGTGGCCATGCTGGAGGATTGCAGGAGCGAAGATGGTTCCAACGCATCTTCTTCGGCGGCCGGGGACATCGATTCGCTGGCTTATTTGATCTACACGTCGGGATCGACTGGGAAGCCGAAAGGCGTTGCCATTGCGCACCGGGCGCTAACAAACCTGTTACAAGGCATGTCGAAATATCTCGATCCAAATCCCAACGATCGTCTTTTGGCGGTGTCTACCATATCGTTCGACATTGCGGGGCTGGAACTGTTTCTGCCGTTGATCACCGGCGCAAGCGTCGAGATCGTGAGCCGAGAGGTGGCTTCCGATGGCGCGCGCTTGGCCGCGAGAATTGAAAAATCGGGCGCGACGATCATGCAGGCAACGCCCGCGACGTGGCAGATGCTGGGGGAGTCCGGGTGGAAAGGTAAAAAAGGCTTGAAGATTGTATGCGGCGGGGAAGCCATGCCCAAGGCTTTGGCGGAACAACTGCTGGAGCGTGGCCGGGTCTGGAATGTGTATGGGCCCACTGAAACCACTATCTGGTCGACGATCTGTGAATTATCGGCCGATAACGGCAATCCATCTATCGGAAGGCCGATCGCGAATACGCAGCTCTATGTACTCGACAGAGAACAACAGCCGGCGCCGATCGGCGTTCCAGGTGAACTGTATATCGGCGGTGATGGGCTGGCTCAGGGATATTGGAAACAGCCCACGCTGACTGCGGAAAAATTCGTCCCCAGTCCTTTTGGGCCAAGTTCAGGGTCGCGGCTCTATGCCACAGGCGACCTGGTGCGATACCGGCCAAACGGCGATGTCGAGTATATGGGAAGAATTGATAACCAGGTTAAAGTGCGAGGATTCCGGATCGAACTCGATGAAATCGAAACGGTCCTTGGCAGCTACGAGTGCGTCGGGCCGTGCGTTGTCGTTGTGAGAGAAGACATTCCCGGCGAGAAGACGCTGGTGGCGTATTTTGAATCACGCGCCGGATCCGCGCCGGACAGCGGCGACCTACGCACGCACCTGAAGAAGGTTTTGCCGGAGTATATGGTGCCGTCGGCCTTCGTTCTCATGCAGAAATTACCGAGCACTCCCAACGGCAAGATCGATCGCAACGCTCTGCCCATTCCCACGAGACAAACCACATCAGCAGTTCCTGAATTGATCGGTCCCCGCTCGGAGACGGAACACACCCTCGCGGCCATTTGGGCGGAGGTGTTGCGTGTGGAAGATCCCGGCGTGAACAACAGCTTTTTCGATCTCGGCGGACACTCGCTCCTCGCAATCAAAATCGTTTCGCGCATCCGCGACGCACTCGACCTTAACCTGTCGACGCAGGCGCTCTTCGAGCATCCCACGATCGCCGAGCTGGCGGCCGTCGTGGAGGAATTGAAAGGTGCGACCGCAGCATCGCAACGGATCGAGCGCCGGAAGTCCGAAGGTCCCTCACCACTCTCTTATCCCCAGCAGCAACTCTGGTTTCTCGACCAATTGGCGCCGGGTAGCCCCGTCTACAACATCGTGTATTTCCTTCGCTTCGAGGGCCGCTACAACGGAAATGCCATGCGGCAGACGCTCGAGGAAATCGTGCGCCGCCATGAGAGTCTCCGAACGAAATTCTCCTATACCGACCGCGGGCCCATGCAAACTGTCGTTCCTGGCATCGATTTGCCCCTTCGAGAAGTGGATTTGAGTTCGCTCGATGCCGGTGAGCGCGAGAGCGAATGGAAGCGGGTGGTCACGGAAACCGGAAGGCAGCCCTTCGATTTGACCCAGGCGCCGGCATTCCGAATGGTGACGGTTCACATGAGCGGCCTCGAACACGGGCTGCTTCTCGTGATTCACCACATCATTGCGGACGAGTGGTCCATTGAAATCTTCCATCACGAAGTGCGCGAGCTGTTCAAAGCCTTCTCGCGCCGCCGTCCATCACCGCTTCCCGAGTTGCCGATTCAATACGCCGATTTTGCGTCCTGGCACCGCGACTGGATTCGCGGCGACCTACTCGAAAGCGAGACCGCCTACTGGAAAGGCGAGCTGGCTGGGGCGCCGCTCGTGCTCGAAATTCCCACCGATAAGCCGCGCCCGGCTGTCCAGAGCTTTAGCGGCGCGACGGAAGTTTTTGATCTACCCGTGCGCCTGTCCGAACAGTTGAAAGCGATCGGCCACCAGCAGCAAGCCACTTTGTTTATGGTCCTGGCCGCGAGTTTCATGGCGCTATTGCATCGCTACGCGGGACAGGACGACATGCTGGTGGGAACGCCGATCTCGGGCCGTACTCGCAGCGAGACGGAAAATCTGATCGGATACTTCTTGAACCCGGTAGTCTTGCGCGCGCAATTCAACGAGCGCATCACGTTCCGCTCCCTGCTCCAGCAAGTCCGCGATCGCGCCCTGAGGGCTTACGCGCACCCGGACATGCCTTTTGACCGGCTGGTCACCGAACTCGCTCCGGAGCGCGACGCCAGCCAATCGCCGCTCTTTCAAGTGATGTTCGTGCTGCACAACCCCGAGAGCGGTCCCGAGATTTCGCAAGCTTTCGTCAGCCCGGAACTGCAGACGGGGACGTCGAAATTCGATATAACGCTGACCCTCTCCGAAATCCCCACCGGATTGCGCGGAATGTTCGAATACAGCACCGACCTGTTTGTCCCCGCGACGATTCGCCGGATGTGCGGGCATTTCCAAACGCTTCTCGAATCGATTGCGCGCAACCCGGACCAAAGAATCTCGGAAATGCCAATGCTCACGGAGAACGAGCGCCAGGAACTCCTCATCGAGTGGAACGATACGGCGGTCGTCCGGCAGAACCAGAACACCTGCTTGCACCAGCTTTTCGAGGCGCAGGCAGCCCGCACGCCGGAACGCACCGCGCTGACGTTTGGACCTCAGGAGATGAGCTATCGAGAGCTGAATGAGCGCGCGAGCGTGCTGGCCGCCCATTTGAAAGGGCTGGGGGTTAAGCCTGACGATTTGGTTGGATTGCTGGTTGACCGCTCGCTTGACTTGGTCGTTGGACTCCTCGGGATTCTCAAAGCGGGCGGCGCTTACGTACCCCTCGATCCGTCTTTCCCTGAAAACCGCCTCAGTTACATGATCGAAAACAGCAGGATGACAATCCTCGTCACGCACCACGGGCTGGAGGAAAAACTCACGCGATTGCCCTCGATGATGGTCCGGCTCGATTCGGGCCGGCCGTTGGCTTCCAATAGAGACGCGGCGTGGGCGGACGCGGCCCCTCCACCCCCCGATGAAAAAAATCTCGCATACGTACTGTATACCTCCGGCTCGACCGGAAAGCCGAAGGGCGTGGCGATTCCACACTCCAGCATCGTGAACTTCGTCCTCTCGATGTGGAAACAGCCGGGATTTTCGGGCGACGATACGCTGCTCGCCGTCACAACGCTCTCGTTCGATATCGCCGGGCTCGAGCTTTACGTGCCGCTGACGACGGGCGGAAAGGTGGTCATCGCGAGCAACGAAGACACGCACGACCCTGCGCGCCTGCAGGAGCGAATTCAGGAATCGCGCTGCACCGTGATGCAGGCTACTCCCGCAACTTGGCGCGCTCTCATTCATTCCGGATGGAAAGGGTCGTCCGGGCTGAAAATTCTATGCGGCGGCGAAGCCCTCCCCCGCGATTTGGCGGATGATCTGCTCGTCCGGTGCGGCGAGTTGTGGAATATGTACGGTCCGACCGAGAGCACGGTTTGGTCGGCCATTCACCGCATTCATCCCGGCAACGAGACCATTTCCGTCGGCCGGCCCATCGAAAACACGCAAGTCTACGTGCTCGACAAAAATCGAAATCTGGTTCCGCGCGGTGCCACCGGCGAACTCTACATCGGTGGCGACGGATTGGCGCGCGGCTACTTGAATCGCGACGATTTGACACGGGAGCGGTTCGTCCCCAATCCGTTCGCGCGCAATGCGCTCATGTACCGCACTGGCGACCTCGCGCGCTGGCTGCCGGACGGAACCCTCGAGTGTCTTGGACGCGCCGACAATCAGGTAAAGCTTCGCGGATTCCGGATCGAACTCGGCGAGATCGAAGCCGTCTTGAGCGCGCACGACGGGATCAAGCAGTGTGCCGTCATCATCCGGGAGGACGTCCCGGGCGATAAAAAACTGGTTGCCTATTTCGAGCCGAAAGGCGCTGCCGCGCCGTCCGCCGACGAACTCCGCGCGCGCCTCGAAAGGGACCTGCCGGCGTACATGGTTCCTTCTCTTTTTGTTCCCTTGCCCAAGCTTCCCCTGACCCCGAACGGCAAGATCGACCGAAACGCCATGCCCGAGCGGTCCATGGTCTTGAGCGCAGGAGACGCGGCCGATACGGACGCGCCTCGCGACCCGCTCGAAAAGATGCTCGCGCAGGTTTGGTCGAAAGTCCTCGGTATTGGCCGAGTGGGCGTTCACGACAACTTTTTCGATATTGGCGGCCATTCTCTCCTCGCCGTGCGCATCGTCGTGGAGGTCGAAAAGTTCACCGGCACGCGGCTACCCCTGGCCACGCTTTTGCAGGCACCCACGGTAGGCGGACTCGCGGAGATTTTGCGTCGGAAGAATTGGACGCCGACGTGGTCATCCCTTGTCCCCATTCGGCCAGGAGGCTCGAAGCCGCCGCTCTTCCTGATCCACTCCCATGGCGGCAATGTGATGGAGTACTACCCGCTCGCGAATGAGCTCGATCTGGATCAACCGGTCTACGCGCTGCAGGCCCGCGGCCTGGACGGCAAAATTCCACAGGACATCTCGCTCGAGGAGATGGCGACGACGTACCTCAAAGAAATCCGAAGTTTTCAGCCAGAGGGGCCGTACTACCTGGGCGGGTTTTGCTTCGGGGGCGTCGTGGCGTTGGAAGCCGCTCACCAGCTCAACGCCGTGGGAGCGGAGGTCGCCACGCTTCTGTTAATTCAGTCCACGCACCCGGACGCGGCGAGGTTCAAACCGGGGCTGACACTCATCGAAATCGCGTGGCATCTGGCACGAAAGCGAATCAGCCTGGAGGCGGAAAATATTTCGCATCGTGGATCGACCTATTTCGTCGATCAGTGCCGGCACGTGTTGGGCCGCCTCTGGGCCAGAATCGAGATGTTGCGCGATCGCGTCGCGCACCGGGAGAAAAACGACCTGACCGGCATGCCGATGTATTACATCCTGGAAGCGCTCGGAAGCGCGCACCTGGCGGCATTTGAAAAATACAAGCCGCGCCCCTACGCCGGCAAAGTGGTCCTCTTCCGAGCGAGGAAACAACTAAAGGGTCTAAATTCGGATGAGGACCTCGGATGGAGGAAAATCTTCTCCGGTCGGTATGAAATTATCGAAGTGCCGGGACACCAGCAGAATCTGCTGGCCGCGCCGAACGTGGATACGCTCGCAAAGGAAATCGGCAGCCGCCTGGCCGCCGCGCAAGCTCGATACCGACCGGCGCCCGCGAAAGCGGGGGGACAGCCTCAGCCGTCCCCGGTCGCGATAGGTGGGTTACGCCTTTAGCTCACGAGAGGCGTTCTGCAACGAGGGTCAAGCAGTAGAAACTATTGCCTAAGTACTAAAAAACGTAACCATAGCCCCTCGGCCAAACGCAGTGGGCCTGGTTTCGGCCACGTGTTTCTCGAATCCTTCCGGTGATCGATAGCTTAGGGCAGAATGCAGGCGACACCGGTTGTAGTACTGCTCTATGAACTCTTTTAGCCCTTGATGGAGTTGTTCGAAGTCGCGATAAGTATTGGCGCTGATCTCTTCGCGCTTCAGTGTTCTCAGAAAGCTCTCGCAAGTGGCGTTGTCATAGGGATTCGCTGGCCTGCTCATGCTCGGCAGCATCCCATGCTCGCGGAGTGCTTCCATGTAGTCCCGGCAAACATATTGGACGCCCTGATCGGAGTGATGCGCCACTCCAGGTGGTGGTTGCCGATTGGAAATTGCAAGTTTCAAGGCACGAAGCGGAAGTTTGGCCTGTAAAGTTCGCTCGAGCGCCCAGTGTAGAAGTAAGTCAGGCTGGCCAGGACAGCATTATCGTACGTCGGAGCGGTAACTAGCGAAGAATTCAGCCGTGGGTATGGTCCACCCGGTACTGGCGACCGATAAACGTTGTAACCCGCGACGCTCGCCGAGCTGGCCGTCCAAAATGCCGTCGCCGAATGCGATACCGGCTGGACGGCAAAGTCCATCATGGATCGTGCGCGAGCAGGCTCTGTCGCGCCCATTGGGGCTGCCTCCGTCACGCTCTTACGGTTGGCTTCATCGCCGCAACCATTTTCTGCGTGGGTTAGAGCATCCTGCCTTCGTTTGAGGGATACGCGTGCTCTGGAGTCCGAGCCTTATGCTGGTAATGCTGGTCTTGCTGATGAGCGGATGCACGCTGCGCGTCGCATCGGAAATCCTTGCCTATCAGGACTACGCGAAATGGGCATGGAATATTCTGCCGGTTTCTGCGCTTATCGAACTCACCGCCGTAACGCTGTTCGCGGTCAACCTGATTGCGACGTTCGCCCGCCCTCCCGTTGTTGTCACATCTCCCCTAACCATGACAACCGAAGGCGATTGTGGAACCTTGAGGCAGCGAAAGGAGCCAATCGAGGCGCGCCACTCAACCGTTCGTTCCCCGCCTTCTCGGTCTTGATGAATGTTGCCGCCCCACCCGGGAACGGCCGTCATAAAAACGTAATAGTAATTCTGACAAATTGTGACAAAACGGCCGCTTAAATGCGATAAAGAAGGAGCAAGTAGTTGATCAGCGTTGGTCACAACTCGCTGATTGTCCGCTGCTTTGCGCTCGCTCCGGCAAGTTTTGATTAAAGTGATCACGCGACTTCGAAGCAGAGGGTCGGGAGTTCGAATCTCTCCGGGCGCGCCACTCTATTCGATCTGACTGAGACCAAAGGACTAAGCAAAATCATGCGTCACCCCCCGACCTCACCCCGTGAACTCCGCAACCATTCGAGTTGACAATTTCGAGTTCCGTCGTTCGACGTGCTGGCTAGTGGAACCATCTTGGGAATGTTCGATTTTGAAAACAATACTGGGAAGTCGGGTAGCGCGGATAGTCGCGAGGTCATCCTCGATCCCAACACGGGGGTAGCTGTCGGTCACTGGCGTAGTGTTAATGAAATAAGTGACAAATGGAAATGGCGGTAGAATGTGTCATGTGGTTCGGGTCGAACCGAGAATGCGTTGAATCGCTTCGACGCCATCCGACTAGAATCAGTTGCAACCATCGCTGGAGACGTAACTTCCCACAACCGGACTTCTGGACCGGTAATAACTTCCGAGTGGCCCTGTTAGTCAGGAGTTGGGCATACACTAACCCTTGCGCCACTGGAGCCTGAAACGTTTGCCCCCGCGGCGCATCCAAAAACGATGTAGGAGGGATTTTATGAGTGTGAAGGAGTACGTAACCTTGGGGCGCTCGGGTTTGCGGGTGAGCCCCTTGACCTTGGGCACCATGACCTTTGGAACCGAATGGGGCTGGGGGAGTGAAGAAAATATTTCCCGCGACATTTTCAATCTCTACATCGACGCGGGAGGGAATTTTATCGACACCGCGGACCTATACACAGCAGGAACAAGCGAAAAGATGGTGGGAAAATTCATCAGCGAGCGCAGCTTGCGCGACCGCGTGGTGCTGGCCACCAAATTTACGTTTAACGCCGAGCCGGGAAACCCCAACGCGGGCGGCAACGGCCGCAAGAACATTTACCGCGCGCTGGAAAGCTCACTGAAACGCCTCCAGACCGACTACATCGACCTTTACTGGCTGCACGCCTGGGACACGTTGACTCCGGTTGAAGAAGTGGTCTCCACGCTCAACGATCTGGTGCGCCAGGGAAGAATCCGCCATTACGGTTTCTCAGATACGCCCGCGTGGTACGTGGCGCGCGCCCAGACACTTGCCGAGATGCAAGGGAAGGAGCGGCTGATCGCACTGCAACTGGAATACTCACTCGTTGAGCGAAACATCGAGCGCGAGCACATTCCCGTGGCGCAGGAATTGGGGATCGGGATTCTTCCGTGGAGCCCGCTGGCCGGCGGATTTCTCGCCGGGAAATACAAGCGCTCCGGCAACACCGGGGTAGGCGACGGCCGTCATGAGGTGACAAAGAATTCTGGCAATCCTGCTTTTAACAAGTTCACCGAACACAACTGGAAAGTTCTCGACGCGCTCCTCCACGTGGCGAAGCAAATGAACAAGCCGCCCGCTCAAGTGGCGCTCAACTGGGTTGCCGCCCAACCCGGCATTACCTCCACCATCATTGGCGCGACCAAGCAAACGCAACTCGGCGACAACCTGGCAGCTCTCGATTTTGAGATTCCTGCCGAGCAGCGCAGGCGACTAGACGAGGCCAGCGCGCTGGAACCCATTCAGCCCTATATTTTTTACGGTTCGAACATCCAGCCCATGGTAACCGGCGGTACTTCTACCCGGAGCTGGGTGCCCGCGCGGGCAACCGGCGGCGCGACGCTTCCTGCGGAGCCTGCCAAAGCCAGTGCTGCGGAGAGGTAAGTGTATCGCGAGGTTACGGCGCGCCGAAAACGGGCGCGCCAACCTCACGAATCAAGCACAAAGGCAAAAATTAAGAATGCAAACTGGGAAATTCCGGCTAACGACGCACTGACGGCTGCGAATGTCTTCCCAAGGTTTCGCGACACACTAAGCAACGAAGAATGAGCATCCTCCAAATGTCATGTCTAGAGTGAGTTTGCGCCGGAACCCCTCAAGCGTTTTCCGCTGCCCTCGGGAAACCTCTGATTGAAATCGAGCCAGGTCAGCGCTCGGAGCGCGGTGGCGATGGCTTCGGCCGCCGCGTGATTCGACAGCCGCGGGAATACCTGCGGTCAACGTCGGAGCACTTTCCCATAGGATTCTCAGAAGGGGCCGTTGGTGTTCTTCCACCGATTCTGCGGCGGAATAACAGAGAGCACGTCCCAATGCTCCACAATTCTGCCGTTTTCGACGCGAAAAAGATCGTAGTTCGCAGTGGGCGGTTCGGTACGTGCCTCGACCAGGCAGAGAACGAAATTGCCGTCCGCGATGTAGCGACGCGGTATCAGCACCGGGGTGTCCCCAGGCTTTTCCACCTGGGAGACCCGCGCTTTCATCCGTGCGGTCCCATCACCAACTTTGGAGGCATGTTGAATGTAATGATCACCGCCGATGAATTCGTCGACACGATCGAAGCGCAATTCAACAGTTACGACTTGCTTGAAGTTGCGAACGAGAGTTCGATTCGCCTCTGTCTGTTTGCGATCGACAACAGCGGTCGGACCATCCAACTGCGTATGCCCGGACGGATTGTGACCGGTCTCGGGAGTTTGTCCACCCCAATGTTCGACGATCTTGCCGTCCTTGAAGCGAAAGAGGTCAAACGCTACGACCGGCCCCGAAAAGCCGGGCCAGCCTTCGTATTTTGAATGAAGCATGACGATGTCGCCATCTACAACCGTGCGATAGATCGTGACGTTGGTCGTGGGAGAATTCGCCAGCCCGGTCACGAAGGCCCTTAGGCCAGACAGTCCGTCAGCGAGATTCGGATCGTGTTGCACGAACGGCTCGGAAAAGAAGCGATCAATGGCAGTGGAATCTCGATCTCGAAAAATAGCGATCGTTGCCTGCCGCGCTGTCGCACCTAGGTCGGGGACATCCGAGTGATTCCGCGCTTGAGACCGCGCCGGCGCAAAATCGGACAGCACACACATAATTCCAATCAGAGCGGCGAGACGGGACCACACTTGCAGTCGGCTGCGATTTTCCGGTTGCATGATTGCACCTCTTGTCAGCTGCGCTTCCATTGTCTACTCCTGTGAATCCTCAATTCTTAACAACCTAACGAAAAATCGCCGGACGGATGGTCATCACTCTCACCACTGGCGGTTCTTGCCCGATAGAAACCGCGCCTCATCCTTTCCGGTATCGTCGGAATCGAGATAGATGTTCAGGCTCTTGACCCCATTCGTCCCTGCTTCCTCAGCCGATGCGATACTGACCACCGTCAACGACAATTGCCTGGCCGGTGATGAATGCCGCATCGTCGCTTGTCAAAAAAAGTACGGCGCCTGTCACATCCTCGGGTTCTCCCAGCCGCTTAATCGCCTGCTGTTCCCATGTGGTGCGTTTTTGCTCTTCAGATTGGGGCGCGGTTGCCTGCGTATTCGTCAGGCCGGGCAAGACTGAGTTCGCGGTTATGCCGTCGTTCGCAACATCATTTGCCAAACCTCTCATGAACCCGATGATTCCCATCTTTGTAGCAATGTAGTGGCTCATGCCGGGTATAGCCAAGCCCACCATATTTGACGAGATGCCCACGAAGCGGCCCCACTTCTTCTTCCTCATCGTTGGCAAGAAGTATTTTACACTTAAAAAGTGCGAGTCTAGGTTTGTAGCCATCGTCTTTCGCCACGTCGGCAGATCCAGTTCGTCGATAGCGCGATTTGGAAAATAGCCCGCGTTATTGACAACAATATCCACCTCGCCCACATCTCGGGCCTTGTCGGCTACCGAACGCCACTGCTCTTCCTGCGTTACATCAAGTTCAAGCGCGCATGCCGTGGGGCCAATCTTATGGACGGTTTCGAGCGGGGGCTTGAGGTCGGTTGCAATCACCTTTGCGCCTCGGCCTGCCAATGCCAGTGCTATCGCTTGACCGATACCTTGAGCAGAGCCTGTGACCAACGCCACTCGTCCCTCGTGTGTTTTTATTGAGGTTTTCATCTGCTGTCCATCAGCGCTCGCGCGCGGCTTTTAGGGCTGCCGTCCACCAGAGGAGATCGTCAATCATGGTGTTTGCTTGCTTCTCCAATTCGGCTAGGCCCTTCCCTACATCCCCACCCTGGAAATGCGCCCAGAGCGTTGACACTGGAATATGAACCGATGATCGAACGGGCGCCATTTGAATTTCGATCGCCGTCTCGCGTAGCTGCTGGACGGCTCGTGAACCCATGGCGCTGCCGTAGCTCACAAAGGCAGCGGCCTTGCGGTTCCATTCCGGGTAAACCCAATCGATCGCGTTTTTCAGCACTGCGGAGGGGCCATAGTTGTATTCCGGCGTGACGAATACAAAACCATCCGACGCCGCGATTTGTTCTGTCCACTTCTTTACTACGTCATGTTCGTAAGACGGTCGGCCCGGCATAGCTGGCGGTAGGGGCTGGTCGAAGAACGGCATCGGGAAGTCGCGGAGGTCGAGTAGTCGCGTTTCGATCACGGGTCTTTTCTGAAACTCCTGAAGGATCCATTGAGCCGGTTTTTCAGAGAACCGGTTCTGGCGGGTGCTGCCGATGATTACGGAGATGGTCATCAAATTGATTCCGCTCCTTGGACTGCCAGCACAGCAAAAATCCACGCATAGTACTTCGCTCGGCAAAGTTCAGCTCAGGGCAGCTTGTCGAAAAAGAGATAGACAGCGGCAATCCGCCCGTCACGGGCAATGAGGAAATCAGTCCCGGCGTACGATGGCGCCTCGCCAGGGCGGCCCGATACCCATGGGACCCGCCCGGCATTGCCCAACTCCTCGGGCTCGGCAATTAGCTGATATCGAAAGTCAGGGTGAGTAGCCTTGATGACGCCCGCGACGCGATCGATCTCGTCGCGTCCACGATGGGCGCCGCTTTTGGGGTCGTAGAACACGCCATCTTCGGCCCAGATCTCGTCGATGGCCGCGCGCCGACGCGCGGGGTCGTTTTCACCGAAGACGTCTTGAAGATTGCGGGTTAGCAATGTCGATATGCTGAATGACATAGCTTCTCTCCTCTCGGCATCGACTGCGGCTTGCGATATCTCACCCGGAACGACTCCATTGCGGACGAGGCGTCTCGTGCCGCTTCCTGGCGTTCGGCTTGCTGACAGCTGCCAATATCCGCCATCGAACATGGCTACGCACGCGCCGGCTCAGCAGCGAACTCCTTTTTGATGATCGGGACTACTCGAGTCCCGAGGAGCTCAATCGACCGCAACATCTTCCGATGCGGGAGCGCTGACACGCCCATTTGAAACGTAATGCGAGTGAGGCCGCCAAGGGCTTCGTTCACGTAAAGTATTTTCTCCGCGGCCCTTTCTGGATCGCCGATGATCAAGGCACCTGTGCGGCCGCGCACCGCGTCGAATTGCGCCCGCGTCGTTGGGGGCCAGCCGCGTTCCTTTCCAATTTCCGTGAAGGTGTGCGCGTAACCCGGATAGAAATCGTCCGCGGCCTGCTGGGTGGTGTCGCCCAGAAAACCGATGGCGTGAAGACCCACCATCAGTTTCTCGGGGCCGTGACCGGCGCGGCGGCCAGTCTCTCGGTAGAGATCGATCAGAGGGCGAAATCGTCTCGGCTCTCCACCGATGATGGCGACCGCCAGCGGGAGACCGAACTCGCCGGCACGGACGAAAGAGGCCGGCGTGCCACCCACACCGACCCATATCGGCAGCGGATTTTGCAGCGGGCGAGGATAGACCGCTTGGCCGGTGAGCGGAGCGCGGTACTTACCTGACCAGCGCACCTGCGTATCTTCGCGAATTTTCAAGAGCAGATCGAGCTTCTCTGAGAAGATCTCGTCATAATCTTCCAGCCGGAAACCGAAGAGCGGAAATGAATCCACGAAGGAACCGCGGCCGGCGACGATCTCCGCGCGGCCATGCGAGATCAAGTCCAGAGTGGCGAACTCCTGGAAAACTCGAACCGGATCGGCTGCGCTTAGAACGGTTACGGCGCTCGAAAGTCGGATGTTTTTCGTTCGCGAGGCAGCCGCGCTCAGAATTACTGCGGGCGCCGAGTCGAGGAACTCGGCCCGATGATGTTCGCCAATGCCAAAAACATCCAGCCCGACTTGGTCGGCGAGCTCGATCTCTTCCAAAAGATTCTGCATCCGTTGAACGGGGCTGAGGCTGAGTCCCGTTACAGGATCGGAGATGACCGCCCCAAAACTGTCGATACCGATTTGCATGTTTGTGACTCCTATTTATCCTGAACTCATCAGTGCGCCAGCTGCGACTCCGTCCGGCGAGAGACCCCTGCGACTGTGAGGAGCCGATCCACGGAGAAAGCTCCCGCCCCTCGGATCATCAGATAACTTACGATGGCCAGCACAAGGAGGTGAAATTCGAACCCCTCACCCTTTTGAGTGCCGGTCCAGTTCATAAAGAACCCAAATGCGCGATGCACCGTCAGAATCGCGACGACCATATTCACTCCAATTCCGAGAGCCGCAATGCGAGTCAGGAATCCAAAGATGAGTCCAATACCGCCGAAGAACTCGGCTGCGATCGCCAAGAAGGCCAGCGGGGCCGGAACATGCATCAGGTCGGTGAAGAAACCCATCGTCCCTCGGAATCCGAATCCTCCAAACCAACCGAGCATCTTCTGCGCTCCGTGCACGAAGAAGACGGTGCCCAGGGTGAGCCTTAGAATCGCGGTCGCAAGACTGTCGTCCGTAGCGTAAAGCCGGCGAATCATGGTGTGCCTCCTAGAGTTAGGGGGGACCCGCGGCCCTTCTCTGTGCGTGTCCCTAAGCCAATTATCTCGACATCGAGATAGATGCTGAGGCTAGTCAGAAGGATTCAGGCATTTTCATGGTAGATTTAGTAGCTTACACCGCTCGACATCGAATATTATTAGGGCGAGGAGCCCATAGAACCATGCGCGACTTTGACGCACCCGCCGCACAGGGGAACCGCGAACCCGCGGTACGAGTCTGGCTCATTCTGTGGAAAGCAGCCCACGCGATCGAAAAGAACGCGATGCAAAGTGTGTCCTCGCTCGGCCTGGGGCTTTCGGATTTCGCCGTATTGGAAGTGCTCCTCCACAAGGGACCGTTGCCGGTAAATACTGTAGGCAAACAGATTCTGCTGACCAGTAGCTCGATAACCGCCGCCATCGATCGTCTGGAAGCGAGGAAACTGCTCCGGAGGGTTACCACTCCCAAGGATAAGCGCAGCAGGATCGTCGAGCTCACGGAGGCGGGCCGACGCTTGATTGAGCGTGCCTTTCAAAAGCACGCGAACGACATGGAGGAAACAATGGCCGTGCTCAAAACCAAGGAAAGAGCGGAACTGGTCCGTCTGCTCAAGAAGGTCGGGCTGTGGGCGGCTGCACGGCTGGATGACAAGAGCTGATACGGCATGGCCGCATCCTGCTTTGGACAGAAACTTATGGCCGCGCCAGCAATTAGTCATTTTGCTAGTTGAAGTGTGCGAAATCACTTCGGTTAAATTCATTCCGCAGTCGACGCAGATACGCCTAAAATCCTGGATCTGCTGGACGCAATTCAGCAAGCCCTGCAGCGCGACCGCGCTGACCGAGAACGACAGGCCGAGATCGACGACTTGCAACAGCGCTATCGCTCACTGACCGCGCGAGAGCGGGAGGTCATGACTCTCGTGGTCACCGGAATGCTCAATAAGCCGATTGCGTCCGAAATCGGAGCCAGCGAGGCCACAGTGAAAATACACCGGGGCCACGTGATGCAGAAGATGCAGGCCGGATCGGTGGTTGAATTGGTCCGTATGGCCGACAAGCTCAAACTATCCTCTTCCTAAATCGACCCGCCTGCCTTGTAGCCGGTCCGGTTATTCCCGTGGCTTTCCGTTTCTAGTTGACTACGACCTAAGTCGTAGTTCGCGCGACTAAGGT
>Ga0210394_10003248_pt1 | contig 20766 bp, 20 predicted proteins | sample IncBWC12MmetaG_FD_160121 | JGI IMG/M metagenome (GOLD analysis project Ga0210394, IMG submission 160121) | Forest soil microbial communities from Barre Woods Harvard Forest LTER site, Petersham, Massachusetts, United States - Inc-BW-C-12-M | ecosystem: Environmental > Terrestrial > Soil >...
CGAACGCCAAGGAACTGAGGATACAGCCATGAGGCAGACCTACGGAAGGCAACTCCCCGGAATGCGGCTCACCGATCTACCGGGCAAGCTGATCGTGATCGAAGGAACCGACGGCGCGGGCCGCACCACGCAGATCAATCTGCTGAAGCCGTGGCTCGAGGAGCTGGGCCACGCCGTGCTGGACACAGGCATGACTCGCTCGCGCCTGGCGGGCGACGGAATCCGCCGCGCCAAGGAGCGCAACAATCTGGGCCGCGTGACGCAGAGCCTGTTTTACGCCACGGATTTCATCGACCGCCTCGAAAAGGAAATCGTGCCCGCGCTGCGCGCCGGGTTCATCGTCCTCACCGACCGCTACATCTATTCGCTGATGGCTCGCGCCATCGTCCGCGGCATGGACCCGAGTTGGATTCGCAGCATCTTCAGCGTGGCGCTCAAGCCGGACGCGGTGTTTTACCTGCGCATCGGTATCGACCAGCTGCTGCCGCGCGTCGTCTTCTCCCGCGGATTCGACTACTGGGAATCCGGCATGGACCTCTTCCCCGGCCAGGATATTTACGAAGGGTTCTGCAACTACCAGGCGACACTGCTCCAGGAATTCGACCGCCTCGCCGAGGAATACAAATTTGAAATCGTAGACGCTTCCGAGGACGCGAAAAAGGTGTGCGAGCAGCTCAAGAAAAAGATCCTGGAAATCGTCGAGCCTGCGCGGACGCCTGCGCCCCCGCCAGCGGCAAGGCCCTCGGAGGCTCTCGCCGATTCGTTCGCGGAAAAGGTGTTGGCGATCCTCGCTAGCAAAAACGGCGGCCACGAAGGCGAGAACCCTGCGTCGGGGACGTTCCCGCTGTCGCCACCCAACGGTTCTGCCCGCTGGCACCAGTAGAGCAGGTGTTTCGATCCGCCTATCCTAGTTCCATCCCCAGCAGAAGTTCAGTCTGTTGAGTTGCGCCCGCAAATTCATTGGCCGACTTCCACTCGCTTGACTGTCGCCCATTCGACTGAGAGTTGTCGGACAGCCACTCCTGGCTGCCCTCTTATAACGGTGTGCAACACATGTAAGCAAAGACGGCCTGCCGAGTGTATCGGAACGGAGCGGGTCACGATCATGGGGCGTCCCAATCCGAAACACATCTCTACTAGCCACGTGGAACGGCAGGACCTAACGATGCGCAAGTCTATGCGGCGCTTCACGCGCCTGACAAATGCCTTTTCTAAGAAAGTGGAAAACCACATGTGGGCGCTCGCCCTTCACTATGCGCACCACAATTTTTGCCGGGTTCACAAAACTTTGTGGGTAACGCCCGCGATGGAGGCTGGGATCGCAGATCACGTTTGGAGCGTTGAGGATTACTTCGCTGCCAGATAAACGTGATATTATTGCGGCCTAAATGAGTACGCCCGAATCCCCCTCGGGCGGGTTAGGTCACAAACAACATAGTGGCATGAGAACTGCTCCATGCAGGTTAGTGCAGGAGCGTGCCTCGTGCCATCTAATAAAATTATCATTATGGGCATGCCAGCACAGCCGCCAATAGGTGGACCGCCGCACGATTTTGGGCCACCTGTCGGTTCCGGACCAATCTCCGCAGCGGAAGTCCGTATTCTATACCTGCTCGTTCAGATTCAGCATGGATTGGGGCGAATGGAAGAGGCAATAGGAAGCTTAAAAGCCGTGACGAACTCTCACAGAGAAGAGATTCAGAAGTTAGCGGAGAGAACGATTAAGACCGAATCCGTCCTTCCCGCCTTGCAAACCGCGGTCGACCGTCACTATGCGGATCTGGACGGACTCGGAGCACGGCACAACAAGGACCTGAACGAACTCAAAAACGACGTGAACGAAGTAGGAAGGCGGATTGAAAGGGACCTGAATGAGATGGGAAGACGGCTCGACAGGGAAATCAGCGATTTGAGGAACATCGCCCATACCGCAGTATCTTTCGGAAAATTTGGATTGGCTCTCCTTGCCGGAGGCGTACTCGCAGAGCTAATTCGACACTTCTATTCAAAATGAGTCACCACCGAAGTTCGCGACTGATGGCGTTATTGAGCTGCGTAGCGCTAAAATGACGCGTGGCAGGGCGTCCGCCATCGGGAATGAGGAATCAGTCTCTCCGTCGGATGGCGCTCTTCGGGAGGTGATCCATGTATTGCACCGGTTGCGGCATTGAGATGAGCGGCTCTTCGAATTTTTGCCCCTCCTGTGGGGCGCAGCAGCGGCAGAGGACTTCCCACAAGCAACTGACGCTTTCGGCCACGGACAAGAAACTTGCCGGCGTGTGCGGCGGGCTGGCGGAGTATTTGGACGTCGACTCCACGGTGGTCCGGCTGATCTGGGTGGCTTTGTCCGTGGTGCCGGGCGGGTTCGTGGGCGGCGCGATCGCTTATTTTCTCGCGTGGGTGATTATTCCGAAGGCACCGGCATTCGTGAGCGCGGCGGCGGGCGCGGCTACGGCGACTCTTGCTCCAAAAGCAAGTTGACCTGTGGAATGGCCAGCGGCTAAACAGGCCGCGGAAAAATCCTATTTTTGTGTCATTCTGAGCGAAGCGAAGAATCTCTCTTCGATCTAAGTCCAATCCACAGAGGGATTCTTCGCTCCGCTCAGAATGACAAAACACTTTTTCCGCAGCCTGTTCAGCCGTGCCGGCTGTTGAGGGCAAGGAATCGGCTTGAAGCCGTGCCCTACAAACACCACTTCGTCGGGCGGTTTTTTCAAACCGAAAGTTCCGGGACTCACAGCAGGAAGCGACAGGCTGCCCTTCGAGATTCCTCAGGGTAAAAAGCCTGTCCTACTGGAAGAGGTCGAGAATTTCTTCGTAGCGCTTGAACGGCGGGATCAGATACGCTCCGGCGATTCCGGACGCGCGCGCGCCTCTGGCCCAGTCGAGAAGCTTGCGCCCGAGGGCAAAGCCGTGCTCGCGGGCGGAGGCTCCCGCGGCTTCGAGCTGTTTCAGCAGCGGCTCCGGGATCACGATGCCCGGCACTTCATTGTGAAGACGCAGGGCCTGCTTGTAACTGCTGAGCGGCCACAGACCCACCAGCACTGGGATCGGCGATTTCCCGCCCATGCGTTTCAGAAATTGCTCCCAGTGGTCGGGATCGAAAATCGGCTGCGTCATGGCGAAGTGTGCGCCGGCCTCGACCTTCAATTGGAAGCGGCGCAACTCTTCGCCTAGATCCTCGGCGAGCGGATTCACGGCCACGCCGATGGTGAAATTCGTCGCGCCGCCGAGATTTTTACCGCCCCAGTCCAATCCCTGGTTCAGCTTCGCAAGCACTTTCACGAGGCCGATGGAATCAACTTCGTAAACCCCGATCGATCCCGGAGAACTGCCGAGCGAGGGCGGATCGCCCGTGACGGCGAGGACGTTTCGCACTCCGCCGATCGTCCAGGCGCCGAGAAGCATCGCCTGCAAGCCGATCAAGTTCGCGTCGCGGGTGGTCAGGTGCGGGATCGTTTCGATGCCGCGCGCCTCGAGCGCGCCCGAAAGCGAAAGCGCGTCCATGCCTACGCGCGCGAGCGGGCCACTGTTGACGTCGATGGCGTCCACCTGCTTCGACGCCATCACGTTCTGCACCTGCTCGAGAACGCGATCGATCGACGTCCCCTTCGGGGGATCGATCTCGACGGAGACCACGAACTTGCCCGACTGAATTTTTCGCCACAATGCGCTCTCGGGCTCGCGCGCAGCGGCAGGACGCGGCTCGGGCAGCGGTTCGGCCACGGTCACGGAGCGCGCGCCCGCCGCCGGACGCAGATCCTTCACCGCGCGCACCATCGCGCGAATGTGGTCGGGCGTCGTGCCGCAGCATCCGCCGAGAATCCGCGCACCAAGCTGAACGGCTTCGCGCGCGAAGAGATCGAAATATTCCGGCGACGATTTTGGGTAGATCACGCGATCGCCGGCGCGCTGCGGAAATCCGACGTTGGGCATCGCGGTCATTGGAAACGAACCCGCCACGGCGGCGAGCTCCTGCAGAATTCGCAAATGGTCCTGCGGACCCACCGAGCAGTTCGCGCCAATGGCCTGCACGCCCTTTTCGTGCAGGAGCGCCCAGGCATCCTTCGGCCGAGCGCCGCTGAAGGAATTGCCCTCCTCCGAGTACGTCATTTCCGCAGCGATGGGAAGCTGAGAGAACGAACGAATCGCTTCGATGGCGGCCACAAGTTCGGCGAGGTCTCCAAAAGTCTCCAGGACAAAAAAATCCACGCCGCGCTCTTCGAGCGCTTCGGCTTGTTCGCGGAAAATGTTTCGCAGCTGATCGGGCGTTGCTTCGCGAGGGTCGCGAAACGCGCCGGGGGGACCGATCGATCCCGCGATCAGAACATCGTGCTTGGCGGCTTCGCGCGCCTCGCGGGCGATTTTGACGCCGCGATGATTGAACTCGGTGACGCGCTCCTCGAGACCGAATGCGCTGAGCTTGTTGCGGTTCGCGCCGAACGTGTTCGTCTCAATGATGTGCGCGCCCGCTTCGAGGTATGCCATGTGAATGCGGAACACTTCCTCGGCGCGCGTGGCGTTCAACTCGTCGACGCAGCGCTGCGGCCCCACGGTCTCATACAGCAGCGAGCCCATTGCGCCATCGGCGACGAGCACCGACTCGCGCAGCCTCTGATTGAATTCGTCAATTCGCATGACCGGGAACGCTCTCCTGAAGATTCTTCCAAATTGAATTTTTTAGTATACAGGTTCGCCGAATGAGATGGCATTCACGCCCGAAAGCAGGAGCGGCATCTTGACAACATCCCGCCGGGTGATAGCCTGAATTCCAGATGAGCGACACCGCAAAATCGATTCTGCTACCCGCCGCCGTTGTAAGGCGCGTAAACCGCGCCGCAAAGCGGGCGAACCGTAACCCCTCCGACGTTGCGGCCGAGGCTCTGGAGTGGTACTTCCGAGTCTGTAGCCTTCCGAACGAAACGCCCTCGCGGTCCGAGTTGCGCGCCATACGCCGCGGTCGCGAAGCCTTCAAGAAAGGCGATTTCATCACCCTCGATGAATTCCGCAGAGAAGAAGCGCTGGTCCGTCGCCCTCGCCGCGCCCGCGCGAAAATCTCTTAAGCGTATTCCCCTCCTCGACCGGACACGCATCCTGAATGCAGTCGAAGAGATGAAGGACGATCCCTTACGTGGTGACGTGCGCAAACTTCACGGTGGGCTAGAGGGCTTCCGCCGCCGAGTCGGCAACTGGCGTATTTTTTTCGATGTCTACCCGGACGACTCTCAAGTTGTAGTGACCTCAATTGCGCGGCGCACTTCAACGACTTACTAGACCCACGTACAGGAAGAGAGGAGCTGAAGAGTTCAAGGCGGGACCAGATGTCACTTCTGTCGCGCTATAAGCAGCATCAGGCCGAAAACAACTACAGGAATCAACGCAAGCATGACGTAGAACAAAACTCGCCGAAGAACGGGCGAGCGTTTCTGCTTCCAATCCCTGAGTTCGGCTCGATCGGCCACTCCGACCTTTTCCGGGTGCTCCAAATCGAGGGCGAATTCGTGGGCGTTGGGATAGCGCTTGTTGGGATCGCGCTCGAGCGCCCGGTAAATGATCTCTTGCAATTGGGGAGAAACGTCAGGGTTGACCTCGCGCGGCGGTATCGGGTGATTGAGCAGCCGCTCGTTCATGATCACGAAAGGATTCGGCCCGGTGAAGGGGACCTTTCCCGTCAGCATCTCGTAAAACATGATTCCCAGCGAATAAATATCGCTCCTGGCATCGCCGCGCTTGCCCTTCACCTGCTCGGGAGAAATATAGTCCGGCGTCCCCATGGCCTCGGTCAATTTCGCGAACGTCAAGCGGCGCGATCCCGCGTTCGCGGCAATGCCGAAGTCGATCAGCTTGATCTGATCGTCCGGGCCAACCATGATGTTTTCCGGTTTCAAGTCGCGGTGGACCACTCCCTGGCTGTGGATGTATTCGAGGGCTTTGCAAATCGCCAGCGTGATGCGGATGGCGCGCTCGGGGGAAAGTATCTTTTTTTCGTTCAGGACCTGGCGGAGCAGCCTTCCGTCCACCCACTCGAGGACCATGTAACGGCGGCTGCGTTCTTCATCGTTCAGGACTTTGACGATGCCGGGATGATCGAGCTTTTTGCCGATGTCCTCTTCGCGGTTGAAGCGATCGAACAAAATCGGGTCGGCTTCCATTTCCGCGTGAGGGAGTTTGATTGCAACCGCGCGGCCGTTACGTTCGTCGGTGCCGCGGTAAATCGAGGCCATGCCGCTGCGGGCGACCAGGCCCTCGATGCGGTAATGATCGAGAAGATCGCCGGGATGGAATTCGCTCATGGAATGGGCTGGGCGGCGGCAAGCAAAACTGCAACAGCGAATCTGCGTCAGTACAGTTTGTAGGGTCGTCCGCGGTACATTCCAATACGCTCGACGCCCCGAATACGTATCAACTGGACGCTGATATTATCCCCGCCGCCCCGTTCATTGGCAAGAGCCACCAGTCTTTCCGCTGCAAGATGAAGATCTTGTCCCTGGCCGCAAATCGCAGCCATTTCCGAGGCTTCCACCGGCCCGTGCAATCCGTCCGAGCAGAGCAGCAGCACGTCCCCGGGGAAAACCTGGTGGTCATTGGTGTCCACATTCGCGATCAATTCCGTTCCAAGCGACCGGCTGAGGATATGGTTCGTCTCGCCATCCGCGGCTTCCTGCGCGGTGACCAATCCGAGGCGCACCTGCTCACTTGCCACCGTGTGGTCGCGTGTGATCTGGGCCGCTTTGCCGTTGCGGATCAAGTAGCAGCGCGAATCGCCGACGTGCGCGACGGAGACCCGGTCGTACCGCAACGCGCACGCCACGATGGTGGTCGCCATGCCCGCCGTAGAGCGGCCCCCGGTGACCGCCGCCTCAAAAACGGACGTGTTCGCTCGCTGGACCAGCCGTTGCAGAACGGCCGAGTGAGATTCCCCGTCCTTGGATTTGTGGAATCCGGCGATGATGCTTTCGACCGCGGTTTTGGAAGCGACTTCTCCCTTTTCCTGCCCGCCGACGCCGTCCGCGAGAACGAACAGCCAGCCGTGCGTGCGCACTTGCGCGGGTGTCGCGGGCGCAGCGTAACCCATGGAGTCTTCGTTGTGGTCGCGGACGCGCCCGATGTCGGTGCGCTCCGCGAATTCGAGGTCAAGCATAAGGCCCGACGCGGACGATCTCCCGATCGGGGCCCAGGGCACACCGCGTGGCGGCGCCGGTCGCACCGGTTCCCCAAGAATTTCGGTTACGTCTGAAACGGAAACGCGAACAGGTCCGCCGGAGCGGACCTGTCCGAATTTTCTCACGAACTGAGCCAAGGTCATACTACACCTTTACGTGCGGCTGGTGACCAGCGTCGTGCGCCCCGTGGCTTTGCTGGACTGAAGGAAGTAAATCCCTCCGTAAATCGCCCAGACGGCAGCAATCCCCAACGCGAGGAACGGTTCCATCTTGGTGCCGTACCCCATGAACGGCAGCACGATGTACGCGCCCATGCAGATTAGATTTGCGGCTATTCCGAAATACGGGATCAGCGTGTGTTTCAGGAAGCTATAGTTCGGGTGTCCCTTGTAGCAGAAGATGCAGGTTACGCAGCTTAGCATGTAGAGTAGGAACGTCCCGAAGTTGGAAGCCAATGTAATCGTGAGCAGACTGTTGGGCATCTTCGCCATCGTGTCATGACCCACATAGCCGAAGCTCGACCAAAACCCATGAGGCAGGGCCTGGATCGTCGCGTCCGGAAGCGCGCCAGCGTCGCCAAACAGCATCGTCAGTGCGAGGACACCGAAAATCGCCGAAATGATCGCCAACGCCCAAATCGCGCGGTGAGGGCTCAGATTCTTCTCATGCAATACTCCGAAGTGTTCCGGCACCTCGGCGTCTTTGCCCATCGCGTAAGTGACGCGCGCCCCGGTGTTGATGCAGGAGAGAGTCGTGCCGATCAACGCCAGGAAGACGGTTATGGCTTCGATCAGCATGAAGGCTCGCCCGTGGCCGTGGAACAAGGCATCGCCGACCATGATCATCATGTCGCCGATCGGCGCCGACGAACCGGTCGCCGTCGACATCGGGTAGCCGCTACTTAAGAAGTAGTTTGCGGCGAAATACTCGAACAGATAACAGAACGCCCCCTGGACCAACAGAGAAGTGATGACCGCGATCGGGACGTCACGCTTGGCGTTTTTCGCCTCGCCGCCCATCGCGGTGACCGATTCAAACCCGACCAGGATCAAGATCGCGACCGTGGCTTGGACGAACATCCAGTTGAAATTGTGAATGGCGATTACGGACTTGGCGTTCGGATGAGCCTGAAACACCGGCGGATTGCTGGTGTCGTAGGCATCGTAAGCCACGATAAACGGAACCGGTTTTCCGCTCGCGTCGAGCTTGGGCTGCGGCACCATGTTGGCATCACGAGTGATGACGTCGGTTGCCGTTCCGTTCACCGTTTGGCTCGTCGTTGCGAATTGGTAGGTATAGGCCTCGCCGGAAACGGAATCGAACTGCCACGCTTCGCTTCCCGGCGGATGGCTCATGCGGTAGCTAATCGCCATGACGGCGAAAACGATGAGCGCGGAGATTTGAATCACGTTGATGGCGACACTGACCGCCGTGGAGCCGTTCACCCCTCGGTGCGCGATATACGCGACCGCGAATGAAAACACGATCGCGATCAGCATCATGAACATTGGACCGGGGTTCGACGCGCTCATGAAGTTCGGCCAAAGCGTGCCGGTGATGTAGCCGCAGAAAACTCCGGTGACCGCGACCATGACGCCGGGGTAAATCCAATAGTAAAGATGCGAACCCCAGCCGACGATGAACTTCATCAGGCGAGCGTATTTCCACGCCTTGTCGTGATTCAGGAACGATTGCTCGGCGAAATAATACGAGCTCCCGGTACCTGGATACAGCTTGGCCATTTCCGCGTAACACACCGCCGTCGCCAGACACAACAAGAGCGCGAAGACGATGCCGATCCACATCGAGGGCGCCGTGGAACCCTCCGTGGCCTGGGGTGCAAACGTAAGCCAAAGGAAAGCACCGGGGGCGATGAGCGCCATGGCGTTCATCGTCAACCCGGTCAATCCTAAGGTTGGTGTCATTTTTACTTCGCCGGTATTCTCCGCCATGTATTCTCCTTATAGATTCTTTATCTCGCCGCTGAATCTTCAAGCCACAATTCAACCGCACCGAGATGGTTGTGCCGAGGAGCGAGATACTAGTTGGCCGTCGGGGAGTAGTAAAATGCAACGTTTCGATGTCCGAAATTACGGATTCATATGGCTGTAATGTTTGCCGGGAGGCCCCGGGGAGATCAATTCGCGCGAAGAAAGCGCATTGCTCTTCGTCACCTACCGGAGTAACAGCGGATATATCCGATTTGGCCTTAATGATTTACAAGGATGTTGCCGAAACGGTGCGGAACGGCAGCCGATGCTTTGACCCGTTCTCGCGGCCACCGCTCAGGCGGCTCATTTGATTTTTCTATCGAGTGCATAAGCGGATTGCGGTGAGCCTCAACGAATCTCGGGTCTGCTTTGGCATGCCAACACTTCCCTTTGCATCCTGTACAGTAACTACGCGAGCCGTAAATGCTGTGCCGGAGCACTCGGTTCCGCGGCGATTGTGATACTTTAACCGGCGTCGTGGATCGCGCACCGCGGTTCTTTCTGCCTTGAACGGGGGTTTTTTCAGGAATGAAAGCGGTAGGTTTTCTGATGCTGCTCGCGGGATGGTTCCTTGTCCTGACCGCGACTGTGCTGTTCGATTCGCCGCCGATGCGAGCCGCGTTTGTTTTGGCCGGAGTTGCCGTGGAGGGATTGGGATTGGCGCTGGCCTTTCGCTCGCATCTCATTCCGCGGGAGGAAAAACGATAACTCCCATGCCCGCCACGAAACTCCCGGAAGTAACTTCGGTCGCCTGCCTTTTCTTCATCATTCTCATCCCGTTCGTAGCGGCCGGGCTGGCGATCATGAACGTTGGCCTGGGACGATCGCGCAGCGCCGGCCATATGATGATGGCCTCGCTGACCGCACTTGCCGTTGCCGCCCTGGCTTATTTCGTCTGCGGATTTGCTTGGCAGGGATATATCGGATTGTCGGGCCATACCGTCTCCGCGGGCGGAAAAAGCTGGGACTGGATCGCCGCGGAGCCTTTCTTTTTCCGGAAGCTTTCCTGGGACGGCTCGCCCGAATCTCTCGCGGCCTTCTTTCAAATATTCTGCGTCGGCTTGGCGGCATTGATTCCGCTCGGCAGCGGCGCGGACCGCTGGCGTCTGCGCGCGAGTTGCCTCTCGACGGGGGTTCTCGCCGCGCTCACGTATCCACTTTTCGCACATTGGGTGTGGGGCGGCGGATGGCTCGCGCAGCTCGGCGTCAATTACGGAATCGGACAAGGATTTCTGGACGTCGGGGGAGCGGGCACGATTCAAGCCGTCGGGGGGCTTACGGCGCTGGCGGTGACCTGGATTCTCGGCCCGCGCCGCGGAAAGTATTCCGCGGATGGAATGGCGCCCGCAATTCCCGGCCACAATTCGGTCCTCGTGCTGTTCGGCTGCATTCTCGCACTCGTCGGCTGGATCGGACTCAATTCCGCTGGCGCAATCCTCTTCACCGGAGCGGCGCCTTCGGAGGCAGCTCTCGTCGGAATCAACACGTTGCTCGCCGCGTCGGCCTCGGCTCTTGCCGCGGCAATGGTCACGAAGGTTCGGTTTGGAAAGCCCGACGCTTCCCTCACGGCGAATGGCTGGGTCGGAGGGCTTGTCGCCAGTAGCGCGTGTTGCGCGTTCGTAATTCCCGCGGAAGCCGTCGTGATCGGATTCGTGGCCGGCGTCGTGGTCACGTTTTCGGTGGAGTGGATCGAGCTGCGCCTCGAGGTGGACGATCCCGGGGGCGCGGTTTCCGTTCACGCGGTGGGCGGCATTTGGGGACTCATCGCTCTCGGCATCTTTGGCGAATTTCAGCGTCCAGTGTTGAACGTTCCTGGAAATGTGATGCCGCCTGCGATCTCAGGAGCCGCTTCGGGCCAGTGGCTGGCGCAATTGATCGGCTTGGCGACGCTGTTGGGATTTGTCCTGCCGCTGACTTACGCGGTGAATCAGCTCCTCAATCGTTTCTATCCCTACCGTGTGTCGGTGGAGGGAGAGCGCCAGGGCATGGACCTGCATGAACTGGGCGCCGGCGCCTATCCTGAATTCATCACCCACACGGACGAATTCCTGCCGCGATAAACAGCAGATCCATTCATTCTGCTTCCGCACCCCGTTGGCGCGCATTTGAATAAAGTTTTCAATCCAGATGATTTGGTCTTTGAGTTTGTCTTCGACGTCGAGGCAGGGCAAGCTACATCAATGTTTCATAAATAATTCATAAAGGACTCTTTGGTGGCCTTGACACCTATCGTCTTGCATTCGGTTTCAGAACGGGATCGACCCGACAAATCAAGATGGGCGAGCAGTATCCAGCGCTACGGAATCGCGTTGGCGTGCGTAGCAGCCGCTCACTATTCCAGCCTGCTGCTCCAGCGCCTGTTTCCCTATCCGTTCTTGTTTCTTTTTTTTGCCGGCGTGATGGCGAGCGCGTGGCTGGGCGGCACTGGACCCGGCCTTTTTGCGGTATTGCTCTCCACGCTCGCTGTAGACTACTACTTCGTTCCTCCCTTTCATTCCTTCGCCGTTAATGCGACCGACACAGCCTACTTCGTAGCATTTGTCCTTTGCGCCCTGGCCGCGAGTTGGGTGAGTTCGTCCAAGCGGCAAAGCGAGGAAGCGCTCCGGGAGGCGCGCGACCACCTCGAGGCGCGCGTGGCCGAGCGCACGTCAGAGCTTCAGAAAACGATAACGGAATTGCAGGAAAACGAGCGCCAGCGGGAGCGGCTGGAAAGCGAAAAGTCGGCTTTGTCCGGCCAACTCGAAGCCCGCAAGGTCGTGGAGCGCGCCAAGGGAATCCTCCAGCGGGAAATGAAAATCAGCGAGGAAGAGGCGTATCGCGCGCTGCAGAAGCAGAGCCAGCAGATGCGCAAATCGATGAAGGAAATCTCGGAGTCCGTCATCCTGAATGACGAACTGAAACGCGGTTCGCAGTAGTCCCGCGCGTCGCGAATCGTGGGAATTGAAAGTTTGAATTTGACTGTACGGGCCCGCAAGCTGCAAACTGCGCGCGCAAGTCAACCGGTCGCACCGCCCCTCGAAGTTCTCGCTTCGCCGATGAAGCGGGACGCAGGCGTTGCGATCCCCTGGCTGTTTTGTTTTTCTCGGACACGATGCCGTGTCCAACCAAGCGAAACATAAACGCTCGACGACGAGCCGATAGATAAGCCCTGAACGGCGCTTGACCGGATTTGTGCGTTCCGGCCCTTGGCGAATTCCCGTTCCCTTAGCGGGCTTGTGTCTTCATTTGGCTTCATTCCGATTTCGACCGGCGTGTTTTGAGGGATGTTCGAGCAAGAGGTTTCGGCGGAGGAGTGAAGTTGGACGGTCCGAGTTCTCATACTTTCAAAGGAGAGTGCAAATGTCAGACAGACCTAAATGCTACCCAAGAAAGATGTCGCTGGCCGAAAAAGTTTCCCGCCTGCGATTGCGGTTGCGAAAGCCCGAATGGCGCCGTTATGGCGGAACCATGCTTGCAGGGAAAATCGCCGGCGTCGTGATTGCTCTAGCAATCATGGCCGGGGTCACCGCGCTGTTCTTCAGTCACGTCTACGCAGCCGATCCCGACCTGAAAGGAAATGACATCGTCAATCCGGTGAACACGGCGTGGACGCTCATCGCGGCGTTCCTGGTCTTCGGAATGCAAGTCGGATTCACGATGCTCGAAGCCGGTTTCTGCCGTTCGCGCGAGACGGTGAACGTGCTCGTCGAGTGCGTCGTGGACACTTGCCTGTGCGGCATTCTTTTCTACGCCGTCGGATTTGCGTTCATGTTTGCCCACGGCAACGGATTCATCGGCTACCACTGGTTCTTCCTCCAGAACGCGCCGGCAACCTATGAAACCACCGGCGTGGCGTTCCTGGCCGTATGGATCTTTCAGTTCGCGTTTGCGGACACGTGTTCGACCATCACCTCGGGTGCGATGATCGGACGCACCGGTTTCGTCGGCGATCTTCTCTACAGCATCTGCGTTACGGGTTTCATTTACCCGATCATTGGCCACTGGGCCTGGGGGCCGGACGGCTGGCTAGCCAACATGGGCAGCGACGGCCACTTCTGGCCCGGACTCGGAATGGGCTTCCACGATTTTGCGGGCTCGACCGTTGTTCACACGATCGGCGGATTTATCGCTCTTGCCGGCTCGATCGTTCTGGGGCCGCGCCTCGGCCGCAGATTCAAACGTGACGGCGGCGCTCCCATGCTGCCCCATGACTTGACCATCGCGGTTAGCGGCGGGCTCATTCTCTGGTTCGGATGGTACGGCTTCAATCCGGGCAGCACGCTCTCGGCCATGGATTTTGAAGGCATCGGCCGCGTAGCCACTAACACAACTCTCGCCGCATGCGCCGCAGGCCTCACTTCGATCATCTACGGCTATTTCATGACGAAAAAGTGGGACGCGGGATATACGACGAACGGCTTCCTGGCTGGCCTCGTCGCCATCACTTGCCCGTGCTATTGGGTCAGCCCGACGGGCGCGGTTCTGCTCGGCGGCATCGCCGGCGTCCTCGTCATCTTGGGCGTCGATTTGTTGGAATGGCTGCGGATCGACGATCCGATCGGCGCAGTCCCCGTTCATGGCTTCGCCGGGATTTGGGGAACGCTCTCGCTGGGCCTCTTTGCGTGTGGCAGATACGGCTCTACAGGGCCAATTTCCCCCGACAACAGCGCCCCGCTCAAGGGCCTGTTCTACGGAGGCGGCACGCAAGTACTCATCGCCCAATGCATCGGCAGCGCGTGCATCACGCTGGCCACGTTCGGTGTGGCGATGGTAGTGATGCTTGCCGTCAATGCCACGGGAACGTTGCGTCTGCCGGCAGAGTACGAGCTCTACGGTATGGACCTGCACGAGCACGGCATCTCGGCTTATCCCGAGTACGTGATCACGGCATTGGGTTCGCCGACGGGGCTCGCCGCGCACCAGCAACAAGTACCTGCCGCGTCCAGGATGAACGCAACGGCTCCTGCCCACGGCGACTAGAAAGATGGGGCGGACTCGTCACCGAACGGGAGAGGACGCCCCTCGTACTTTTGAAATCGCGAAACATTGGAGACGACACGCTAAGTAGACGCCGAGGACAAAAATATGATGATGAAACTCGAAGCGGTAATTCAGCCTTCCAGATTCGAAGCCGTGAAGGAAATTCTGACGGAGATCGGCATTGCAGGCATGACCGTTACCGATGTTCGTGGACACGGCCGCCAAAAAGGCCACACCGAATCTTATCGCGGCCGCGAGTACTCCATCGACCTTCTGCCAAAGGTCAAAATCGAGGTGGTGCTCGCGGAGACCCAGGTGGACGCCGCGGTCGACGCGATCCTCAAGACCGCTTCGACCGGAAAGATCGGCGATGGAAAGATTTTTCTTTCGAAAGTGGAAGAAACGATTCGCATTCGAAATCAGGAGCGGGGAGTCGTGGCGCTCTAGCCGAGTTTCACGCGGGGCCGAGTCTCGCTGCATCCGCCAGTGCGGCGAGACCCGCGTGGGTCAAATAGCCGCGGCGGCCGGTGGAAGCCCGCCGGTCTTTTGCCGGCGCCGCGGCATTCTGGCCGAACGAAGCGAATTCGCCGTTGTGGTGTCCATGAAAAAGAAGAGTCGCAAGCACGGCAAGGTCCCTCCGCGGGCGCGGCGCGTGTCGCGGGCCGTTCACGAAAAGCAGCGCGCCGGTTCGCGAAAAGAGCAAGTCGAATGGAAGCCGGTGCAATGGCTTCGCATGATCCCCACTCGCCTCGAAGGTGACCTGAAAGAGTATATTGCCGCGGGATTGTTTTCCGAGCGCAACGGCAGGAGACGGCCACGGAAGCTGGACCTGCGTGTAACGGAAGTCAAATAGTCCTTGCTATAGTTAGCCCATGGCCTCGAACGATCGAAGACCCAGACATCTGGCCCCGATTTGGAGGGCGATGGTCGAGATCGGTTTTATCGTTTTTCTGTTCTATTCAAACCTCTTGATGGGTGAATTTACGCGAACGAACGCCCAGAGCAAGAGCCTGATGTTCGCGCTCAAAGATATTTTCACCCTCGCCAATTTTGCGATTGCCGTGGTTTCCGGAATGATCGGTTACGTGGTCGTCGAATTTCTACGGAAGCGAATTTAGCAGCAGAGGCTGAATTCCGCGCCTACCACTGCAAATCGGTTTCGACGGGCTGGTCGTAATCCACGCCGTCGACTTCAAAACCAAACAGTCCGCGGAAGTCGCGCTGAAAGCTGTTGAAATCGGTGATGTCGCGCAGGTTTTCCGTGGTGACTTGCGGCCACAGGGCGGCGACTTCGGCCTGGACGTCGTCGCGCATTTCGCGATCGTCCAGGCGCACGCGCCGCGCCTCGTCGAGTTTCGGCGCGCTTCCCGTGCATAGAAAATCGGTGAATAGGCGCCGCATCTGTTCGGGCGGCCCTTCTTCCAGATTTTTCTGTTTCATGACCTTAGGCAGGAGGCTCAGATAAAGTGGCAGGACGGGAATCGCCGACGACGCCTGCGTCACCACTGCCTTGTTGACAGAGATCCACGCGTTGCCGCCCACTTGATTCGCGAGCGTGGAGTCGAGCTCGAGCGCGGCGCGCTCCAGATCTTTTTTCGCCCGGCCGATCGTGCCGTCGCGATACATCGGCCAGGTGATTTCCGGTCCGATGTATGTGTACGCGAGCGTTCGCGCGCCCGGCGCGAGCAATTTTTCGTCAGCCAGCATTTTAATCCAGCGCCGCCAGTCGTCTCCACCCATCACCTTGACGGTATCGGCGATTTCAGTCTCGGTCGCGGGTTGAAGCGTGACGTCCGTCACTTTTCCCGAGTCGAGCTCGATCGTGCGATTGGTGAACGGCTGCCCGACCGGTTTCAGCACCGAATTGTACACAGCGCCGGTGTCCGGATCGGTGCGCCTCGGCGAGGCGAGCGAGTAAATCACCAGGTCCACCGGCGCCATCTGCTTGCGGATGATTTCCGCCGACGCGCGCTTGACCTCGTCGGAGAAGGCGTCGCCGTTGATGCTCGCGGCGAACAGGCCGTCGCTCTTGGCCCGCGAATGAAGCGCCACGGTGTTGTAATGTCCCGCCGAAGCCGTCTTGTCGCCCTCGGGTGGGCGTTCGAAGAACACGCCGAGCGTCTTCGCTCCGTAGCCCCAGGCTGCCGCGATGCGCGACGCAAGGCCGTACCCGGTAGACGCGCCGACGACCAGCACATTCTTCGGCGTATTTTGGCCGCCGGACATTTTCCGCTTCACCCCGGCGATCCATCGCTCCACGTTGCGACGGCATCCCGCGGGATGCGCGTTGACGCAGATGAAGCCGCGCGAACGGCGCTTGATGATTTGAAGTGGCATAGTTGAGGGGTATTACCGTAGCGCGAGCGCGAGGCGGTTGTCCACCTGTGGGAGCGACTCTCAAACAAAAAGGCCGCCCCAACGCAGCGGGCGGCCCTTTTCAATCGAAGCGTTAAGTGCAATTACTTCGCGGGATCGGTGTGGCTGGCCTGATCGGCAGCCTGATTGTTGGCCTGATCGATCAAAGCATCCGCCTGGTGAATGCTCGCTTTTGCCAGGTGCGTCTTAACGGAAGACTTCTGGCCGGCGACCAAGGTCACTTCCGTCTCAAAACTCTGATATCCGGGCAATTCCACCTTGATCCGGTGTGTGCCCGGGCTCAGCAGCATGGCGTGAAAGGCGCCGCCCAGCTCTCCGGCATGGCCTAGGAACCGGTTGTCCACGAAAACTGCAGCCCGGTCCGGCTGGACGTCCACTTTCAATTCTGACGTGACTTTGGGCCAGGTATCTTGAGAGGCCTTCTCCATCTTTACCGGAACGAGCAAGAGTTCCTTCGGTTCCACGGTAAGCGTCTCCGTAAAATCCTGGTAGCCCGCCTGCCGGACCGACAGTTGATGGTCGCCGGGGAGGAGAAGCACCCGCTTCGGCCCCTTCAGCTCGTCCAGATACCCAACATACTGGCCATCGATCCACACGCCGGACGTTTTCTCCACTTTTGAGGCGCCCTTAAATTCCAGTTCCCCCAGAATGGCCGTTTGGGCGAGCACAGCCGTCGCCGTCAGCAAGAGGGCAATACTCGAAGCCAGGATTGATAGAGTGCCAATCCGTCTGTGCCCGCGATTTTCGAATTGTATCTGCATCTGAGGCTCCTTTCTCAAACCCACGGCTTACACGTATACGTCCCCCTCATTCACCAGTGCACGCGTCTCTCCAAAGCCGTGACATAGATCGTGCCGCGTAAAGAGTTTAAGATGAAGGAAATAGCACTGCGCCTCCGACGGGCTCGATGCGGGAGCCCTCTCCCAATTCGGAATTTTTTACGTGTTAACGGAATGATTTCTTGTGCGCGAGGAGTTTGAGAAAACACGCCCGCTTTACGCTATGATTTTGCTTCCATGAACATTGTCCTCTCCGAAGTGGAAGCTCGCGTCCTGGGGTCGCTGGTCGAAAAGGAACTCACGACGCCGGAATACTACCCGCTCTCGCTGAACGCGCTCGTCAACGCCTGCAACCAGAAGTCGAATCGCGATCCCGTGATGCATTTGGAAGAGCGAACCGTGAGCCAGGCTTTGCGGACCCTGGAATCGCACGGTTTGGCTGGCCCGGCCGATAACTACGAGAGCCGGGTCGCCAAGTTCGAGCACCGGTTGCAGGAGGCGTTCAATTTCACGAGGCACGAGATTGCCATCATGTGCGAGCTGCTGCTGCGCGGCCCGCAGACGCCTGGGGAACTGCGCGGGCGCGCCGACCGCATGCACAAGTTTGACGACCTGGGCGTCGCGCTCTCCACGCTTCAGAAGCTAATGCGGCGCGAGCCGCCGCTCGTCACGCTGCTTCCTCGGCAGCCGGGGACGAAAGAAGCGCGGTACGCGCACTTACTTTCGGGCGAGGTGAAGGTTGAGGAGCCTGAGGCGGCAAAATCTCCCGGGGTTGAGGTCATGAAAGATAGCGACCGGATCAAACGGCTTGAGGAACAAGTCGCGGCACTACAATCCGAGGTGTCCGACCTCAAGCAGGAACTCGCCAGCTTCCGGAAGCAGTTCGAGTAGCACAGCGAGTCTTTACCCTGGGCCTTGCGAAGGGTTCGCTGTGTGGGTTTTGCAACTGAAATTGGATCGGCAGCGTACCTTACGCCTACAAGCCCACACAGCCAAGAGTGGCTGTGCCACTCCACCCGCTATCGACCCAGCGTCTTCATAAACTCCGCGAAATATTTCTGCCATGCCGCCGCCTGAAAAAACGTGTAGTGCCCGTACGATTCCGGAAACGACAGCAAGACGAATTTCCCGCTCTTGACTCTCTTGATTTCTTCCTCTGCGATGCCAAGCTCCGCGGGATTCCAGAAATCCTCCTGCGGATTGATCAGCAGAACTTTTGCGCGGATTTTTTCGAGATCCTTGGAGGCATCGTAGTTGCGCGACGCGTCGTACTGGTACATGAAATCGTTCGCGTCCGTTGTCTTCATGTTTTGCTCGATGTAGTCATTCACATATTTGTCAGCGGCCGCGGCAGTGGGATATTCCTTCTGCCAGCGCGTTGGGGCGCTTCCCACCACCAGCAGATGTCCTAGCGCGGCGCGCAATCCGTACGGCTGCTCGGTGTAGTTGCCGTTGTTCCATCCGGGATCGAGACGGATATCGTCCACCATAATTTTTCGCACCATACGGTTCCGGCTGGCGACCTCCACCGGCAGGCAAGAGAGCAGCAGCATGGCGTCCATGTCATCCGGATGCGACTCGCCCCAGATGAATCCCTCCATGCAGCCCATCGACGCGCCGACAAGCAGATGGAGATGGTTCACCTGCAATCCGTCCTTCAGCAAGGTCTGCGACGCGCGAACCATATCTGAATAATCGTAATGCGGAAATTTCCCGCGCAGGCCGTCGCTCGGTTTCGAGGATTTTCCGAGGCCCGCGCCAAGCTGGTCGGGAAGGATCAGATAGTATTTCGACGCGTCGAGCAACTGGCCCGGGCCGAAAAGCACTCCCGCAAACGTAGGAACAAGCCACACGCGGCCCGCTCGATTCGTGCCGTGGAGAATCATCACCGCGTTGGTGACGCGCCCACTCGCGTCGCGATGCGGCGTACCCAAAATCGTGTAATGCAATCGCACCTCGGGCAGCGTCTGGCCGTCGGAAAATTTGAAGTCGCGCGCGATGTAGTCGCCTTCCTTGGGCGGCGCTGTGGCCGCGGGCGCATTCTGCTGCGCCGAAACAGAAATGGCGGCGCAGACAAGTGCAGCCAACCAAAGAAATCCCTGCAAGATCGTCTTTCGCATTTGCATTTCCTCCTGGAAAAGCAATCCGAAGGTTTTGGTGGCACAGCCACTCTTGGCTGTGTGGTTTTGTAGACCGAACGTAGGCCGAAGATTCAATTGCGATTGCAAAACCCACACAGCCAAAAGTGGCTGTGCTACGTAACCCTCAGCTCGGCCCGGTGGTGAACGCGAGGGTCAGCAGCGTTTTCTGTTCCAGCTCATGCGCCTTGGCCGAGCCCGTCGCCGGGCTCGCGCTCGCCGAGCGTTTCACGGAACGCGCGGGAATATCCGGAAAATACGTCCGGATGCGGGGCAGAACGTACGACAGCGCGCCCATGTTCGCCGGCTCCTCCTGCACCCATACGATCTCCCGCGCGCTCGGATGCCGTGCCATTTCCGCGCGCAACTCGTTTTTCGGAAACGGATACAGCTGGTCGAGAAACAGGATGGCGGTGTTCGAGTCGCCGCGCGCTTTGCGCTCCGCGCGCAACTCGTGGCCGATTTTTCCTGTGCATATCAGCACGCGCTCAGCGGCGCCGACTTCGCGGTCGGGCACCACCCATTCAAACCGCGGCCGCGCGAAATCCTCGATCGCGGAAGACGCGTCGGGATGCCGCAGCATGCTCTTCGGCGTGAAGACGATCATCGGCTTGCGCCAGCGGCGCAGCGCCTGACGCCGCAAGAGCTGAAAATATTGCGCGGCGTTGGACGGCTGGCAGACCTGGATGTTGTCCTCGGCCGCAAGTTGCAGGTAGCGTTCGATTCTCGCGCTCGAATGTTCGGGTCCTTGGCCCTCATACCCGTGCGGCAGAAGCAGGCCCACCCCTGAAGGCAAATCCCACTTGTCTTCCGCGGCACTGATGAATTGGTCGATGATGATCTGAGCGCTGTTCGCAAAGTCGCCGAATTGCGCTTCCCACAGCACCAGCGCTTCGGGGTAATCGCGGCTGTAGCCGTATTCAAAGCCCAGCACAGCGGCTTCGGAGAGCGTGGAATTGTAAATCTCGCAGCGCGCCTGACCCGGCGCGAGATGCTCGAGCGCCATGTATTGCGATTCGTTCCGCGTGTCGACGAGCGCCGCGTGCCTTTGATTGAACGTGCCGCGCCGCGTGTCCTGTCCCGTGAACCGCACGGGCGTGCCTGCGAGCAGCAACGATGCGAACGCAAGCGCTTCGGCCATCCCGTAATCCACGGGGCGCTTTCCATGCCCCATTTCTGCGCGCTGCTCGAGCAGTTTTTTCACCTTCGGGTGAATCGCAAAATCCGGCGGATAGCCGGTCAGCAAATCCGTGATTTTTGCAAGCTCCGTGGGCGCCACTCCGGTGTCGACTTCGTATGCGCTGTCGTACCGCCCGCGCTTGTACGGCGACCAGTACGGCGGCAGCTTGCGCAGGCGCGG
>Ga0210394_10003249_pt1 | contig 20760 bp, 21 predicted proteins | sample IncBWC12MmetaG_FD_160121 | JGI IMG/M metagenome (GOLD analysis project Ga0210394, IMG submission 160121) | Forest soil microbial communities from Barre Woods Harvard Forest LTER site, Petersham, Massachusetts, United States - Inc-BW-C-12-M | ecosystem: Environmental > Terrestrial > Soil >...
ATACCAGGAGGCGCCAGGCTTCTCGCAATTTCTAAAGCAACCATGAACTCCGTGTCCGATTTGCCAAAACGAACCCAATTTGGTCACCCGACTGCGCGCGGCGATTGAGCAACGCAAAGCGGGACTGGGCGGCGCTTACGATTATCGTTCCGGCCAACGGGCTGTAGAGACCTCCCTACGCCAGCCTCTGTTCAACGACGGCGATCCGCAGGGATAGAGGAGCCGGGTTGTTCACTTTTGCCAGAACGAACCCAATTTCCATTATAGGTGGCTGCTGCGAGCGATGCGGCCATGAGGCTCGGGGCGTTCGCGCTAAAGCGGTCATCAAACGGCCCGGCCGAACCGGTCGTATTTGCTCGGACGCCCCACGCAGGAAATTAAACCAACCGCACCACACCCGGTTTGCCCAGGGTGCATTCCAGCGCATCGCGCTCCCATTTGGCGGCATTGGCTGCGGCCTCATAGGTGCTCTGCAGGAAATCGAGCAGCGCCTGGTCCGGCTGGGCCGCGGTGCGGACGGCGTCATAGGGCAGGATGAATTCGCCGAGCGCCTCACTGAAGAATGCGGCATCGGGCCGTACCCGCGTGGACCGGAAGCCGGGTGGTTCAGGATAGGCATAGGAATAGAATGCGGGATAATCGATCGCGCCGGAGCCCGGCCAGAAGCCGGCGCTGCTCACCTCGTGGGAATAAGCCTCGCATACGACAGCGTCGGACAGGTGGGGCACGCCACCGGGATGACGCGGTGCGCGGCGTCCGGAAAACCGGGTGACGGCGAGATCGAAGCTGCCCCAGAAGAAGTGGACCGGGCTCGCTTTGCCGAGAAAGCCGGTACGGAATTGCTTAAACACGCGGTCGGTGTTGACAAGGATTTGCAGAAAGCGGCCCACGGCGTCCGGGTCATAAGAAGCGTGCTGGTCGTCGTCCGAAAATCGGACTGGATCCGGTAATTCATTCGGCATGTCGTCGATGGCGATGTGAATGCCGAGATCGGCGAGCGCGGTCATCACGGCGGTGTAGAAGCTTGCAACGGAGAGTCCGGCCAGGGCCAGCCGCCGCGTCGCGCCGCTACTGGTGGAAATCCGCAAATGATGATTGATGAAATCGAAGTCGATCTGAAATGTGCCGGCACCATCGGGGATCGGCGAGGTCGTCAGGCCGTAAGTCGTGACGTACAGCGCGACATGCCAGGAATGGTTCAACCAGGGGGCGCGCGCGAGGCGAATCTTGCCGACGATCTGGGTCCACATATGCAGCGTCGCATAGGTTTCGCGCCATGCTGCGGTCGGCAATTCCGGCCAGGGACCTGGCAGTGTGTTGCTCATGCATCACCGTTACGCTGTCATCGGCATCCCGTGAAACGCAAGGCCGACGTCTCCTCACCCGACTCAGACAATGTAATCGAATTTGGATTTGTTGGAGGCGGAGAGGGGGCGTGTCCCCAACTTCGCCAATGCGGTCCAGTTCCTGAGGGCGGACGAACTGCCCGGCCGAACGTCAGGGCATCACGAATTCGTGCATTCCCCGCATCGGCGCCGTCCCCGCGACAGGCGGTACAGATTTCGGCAATACCAGCGTCGCGCTACCGCCTCTATCGGGTTGCGGGCCAGTTGGTAAATGAAGAACAATTCGATCATGGCGAAGTCCGCGCTCCCAAATGCGCGATCCGCCTCAGCCTCTGACCGCTACCTACAGGTAGGGGCGGCATTTCCCGCAAGGAATGCCGCCCGCGTCGCATCAGCCATGCAATTTCCTGGCCGTTTCCGCGATCACGCGTCCTTGATAGCGCGCGGCGGCGAGTTCGTTTTCGGAGGGCTGGCGGCTGCCGTCGCCGCCGGTGATCGTGGTCGCGCCATAGGGTGCCCCGCCGGTGACTTCATCAAGCTTCATCTGGCCGGCAAAACCGTAGTTCAAGCCAACGACGACCAACCCGAAATGCAACAGGTTGGTGATGATGGAGAACAGCGTGGTCTCCTGGCCGCCGTGCTGGGTCGCGCTCGCAGTGAAGGCGCCGCCAACCTTGCCGTGCAGCGCGCCTTTCATCCAGAGGCCGCCGGCCTGATCGAGGAAGTTTGCCATCTGCGATGACATGCGGCCGAAGCGGGTGCCGGTGCCGACAATGATGGCATCGTAATTCGCGAGGTCTTCGATTTTCGCCACGGGGGCCGGCTGATCGATTTTGTAATGGGATGCCTTGGCGATCTCCGGCGGCGTCAGTTCGGGCACGCGCTTGATATCGACCGAGGCGCCGGCCTCGCGGGCGCCTTGCGCGACGGCGTTCGCCATCGCCTCGATATGACCGTAAGCGGAATAATAGAGAACGAGAACTTTCGTCATGGTGGTCTCCGTGGGGGATGTTTTGGATTTTTGAAGTCTGATTGCCGGGCTTGACCCGGCAATCCATCGTCCTTGCAAGGTTCTTCCGTAGTAGGATGGACGCACGCGTCAAGCCCGCGCATGGCATCCTGTGACAGTTGTGATCGGCATTACGCCGCGTCGACCAGCACCAGTTCGGAATCTTCCAGCGCGGTGATCTTTAACTGCGCCTCGTCGCGGATCGCGACGCCGTCGCGGGCGTTGACCCGAATGCCGTTGATCTCAACGCGACCTGCCGCGGGCACCAGATAGAGGTTGCGCGCCTTGCCAGGTGCGTATTGCGCGCTCTCGCCGGCCTTCAGCGTGGTGGCAAGCACGCGCGCTTCGGCACGGATCGGCAGCGCGTCCTTGTCATCGGCAAATCCGCTGGCGATGGTGACGAAATTGCCGGAGCGGTCCGACTTCGGGAATGGCTTTGCGCCCCAGGTCGGCTGGCCGCCTTCTGTCGTTGGTTCGATCCAGATCTGGAAGATTTTGGTCAGCTTCGGCTCCAGATTGTATTCGGCGTGACGAATACCGGAGCCGGCGCTCATCACCTGAACGTCGCCCGCTTCGGTGCGGCCCCTGTTGCCGAGATTGTCCTGATGGGTAATCGCCCCTTCCCGGACGTAGGTGATGATTTCCATATTGGCGTGGGGATGGGCGGGAAAGCCGGTGTTCGGCGCGATCTCGTCGTCGTTCCACACCCGCAGCGCGCCGTGACCCATATTGGCGGGGTCGTAGTGACTGCCGAATGAGAAGTGGTGCTTGGCTTTGAGCCAGCCATGGTCGGCGGCGGCGAGCTTGTCGAAGGGTCGAAGGTCAATCATGGGATATTCCTTAAAATTCTGATGACCTCTGGATATGCAATCCCGGATCATGCATAAATAGAAACAATAGAAACACATTGTTTCCATTTATGGGTCACACATGGCAAAGCTTCCGGATTTCGAGGGCCTCGCGATTTTCGCAAAAGTCGTGGAGTTACGCTCATTTGCAGCGGCCGCCAGCGAACTCGCGCTGTCCAAGGCAACCGTTTCCAAGGCAGTCGGCCGGCTGGAGGAGCGTCTCGGCGCGCGGTTATTCAACCGCACCTCGCGGCGGTTGGCCTTGACCGACGCCGGGCAGAAATTGTCGGGGCGCGCCGGACGGCTGCTGGCCGATGGCGAGGCCGCGGAAAACGAAGCGCTGGCACAATCGGTGGCGCCGCGGGGCCTCGTCCGTCTCGCCGTGCCGATGACGTTCGGGGTCAATGAGGTGGCGCCGATCCTGCCGGAATTTCTGCAAGCCTATCCCGACGTCGCGATCGATCTTCACCTCAGCGACGCCATGGTGGATCTGATCGGCGAGGGTTTCGATGCGGGCTTGCGGATCGCGCGGCTGCCGGATTCCTCGCTGATTGCGCGCCGGCTATGCGCGGTGCCGCGTCACACCGTCGCCGCGCCTTCCTACCTGAAGCGCCACGGCCGGCCGACGCATCCGATGCATCTCGCGCAACACAAATGTTTCGGTTACGCCTATTTGTCGACGCCCGATGTCTGGCACTACAGCAACCAAGCAGGCGAGCAGGCCAGCGTGCGCCCGGCCGGCCAGTTGCGCGTGAACAATGGCGAGGCATTGTTGCCGGCGGTGATCGCGGGGCTCGGCATTGCCGATCTGCCGGACTTCATCATCGGCGATACCATCGAGTCCGGCGAGGTCGAAGTGATCCTGAAGGGCTGGAATCAGCCGGAAGGCGCGGTGCATCTGGTGACCCCGCCGGGCGGCCCGCGTCCGGCGCGCGTCGAAGCGCTGGCGGATTTCCTGGCCAGGCATTTTGCCAAAACGAAGCGGCTGAAATCACCGCGGCGCGTTGAAGGATGACGACGAGCCACGCGCGCCTTTGCCCGTGCTTTCGGTTCGGGCTATAGGCTGCATCCAACCAAAAAACGAAACTCCGCGGGGGAAAGCTGCCGATGAATCGACGTGAACTTCTCAAGGCCACGGCCGCACTGCCGCTGTTGCAAGCCGCGCGCCCGACACCCGTGGTCGCGCAAGCCGCGTGGCCTGCGCGCACGGTCGCCATGATCGTGCCGTTTCCGGCCGGCGGTCAGGCCGACCTCGCCGCCCGCCCGGTGGCGCTGGCGCTGGAGAAGGTTTTGGGCAAGTCCGTCATCGTCGACAACCGCGCCGGCGGCGCCGGCGGAGCGATCGGCAACGCCGCCGCCGCGCGCGCCGAGCCGGATGGTTACACATTGCTGATGACATTGTCGTCGCTGGCGGTGCTGCCGGAGGCCGACCGGTTGTTCGACCGTCCGCCGGTTTACGAGGTCGCGCAATTGGCACCCGTGGCACGCGTCCTCGCCGATCCGACTTTGCTCGCGGTGCCGGCGTCGGCGCCGTGGAAGACCCTGGCCGATTTCGTCGATGATGCGAAAAAGCGCCCCGGCGAAATTCCCTATGGTTCGTCCGGCCCGTACGGCACGCTGCATGTGGCGATGGAAATGTTTGCGGCCTCGGCCGGCATCAAACTGCTCCACATCCCGTTTCGCGGCGCCGGGCCTGCGCTCAACGCGATCCTGACCGGAACGGTACAGGCGCTGGCGTCGGCGCCGGGCACGCTGAAGCAGCAGGTCGATGACGGCAAGATGCGCGTGCTGGCCAACTGGGGCGCGGAACGGATTGCGAGCTTTCCCGATCTGCCGACGTTCAAGGAGCTCGGCTACAGGGATGTCGAGTTCTACATCTGGGCGGGGCTGTTTGCGCAAGCCGCGCTGCCGCCGCCGATCATGATGCGGCTGCGCGAGGCGATGGCGCAGGCCGTGAAAAGTCCGGAGGTGCTCAAGACCTTTGAGACCGCGGGCAGTCCGGTGGCTTATTTGGATGCGCCGGAATTTTCAAAATTCGTCGAGGTCGACAGCGCGCGCCTGGTGGCGGCAGTGAAGAAGATCGGCAAGGTGGAGTAGAACGCATTCGCCGGGTACGCCCTCACATTTTGTTGTTCGGCGCGAACCATCATTGGCCTCACTGACTTGAAATATTCGCAGACCGGTTTGTCTGAACGAGAACATGCGCGCCATTTTCAAAGGAAGGATCGACATGCGAATGCAACAAATCTTCCCGAGTCTTGCCGTTTCTGTCGCCTGTGGGGCTGTTTTCGCAACTCCCGCCGTATCACAGGAGTACAAGGGAACCTGGGAACAGCAGATGGCCTGCACGCCTGACGTCTTCCGGCTGTGCGGTGAGCAGATCCCCGACGCCGATCGGATCGTGATATGTTTGCGGCAAAATACGCCGCAGTTGAGCGCGGCCTGTCGCTCCGTGTTTGATTCAAGTGCCAACGCAGCCCAGCAGAGCCCCCCGAAGCAAGCCTTGTCGAAACGGCGGGATATTCAGCAGGACGCCCGATCATCGCCCGCCATTACGCCCGGGCGCTAGTCATCAGCAGACATCGATCCATTCGGCGGCGACCAGTTCGGCCATCCGTGACGGCGCGATGCGGACCGCGCTGTGGATCGAGCCCGCCGCCGGTACCACCTCGTCGAACGCCTTCAACGAAACGTCGCAGTAAATCGGCAGCGGCGCCTTCAGCCCGAACGGGCAGACGCCGCCGACCTCATGGCCGGTGATGTCGGCAACCTCTTCGACGCCCAGCATCTTCGGCTTGCCGCCGAAACGCGCTTTCACCTTCTTGTTGTCCATGCGCGAGGTACCGCTGGCGACGATGAGGATCACCTGATCGCCGATCCTCAGGCTCAGCGTCTTGGCGATTCGCGCCGGTTCGACGCCATAGGCCTCCGCAGCCAGCGCCACGGTCGCCGAACTCTTCGGCGATTCGATCACAAAAATGTCGGGCGCCTTCGCGGCGAAAAACGCACGGACGGATTCAAGGCTCATGGGCGGGTAATAAGGGCGGGCAGTTCGGACAAGGCATGAATGCGATAGTCGGGCTCGAGACCAAGTTCGTCCATTTGCGTCCGGATCGCCTTGTACATCGTCAGCGGCGGAACGACGTCGCTTTTGGCGCAGGCCAGCGCCATCGCTTCCGGCGTCACCCGCTCGATCCAGGCGACGTTTAGTCCAAAGGACTTGGCGCCACAAGCATCCCATGGATTCGACGATACGAACAGCACCTCGGCCGGAGCCACGCCGAGGTTCGATTCGATCAAGGTGTAGGCGTCAGGCGCGGGCTTGAAGATCTTTTTCGAGTCGATGCTGATGGTGGCGTCCAGCACGCGGTCGAGACCGCTGTTGCGCACCAGCGTGTTGAGCATGCCGGTCGAACCGTTGGAGAGAATCGCGAGCTTGCGACCCTTCAGCGCCGCCAGCGTGGCCTTCGCGTCTGGATAGAGATCGAGATGCAGATATTTGTCCATGATGCGCTCGAAGGCTGCCGCATCGTGTTTCAGCCCGAGCATGCGGATGGTGTAGGCGAGCGATTCCCTGGTGATGACAGAGAAATCCTCGTAGCGCCGCATCAGCGAACGGAGCCAGGAGTATTCGAGCTGCTTGATGCGCCAGATCTGGGTGATGATCTCGCCGTATCCGGGAAACGCCTCTTCGGTAATGGCCGCCACCGACTGAGTGTCATACAGCGTGCCATAGGCATCGAACACAACGGCTTTGATGGTCACGGCGATACTCCCTGGACAGGAAGGTTTGCGGAGGACGTTCCGGCGGAATGAGCAACGCCTCAGGCGGCGAAGCGCCACACACCCCCACGGCGATAGTAGCTAATGCGAGCGGCGCGCCATATCAAGCGGGAGGCAATCTAGAGGAGTCCTGCATGAAGGCCTGGCAGTTGGATCGGCTCGGCGGCGAGCTGCGCTTCGATGACGTGCGCAGACCGGAGCCGCGCCCCGGCAGTGTGCTGGTGCGGATCGAGGCGTCGGCACTGATGTCGTACCTGAAAGCCTATGTGGAAGGAAAACTGCCCGTCTATAATCCGCCGCCCGGCCCCTTCACGATCGGAACCAATGGCGTCGGCGTCATTGAAGCGGTTGGCCGGGACGTCTGGCATCTGAAACCCGGCCAGCGCGTGGTGCTGTCCTCGCATTTTGTTACGCCCGAGAACGTCGAAGACCCCGCGCAGGTCCTGATCGGACTGACGTCGAGCCCTGACGCGGGGCCGGTTCTGGCGGACTGGCCCGATGGAACGCTGGCGGAATATGCCCTGATGCCAGTCGCGGCGGTCACGCCCGCGGACGGGTTGGCGAAATTCGGCGCCACCGAGCTGGTCACGATCGGCCGTTGCATCATCCCGTTCGGCGGCCTGCTTCGGGGCCGGCTTGCGGCCGGAGAGACGCTGGTCGTCAATGGCGCAACCGGTGCCTACGGTACGGCAGCCGTGCTGCTCGGCGTGGCGATGGGCGCGGCCCGCATGATCGCCGTCGGCCGCAACAAGAGCGCGCTGGAAGCGGTGGCCGATGCCGGCGGCCCGCGCGTTGTGACGGTGCCGCTGACCGGCAACGTACAGAAAGACGCAAAGCAGCTTCGCGAAACGGCCGTAGGCGGAGCCCACATCGCGTTCGACATGGTAGGGCAGGCGCACGATCCGAACTCGACGCTGGCCGCCCTTCACAGCCTTCGCCGCGGCGGCAGGCTGGTGCTGATGGGGAGCATGACCACCGATCTGCCGCTGCCCTACACCACCGTGATGCTGAACAGCTGGGAGATCATCGGTCAGTTCATGTATCCGGCCGGCGCCTACCTGCGGCTGTTGGACCTGCTGCGCAGCGGGCTGCTCGACATCAGCCCAATTCGGCCGCGCGTGTTCCCGCTTGCGGCCTTGCGTGAAGCGATGGAAGCGGCAAGCACGGCTCGCAATCTCGAATGTGTCGTAATGCAGCCGTAGCGGGATTGGCGCGTCAGATGTTCAAAAGCCTGCGCGCGTTGGCCTTCAATACTTTCGGCCTGATCTCGTCGCGGATGTCGAGCTTGGCGAAGTCCGACAGCCAGCGATCCGGGGTAATCACCGGCCAGTCCGAGCCGAACAGCATCTTGTCCTGCAGAATGGAGTTGATGTAGCGCACCAAAATTGGCGGAAAATATTTCGGCGACCAGCCCGAGAGGTCGATATAGACGTTCGGTTTGTGGGTTGCCACCGACAGCGCCTCTTCCTGCCAGGGAAAGGACGGGTGCGCGAGGATGATCTTGAGGTCGGGAAAATCCGCCGCCACGTCATCCATGTACATCGGGTTGGAATATTTCAGCCGCATCCCCATGCCCCCAGGCATGCCGCTGCCGACGCCGGTCTGGCCGGTATGAAACAGCGCGATCGCGCCGCCATCATTGATGGCCTCATAGAGGGGATAGGCCATGCGGTCGTTGGGATAGAAGCCCTGCATGGTCGGATGGAACTTGAAGCCCTTGACGCCGAATTCCCCGATCAGCTTCTTCGCCTCGCGAACGCCAAGCTTGCCTTTATGGGGATCGATGCTGACGAAGGGTATCAGCACATCGGAATTTTGGGCGGCGACCTCGAGCATCTCGTAATTGTTGTAGCGGCGGAAGCCGGTCTCGCGTTCGGCGTCGACCGGGAAGATCACCGCGGCGATGTTCTTGGCGCGATAATAGGCCGCGGTTTCCGGCACGGTCGGCGGGTGCTTGTTGGGTGACTTGAAATACTCGGCCATCTGCGCCTGGAAATCGTCATAGCCGTCATCGCCATGCATGCCGCAGGGCTCTTCGGCGTGGGTGTGGATATCGATCGCCACGACGTCGTCGAGTTTGGGCAGCTTCAATTCGGACATTTCAGGTCTCTCGAGGCGGCTGCCTGATTGTGCAGCTCGGCGAATTGATTATATCCTATAACAAATTGGCAAGACAGCGGCGAACCGGGAGGATGACATGGCGCAACCGGACGCCTTCGAGACTGATTTCTGGAAGCATGCCAATCTGCGGAAGGTCTGGGACGACATCGTTCCCGGCGAGCCGCGCAAGACCATTCCCTATACGCTGACCCGGGACGCCATCGAGCTTTATTGCGCTTCGGTCGGTGAAGATCATCCGCTTTATTTCGATGAGGACTACGCGAGGACCACGCCCTATGGGGGGCTGATCGCCCCGCCCTCGATCCATATCCTCCTGATGTTTGCCTGCACGCCGGCCGATGACTGGATGCGCAGCCCGGGCACCGTCAATGCCGGGCAATCATGGAGCTACAACATTCCGGCGCGTCCAGGCGATGTCATCCGGCTCGAGGCCCGCGCGCTCGACAAGTTCATCAAGCGCGAACGGCTGTTCGTGGTGCACGACAATGTCTTCTTCAACCAGCACGGCGAGGTGATCTGTTCGGGCCGCGGCTGGACCATCCGCCCGATGTAAGGGAAGGTGATCATGGCGGCGACATTTGAAAGCCTGAATACCGGCGACGCCATCGAGGGGCCGAAATTCGCGGTCAGCCGCGAATCGATCCGTTTGTTCTGCGACGCCTCACTCGACTACAACCCGCTGCATCTTGACGACGATTACATGCAGGGCAATTTCGGCAAGACCAGTTTCGGCGGCATCATCATGCATGGCATGAACAATTTCGGGCTGATCTCGCGGATGATTACCGATTGGGCCTATCCGCTGGGCGCCGTTCACCGCCGACTCGAGGCCCGCTGGATCAAGCCGGTCCGCCCCGGCGACACCATCCAGCCGTCCGGCACCGTGAAATCCAAGCAGGTGACCTCGAACTCGCGCTGGGTCTTGATCGACGTCCTGATGTGCAATCAGGCCGGTGAGAAGGTTGCCACCGGAGAGGCGATGGTCGAGTTCCCGGTTCGCTGATTTGCCGGTAATTCAATCCGGGTCCGGAGCGACGTTATCCCCGAGGGATACGCCCCGCCGGCCAAAAGGTCCCAAAACAGCCTGCTCGGATTGACATTTGAGGGCGCTTTGGCTTAGAAACCGCGCGTCCCGGGCGGCATGGCCGCCGGCGGGATAAAGCTCATTTTGTCATTTTCGGGTTCCCCGAACGATCGTGCCGAACGCGGCCTTTCAAAGCATCAGGATTGTTCCCATGAAGGTCCGTAACTCGCTGAAATCGTTGCGCGGTCGTCACCGCAACAACCGTCTGGTCCGCCGCAAGGGCCGGGTCTATGTCATCAACAAGGTTCAGCGCCGCTTCAAGGCGCGTCAGGGCTGAGCCAGGCTTAAGACTGGCCTTTTTTCGGGCTGAGGTATGCGGCTGTTCCCCATCACAGGTCTTTGACGCTTTGCTGCTTGCAAGCGGCTTTGCTGTGTCTAGACTTTGACCATGAGATTCCTTGGCCCGCGCAGCTGCCAGATCGCAATTCTCGTTACCGCGTTGAGCGCCGCGGCGCCGCTTTCGGCGCTTGGACAGGATCTACGGGGCGCGCCGCCGAGGCAGCAGAAGAAGCCGCCGGAAGCCCCGGGCAAACTGCCGAAGGTTGGCGCCGACAAGACGCGCGGACTGGATTTCCTGTTCGGCGCCCTGAAGGCTGCGCCCGACGAGGCCAGCGCCAAACACGTCGAGGCCCGGATCTGGGCGATCTGGATGCAGACGCCGAGCGATACGGCGGCGCTGTTGATGATGCGCGCCAAGGCCGCGATGGACGCCCAGCAGACGGACGTCGCGCTGAAGCTGCTCGATGCCGTGATCAAGCTGCGTCCCGATTATGTCGAGGCCTGGAACCGGCGCGCGACGCTCTATTACCTGAAGAACGACTACACCCACTCGCTGCAGGATATCGAGCAGGTGTTGTCGCGCGAGCCTCGCCATTTCGGAGCGCTCGCCGGGCTTGGCATGATCATGCAGGATCTCGGCGACGAAAAACGCGCGCTTGAGGCGTTCCGCAAGGCGCTTGCCGTCAATCCGCACCTCGAAAAGGTGCCGGAGTTGGTCAAGACCCTGACCGAAAAGGTCGAAGGCCGCGACATCTGACGACGCCCCGCCCACCCGGGGGTGGTTAGAGCATGATCCGGACCCGTTGGGCCGCGTTAGCGCAAAGTGGGTGCCGGTTTTCCCTCGCGACAAACGCGGAGCGTTTGCGCGGAGATCATGCTCAAACAAGGAGATGAGATCATGATCCGATTCAACCTCATCGGATCATGGTCTAGTGCAGAACGCTGCTGCCGTGTCCCGTCCACCCGCCATGCGCCACGGCGGCATGAAGCTGTTGCAGCTCCGCTTCCAGTTGCTCGTTGACCAGCAGCAGTGCCTTGAGCGCGCCGCGAATGTCGCCGTTGCATCTGGCGACGATTTCATCGATGGCGGCTTCATTTGGTCCGGAATTCATCGAAAACCCTCCAATTGTCCCGTAAGATAACCCTTTGGTGCCCCACGCGTTGCTGTGGATTATGGGGATAGGCAGGCTCGCGAAAGCTTCAGAGGCGCACACTGGTCGGATCGCAAAAGTGCCGCTCACGCTTATAGAAAGCTGGCGATGACGGTTGTATGAAGACGGGCCTCGCGCAGGCGCGGCGCGGTGGAAAACTGGCAACCGCGCGCCGGTCTTCGAAACCCCTTCGCCTTCGAACCGTAACTTGTTTGTGCCCAGACCGGATCCCTTTAATGATACCCCTCGTTTTTGTGGCGGCGCTGTTGATGCTGGCGCTGGCCACGCAGGCCGGTGTCATGGCCCTGCAGCGCCTCTATCCCGCGCAAGGCGAGATGATCGAGGTTGCCGGCGCAACCCTCAACGTCGTCGATATCGGGCCGCGCGACGCGGCAGGTCCGCCCATCGTATTGATCCATGGCGCCAGCTCGAATCTGGAGACGATGCGGAAACCGCTTGGCGACATGCTCGCCGCAAGGCATCGCGTGATCCTGATCGACCGGCCGGGCCATGGCTGGAGCACGCGGGCGCGCGAAGAAGATTCGACGCCGGAGATCCAGGACCGGATGATCGAGCAGGCGCTTTCGAAACTCGGCGTGGGCCCGGTGATCGTGGTGGTGCATTCATGGGCCGGCGCGCTTGGGGCGCGGATGGCGCTTGATTACCCCAATCGGATCGGGGGTCTGGTGATGCTGGCACCGGTGGCCTATCCATGGCCCGGCGGCGTCGGCTGGTACAACAGGCTCGTCGCCACGCCCGTGATCGGTCCGTTGCTGGCCTACACGATCACGCTGCCGCTTGGCTACTTCCTGGTGGAGCCGGGCGCCCGCGGCGTGTTCTTGCCGCAGACCATGCCGGAGAATTTCGTGCGCGATACCGCCACGCCGCTGTTGCTGCGTCCGCGCGAGTTCCTCGCCAATGCCCGCGACCTCGTCACCCTGAAGGAAGCAGTCAGGGAGCAGGCGCCGCGCTACGCGGAAATCAAGGCGCCGACGGTGGTGATTTCAGGCGACGCCGACAAAACCGTATCGACGAATATCCACTCCCGTCCGTTCACCGCCGCGGTCGCCGACGCCAAGCTGATCGTGCTGCCCGGCGTCGGCCACATGGTGCAAAACGCCGCGCCAGAGCTTGTCATGCGCGAGATCGAGGCAATGGCGGACAAGATCGCGCACAGCACGGCGGCGGCCGATTACAGTTGGTCGCGATGAGAGCAAGCGCCGGACCCCGCGTGCTCTTCAGCCTCGGAACTTGCCGAAACGGCCGTCGCAGCCAACCCTCGCAATGACGGCGGCCTCTTACTTCGTCTTGCCGTCCTTGTCGTATTGCGAGAGATATGCCCAGAGATCGTTGGCTTCCTTCTCGTTCTTGATGCCGGCGAAGGCCATCTTGGTGCCGGGGATTTTCGCCTTCGGGTCCTTGATGTAGTCCTTGAACTGGGCCTCGTTCCAGGTGATGCCCGAGTTCTTGTTAGCGTCGGAGTAGTTGTAATCCGGCGCGGTGCCCGACTTGCGGCCGTCGAGCCCGTTGAGCTCCGGCCCGACCTTGTTCTTGGCGTCCGGTCCGATCGCATGACAGGCCATGCATTTGTTGAAGGACGCCTTGCCGGCAGCTGCGTCCTGCGCCAATGCCGCCGATACGGCGGCCGACGATGCGATGATGACCAGCGCGCTCAGTGTCAATTTTTTCATTGTCCGCTCTTCGTTGCTTGGGGGTGGCTCGACAGTTGTTTGTGGCATAGGCCGCGCACGATCGACAAGCCCACCAAATGCCGTTCGGGGTTGCTTCGTCGCGGCTCGGCCTTGCGGATATTGCGGCCGGTCTGGCCCCGGCCGGCGAACCCAAAGTGATCCAGACGTGCTTGATTCTTCATGATAAATCGGCAAAGTCGCGGGATTCTTGGGCTAACGCATGATCCGGAAAAATTGGGAACCGGTTTTCCGAAATGATCATGTGCAAATAAAGAGGTGAGATCATGATGCGTTTCAACCTGATAGCATCATGATCGAGCGCAGGAGAAATTCAGATGACCATCATGATGCCCCCGCCGGATCAGGTGGTTTTGGATCGCCGCGAGGCCATCGTTGCAGCGTTGCGCGCCATCGTGCCCGGCGAGGGCGTGATCGACAGTCCCGCCGAAATGCTGCCTTACGAGTCCGACGGCCTGATGGCCTACCGTCAGCCGCCAATGGTGGTGGTGCTTCCGGACACCACCGAGCAGGTGTCGCAGATTCTCAAATATTGCCTCGCACAGGGCATCAAGGTGGTGCCGCGCGGCTCCGGCACCTCGCTGTCCGGCGGCGCGCTGCCGCTTGCGGACGCCGTGCTGCTGGGGTTGGGTAAATTCAAGCGCATCCGCGAGATCGATTTCGACAACCGTGTCGTCGTGACCGAGCCGGGAGTGACCAATCTCGCCATCAGCCAGGCGGTTGCGCACGCCGGGTTTTACTATGCGCCCGATCCTTCCTCGCAGATCGCCTGCTCGATCGGCGGCAATGTTGCGGAGAATTCCGGCGGGGTGCATTGCCTGAAATACGGCATGACCACCAACAACGTGCTGGGCTGCGAGATCGTGCTGATGTCGGGCGAAATCCTCCGCATCGGCGGCAAATCCGCCGAGTCCGGCGGGTATGATCTGATGGGGATCATCACCGGCTCCGAAGGCCTGCTCGGTGTCATTACCGAGGTCACGGTGCGAATCCTGCAGAGGCCCGAGACGGCGCGCGCCCTGATGGTCGGCTTCGCCGAGGTCGAGGCAGCCGGCGAATGCGTGGCGCGGATCATCGGCGCCGGCATCATTCCGGGCGGCATGGAGATGATGGACAAGCCTGCGATCCACGCCGCCGAAGCCTTCGTCCATGCCGGCTATCCGCTCGACGTCGAGGCGCTGTTGATCATCGAACTCGATGGCCCGGGGGTCGAAGTCGATGAACTGATCAGGCGGGTGGAGGCGATCGCGCAAGGCTGCGGCTCGACCACCTGCCAAATCTCCAATTCGGAAACCGAGCGCAATCTGTTCTGGGCCGGCCGCAAAGCGGCATTTCCGGCCGTCGGGCGGATTTCGCCGGATTATCTTTGCATGGACGGCACCATCCCGCGCGGCGCGCTGCCGCAGGCGCTGGCGCGAATCCGCGAGTTGTCGAAAAAGTACGATCTGCGCGTCGCCAACGTGTTTCACGCCGGCGACGGCAATCTGCATCCGTTGATCCTTTACGACGCCAACCAGCCCGGCGAGATGGAGCGGGCGGAGGCCTTCGGCGCCGATATTTTAAGGGCCTGCGTCGAACTCGGCGGCGTGCTGACCGGCGAACATGGCGTCGGCATCGAAAAGCGCGACCTGATGGGCGAGATGTTCAGCGAAATCGATTTGAACCAGCAGCAGCGCCTGAAATGCGCGTTCGACGCGCAAGGCTTGCTCAATCCCGGCAAGGTGTTTCCGACCCTGCACCGCTGCGCCGAACTTGGCCGCATGCACGTCCACGGCGGCAAGCTGGCGTTTCCGGAGATTCCGAGATTTTGAGCAAATGAACACCAGAGTTTCCTTGCAGCGCCCTCTGCTCTCTCCCCCCTTGTGGGGGAGAGGTGGAGAGGGGGGTCCACACGGGGACTCTGACTCGTGGCCACCCCCCTCCCTAACCCTCCCCCACAAGGGGGGAGGGAACGCACCGAACGCGGGGCGATAGTGGACACATTGAAAGTACGGGACGCCAACGACGTCGAGCAGGCGGTGCGCGCGGCGATCGCCAGCGATCAGCCGCTGGAAATCATCGGCCATGGCTCCAAGCGGCTGATCGGCCAGCCGATGGCGACCAACGCGCTGCTCGACCTGTCGGCGCTCAACGCCGTCACCTCCTACGAGCCGAACGAGCTGATCATCACCGTGCAGGCGGGCGCGCCGCTCGCCGACGTCAAGTCGCTGATCGATTCCAGGAATCAGCATTTCGCATTCGAGCCGGTCGATACCACGCTGCTGATGGGAACGCCGGGTGGGGGAACCGTCGGGGGCATGATCGGCGCCGGCCTTGCGGGGCCGCGGCGCATTCAGGCCGGGGGCGCCCGCGATCATCTGCTCGGCGCACACGCGGTGTCCGGCTTTGGCGACGGCTTCAAGGCCGGAGGGCGCGTGGTGAAAAATGTCACCGGCTACGATCTTTGCAAGCTACTGGCGGGGTCGTGGGGTACGCTCGCGGTCATGACCGAGGTGACGCTCAAGGTGATGCCAAGGCCCGAAAGCGGGCGCACCCTGGTGCTGCGCGGACTGAGTGATGTGATCGCCAACAGGGCGATGACGACGGCGTTGGGCTCGCCCTTCGACGTGTCGGGTGCTGCCCATATTCCAAACTCGGTATTTCGTGATGCCGGGGGCGGCCTTGGCGAATTCCTTGGCGATCTCGGATCGCCGCGGGAGGCGGTCACGTTGTTGCGGCTGGAAGGTATTACGGCGTCGGCGGCCCACCGCGCGGCCGCGCTCGCCAAGGTGCTGTCGCCGTTCGGCACGGCCGAAATTCTCGAAGACGCGGCTTCAGTGGCGATCTGGAGTTCCGTGCGCGAAGTCGAGCCGTTTGCGGCCAAAGGCGCGCTTGGCGCGTGGCCGGTGTGGCGGATCGTCTGTCCGCCGGCCTGCGGCGGCGCGCTGGGCGAGGCATTGGCGCGCGATACCGGCGGCGATGTGATCTACGATTGGGGCGGCGGGCTGATCTGGGCGGCGCTGCCTCCCAAGGCCGACGCCCAGGCGGCACTGGTGCGTCCACGGGTCGACGCCGTCGGCGGCCATGCCATGCTGCTGCGCGCCTCCGATCAGGTCCGTCGCGACGTCGATGTGTTTCACCCGCCAAAAGCCGGCGTGGCGGCCTTGAGCGAACGCGTCCGCCTCGGCTTCGATCCGAAAAGCATCCTCAATCGCGGCCGGATGTCGCGGGGATCGGCAGCATGAAGACCGAATTTAGCCTGGCTCAGCTCGCCAATCCCGATATCGCCGAAGCGGACAAGATTTTGCGCGCGTGCGTGCATTGCGGGTTCTGCACCGCGACCTGCCCGACCTATGTGCTGCTCGGCGATGAGCTCGATAGCCCGCGCGGCAGGATCTATCTCATCAAGGAGATGCTGGAGAAGGATCGGCCGCCGACCAAGGAAGTGGTCAAGCACATCGACCGCTGTCTCTCCTGTCTCGCCTGCATGACCACCTGTCCGTCCGGCGTGAACTACATGCATCTCGTCGATCAGGCGCGGGTCAGGATCGAACGGGACTATAGGAGGCCGTGGACCGAGCGGCTGCTGCGGGCGGCACTCGCCTGGATACTGCCGCAGCCAGCTCTGTTTCGTGGCAGCATGATCCTGGCGCGGCTTGGCCGGCCGCTGACCGGCTTGCTGCCCCCACCCAAGGCGACCTCGAAGGCGGCCACCGGGTCGCCGACATTGTTGCGGCGAATCAACGCGATGCTGGCGCTGGCGCCGATGAGCCTGCCGGCGCCCGGGCCGGCCGGCGGCAGCGTCTTTCCCGCCATCGGCGAACGCCGCGGACGTGTCGCGTTGCTGCAGGGTTGCGCCCAACAGGTGTTGGCGCCGCGCATCAATCAGGCTGCGATCAACCTTCTGACGCGTCACGGCGTCGAGGTCGTGCTGGTCAGGGATGAGCAATGCTGCGGCGCGCTGACCCATCATCTCGGCCGTGACGACGCCGCGCTCGGCTTCGCCCGCGCCAACATTACCGCCTGGCTCGCGGAGGCCGAACGAGGCGGTCTTGACGCCATCCTGGTGACGACGTCGGGGTGCGGAACCGTGATCAAGGACTATGGTTTCATGCTGCGCGAGGACCGGGATTTCGCGGCTGCCGCCGCCAAGGTGTCAGCGCTGGCCAAGGACATCACCGAGTATGTCGGTGGCATCGATCTCAAGCCGGCGCAGCCACGCGGCGACATCGTCGTGGCCTATCACTCGGCCTGTTCGCTGCAACACGGGCAGAAAATCACGCAAGCCCCGAAAGAATTGCTTTCCAAGAACGGATTCGTGGTGAAAGATGTACCCGAGAGCCATTTGTGTTGCGGTTCGGCAGGAACGTACAACATTCTCCAGCCTGACATTGCGAACAAATTGCGCGATCGAAAGGTCGCCAATATTGCGATGATCAAGCCGGACATGATTGCTGCAGGCAATATTGGTTGCATGGTGCAGATTGCCGGTGGCACGTCAGTTCCTGTGGTGCACACGATTGAGCTTCTCGATTGGGCGACAGGCGGTCCCCGGCCAGGATTGAACTGATCGATGGGCCTCGCGCTTGAGGCGGACGACTTGAAACGCTCGATAAACATTGATCGGCGGCAACAGGAGGATCATCACGATGGCTAAAGGCAAAAAGAAAAAGGGTGGCAAGAAGAGTAAGAGCAAGAAAAGGGTTCTGACGGCAAAGAAGAAATCCGCGAAGAAAGCTTCGAAGAAAACGGCGAAAAAGGCCAGGAAGTCGGCGAAGAAATTCGCGGCGAAATCCGCCAGGAAGTCCAAGGCGGCGGCTCCGAAAAAGGCAGCCAAGAAGGCCAGTGCGAAGAAGCGATCGGCGAAGAAGGCTGCGCCCAAACCCGCCGCGTCGCCCGTAGCAGCGCCCGCGCCGTCGGAGTCGAGTTGGGCCACGCCCAGTCCGGCTGCCCCCAGTCCTTCACCGTCATGGGGGCATTCGTCGAGCCCAGCACCCGGTGGGGAGGACAACAACTAGGGCAGGATCCTGACCCGGGCCGCGTTAGCGCAAGAGGGGGAATCAGTTTTCCCTCGGGACAAACGCGAAGCGACTGCCCGGAGATTTTGCTTGAACCAAAAGATCGTGGTCCGATTCGATCATGATCTGGCACTTCGCATCCGGGCTGATTCGGATCATGCCAAGAGGCCGCAGCGTTAACCGCTGCGGCCTTTCCTTATCTCGGGGCAGACCCCTCGCGGGACAGGGCAGCGAGCGAATAAGCTTGATTCGTTTTTCAGCCCGCCGCGCCGGACCTCGCCGCGGCATTCCCCAGGACTCGCCGCCAGAGTGGTCCAATCGATCCCGGCATCAGCAAATATTGTTGTCAGAATGCAACAGATGCGGACAACGTCTCGTGCGACTCCGCAATGGGTTAAAAAATATGCAAATGATCATCATTTTTGCTTCATCCTGCGGGTGGTCCATACCAGATTGCCTCTCCTAAATCGGTTGCCGTCCTGCCTTCGGACGAGGAATTCCGGACCCGCCTTTGGACGGGGATGTTGATGAAGAAGTTGGCTTTGGCCGCTGCCGTGTTGGCAATGACGGGCCCGGCGTTCGCGGCGGACATCCCCCTGAAGGCTGTCAAAGCGCCGCCGCCGACGCCGTTCGATCCCTGGGATATCGCGTTCGGCGGCGCGATCATGAATGACTACGTCTTCCGCGGCATCACCCAGTCCAATCACAAGCCGTCGGTCGCGGCCTATTTCGAGCCTCGCTTCAACGTCAACAAGGATTTGCAGCTCTACATCGGCACCGCGGCGGAGAGCATTTCCTTTGCCAATCGCGCCGCGGCCGAAGTCGATATCTATGGCGGTGTTCGGCGGACCTTCGGCGCCTTCGCCTTCGATGTCGGCCTGTGGGGCTACCTCTATCCGGGTGGACAGTGTCAGGAGGGCTTTCCGGGCGGGGTCGCCGTGTGCCCGCCAGGATCGCCGTTGGCACTCGGCCCTGACTTCACGCAAATCAAGAAAGACCTCAGCTTTTTCGAGGGCTACGGCAAGCTCAACTGGACGATCAACGACAATTTAGCCGTCGGCGCCAACGAATTCTACTCGCCGAATTTCCTGAATTCAGGGGCTTGGGGCAACTACGCGTCAATCACCGCCAGAGCGATCGCGCCAACGGCCTGGTTTGGTAAGAGCGGCGTCGGAGCCTATGTGTCGGGCGAGTTTGGCCGCCAATGGTTCGGAACGACGGATGCATTTTATCGCATCACGGCGGCCCCGATCGGCGTCCCCTATCCGAGCTACAATACCTGGAATATTGGCGTGGGCTTCACCTACAAGGTGTTCACGCTTGATCTGCGTTACTCCGATACGAACCTGCGCAAGGGCGATTGCGCGGCGTTGACGAGTGCTTTCAATGCCAATATCCCCGGCAATCTGACCGCCATCAATCCCAATGGGTTTGGCTCCAACTGGTGCGGCGCGGTCGGCATCGTCAAGCTCTCGGCTGACCTGACCGCGATGACCAGCCTGAAGTAAATCTCCCGGCCCATAGTTGGAGCGCGCAGCTGTCAACCAGGCTTGCCAGGTTTACGCCCGTCGCGCAGCGCAAATCGATCGCCGTCGCGGACCAGCACGACGTTGCGCTGGTGAAAGGCCGCAAGCGTACTGCGATGGCCGATCGAGACCACGGTCGTTGCCGGCAATTTATCGGCAAGCAGGCGATAAAGCGCAGCCTCGGAGGCCTCATCGAGCGAGGCGGTCGCTTCATCGAGGAACAGATACTGCGGCGCATGCAGAAGCGCGCGTGCCAGCCCAAGCCGCTGCTGTTCGCCGAGCGAGAGCATTCGGTTCCAGTGCGCTTCCTCCTCCAGCCGCGATACCAGCTGGGGCAGGCCCACCGAAGCGAGAGCGTTCCCGACGAGTTCGGAGCTGCATGTGTTCGGCTCCGCCGGATAAACGATCGCAGCCTTCAGCGAACCGACCGGAAAATACGGACGCTGCGGCAGCATCATCAGCGTGGCCCCGGACGGGATCGCGATCGCGCCGGTTCCAAACGGCCAGATGCCGGCGATGGCACGGAAGAGCGTGGACTTGCCGGCCCCGGACGGACCGGTGACCAGGGTGCGCTCGTTGCTGCGAATGCTGAAGCTGTCTGCCGAGACCAGGGGAGTTCCGTTGGGCAACCGGACCAGCAGCTGCCGCAATTCGATGTTGCCGCTGCCGGGGGAAGGCACGACGTCGATCGAATCGGTGCCGGTCGGCAGCGCCGTGGCGCTGGCGATCGCCTCCTCGAATCCGTCGAGACGGGCGGTCACAGCGCGCCATTCCGCCAGCGATCGGTAGATCGTAACGAAAAATGACAGCGATGTTTGCACGCTGGAAAAGGCGGATGCGGTCTGCATCATGCCGCCAAGCTGGATCTTGCCGGCAAAATAGGCCGGCGCCACCAGAATATAGGGGA
>Ga0210394_10003252_pt1 | contig 20742 bp, 17 predicted proteins | sample IncBWC12MmetaG_FD_160121 | JGI IMG/M metagenome (GOLD analysis project Ga0210394, IMG submission 160121) | Forest soil microbial communities from Barre Woods Harvard Forest LTER site, Petersham, Massachusetts, United States - Inc-BW-C-12-M | ecosystem: Environmental > Terrestrial > Soil >...
GACGACTATTCGCAAGCCGGCAACCTCTTCCGCCTGTTCACCGCCGAGCAGAAGCAGCGCCTGTTCAGCAACATCGCCGCGGCGATGCAGGGTGTTCCGGACGGCATCAAGCTCAAGCAGATCGCGCTCTTCGCCAAGTGCGACCCCGTTTACGGCGCTGGCGTGGCCGCGGCCTTGAAGCTCGCCGCTGCTACGGTCACGAAAAAGTCGACGGCAGACTCAGTCCGGGCCTAGGATACGGGTGCCGGCAGCATTCACTGCCGGCACCTGAGGAGAGCCCTTCATGCGCGATCAGAATTTAGCCCGTGGCCGGTACACCTGAGGGCTCGATTCGGATCGGCGTCGGCGGTTGGACCTATGAGCCGTGGCGGGGAACCTTCTACCCCGCTGACTTGACGCAGAAACGTGAGCTCGAATTCGCCAGCCGCCAGCTCACTTCCATCGAGATCAACGGCACGTTCTACGGCGCACAGAAGCCTGAGACGTTCGCCAAATGGCGTGACGAAACGCCGGACGGCTTCGTCTTCTCCCTGAAAGCACCGCGCTTCGCCGCGCAGCGCGCGGTGCTCGCCGACGCCGGGCGCACCATCGCGCGATTCTTCGCGGGCGGCGTCATGGAGCTCAAGGACAAACTCGGCCCGATCAACTGGCAGCTCATGCCCACGCAGAAATTCGACCCTGTCGACGTCGACGCTTTCCTGAAGCTCCTGCCGAAGGAGGTCGGAGGACGCCCGTTGCGTCATGTGCTGGAAGTTCGCCACCCGAGCTTTCGCACCCCGCAGTTCATTGCCCTGGCGCGGGAGCACGGCGTCGCCATCGTGATCGCCGGCGATTCGACTTACCCGCAAATCGCGGATGTCACCGCGCCCTTCGTCTATGCCCGCATCATGGGAACGAAGGAGAAGGAGACATCGGGATATTCCGAGGCGGCGCTCGATGGCTGGGCCGCACGCGCCCGAGCTTGGGCCTCGGGCGCGGCGGTGAATGACCTCGACTGCGTCGAGCCGCAACGTGCGGACGGCAGGGCGCGGGACGTCTACCTCTATGTGATCAGCGGCCACAAGGTGCGAAATCCGGCCGCAGCGATGTCCCTGCTGCGGCGCCTCGCCTGAAATCGACGGCCGTCGATCCGGCCCCCCCCCCCGTCTTGCGAAGGGCCAGATCCCGTTGCCAATTACTCGTGATCCTCCGCGTTCAGTTGCGCGGGGACCGGAGTGAGTGTCCCGAACAAACCGTCGGCATAGTGATTGATTCCGGCCGCGAAGAATAGGGTGGGCCCCGTGGAAGGCGTGCCCGCGGTGCCGGCCTCGTTGTTTCCGCGGTTGTCGAACTCCAAGCCCCAAAGTCCGTCGATCGCGATGGGAGAGTCGTTGGCGTCGAGGAGATTGCCCAAAAACTTTCCGCTGACGACGTCGAAAGCGGCGATGGTTCCGCCAAACCGGTTGCCGATCAACAAATCATGGCTGAAAAATCCGAAATCCCGAGGTGCCAGCGCCACTCCCCAAGGCGCTCTCAGCCACGGCCCGCTTTCCAGGCGCTGCAGGAATTTTCCCTTGACCGTGAAGACATCGACGACTCCACACTCCTCGTCGCAGTTATCGTCGGCGCCGTTTTTGGCGGCGTTCTGTTTAGCGTATGTCACGACGACGTTGGCCCCGACCGCCTGCACGTTGTACGGCGCAAAACCCCACGGTAGATGGTCGTCGTCAAACGATTCCTCCGACGTCTGCACGCGCTTGAAGTTCTTGTCGAATTTCTCGATGCGCTTCTTGTTGAAATTGGCAGCCAAGAGAAAATGGTTGCCCTCCGATTCAACCCAGGTAAGGCCCGTAAAGACGGCGCCGTCCTTCGACTCGTCCACCTTTCTGATGGCCATCGATTGCCCTGCGGCAATCGGCGTCGCCGGCGGTCCCCATCCCGAAATGGTGCCGTTGTTGGTCGCAAAGATGAAAAGCGCGGGATTGTTGGGCGCCAATGCAAAATCCGCCGTGCCGTTGAATACCATTCCGGTGGGCGATGAGGGAGTCGTAATTCCATCGGCGTTCGGAATCGTGACGACCAGGGGGACCACTGCGCCGCCGCCGGAGTACAGCGTGGCCGTGCCGGTCCCCTCGTTGTTCGGCCACCAGGGCGTGGATGCGCCCCGTGCAAGTCCCCAGGGATTTTTCAAGTGTGGGTCGACGGCGACGGTGGTACCGTCCGCGTTGGGATCCTGCGGAACATCTGAAATCAAATTTCTTTGCACATAGTTCTGTGCAAACGCAGAGAATGGAATGGCGGCCAGCGCGCAAATAACTGCAATGTTTCTAATCGCGGATGAACTTCTCATGGGATACCTCCTGTGGTTGTTCCTTTTCCCCGATGAGAAATATATGCGCAGAATTTGCGCCCGGCACCAATATAAGTTTCTCGGCGCGCCAAACTTTTTAGCGCCGGTCAGGAACGTACCTCACAATGGACTTGGTTATGCGACGTTCGCGCCGTGGTCGTTCGCGCGTAATGCAGCCGTCATTGTATTGTCACAGACTCTGACGGCGCCGAACCGCCTCTAAGTCCCCGGCGCCTGATCCTTCAGATAGGTCGCGAGCCACCGATGCACCTCTTCATAGAAGTGGCGGCTGTCCTCGGGCTTGGTGATCCAGTGCCAGGCATCCGGCCACACCAGCAAGCGGCTGGGCACGTGCATGCGCTGCAGAGCGCTCCAATTCTCGAGGGTGTTGCCGAGCGGCACCCGATAATCGCGCTCCCCGATGCTGAGCAACATCGGCGTCTTCCAATTGGCGGCGTAGGTCATCGGACTCTGCTCACGCCAGATGGGACTGCCGCCCCAGGGCGGGCCGCCGTTGGTGAGCTCGCGTCCGTAAGTGTAGTCGCTGGTGCCCCACTGCGTGGCGAGATCGACTTCACCGGCGTGGCTGACGATGCACTTGTAACGGGAGGTGGTCGCCTCGATCCAATTCGCCAAATGTCCGCCGTAGCTCGCGCCCGCGGCGCAGGCCCGGGTGCCGTCGATGAAGGAATAGCGCTTGAGCGCCTCGTCCACGGCCTGATCGATCTCATCGCCGGGCGTCTTCAAAGGATCGAGCTTGATGGATTGCGCAAACTTCTCACCGAATCCCGTCGACCCCGTGTAGTCGGTCATCAGGATAACGTATCCGGGCGCGGCCAACAGATGATAGTTCCAGCGCAGCCCGATCTGATCCGGGTTGTTGCTCGCGGCGCCGCCATGGATCAATACCAGAAGCGGATATTTCTTGGCGGCATCGAACGCCGGCGGCAGCACGATCATATTGTGAATGCTGCGGCCCTTGGCGCTGGTGAAATAGAAATGCTCGGGCGGCCGCCAATCGATCGCCGCCGCCGCCGCGGTGTCGATCTGGGTGAGGTTGACGTGCGAGCGGCGTACGGGATCGATACGTACGATCTCGGTGGGATTGACGGCGCTGCCGTAGGCCGCGATCAGCGCGGGCTTGGACGCCTTCTCCGGGATCGCCAGTGCCGTGTATCCGCCCACGGCAGGCTCGACCAGCAGCGTCGGTTTGCCGCCCTCGGTCGACACTCGGTAGAGATTCTCCTTGGCGGCGTCCTGCACCAGGAGATAGGCGAATTTTCCGTCGTGCGTCAACGCGTAGTGCAGCGTGAGCCGGTCGAAATCGCGGGTCACCGTGTTCATGTCGCCGCCCGCGGGCCAGGCCACCTTGCTGAGCTGCGCCAGATGGTAGATCTCGGAGTCCTGCGGGGAGTACCTGAAGAAAAGCGCCTTGCCGTCGGGGCTGAAACGCGCTTCCTCGTATTCGCCGGGCACGGGGCAGACGATCTTGGGCTCGGCGCCGCCTTCGGCGGCCATGCGATACAGGTGATAGTGCACATGGTCGAAGGCGGCGTTCCATCGCTCGACCGTGGCGGCGAACACCACTTCGTGTCCGTCGGGGCTCCACAGGGGCGCAAGGGAAACGCCGGTATCGTTTTCCTGCCCCGAGAAACCGGACGTTCGCGCCATGGTGCTGGACGAAAGAATGTCCTTCGCCGTCGATCCCGGGTCGGTGGACTGCACCAGGATGGTGGGCTGACGCTCGTCCAGCCATTGATTCCAGCGGCGGATCGGGAAGTGCTCGTAGACCCGGACGTTGTACTTGCGAGCCTTGTGCTCGGCCGCGATATTCTTGTTGGCCTCATCGTCGGAGGCGTTGGGGTAGACCATGGACTCGAACAGGATTGCCTTGCCGTCCGGGCGCCACTTCGGATTCGTCGCGCCGGTCGTAATATCGGTGAGCCTGCGCGCTTCGCCGCCCTCCGCTAGCGAGAGAATATAGATCTGCGAAACCTCATCGCCTTCGCGCTTGGTGGCGAAGGCGATACTGCCGCTGTCGGGAGACCAGGCAACATCATCCTCCGCGGCCTTGGTGTGGGTGATGCGCCGCGCGGACTCGTGTCCGTCGGCGGGCACCAGCCACAGATCGCTGACCGACTTGTCCGTTTCGTACGAGGGTTCCACGACCGAGAAGACCACCCATTTGCCGTCCGGGCTCACCACAGGCGTGCCCACGCGCTTCATCATCCACAAGGCTTCGTGCGTAATCGGCTTCTTCGGTGCGGAGGCCTCCGCAGCAATCGCCGACGGAACCGTCAGACACATCGCCACACCCAAGACACACAGCTTGATTTGAACTTTCATGTGGGCCCCATTCGACACCGCTGGGTAAACTCGCGCCGCTCCGAATCGGTCTCCAGCTCCGTCGCCAGGCGTCCGACCAGATCGTCGACGCCGGCGGACCGCGCGGCGGCGGCCTTCACCAAATGCTTGGCGAGCGGACCGATGTATCCGGCCAGCTGCCGTTCGATGTGCTGCAAGCGGGACGTATCGATGGCAGGCGCGGCCGGAGGAGGAGCGCCGGCGCCCGCATAACTGGGGATGGGATTCGACCCGGTCTCCGATGTCCGGGACGGGGCGGCGAGCTGCGTCTGAAGGTACGCGCCGAGGCGCGCATAGTGCGCATCTCGAGGCGGCGTGTAGGCGTCCATCCAATGCTGGGTGCTCAGAAAGAATTCGAGGCTCTTGGACGGCAGCACATTTTCAATCCGAAACGGCAGAATGCTGAGCTGCTTGTGCACCGCTCTTTCCACCTCACGCCGCACCTGCGGCGAATCGTTGCTGCTGGCGGAAAACACCAGGATCATCACGCGCGCGGCCGAGATCGCATCCATGATTTCCGCCGCCCAATCCGCCGACGGCGCGATATCGCGCGGCGCTACCCAGCATTCGATGCCGCGCTCCTCGAGGTGCGCCACCAACTCGAAGGCGCAGTCGCGGTCGGACTGGGAATAGCTGATGAATACTTGGCGGGCCACGCGCTACTTCTCCAGCATCCGCAGCGCCTTCTCGAGACTGGTGCGCATGCGATTGAACGAGCGGCTGACCGAGGAGATTTCGGCCGCGCCGCCTTTCGGGAAGTCCTCGGCCGACAGTTCCCCGAGACTCACCTTGTCCGCGACGCGCGCGATTATGCGAACCGGCCGCACCACCAGGACATAGAGCACCGCATTGACCACCAGAAACGCCGCCGCGAATGCAGCCACCATGGAAATCATCAGAGTCCGAAACACCTTGTCGGCATTGGCGACGGCGCTCGCGTAGGGTACCGACACCACCTGGGCGCCGACGATCTGCTCGGTCTGCCAGCCGAATCCGTTGTTGCCGCCGTAGCGCGCGATCAGGGACTTCGGCGCCGCCGACGGCGCGCTGTGGCAGCCCGCGCACCCGGACTCATAGCGGATGGGCCGCGCAAGATAGAGAGACTTGCCCATCGGCGTATCGCGGTCCCCGACCACCTCCTCGGCGTGCACGTCGTTCCTGAACCGTTGAATGATGTCGGCTTCCCAGTCGGCCGCCCGGTCCCGCGGATTGGTCGGATTGAGCGAAGCTTCCTTGTAGGTAAAGTCGGGATGACGCTGGCGAAGCCGCAGAAAATTCTGGGTCGCCGCGTAGAACGGTATGCTCTGCGGCGGGAAGTCGTTCTGCACTCCCGCGGCGAGCAAGGGAATTATCTCGTTGGCGGTGTAGTCGCGGGTGGCCAATGCGCTGTCCATCATCAGTCCTGCCTCGGCGAAAACTTCGCGCCTGGCGTTGGCTTCGAGAATGCTCCGGCACGCGTATCCGGCGATCAGGATGGCCGCAACGAAGACCGCCCCGAATGCCAGATTGATTCGAATCAGCAAATTCATGCAGCAACCCACGGCGGACTTGGTGACGCGATTCTTGGTGTGTCGCGGGGCGAGATCGTTGTCGATATACTAAATGGAATGCGGCCCCACGTCAGCATGGATCGCCTAAGGGTAGACAAGTCCCTGTACGACTTCGTCAACCGCGAGGTCATGCCGGGCACCGGTATTGAGGAAGAGCGCTTCTGGAGCGGATTTGCGCGGCTCGTGGGGGCCATGGCACCGCGAAACGCCGCATTGCTCGAGCAGCGCGACGAGCTGCAGGCGAAGATCGACGACTGGCACCGCCGCCATCCGGGCGCGGCTTTCGATCGCTCGCGCTACAAGGCACACCTGCTCGACGTGGGCTATCTCAAGCCCGAGGGCGCTCCGTTCACGATCGATACCGCCCAGGTCGATCCGGAGATCGCCCACATCGCGGGACCCCAGTTGGTGGTTCCGGTCAGCAACGCACGCTATGCCCTGAACGCCGCCAACGCGCGCTGGGGCAGCCTGTACGACGCCTTGTACGGCACCGACGTCATTCCGCAGGACGCCGCCCCCCGCGCGGGCAAGTACAATCCCCAGCGCGGCGCCAAGGTCATTGCGTTCGCCCGGGATTTCCTGGACGAGCACTTCGCGCTCACCGAGGGCTCGCATCGAGACGCCCTCGCCTATTCCCTCGAAGGACAGCGCCTCGGCGTGCGGCTCAAAAGCGGCGTCATCGCGCACTTGAAGGATCCTGCGGCGTTTCGCGGCTATCAAGGAGCGGGCAGCGCACCCACGCTCGTGCTGCTGGTCCACCATGGGCTGCACGTGGAAGTGCACATCGATCGCGCCCACCTCATCGGCCGCGACGATCCCGCGGGCATCAGCGATGTGCTGCTGGAGTCCGCGATCACCACCATTCAAGACTTGGAAGATTCGGTGGCCGCGGTGGATGCCGAGGACAAGATCCAACTCTATCGAAACTGGCTCGGGCTGATGAACGGCAGCCTGGAGGCGCCGCTGGAAAAGGACGGCCGGGCACAGGTTCGCCGCTTGAACGCCGACCGGCGATACCGAACGCCCGAAGGCAGGGAGCTCATACTGCCCGGCCGCAGTCTCATGCTGGTGCGCAACGTCGGACACCACATGATGTCCGACGCCGTGACCTTGGACGGCCGGCCCATCCCCGAGACTTTCATCGACGCGGCGGTGACATCGCTCATCGCCCTGCACGATCTGCGCGGCGGCGCAGGGCGCAACTCGCGCCTCGGATCGGTCTACATCGTCAAACCGAAGATGCATGGGCCCGACGAGGCGGCCTTCGCCGACGACTTGTTCGCCGCGGTCGAGGATCTGCTCGCGCTCGACAGAAACACCTTGAAAATGGGCATCATGGACGAGGAGCGGCGCACCAGCGTCAACCTCGCCGAATGCGTCCGCGCCGCGCGGCATCGGGTGGTGTTCATCAACACCGGCTTTCTCGACCGCACCGGCGATGAAATTCATACCTCGATGGAGGCGGCGGCCGTCTGCCGCAAGAGCGACCTCAAGAAGGCGGTGTGGCTCGATGCCTACGAGCGCCGGAACGTCGACATCGGACTCGAGTGCGGCCTCAAGGGCCGAGCGCAAATCGGCAAGGGGATGTGGGCCATGCCGGACCTCATGGCCGACATGCTCAAGGCCAAGATCGCGCAGCCTCGGGCCGGAGCGAATACCGCTTGGGTGCCCTCTCCCACCGCCGCAACCCTGCACGCCCTGCACTATCACCAAATCAACGTCGCCGAGGTGCAAGCCCAGCTGGCCGGCCGGCCGCGAGCCTCGCTCGATGACATCTTGACGCCGCCCCTCGTCGCGACGCCCGCCTGGTCCGCGGCCGAGATCGAGGAAGAGCTCAACAACAACGCGCAAAGTATCTTGGGCTACGTGGTGCGTTGGATAGATTCCGGTATCGGCTGCTCGAAGGTGCCTGACTATTACAATGTCGCGCTGATGGAGGATCGCGCCACGCTGCGCATCTCCAGCCAGCACGTCGCCAACTGGCTGCGCCACGGCATCTGCTCGCGCGAACAGGTGATGCAGGCACTCAACCGGATGGCGACGGTCGTCGACCGGCAGAACGCAGCCGATCCCGTATATCGCAGGCTCGCCGACGATCCCGGCAACAACATTGCGTTCCAGGCGGCCTGCGATCTGATATTCAAGGGCCGCGAACAGCCAAACGGCTACACCGAGGCCATCCTGCATGCCCGCAGGATCGAGCGCAAAGCGCGCTGAGCGGCTCTCGCCGCGCGATCAACCGGTGCCGGCCGCGAGATACCGCCGGCGCAATTCCGACAGCCGCTGCTCCCAGGGCTGCTCGCGCTCGAACCAGGCCGCGAGTCCGAGCAGCCGCGCATCTTCCCCGAGCGGCGCCGCGAGCTGCACCCCGATGGGCAGTCCGCCGCTCGACATGGCGAGCGGCAGAGAAATGGCCGGCTGGCCTGCCACATTGAAAATTTCCGTGTAGGGCGCGTAGCCGTAGGAGTCTCGATTCCAGCGATCGAGGTCGAACGCCGCGGTTCGGCCGTCGATTTGCCCCGTGCGCGGCGGCAGATCGGCGGTCGTCGGGAGCAGCAGCACATCGATATGGCGGAACGCCTCCGCCATGTCGCGGCTCGCCGCCGTGAGTGCGCGCCGCGCGCGCACATAGTCGACGGCGGTATGGCGCGACCCCAGCTCCACGCAGGCCCATGTGAGGGCTTCCAACTCACTGGGGCCGGGTTCCCGTCCGATGCGCCCGCGGTAGTAGTCGACTTCCTCGGCCGTGCAGGCCATCCATACGAGCGCGGAGAGATCGCCGATGTTCGCCGAGCCCGGAAAATGAAACTCGCTGACCGTATGGCCGGCGCGCCCGAGAGCCGAGGCCGCCGAGTCCACCGCGACGCCGATCTCCTCGATGGGTGCAATGCCTCCCGGAGCGCGCAGGGCGATCCCGATGCGTAGAGGCGGCAGCCGGTGCGGCGAGACCGCCATCGAAATGTCGCCGAGCGGCTTCATGGGATAACGGGAGGTGGGCTCCGGACCACCGGTCAATTCGAGCATCAATGCGCAATCGCGCACGGTGCGGGTCAGCACATGTTCGCAGTCCAATCCGCCGGCCAGCTCGTCCTGCCGTGGCCCCACCGGCACCCAACCGCGGCTCGGCTTCAATCCCACGAGACCGCAGGCGGCGGCGGGTACGCGGATCGAACCCCCGAGATCGTTGCCGTGGGCGATGGGCACCATGCCCGACGCCACTGCCGCGGCCGCACCTCCGCTCGACCCTCCGGGACTGCGGCTCAAGTTCCAGGGATTCTGCGTCGAGCCTCGCCACGTCGGCTCGCACACGAATTCGCCCGCGAATTCCGGGGTATTGGTGCGGCCTAACAGGGAGAGTCCGGCTCTTCGCCAGCGCGCCGCCAAGGGATCGTCCTGCGCGGCGGCCGGCAGCCCTTCGAGCCATCGGCACGAGGCGGTGAGATGCATGCCCTCGACTTCTATGTTCATGTCCTTGGCGAGAAACGGCACTCCGGCCAGCGGCAGACCCAAGTTCATCGCGCGAGCGGCTGCGCGAGCCCTGGCGTAGTCGCGTTCGACGACGGCATTCAACCGGGGGTTGAGCGCGTCGATCCGCTCGATCGCGGCTTCAGCGAGCTCGGGCGGCGTGACCTCGCCGCGATGAACCAGAGCCGCGAGACCCATGGCATCGAAGGACACATATTCTTCAGGGCGCATTCGATTTCCAACCGCGGTCGCGAGCAGCCTTCTCGCCCGCTTGATCGAGAGGTTCGCCGGCGATTTGCCCTTCGACGGATTTCAAGATCGAGGCCGGCAAGCCTGATCCCGCGGTCCGATATTCGGATTCGCCTCCCACCGCGGATTCTCGAGCGAGGGCTTGGACCTGCCACTGATCGCCATGGCGGCACGCAAGCCCGGACGGCGATGCCTCGCCCGAGAGCGAAAAGGTGCGGCAATAGTCGCCGGATTTTGCCAAGAAGCTCACTTCGATTCGTACGGCCGACGATTGCGATTGCTCGGAGGCGAGTTGGCCCGACAGTGCCCGCGCCAGCGGGCCGCGAGCCACGAGTGCTCCTCCGGGGCCGAGCACGAGGGGTGATTCGCTGCGCCCCCACATGAAGAACCCCACGCCCACACCCACGATCAGGCTGGCGGCCAGCGCCCCGGCCGATTGCCACTGGGGCCGCCGAGGTGCCGCACGAGGCGCACTGCGTTCCATGGCGGCGCGCGCTTCCTGCAGATTCACGACGTTGCCGGCTTGCCGGCTCGGTGCGCCCCGAGCGGCCATCAGCAGCCGCTCCGGGAGGGCTTCCGACAGTTCGGCAGAATATGCCGCCTGCACCTTGAGGCGCAGCGCTCGATGCTGGGCAACGCGCTTTTCGATTTGCGGATCGCTCAGCATGGCGGATTCCACTGCCGCTCGCGCCGCGGCATCCAGTTCACCGTCCGCGTATGCCATGAGAGTTTCGTCGGAAATCGTCATAGTGATTCGCCTTCCGTTCCCAACAGGGCTTGCAAGGCCTCGCGTCCTCGCGCGAGCCGGCTGGTCAGGGTGCCGATGGGAACATCCAGCACCTCCGCGGCCTCCCGGTATGGCAATCCTTCGATCAGCACCAGGCTGACGGCCTCACGCTGATCTTCCGGCAACCGAGCCATGGCCGACTGCACGGACAACAAATCCGCTTCCCTCGCCATCGAGTCCGCACCGATGTGCTCACCCGCCTCGGCACCGACGAATAACTTGTCGCGGCGCGCGCGGCTGCGCAGTTCGTCGATCCAGGCGTTTCTCACGATCTTGAACATCCAACTATCCAGGCGCGCATCACGATGCCATTGATCCAGTCGAGTCAGAGCCCGCTCGATTGCAATCTGCACGACGTCGTCCGCGTCGTGAGGATTGCGAGTCAAATTGCGCGCAAACCGCCGAAGCCGCGGCAACAACGCGACGATCTGTTCATGGACGGTTTGCGGCGTCTCACTCGTATTCATGGGATAGACGCTCGAGGGGCGACGTTTCTTCCATTCATTGTATCAGCCGACGGCGGATATTCGCCTAGAATGACGCCACTGTAGGAGGCGAGAAATCGACATGCGGGTTTTAGCGCACTACCTCATAGCTCTGACGATGACCGCGGCGGCGACGGCACAGGTGCGCCTGCCCACACTTCCGCTGCCCACCCTGCCCCTCCAGGCCGTGCCGCAAACGCTTGATCAGGTCCAGACCCAATCCACCGATCGATTGCGCGATCTGCGTCATCTCGAGATCAGCCGTCTGATTCGCGCCAATCCACGGCTCGTGGAAGAGGATCCGAACGGCGAACCGGTGGTTCGCCATGAGATCCTCGGTATGTCGCCGGCGCAATCGGCGCTGGATCGCGCACGCTCGCTCGGTTTCAGCGTGAGCCGAGAGCAAATCCTCGCCGGAATGAACCTTCGCCTGGTGGTATTGGAAGCTCCCTCCGGAATGTCGACGAGGAAGGCGCTGCGCACCTTGCGCGAAGCCGATCCGGACGGCAGCTACGACTACAACCACATCTATACCGGCGGCGGCGAGATATCCCAAGAGGGCGCCTTGAAATCAACGATCGGCGCGCCGGCTCGCGATGGCCAATCCCGGGTGCGTATCGGCTTGTTGGATACCGGCATCGATGTGACCCACCCGGTGTTCCGCGATTCAGAGGTTCATCCGTGGGGCTGCGACAATCACCCCATTCCCGCCGCTCACGGGACGGCTGTCGCATCGCTCCTGATCGGGCACAGCGACGTATTTCACGGGGTGCGCCCGGGTGCCGAGCTGTACGCGGCCGATGTGTTCTGCGGGCGCCCCACCGGCGGTGCGGTGGACACGCTCGTGGCGGCATTGGGTTGGTTGCAGCAGGAAAGAGTTCCCGTCATCAACGTGAGTCTGGTGGGTCCTAAAAACGCCATGCTGGAGAGGGTGATTGCCAGTCTCATTGCCGGCGGCTACCTGCTCGTCGCGGCGGTGGGCAACGACGGTCCCAACGCTCCCCCGCTTTATCCCGCCTCGTACCCGCACGTTGTCGGAGTGACCGCGGTCGATGCACATCGTCGTGTATTGATCGAGGCAGCGCGCGGACCGCAGGTGATGTTTGCCTCGCCCGGCGCCGACATGGCGGCCGCCGGCAGCGATCACAGCTATGCCGCCGTACGAGGCACTTCCTTTGCGGCACCCTTTGTCGCAGCGCTGCTGGCAACCGGACTCTCGGAACCCGACGCCACCGCCGCGGCCGCCGCCATCGATGGGCTGGCAAGGACCGCCATCGACTTGGGTCCGCCTGGGCGAGATTTGACATATGGTTTCGGCCTGGTCGGCGCCGATTATCGAATCGATCCGGCACCGCTGATTCGACGCTGATTCGGCGCCGATTTTCGCGAATGGAAGAAATCGGCGGGTCGATTCGTATTACCTGTGAAGGCCGCGGGATGTCCGCGTCCACGCAGGAGTTCGACATGAATTGCAAACATCTCATTGTGGGCGCCGCGGTCGCTACCGTGCTGGCCGTGACCTCGCCGGCGTACGCCGGCCATCTGGGCGGCATGGGTGCCCTGGGCGGAAGCCTCGGTGGAAACCTCGGCGGGAACCTCAGCGGCATGGGTGGTGCGGGCCGATTGACCGGTGCCGGTGCGGGCGCCTTCGATTCGCAAGGCAACCTCGACGGCTCGTTGAACAAGAAGGCCGTTTCCAAGACGGCTAACAAAGCCGATGGCGCAACCGACAAGGTCGGCGGCACGGCCGGCAAAGCCGACGGCGCAGCGAACAAAGCCGGCGGCGCAGTCAGCAAGGTCGACGGCGCAGCCAACAAGTCCGACGGCTTAGTCGACGGCGCAGTTAACAAGGTCGGCACGAGCAATGCCGCTGCGCAGGCCGGCGGTGCCGCACAGTCGACGATGCAGGGCGCGGCCGGCACGATGAACACCGACGTCGCGACCGAGGCTTCGAAGTCGTTGAGCACGGCGTCAACGGCCTCCGCTGCCAATGCGACGGCCGCAGCTGCGAAGCCCGCGACCACCGCACCTGCGACGGCCGCACCTGTGAAGTCCACGACCACCGCTCCTTCATCGGCTGCCGCGAAGCCGACCGCCAAGACCTCGCCCGCACCCGCGCCCGCCAAACCCGGTGCTTCGACCGGTCTCACCGGTGGTGCGGATCAAGGCATCACTGCCGGCAGTCACAGCGCATCGGGTGGAGCCGACGGATCGCTCAACGCGCAGCATTCGAAAGGCTCGACCTCGGCCGCAGCCGCCGGCGACGCAAGCGGTTCCCTGAATTAATCGAGATAGCTAAGTCGCGTTTTGGGCGTGCTTCACCTCGCAAAGGTGAAGCACGCTCTCCTTTGGAGGGCCCGCCTGGACTCGGTGCCCCCGATCCTGTACAGTGCGCGCAGCTTAAATCGGGTCGGTGCTCGGTCAGTGCCACCCTAAGCTCGCGATCCGTCTTCGACGCAACGCTCGATTTCCCCCCTCGCTGCTGACCGCTGCGGAAGCGAAAGCCTCCGTCGTGCGAGTCCACCTAATTAAGGATTTTTAATGTCATTTTCCGATCTCGGGCTTTTGCCCGAATTGCTGCGTGCTGTTGCCGATAAGGGCTACGACACTCCTTCTCCCATCCAAATTCAAGCCATACCCGCGGTGCTCGGCGGCCGCGATGTTCTCGCCGGCGCCCAGACCGGAACCGGCAAGACCGCAGGCTTCGTTCTGCCCCTTCTGCAGCGGCTGAGCCAGGACACGGCGAACGGCGCCGGCCGGGCGCCCCGCGTGCTGGTGCTGACCCCGACCCGCGAACTGGCCGCGCAAGTCGCCCAAAGCGCTCGCGACTACGGCAAGTACATGCCGCTGCGGACCTACCAGGTATTCGGCGGCGTCAGCATCAATCCGCAAATCACCGCGCTGCGCAGCGGCTGCGACATCCTGGTCGCGACCCCGGGCAGGTTGCTCGATCTCGCGCAGCAGCGCTGCGTGGACCTGTCCAAGATCCAGGTGCTGGTGCTCGATGAAGCCGATCGCATGCTCGACATGGGCTTCATCAACGACATCCGCAAGATCATCAAGCTGCTGCCTGTGAAGCGGCAGAACCTCCTGTTCTCCGCCACCTACTCGGACGACATTCGCGGTTTGGCCGAACGTCTGTTGCACGATCCTCTGTCGATCCAGGTCGCGCCCCGCAACGCGCCCATCGAATTGGTCGAACAGCGCGCCTATCGCGTGCAAAAGGAACAGAAGCGGCATTTATTGGTGCATCTGATCCAAGAGGGTCAATGGCGGCAGGTGTTGATTTTCACGCGCACCAAGCATGGCGCGAATCGATTGACGCAACAGCTCGAGGGCGCGGGAATTCAAGCGGCGGCCATTCACGGCAACAAGAGCCAAGCCGCGCGGGTCAAGGCGCTCGACATGTTCAAGCGCGGACAGGTCACCTGTTTGGTGGCCACCGAGGTTGCGGCTCGCGGACTCGACATCAAAGAGCTGCCGCAGGTCGTCAATTACGAACTGCCCAACGTGCCGGAGGACTACGTGCATCGAATCGGCCGCACCGGCCGGGCCGGCGCCGCCGGCGAAGCCATCTCCCTGGTCTCGAGCGACGAATCCGGGCTGCTGCGGGACATCGAACGGGTGCTCCGGCGCAGCATTCCGACCGTGGCCACTCCGGTGTTCAAGATCGTCGAGTCGGCACCGCAGCCGGCCGCTCAGAGCCATCGTGGATCGGGTGACCGCCCGCAGGGCAACCGCCCGGCGCAAGGTCACGGCCGTCAGGGACACCACGGGCGCGACTCGCGCTCATCCGGCGGTACACGCAGCTTCGGACAGCAGCAGCGCGGGCGCTTCCGCTAAGACAGGCTCTTAGGGCAGCTTGGAAACGAGACTCCGCAGGTAACTCGCGAAGTCTCCGCCCAGGCTCGGGTGCTTCAGGCCGTATTCCACGGTGGCCTGCAAGTATCCGAGCTTGCTGCCGCAGTCGTAGCGCTTGCCCTCGAACTCGAAGGCGTACACCGGTTCACGCTGCATCAGCTGAGCGATGCCGTCGGTGAGTTGAATCTCGCCGCCGGCGCCCTTGCCGATTTTCGACAGGTCGTCGAAGATCGACGGACTGAGCAGGTATCGGCCGACCACCGCGAGCGTGGACGCCGCTTTGTCCGGCTTCGGCTTCTCGACGATGTGCGACATCCTGGCCGTGCGCGGGGCGACCTTGCGGTCGAGCGTCACGATGCCGTACTTGTCGGTGTCCTGCTTCGGGACGTTCTGCACGCCGAGCACGCTGCCTCCGTGCGCCGCAAACACCTCGACCATCTGCTTGAGGCAGGGCACTTCGGCGTCGATCAAATCGTCGGCGAGATGCACCATGAAGGGCGCCTCGCCGACCACCGGCCTCGCGCACAGCACGGCGTGACCCAAGCCGAGCGGCGCCGGCTGGCGAATGTACACGCACGTGGCCCAGCTCGGCAGAATGCCGTGCAGCACATCGAGCAGCTCCTGTTTGCCCTGCGCCTGCAGCACGGCCTCGAGTTCCGGATTGGTGTCGAAGTGATCCTCGATCGCACGCTTGGAGCTGCCGGTGATGAACACCAAGGTGTCCGCTCCGGCGGAAAGCGCCTCGTCGACCGCGTACTGAATGAGCGGCTTGTCGACGATGGGGAGCATCTCCTTAGGGCTCGCCTTGGTGACCGGGAGGAATCGCGTGCCGCGCCCGGCAACGGGGAATACGGCGGTCTTAACGGCTTTGGATGGCATGGCGAAATAATAACGGATTTGGCCGGCGCGCGCCGCCGGACAAGTCCTACGCGCTAGCGCAGTCTGACGATGGCGCAGGCCTCGAGGGTCGTCCAAGAGTGGCAGGCCGGGCAATGCCAGTAGAAGCTGCGGCCCGAGAAACCGCATTCATTGCACCGATATTTCTCGGCATGCGCAAGCAAGGCCCCAATCTCGTGCGCCGCGCGCTCCGGGTGCGCACGGTCCGCCCGCCACATGTCCTGCAGGGTGGCATCCTGCGAGAAGACCTTTTCGATCGAGGCGCGAAGCGGCGGCGCGTCGACGAGATCCGCGGCGATCGCGGCGAACACCAGCCGCTTCAGTTCGCCGATATCGTGCGCCTCGGCCCGCGCCACGAGCCCGGCGAGCACCTCATCCCGCGCCCCCGGCTCGACCAGCGCGAGCAGATGCGGCAGTTCATCCTGCAGCAGCACCGGCGAATCGATCATCGCCTGCTTCAGCAGCCCGACGGCCAGCGCCGCATCGCCGTCGCGCTCTGCGATCTGCGCGCGCAGCACCGCCGCGCGCGCGAATGGAGCCGCTTCGGCCCGCGCTTCGCGCAGCAGTTGCCGCGCACTCTGGGTGTCGCCGCGCTCGATGGCGAGCGCGGCCTGCTCGCACAGGTAGTGCGCCGCCACCGTTCGCGGGGGCGCCGCATCGATGCCGGCGAGCTGCCGGTACGCGCCGAGCGCCTGCTGCCAATCGTGCTGCCGCTCGTAGACCAGGCGCAGAGCGTCGAGAGCGCTGGCGCGCAGGCGCGGAACCTCGCTCACCTGCTGAAACAATCCTTCCGCGCGGTCGAGCAGCCCGGCGCGCAGGTAGTCCTGGGCGAGCGCGAGCAAGGCCTGCTCGCGATGCTCGGGAGCCAAGGCATCGCGCGCCAATAGATTCTGATGGATGCGGATGGCGCGCTCCACTTCACCTCGGCGCCGGTACAAGGCGCCCAAGGCGAAATGCGTCTCGATCGTGTCCGCGTTCGCGTCCATCAGTCTCAGGAACATGTCGAGCGCCCGGTCGGGCTGTTCGGTGACGAGGTAGTCGAGCCCCGTCAGATAGTCGGGATGCAATTTGCCGAAGGAGGCGGGCCAGCGCTTGCCCCAGCCGAAGTGTCCGGCGAGTATCCCGAGGACCAGCGCCGCGATCACCAGAATCCAAGTCAGCAGCGGCAGGTCGGTCATGGCTCGCAGACCGCCTTGAACAGGCTCCTAATCGCGGATCGGTTGATCTGCGCCGTCATTCACCCGCTCGCGCAGGTCTTTGCCCGGTTTGAAGTGCGGGACGTGTTTGCCGGCCAGCGCGACGGCTTCGCCGGTCTTTGGATTGCGGCCCTGCCTGGGGGGACGGAAATGCAGCGAGAAGCTGCCGAATCCTCGAATCTCGATCCGCTCGCCGGTCGCCAGCGCATCGCTCATGATTTCGAGCAGTTGCTTGACGGCGAGTTCGACGTCCTTGGCCGGCAAATGCTTCTGCTTGGCAGAAATGATCTCGATGAGTTCGGATTTCGTCATTATCGATCCGTGGGCATCACTAGACATGCGTAAGAGAGCACGCGCGGCGGCCTTACACCGCCGCGCGTAATCCTACCTCTCAATCCTGGCCGGAGATTTGCTCTTTGAGTAGATCTCCAAGGCTGGTTCCGGTCGGTGAATCGGTTCGATAATTCTGCATGGCCTCTTGTTCCTCGTGAATATCCTTCGCCTTGATCGACAGAGAGATACTGCGGCCCTTGCGGTCCACCCCGGTGAATTTGGCTTCGACTTCCTGGCCGACCTTGAGGAGCAATCGGGCGTCTTCCACACGGTCGCGCGACAAATCCGATGCCCGCAATTGACCGTCGACTCCGTTGCCCAGATCGATGATCGCACCCTTCGCGTCGACCTCTCGCACCACCCCGGTGACGATGCTGCCCTTCGGATGCTCGGCAATATAAGCCGAGAAAGGATCCTTCGCGAGCTGCTTGACCCCTAAGCTGATGCGCTCGCGCTCAGGATCGATCGACAGCACCATGGCGTCGACCTGCTGACCCTTCTGATAGCTGCGAACCGCTTCCTCGCCCGGCATATCCCACGAAATGTCCGACAGATGCACCAAGCCGTCGATGCCGCCGGCGAGTCCGATGAAAATGCCGAAATCGGTGATCGACTTGATCTGGCCGCTGACCTTGTCGCCGCGATTGTAGTTCTCGGCGAACTCCTTCCACGGATTGGTCTTGCACTGCTTCACGCCGAGGCTGATGCGCCGGCGTTCCTCGTCGATGTCGAGAACCATGACTTCGACTTCCTGACCGACGTGCACCACCTTGGCGGGATTGACGTTCTTGTTGGTCCAATCCATTTCGGATACATGCACCAGCCCCTCGACGCCCTCTTCGATTTCGACGAAGCAGCCGTAGTCGGCGATGTTGGTGACCTTGCCGAAGAGGCGCGTGTTGGCCGGATAGCGGCGCGCGATGTTCTGCCAGGGATCGGCGCCCAGCTGCTTGAGGCCGAGAGATACCCGCTGGCGCTCGCGATCGAACTTCAATATCCGCACGTCGATCTCTTCGCCGACCTTGACGACTTCTGAAGGGTGCTTGACGCGCTTCCAGGCCATGTCGGTGATGTGCAGCAATCCGTCGATGCCGCCCAGATCCACGAAGGCGCCGTAGTCGGTGAGGTTCTTCACCACACCCTTGACCGCCGCACCCTCCTGCAAATTGTCCAAGAGCGCGGAGCGCTCGGCGCTGTATTCCTGCTCGACGACGGCGCGGCGCGATACGACCACGTTGTTGCGCTTCTGGTCGAGCTTGATCACCTTGAATTCGAGCGGCTTGTTCTCCAGGTACGAGGGGTCTCGGACCGGACGCACATCGACCAGGGAGCCGGGCAGGAAGGCCCGCACATTGTCGATCTCGACGGTGAATCCGCCCTTGACGCGGCCGGTGATGATGCCGATGACGACTTCTTGTTTCTCGAACGCCGTCTCGAGGCGCGTCCACGTACGGGCCCGCTTGGCCTTTTCGCGCGAGAGGCGCGTCTCTCCGGAACCGTCTTCGACGCTGTCCAAGGCGACTTCGACGGTCTCGCCCACGGCGACCTCGATTTCACCTTTTTCATTCTTGAATTGGTCGGAAGGAATCACCGCCTCGGACTTCAGTCCGACGTTGACGATGACGTAGTCCTGGCCTACTTCGACGATCAATCCGTTGAGTATGGTGCCGGGACGAATCCGCTGGCTGGCAATGCTCTGTTCGAACAGTTCCGCAAAACTTTCTGTCATGTTTTCTCTATCTATCCTCACGCACCATCCCATGTGCCCGAGGGGTTAATAAAATAACGGCCATCTCCATGAAAGCCGCGACCTAAATTACTGCACAACTCCACGCGACAGACGCCCGCGGGCCATTTCTAATACGCGCTCGACCACTGCATCGACGGACATGCCCGTTGTATCCAGCAGGACCGCGTCGGCGCTTGGCGTAAGAGGGGCGACCGCACGGTTTATGTCGCGCCGGTCCCGTTCCTCTATCTCCAGCGAAAGGGCGGCAAGGTTAGCAGCAACCCCCTTTTCTTTCAACTGCTTATGGCGCCTCAAGGCCCGTTCTGCCGCGCTCGCCGTCAGGAAAATCTTGACCTCGGCGTCCGGGAATACCACCGTCCCCATGTCCCGCCCGTCCGCAACGAGGCCGGGGGGCACGGCAAAGCGCCGTTGGCGCTCCAGGAGCGCGGCGCGCACCCGGGGCAAGGCGGCCACCTTGGAGGCGTCATTTCCCGCCTGCTCGGTCCGAATGGCGTCCGTGACCTCTTGGGCCCCGAGCCAGGCGGCTTCCTCACCGGAATCGCCTGCGCCGAAGCGAATTTCGGCCGTTTCGGCCAATCGGGCCAGCCCCGCCTCATCGTCCAGACGAAGGCCCGCCTGCCGACCGGCCAGGGCGATCAGTCGGTACAGCGCACCACTATCGAGCAGCGCCCACCCCAGCGCCCGTGCGGCGGCGCGGCTGACGGTGCCCTTGCCGGATCCGGAGGGTCCGTCGATGGTCATTACGGGTATGTGGTCCACCATGCTCTAGGATTCTAGAACATCCAGGCCGATCGACCGCGCCAGGGCGACGAACCCCGGAAAGGAGGTGGCCACGTTCGCCACATCGCGAATAGCCACGGGCTTGGCCGCACGCAGGCTGGCGACGGCAAAGGACATGGCAATCCGGTGATCGCCGTGGCTGTCGATTTCGCCGCCGCCGAAGGCAAACCCTTCGCCGCGGCCCTCGATGCGCATGCCATCGGGCAATACCGTATGCGCCACGCCCAAGGCGGTGAGGCCGGCGCTCATGGCCGCTATCCGATCGCTCTCCTTGACGCGCAGTTCCTCGGCCCCCGTCACCACGGTCTCACCATGAGCGCAGGCGGCCGCGATGAACAGCACCGGAAGCTCGTCGATGGCGAGCGGCACCAGATCCGCGGGAACGTGGACGCCCCGCAACGCCGATGCGTGTATCTCGAGGTCGGCCACCGGCTCCGCGCCTTCGCGCGGATTCACGATGTCGATGCGCGCGCCCATGCTGCGCAGAATGTCGAGCAGACCGGTGCGCGTCGGATTCAAACCCACGTTCTGTATCAGCAATCCGCCGGCTGACGCGCCCAGCAGTCCCGCGACGATGAAGAATGCCGCGGAGGAGAAATCGCCCGGCACCTCGATCCGCTGAGCGGCCAATTGCTGCGGCGGATGCAAGGTGACGCGCAGCCCGTCGATGTCGAGGCGCACGCCGCAGCTCGAGAG
>Ga0210394_10003254_pt1 | contig 20739 bp, 16 predicted proteins | sample IncBWC12MmetaG_FD_160121 | JGI IMG/M metagenome (GOLD analysis project Ga0210394, IMG submission 160121) | Forest soil microbial communities from Barre Woods Harvard Forest LTER site, Petersham, Massachusetts, United States - Inc-BW-C-12-M | ecosystem: Environmental > Terrestrial > Soil >...
ACGAGGCGATATGTTCGTCTCGCCGGGCACGGAAGTGTATGAAGGCATGATTGTTGGCGAAAATGCCCGCGATTCAGACCTCGATGTCAATATTGTTAAAGAGAAGAAGCTCACCAACATGCGCGCGTCGAGCGCCGACGAGGCCATCCGGCTGGTTCCGCCGCGCCTGCTGAACCTGGAACAAGCCATCGAATTCATTCGCGACGACGAATTCGTGGAAGTGACGCCGGTGTCCATCCGATTGAGGAAAAAGGTGTTAAAACAGAATCAGCGGTGAGTGTGAATTATTTTCGATAAGCACCTTAATATCAATAGGTTAAGTGGTATTTCCACATCCGATTGTCTTTTCAATTGTTGGTTCGCCATGCGATACTAACCGTTAAGACACATGACTCAGGTCGGCGAGGCAATCGCCCGTTATCACAAATTAATTGAGAGTGGTCCCTATATTGACCTCGGATGGGCGCAGGCTCTTCAGGAGCAGTTGAAGGCCGCCAAGCTCGGCGGGCGGGCAATCTCGCCCGTGTTGCGGCCACATTTCCTCAGCGGGCGCGATTATACCGCGATGGCGAAGGCGGCGGAGATCATTTCGTCGGCCATGGCGCGGGTGGAGCAGATGGCTCTCGCTACGCCCTCTCTGCTGGCTCGCATCCAGCTCCTTCCCGCCGAACGAATGCTGGCGCAGGTGGATCCGGGATATAAGTTGGCGGGCGTGAACGGGCAACTCGACGCGGTGATTCATGATGGAACGCTGAAGTTTACCAATCATCACGCAGACGCGCCGGCGGGAGTTCTTTACGGCGACGCACTGGCCGATTTGTATTACGAAGCGCCGCCGGTGAAAGAGTTTCGCAAGAAATATAAGTTGAAAAAACTCGGCGGGACGAAGTTTCTGCTCAGTGCGCTGGTCAAATCGTACAAAGAATTCGGAGGCAAACAGAAAAGGCCTCGTATCGCGATCGCCGAGCTGAAGCAGCCATTTTCGGGCGGCGCTGGAGATTACGCGCAACTGGCGGATTTTTTCTCACACGAAGGATATCCGACGGAAGTGGTGTCTCCCGATCAGCTGGAGTATCGCAACGGGGTACTGCGCCGTGGGGAGTTCGCAATCGATATACTATATCGCCGCATACGGCTTCAGGAATTTTTGGTGCGCTTTGATCTTTCGCATCCGATGGTGCGCGCATATAAGGAACACGCGGTCTGCATGGTGAACAGCTTCCGGGCCGAGGTGGGCGCGAAGCGTGCGATTTTCGATTTATTAACCGACGAGGCCGTGACCGCTAAATTTCCGGCGCTGGAACGCAAGGCCATCAAGGAACACATTCCCTGGACGCGCGTGGTGCAAGCGGCGAAGACCACGCACAGGGGCCACACCGTCGATCTGCCGGATTTCGTGATGAAGCATCGCGCGAAGCTGATTTTGAAACCCAACGACGATACGCCCGATCAGCATTCTTTCCGCGGCGCGGAGCTCGACGACATCGGTTGGGAAAAAGCGCTTCGCCAGGCCATGCGGACGCCCTACGTGGTGCAGGAAGTGGCGGACCCGGCCAAGGTGGTGTTCCCGCTGATGCAGTATGGCAGCCTGATGATGAAGGAGATGCAGGTGGACGTTCACCCGCACTCGTTCTACGGGAAAACGCACGGCTGTTCCAGTTGGTTGAGCATCATGGGGTCGCAAAGTTTTTCCACGCTGACTGGCCTGGCTCCCACATTCGTTCTCGAAGGTAAGTAGGGAAACGCGTTCGACGTCGCCTGGCCGGTGACAAAACTCGGGCGCCTCGCCAACAATCTGCCGGTCGAATATCACGTTTTGATCAAGATAACGGTGGTGAACGAATTGCACTGAAGTGGGCATGAACATCACTTCTCTGTTTCCATTCCGTCAGGGCGCCGTGCCTGAACCACTCTATCCTTCGCTGCCCAATCCCCCCGGGACAAGCACTCCGGCGCCGGCAAACGTCTCTCCGGAAAGCTCGTCCAGCATTTCGCCGATAGCCAGTTTCCTCAGCCAATTGGATCAGATTCAACAACAAAGCCCAGCCCAATACACAAACGTCGCGTCCCGCATCGCCACGCAGTTGCAAGGCGACGCAACGGCGGCACAGAACAGCGGGAATACCGCGCAGGCCAAAACGTTGACCCAACTGGCCACGGAATTTCAGAGCTCAGCGCAATCCGGCCAGGTACCCAGCGCTCAGGTCCTTCAGAAGGCGCTCGCCGCACATCACGGCCATCATCACGGCCATCCGGCCGACGCGACGGGCACGAGTTCGACATCGACCTCCACATCGACATCGGGCGGCACCAGTACCGCATCGCTTCTCGCCTCCGCCCTAACGAACGCCAGCAGTTCCACCGGCACGCAAGTATAAACTCGGAAAAAATTCGTAACCCCTTCGCGATTCGGTTGTAGATTACTTAGGGTAGCGAAAATGAGCAAATCGTCGGACCTGATCCAGGGCACGCTGGATCTGTTGATCCTCAATACCATTTCTCTTGAGCCGCAAAACGGCCCATGGCATGTCACCCGCAGGTGCATAGGCGGAAGCGAAACGCAGCCTACGCGGAGTTTCGCAGATCCAGGAGTCATGCCGCGATATGCGCCGCACTAATCACATTGAAACCATCTGGAACGATCTTCGCTACGCCGTCCGGACCCTCGGCCGTACGCCCGGATTCACCATTGTCATCGTGCTGACGCTGGCCCTCAGCATCGGCGCCAACAGCGCCATTTTCAGCGTCATTCAAGGCGTTCTGCTGCGTCCGTTGCCGTTCGCCCAGCCCGACCGCCTGGTCCGCGTCTATTTCCAAAGCGATTCGCAGCCGAAATTTCCCCTCAATCCGAATGATTTTCGCGATTTCCGCGAGCGCACGCGCACTTTCGAGAGCATCGCCGCCATGACCCGCCACGACGTGCAGCTTTCCGGCACCGGCGCCGACCCCATTATGCTGCGCGGCTTCGACGTCACGGCCGGATATTTTCATGCGCTCGGCCTGAGTCCTGCGCGAGGCCGCGATTTCACCACCGACGATGAACTGGCCGAACGATGGCGTCTCGCCATCCTGAGCGATCGTTTGTGGCGCAGCCGTTTCTCAGCCGATCCGAACATTCTCGGCCGCAAGATCACACTCAACACCGAGACTTTTACCATCGTCGGCGTCATGCCTCCCGGCGCGCAGCATCCCGGCAACAACTTCCAGGCCGTCGCCGATGGCGACACTGTCGACCTGTGGATGCCCTTCTTCCTTTATGGAAGCCTCAACGACCGCGGCTCGCATTATCTGGATGCGATCGGCCGCCTGAAACCCGGAGCCACGCAATCCGACGCTAACGCCGACCTCAGCTCCGTGCTGGAACAGCTCAAAAAGGAGCACACCGGCCGAGGATGGCGCATCTATACGATCCCTCTCTATCAGGAAACCGTAGGACGTTCCAAGCGGATGCTGCTGGTGCTGCTCGGCGCGGTCGGATTGCTTCTGCTCATCGCCTGCGTGAACGCCGCTAATCTTCTGCTCGCCCGATCCAGCGCCCGCGTCCGCGAGATCGCCGTCCGCTCCGCACTCGGCGCAGCGCGTGGACGCATCGTCCGCCAGTTGCTTACCGAAAGCCTGGTGATCGCATTCGCCGGAGCCGCGCTCGGCACGCTACTCGCGTACGGAGGCGTCCGCGTACTGGTGAGTTTTCTTCCCGCCGATTTTCCCCGCGCTTCCGCTATTCGCCTCGACGCGACCGTCTTCGGCTTCACCCTGGTCGTCGCGATTCTCACTGGACTTCTGTTCGGGCTCGTCCCCGCACTCACCGCTTCGCGCACCGATCTTCAGAACAGTCTGCGCGAAAGCGGCCGCAGCACCACGGGAAGCACGGGCCAGCTACGCCTGCGCAATTTCCTCGTCGTCGGCGAAACGGGACTCGCCTGCGTGCTCCTCATTGCCGCCGGATTGATGCTCCACAGTTTCGTGAACCTCTTGAGCGCCGACCCCGGCTTTGAGCCGCAGCAGGTCCTGACCGCGTCCCTCTCACTGCCCTATCAGAGCTATCGCGAGATCCCGCGGCGGGTCGAATTTTACCAACGACTGATCGCCAATCTGGAAGCGCTGCCCGGCGTGCAATACGCGGGCGGTGGAACCGACCTCCCCTGGACCGGCTACGACGGCAACGCCGACGGCTACAAGATCGAAGGACGCTCGGACGAGTACAACGACAAGACCACCGCGCGCTATCACGTTGCCACACCCGATTATTTCCGCGCCCTCGGCATCCCTCTGGCCGCCGGCCGTTTTTTCGACGGCCGCGAAGATAAGGACGGCCCCTACGTGATCATCATCAACGAGACCATGGCCAATCGTTACTGGCGCGGCGAGAACGCAATCGGCAAGCGCATCTCCTTCCGCAGCCGCCCGCGGGAAAAGGACTGGATGCAAATCATCGGTATCGTGCGCGACGTCAAGGACGAGCCTAACAGCACTTCCAACCACCCCGCTTTCTGGATGCCTCACTCGCAACAAACCGAGAGAAACTTGTTCATAGTGATGCGCTCCTCCTCTGACCCGGCAACGCTCGCGAATCAGTTCCGCCTCGCCGTCCGTCAGCTTGACCCCGAACTCGCCGTCGCCGACCTGCGCACCATGAATCAGATCTCCGGCACCGCTCTCTCCACCCAGCGCTTCTCTCTGTTCCTCGTCGGCCTCTTCGCTCTGCTCGCGCTGGTGCTCGCGACGTTCGGAATGTACGGTGTGATTTCGTATTCGGTCAACCAGCGCATGCACGAATTCGGCTTGCGCATGGCCCTCGGCGCGCGTCCTTCGGATCTGCTGCGTCTCATCCTCGGCCAGGGTTTGGCGCTGTCGATCGCAGGTGCCGCCGCCGGCTTGATTTGCGCGGCAGGATTGACAAAATTGCTCGGCAGCCTGCTCTACGGGGTCAGCCCGACGGACCCGCTCACGTTCTCGGCCGTCGCAGTGCTGGCGCTTGCGACCACCACGCTCGCCTCATATCTCCCGGCGCGGCGCGCCGCCGATGCCGATCCCATGCACTCCCTGCGCGCGGAATGAGATCATAAAATCCCTAGCGGATGAAAAAGAAACTTGGCCTGATCCCCCTGGTGGCCGCGACGTTCTTCATGGTGTCCGGCGGCCCCTACGGCATCGAAGGGCTGGTCCAACAATCCGGCTACGCCCTGGCCATCGTGACTCTCTTGGCGATCCCTCTCATCTGGGCCTTGCCCACCGGCCTGATGGTCGGCGAACTCGCCGCCGCCATCCCCGCCGAAGGGGGTTTTTACGTTTGGGTGCGCCGCGCACTCGGCGACTTCTGGGGCTTTCAGGAAGCCTGGCTTTCGCTCTCCGCCAGCGTGTTCGATCTCGCCGCCTATCCCGCCATCTTCGTCCTCTCACTCGGCCAACTTTGGCCCACCGCGCTGCACAATCCCTGGCGCGTGATGATTCCCGCCGTCGTCATTCTCTCGTGCGTGGCGTGGAACATGCTCGGCGCGAAAGCGGTCGGCGGTAGTTCCATCGTTCTCGGACTCCTGCTGCTGGCGCCCTTCGCGTTAATGGTCGTGCTGGCTCCGCATCGTGGGATCCCCGCAAGCACAGGGGCGCACGCCAACTGGTATTCAGGCCTGATTCTCGCGATGTGGAATTTCATGGGATGGGACAACGCCTCCACCGTCGCACAGGAAGTCGAGAACCCGCAGCGCACCTATCCGCGCACCATGTTCTGGACCATCGCCGCCGCCGCGCTAGTCTATATCGTGCCGATTTCAGCCGTCGGATATTCCGGCGTCCCGGCGTCCAGTTGGTCCGACGGCGCGTGGGTCAGCCTCGCCGGAGGCATTCGCCCATGGCTTGCCGTTCCCGTGCTGCTAACGATTATGGTCAGCGTCGTCGGCCAGGTGAACTCGCTGACCATGTCCTATTCGCGCATCCCTCTGGCCATGGCCGAGGATAAACTCGCCCCGGCGTTCCTTCGCAACCTGAATTATTCGCTGTTGTTTTGCGGTTTGATCTGGACCCTCGCGCTCAGCCTAAGTTTGGACCGCATCCTGCTGCTGGACATCCTGCTCTACGGCGCAAGCCTGATCCTGGAATTCGTGGCGCTCATCGTCCTCAGAATCCGGGAACCAGATTTAGTGCGTCCCTTCAAAATTCCCGGTGGCACTCTAGGAGCCATTGCGATCTCCATCGCCCCCTGCGTGTTGCTGGTGCTGGCCGCCGTGTTGAACCGTCATGAACAAGTCGGCTCCATCAGCGCGGCGATGCTTGCGGCCGGAGTCGCTATTTGTGGTCTGGTCGTTTACCCGTTGGCAAAAAAAGTTCTGCGGCCCTGTTAACCTTAGATCATGCAGATCATCGTGACGATTCCCGACGACCTGGCACAGCATTCCAATCCTGCCAGAGAAGCACTGGAAGCCTTCGCCATCGAAGGATATCGCTCCGGCGCGCTTTCTGCCTATCAGACCAGATTGCTGTTAGGCTTCGAGACTCGCGAGCAGTTGGACGGCTTTCTCAAGGCCCACCAGGTCTGGGAGCGCGCCTACAGTGTCGAAGATCTGGAAAAGGACGCGGCTGGATTTGAACAGCAGGCATGATTGTAGTCGCAGACACATCTCCGCTGAATTACCTTGTTCTGATTGATGAAATCGCGCTCTTACCCGCCCTTTTCGGACACGTCTTTCTGCCGCAAGCGGTCTTTCAGGAGTTGAAACATCCAAAAGCATCGTCAAAAGTATCTCAATGGGTAGCCCACCTCCCTCCATGGCTGGAGGTCCGCGTCGCAACTTCTGTTGCGAGCGGCGAACTAATGGGGCTCGATCCAGGAGAGCGGGAAGCCATTCAGTTGGCGCTGGAGCTAGGCATCGGGACTGTGCTTCTGGATGAAGCAGATGGGCGGCAAGTGGCAGAAAAGCTGCATTTGGAGGTCCGAGGAACTCTCGGCATCATAGAGCGCGCCGCGAAACTGGGTAAGGTAGATTTTCGCGACGCGTTGAGCAAGCTGGAGCAAACCAACTTTCGAATATCACCGGCCGTGCGCTCCGCTTTTCTGAAGCGAAACATTTAGGTCATGAAAACGAAGCCTGACGCGATTCGCCATACCCGCGTCGACACCAGCGATATCCCGGACCTCGCCAACACCACGGGTTGGACCCGCGGCCTGATGTACCGCCCCGTGCTGCAGCCCATCTCGATCCGCCTGCCCGCGCCAGACATCGCGACCGCGCAGAAACTGGCACGCAAGAAAGGCGTTCCATACCAAACCTACATCAAGACTTTGCTTCACGATGCGCTCCAACGCGAGCTCAGCGTTAAGTAAACTCCAGCGACGCGACGATTATTCCGAGCTCTCTGGAGTCGTCAGCATTTGGATCGATAGCGTTATCCAAATGAAAATCGACCGAAGGTGTCGCCGAAGGCGCCGGTATCCTTCTCACGAATGTGTGGATTCCGGGCTCGCTCACAACCAGCGGCTGAACTTCCCGGCCGTCAATCCCCGCATTGAGGGTAATCTTGCCGAACGCTTCAATCAGAATGGGCGGCACGTAGAAGCGCATCGCAATTCTGGAATAGTTGAGACCCGAATGACTCATTAAGCGCGCCGTGAATTGCCGCTCTGTCCAACGCCACCCGGAATCTTCAACAGCGTGCCAGCCTTTTCGTAGATCGAGATGTTGCCCTCCGTAATGACTTTTTAGCAGACAAAAGGCGCGCTCGTCATGATCGAGGCTCACCGGATCGGATGCTTTTGTATCGCCGGTCGTGAAGAATTCCAGAATCTCCCACCTTGCCCTTTCCAGCAAACGCCGCAAGCCGGGCTCTGAAAAAATCCAGTAGTTGGTATCGTCGTGATTCAGTTCGTCCTCGCCCAAGAGGTAGGCAAGAGGGTGTTTGTCAAAGCTACCGCCCCCCGGCAGGTTTCGCGCGATCCGCGTACTCAAGACACAATACTGCGATACCCGCGCGATGCGCTCAAGAACGAAAAAGGGATTCTTAAGATGGTATAAGAGCCCCAGACACAGCGTCAAACCGTACTGAGCATCCAGCGGAAACTCGTTATCCACGTCAATTTCGCGAACGACGATCCTCGAACCAAGCTCCCGCCGTAAGGCTCGCAGCCCGCGCATGCAGTTCTGATTGCTGGCAGGGTAGTCTATGCCGGTCACAGCGTAGCCCTGCGATTCCCAAAAGAACGCAAGGTCTCCGTCCCCACAGCCTAGATCTAGAATGCCCTTCCGCTTACCCGCTTCGAGCACATATTCATGAGCACCACCCAATAGCTCCGTGAAATGATGGACGCTCGATAGTGAATTGTAGGGATACCAGTCAAAGTCTGTAGTCCCCGCGGTTTTCCTGGCAGCATCCAAAACCGTTCGAAACCGCCTTGCTTGTTCAACGAGATCCGACACGGCCTACTTCTCCAGCGCGACCTTCGCTCGCAAATTCGCCACTCCCGCCGTGTACCTTTCATCCGTCACCGTGAACGCTACCGCGTCCTCCAGCCAATCGTGAGCCGTCCCGTCCGGGTCGTGCGACGCGATGGTCAGTGTATAAGGATGCGGGCACAAATCGCATAGGAACGAAAACGTCAGCGTGACCGTATCGCCCGCCGCGCGCGGGCCGATTTTCACGCCTTCCAGTTCCGTGTTCGTGCCATAGACTTCAAACCCGATCTGCGTGCGAATCAGAATCCCGAGCACCGGGTCCTGCACCGCTTCGTGAAACCTGACGCTGGCTTTGATACTCACCATCTCGCCGCTCTTCCAGACGATGGTCGGCTTTCCATCGCTCCCCACCGTTTCAAGTGAGATCACTTCCGCGCGTCCGTCACCCCGCCGATAGGACGGCGCCAGTCTCGGCGAAATGGTCTCGCCCCAGGCGCGGATCTTTTCCGACACCGCGCGCCTATACTTGCTCAGCGTCTCGCGCGGATCGCCCTTCGCGGCCAGATACCCCGCTTCCAGCCACCACACTTCGTCGCACAATGTTTCGAGCAGCCGGTCCTCGTGCGACGCCAGCAGGACCGTCGAGCCCGCGCGGCGCAGCCTGTCGAGGCCCGTCAGCGTGCGCGCCCGCACCACTGCGTCCTGCGTCGCCAGCGACTGGTCGAGCGCAATCACCGCCGCCGGCGCCAGGTTCAACGTCTCGCCCAGCGCGACGAAGCGCCTTTCCGGAGGGGCCACGATCTCTCCCTCCACCGGTTGCAAAAGCCCGCAGGCGAGCTTCAGCAGTTCCGTCACGCCGGAACTTTTTTCGCCGATCACCCCGATAATCACCCCCGACGGTGCAACCGCCCGGAACCCGGTCAGGGGAGGCGCCGAAACATTCTTGAACTCAATAGACATTCAGAAACAGCATACAGGTTTCTGCACGCCTGTCACTTCCCACCCAGTGGATGCGTCGCCAGCATGGTGTAATCCTCGCACTCGTTCGGGCCGATGGAGTTTTCCCCGGCGTTCACGCCCGGCCCTGTCGCGATGCAGCGCGATTTCATCTTGTGGCCGGAAATCTTGTTTCCCCGGATTACGTTGCCGCGCACCGGCTGCATGCGCACCACGCCTTTGCTCAAGTAAATCCCGCTTTCCAGCAGCTCCGGCTCATCCTTCTTATAAAGGCATCCGAATTCCTTCCCGCTTTCGTTGCATTGGGCCGTGTTCAGATGCAAGAAGAAATTGCCGGTCACCTTGTGCCCGCTGCCCATCAGAAACAAGCCTCCGTATTTGGTGCCGTCGATGGTGTTCCCGCGGATTTCGGTATTCTGCGCCTGCATGTTCGGATCGGTGTTGTTCATCACGATGCCGAAATGCCCGAACGGATAGGAAACCGGCGTTCCCCGGTTGACGCACGTATTTTCGACGATCGAGCCATCGTGAAACCCGTCCAGGTCGATACATTTTCCGTCGATCTCCTCGAACTTGTTCCGCGCATACGTCGAGTGGTCGACATTGCCCGCCGTATCCATCGCCACTGGCGTTCCCAGATTTTCCACGTCCACCCCTTCCGTCGGATATCCGATGTGGGCGCCGGTGTTGTCTTCCACGCGAACCCGCGTCGCCGCGCCAACTTCCAGCGCATCGCGTCCGATCTCATCGAATCGATTGGCGGAGAACAATCCATCGTGAAGCCTGGGCGACGTGTATAGCGAATGCGTCCACAAACCGTTGCCGCGAATGCGCCTGAATCGCGAATCCCGCACCTCAAAATCGTAGGACCCTTCCTCGATCAGGATGCCGCCGGTGGTGTTGTTGCGCCCCTTCGCATTGCGCGTCCCGGAATCCTCCACCAGAAGACCTTTCATCCTGATCCCGGAGGATCGGCTCGCGAGCACGGCAAAACATGGGATGGACGAGAAGCGGACCTGGGAGATCTCCGCGCCCTCCACCTGGTCGAGCAGGATGCCATTGTTGGAATAAAAAATCCGGTAAGCGTTTTCAGGGGGCGCCATCTCCCTTGGCTGATCGAACGCCGGACGATTCCCGTCGATCGAAAAATCGCGAAACTGAATCCGGCGCGCGCCTTCCGCGACGAATACCGCTCGTCCTTTGAACTGGTCGGAGACCTTGAAAATCGTACCGGCGCCGACGATCTCCAGGTCGTGCGCGTTGGGTGCGATTTTTAGTTCGGACGATACTTCAATCACCGCTGCCGGCAAATGAATCACGCCGGTCGACTGCGCGGCCAGTTCCGCGCGCAGGCGCGATTCCGCGGTCGCTCCACAACCGGTGCAATGCAGGGCGATTATGGCAAGAGCAAGCGTCCCTTTATACACTAATTTGTTGGCTTCTTGAGCCATTCTCCGACCCATTCCAGGAACTGCCCGTACCACAACACGCTGTTTTGCGGCTTCAGAATCCAGTGCCCCTCGTCGGGAAACAGGACCAGTTTCGACGGCACTTTCTGCATCTGGAGCGCCGTGAACAATTGCATCCCCTGCCCCACCGGAACCCTGTAATCGAGCTCGCCATGAAACACTAACGTCGGCGTTTTGAACTCATTGGCGAAGAAACTGGGCGACCATTTGGCGTACATATCCGGGTTGTCCCAGGGCATGCCGCCGAACTCCCATTTCGGGAACCACAACTCCTCGGTTTCCCCCGCCATGCTGCGCAGGTCGTAGACCCCGGAATGCGAAATAAGTGCTTTAAATCTAGTAGTATGGCCGAGAATCCAGTCGATCATGTAGCCGCCGAATGACCCTCCTGCTGCGGCCATCCGGTCCGGATCGGCGTACGGCAGTTTTTCGACGTGATCCGCTACCGCCATAATGTCGTCATAAACCTTGCCGCCCCAGTCGCCATTGATGTCGTCGATGAATTTTTGTCCGTAGCCGGTGGACCCGCGCGGGTTCGGCATCACCACCAGATACCCTGCCGATGCAAATACTTGCGGGTTCCAGCGATAGCTCCACGTCTCGCCCCAGGCGCCCTGCGGACCGCCGTGAATCAGAAACAGTACCGGATACTTCTTAACGGGCGAAAAATCCGGCGGCTTCACGATAAATGTCTGAATACCGTCGACCCAGATTTCTTCGAGCGGCCTGACGGTCGAGTTCGTCAACGCTAAATCGTTGAAATGCGTCAGCGCAATGCCGGTCCCAGAGCCCGCCGTCGCCGTGAAGATCTCTGCCGGCCTCGATCCGCTCTGCGACGTATAAATCATCGTTTCGCCGTCCGGTGTAAACTGGACGTCATCGACGGTGGGGCCCGGAATGATGCTGCGCAATCCTCCTCCAGAGATCGAAATCATATACAGACTGGTGCGGCCGCGATCTTCCTCCGTAAAGACAAGTCGTTCAGAATCAGGCAGCCAGGTCATGCTTTCGACCCAACGGTCGAGGCTTTCCGATAAATTCGCCGTTTTCCCGGTGGCTCGATCGAGCACCATCAGACGCCAGCGGTCGCTTTCATACCCGGCGCGCGCCTGGGAACGAAAGGCGAGCAGCTTTCCATCGGGTGAATAAAGAGGCGAATTATCGGCTCCCAGGCCGATGGTGATTTTGTGAATTTCGCCGGCCGTGATGGGAACGGTATAGATATCGGAGTTGGTGCTGGTGGCCGGGTCGGGGTCGGCATTCATGGTAAAGGCGACTTCGAGCGAATCCGGAGAAATGGTGTAATCGTCGGGGCCGCCGAGGGAAAACGGAGGAACATCGTATGGACCCGGCGTCAGATCCCTGGCGTTCGAACCGTCGGCGTCAATTACCAATAGATGTTGGCGGCGTTTCGTCTCATAGGCCGTCCAATGTCGATAAAGCAGCGAGGTGTAGATGCGCGCTTTGACCTTGCTGTTGGCCTGGGCGTCGATCTTATCCTTGTTACACCGGTCGTCGGCGCCGCATTCGGGGTAAACGCTGGATTGGAAGACGATCTTTTTTCCATCGGGCGAGACCAGGAGGCCGCCGGCTTCGGTGGAAATACGCGTGATCTGGCGAACATTCCTGCCGTCGGCATCCATCACCCAGATCTGGGCGGATCCGGCACGGTCGGAAATGAAGTAAATCTGTTTGGAATCGGGGGACCAGCGCGGACGTTCGTTATCGGTGCCGTCGCGGGTCAACTGGAGAGGCGATCCGCCGGTTAAGGGAACCACGTAAATCTGTTTTGGCTTGATGTTCTTTTCGATATCGACCGTTTGCACCGTGAAAGCGACCTGTTTGCTGTTGGGAGAAAGGGCGGGCTCACTGACGCGCGACAGACCGAGCATCATTTGCACGTCGAAGGTCTGACGCTGCGCAAACAGGGCGCCGGACGCCGCCAAAATCAAGACAAACCGCATGGACTTTCATTTTAGCGCGCACTCCGTGGCTTGATGCACAATAGGACGATATGAAGACGACCCTGATTCTGTTCGGCGCGAGCATGCTGGTCGCGCAGGATGCAACTAAGCTCGCGGAAGATCCTGCCGTGAAGGCGGCGCTGGATGCGGCAAAGCGGAATGAAGCGCACTTTATCGACGAACAGGCGCGGTTCTGCGAGATTGCGGCCCCGCCGTATAAAGAGGAGGCTCGCGGCAAGGAATTCGAACGGCTGTTTAAAGCTTTAGGACTGGAGAACGTCCGGATCGATAAAGCGGGCAACGTGATTGGAGTCAGGCCGGGTGCTTCGGCGCATCCGAATCTGGTGTTCGCGGCACATCTGGACACCGTGTTTCCGCCGGAGACCGACGTGAAGGTGACGCGCCAGGGAACCGTGCTGAAGGGGCCGGGAATTGGAGATGACTGCCGCGGTCTCGCAGTGATGCTGGGCGTGATTCAGGCTCTGAAAGATGGCAACGTGAAAACGCCGGGCACGATCACGTTTGTCGCGGACACCGGCGAAGAAGGGTTAGGCGACCTGCGCGGCACGAAGAATCTTTTCGCCGACAGCTTGAAGGGACAGATTGATAAATTCATTTCGGTGGACGGTACCGGGCTGAGCATCACCAATATCGGCGTGGGTAGCTATCGGTACCGGGTGACATTCAAAGGGCCTGGAGGGCACAGCTTCGGCGCGTTCGGCATGGCGAACCCGATTCAGGCGATGGGGCGCGCGATTGCGAAGATCGATTCGTTTGAGGTGCCGACGACTCCGAAGACCACGTTCAACGTGGGACGTGTGGGCGGAGGAACATCCGTGAATGCGATTCCATTCGAGGCGTGGATGGAGGTCGACATGAGGTCCTCGGATAAGGCGTCGCTCGAAGGAGTTCATGCGAAGTTCAAAAAAGCGGTGGAGGACGCGGTCGACGAGGAGAACAAGCGCTGGAACGGGCGCGGGCCGGTCTCGGCCTCGTCGGAACTGGTGGGCTATCGTCCTGCGGGGAGCACTTCTGCCGATTCGGCGATCGTGATTATCGCGCTGGCAGTATCCAAGATTTTCGGGCACACCGGAAGGCTGGGCGAAGCGTCGACCGATTCGAATGTCCCGATGAACTTGTCGATTCCCGCGATCACGATCGGCGGCGGCGGCCAAGGGACTGGAGCGCACGCGCTGAATGAGGCGTTCGATACGAAGGATTCGTATCTGGGTACGCAGAGGGCGTTGCTGCTGGCGGTGGCTTTGGCGAGATAGGCAGTGGAGAATCTATGAAAAGCCTGATCGGATTGATGTTTATTTCGAGCGCATTCGCGCAAACTCCGCCGCCGGCCAAACCTGGGCCGCCGGCGGTGGTCTCCGTGAAAGATGAGGCCTGGGGCTATATCACCGCCGCGCTCAGCGACAAGAATCCCGATACGCGATTGCAGGCCGTGCAGGCCATGGGATTGATCGGCGTGCATGAGCCGTACATCTCGACGCTGGTGGCGATGCTGGACGATAAGGATGTGCAGGTGCGCGTGGCGACGGTGCAGAGCATTGTCGATCTGAAGAACAAAGGGACGGTGCCGGCGTTGAAAAGGGCGCTTGGCGATCCGGTGCCGGAAGTGAGCTTCGCGGCTGCGAAAGCGCTCTATGTTTTGAAGGATCCGGATGGCGAAGACGCGCTGATGTCGGTGCTGAGCCGGGAGCTGAAGACATCCACGGGGTTCGTCACCAAGCAGATCCGCGACTCGCTGCGCATGCTGCAAACGCCGAAGCCGCTGATGATGTTCGCCATCAAGACCGGAGCGGGTTTCGCGCCGGTGCCGGGACTGGGCGAAGGAATTTCGTCTTTGCAGGGCATCCTGGCGGACCCTAGCATGTCCGGTCGCGCGGCGACGGCCTTGTTGCTGGCGTCGGACAAAGATCCGCGCGTGCAGGCCGCGTTGATCGACGCGTTGCAGGACAAGGAAGGATCGGTGAGAGCGGCGGCGTGCCACGCATTGGCGCTGCGCAACGATCGGAAGCTGGAAACGTATCTGGTGCCGATGCTGGAAGACAAGAAAGCCGCAGTCAGAATGCGAGCCGCGGCGGGATGCTTGCGATTGGAGTCGCTGCCGGCGCCCGTGAAGAAACCGGCCGCGAAGACCGCGGTGAAGAAGGAGGAGGTCAAGAAATAATATTGTCCATCTGCCCGCATGCTCACGCATGGCGGCTCGGCGCGCGCTCTGAGCCGCGACCGTCAGGGAGCGGATAAATCGAGCTCGCTCCACGACCATTCGGGCACGCCTCCGGCGCGGCTGGCGACCAGAGCCCCGAGGCGATTGGCGAAAGCGCCGATTTTCGCAGGAGGCCAACCTGCGTTAAGGCCGTGAAGAAAGGCCGCCGCGAACGCGTCGCCCGCACCGACAGTATCGACAACTCTTATTGGGACGGCGCTGACTTCCACATATTCGCCACCTTTGAAAATGGCGCAGCCGCGATCGCCCTGAGTAACGCACACGGCCTCCCAAGCAAAACGCGCGGCATAATCGCGGCAGAAGTCTTCGATCGACACGTAAGAGGTTCCGACCATTTGTTGGACGCGCGCGAGTTCTTCGTCGTTCAGCTTGACGACGCCGGCGAGTTGCAGCAGTTCAATCACCAGGGGTGCGGTGTAGGAATTCTTTCGCAGATTGATGTCGTAGAAACGGCGCGCATCTGGATAGCGGCCCAGCAGTTCGTGCAGCAAAGCGCGCATGCGCGGCTCGATCAACTAGAGCGTCCCATAATAGATCCAATCGGGGTCGAGCGGTTCCGGCGGCAGCGCGGCGAAATCATACGCGGCGGGGCGATGGAGCACATAAGAGGGCTGGCCCTGCGCGTCAACGGTGACGGAGACTGTGCCGGTGGGGGCGTCCTTCACCGTGCGGATGAATTTTGTCGACAGGCCGAGTCGCGACGCGGCTTCGATGGCGCGGCGGCCGCGATCGTCATCGCCGACGGCGCTTACGAACGAACATCGTGACCGAGGCGCGCGAGCTGGACCGAGAAGTTAAAGGCCGCGCCGCCGAGAAGTTCTTTACCGTCGATCAGATCCCACAAAATTTCGCCCAGGCTCGCCAATTGCACCGTCTATGAAGATACTCCACAATGAACGTGATGCGTTTGATGCTTGCTGTTCTCGCTATATCCACGCTCCACGCGGGCGTTAGAATCGAAAAGCTGTTCGGACCGGAGACGCCGACGGGGCGCTATAAACATCCGGCGGCGATTACGGAGCTCGCCAACGGCGACTTCTATCTGGCCTGGTACGGAGGCGATGGCGAGTATCAGCCCGGAACAGCGGTATGGGGTTCGAGGCTCACGGCGGGCAAGTGGTCGACGCCCGTCAAGCTTGCGCAGGATCCCTTTTATTCGGTGGGCAATCCGGTGATCTGGCAGGCTGCGGATGGAACGGTGTGGCTGTGGTATGTGATCCGTCCGGGCGCGACGTGGTCCACCTCGCGCATCGCAATGAAACTTTCGACGGATGGCGCGCGGACGTGGTCCGATGCATCGGTGCTGTCGTTTGAGGAGGGCACGATGGTGCGCAGCAAGCCGATCGTGCTCGCGAATGGCGACTACCTGCTGCCGGTGTGGAAGGAAACGGGAGCCGACACCGAAGTGGTGGGCGCAGACACCGCGTCCTTTTTTTTGCGCTACGATCCGAGGGCGAAGAAGTGGTCGGAGAGCTCGCGAATTCATGCCCGGCTGGGCGCGCTGCAACCGGCGGTGGCACAGATCGATAAGGATAATCTGATCGCCTTCTGCCGCCGCGGCGGCGGGTACGGTCCGAAAACCGAGGGCTACATTGTGCGCAGCGAATCGCACGACGGAGGCAAGACATGGTCGCAAGGCACGGAGACTACGTTTCCAAATCCCAACGCCGCAGTGGATTTGCTCAAGCTGGCGAACGGCCATTTGCTGCTGGTTTACAACGACAACATGCACGACCGTACGCCGCTGACGGTGGCGATTTCAACCGACAACGGAGCGACGTTTCCCCAGCGAATGAATATCGCCACGGGCAATCATGACTACGCGTATCCTTACGCGATTCAATCGCGGGACGGCAAAATCCACATCGTGTTTACATCGGACAAACGGTCTATCGTGAATCAGGCGGTCTTCGACGAGAGCGAAATTCAATGACCTACAAAAGTCCTCGAAGTTACGTGGCGCACGCACTCGTGCGTGCCGCGTCGAGACTCGTCTCGACGCCTGTCCCCCCTGAATAAACACTAGCCGGGCATCGACATGAGTGTCGACACGGACGTCTGGGGCGTGCGCCACATTTACAAAATTTCGATTCTGCGAGGATGCAACTCCACTATCGAACAAACGCCTCCTGCAATCCGCCGTCGACTTGCACCGTCTGCCCCGTGATCTTCGCCGAGCGGTCGGATAACAAGAAATACGCAGCCTCAGCTTGATCCTCCGGCGTGATCGCGGCTTTGGTCAGCGTGCGCTGGGCGTAGTAATTCGCAAGCTTGTCGCGCAGCACTTCATCGGAATCGGATTCGTTGAACGCGATCGAGTATTTTACTAGCGACGCAATCACTCGATCGCGCGGGAACATCGTAGATCCGGCCACGACCGTCGCTGGCGCAAGCGCGTTGACCCGCACCAGCGGCGATAATTCGACCGCCAGGCCGCGCACCAGATGATTTGCGGCGGCCTTCGAAGCATCGTAGGCGAGCGAGCCTTTTTTCGCCACCACGGCGTTTACGCTGGTCGTAATGACGAGGCTTCCGCGCAGTCCCTGACGGGCGAACACATGACGCGCTTCGTCCCCGACCAGGTAGCCTCCCATGACGTTGACGTCGAACGTCAGCTTCCATTGGTCGTCAGTGACGTGGCCGGCGCGATCCGGCGCGACGTACACGCCCGCGGTGACCACGATGTTATCGATGCCTCCGTAGGCAAGCACGGCTTGCTTCAGCATTTCGCGAACACTGACGCGATCCGTGATATTGACCGCGATACCAATCGCCGGTCCGCAGCCGGAAATTCCCGTGCCCGCGACGCCGATGCCGACGCCGTAGATTTTCGTCAGCTCCTTCGCCGTCGCTTCCGCGGCGTTCTTATCGAGATCGGCACAGACGACGTGCGCACCCTCCTTCGCCACGCGATGCGCCACCGCGCGGCCGATGCCGTTTCCGGCGCCGACCACAATGACCACATTGCGCGCCAGTTCCTTTTCCGGAGGCATGCGCTTCAGCTTCGCTTCTTCCAGCAACCAGTATTCGATGTCGAAGGCTTCCTGCTGCGGCAGGGCGATGTATTCGTCGATGGCTTCCGCTCCGCGCATCACCTCCACCGCGCAATTGTAAAACTCGGCCGTGACGCGTGACTCACTCTTGTCCTTGCCGAAGGCGATCATGCCCACGCCAGGAATCAGAATCACGGTGGGATTCGGGTCACGCATGGCGGGGGAATTGGCGTGCTTCGAGCGTTCGTAGTAAGCGGCGTAATCCTTGCGATACTGCTCCAGACCCGCGGTCAGCTTGGTCTTCAGCGCATCGAGATTCTCCTTTTGTGGATTCCAATCGATGTACAGAGGCTTGATTTTGGTGCGCAGGAAGTGGTCGGGGCAGGACGTACCGAGTTCCGCAAGTCGCGGAGCGTCGTGACTGTTGACGAATCGCAGAATGGTCGGGTCGGACTGTATCGTCGCGATGAATCGCTTCTTCTGCGAGACCTGACCGCGGAGCCATGGCAATAATTCGAACAGCAGCTCGTCGCGCTCAGCGTCGCCGATGGCTTCGTATTTTCTGCCGCCGAAGGTTTTTTCGCCTTTGTCGCGAGCCTCAATATAGTCGGCCGCCTTTTCGATCAGATTCAGCGTCAGCTCGTAGCATTCTTTATCGTCATCGGCCCAGTTGATCAGACCGTGCTGGCCCAGGATCACTCCTTTACCCTTTTGCTCGGCTCTGGCGATCCGTTCCAGTTCCAGTCCAAGCTCGAAACCGGGGCGCAGCCATGGCGTCCAGGTAATCTCATTGCCGAAAATTTCCTCCGTCAATTCCTTCGACCGCTTCGACGCGGCGACGGAGATCACCGAGTTCGGGTGCATGTGGTCGACATGTTTCCATGGGACGAAGGAGTGCAGCGTGGTATCGATGGACGACGCGCGCGGATTCAGGTTGAACGTGCAGTGCGTGAACAGCCCCACCATCATGTCTTCGTGCGGTGTTTTCGGACCTTTTTCCTTGCCGCCTAGATAAATCGGCTGGAGCGAGAGCAGCTTGTCCTGATAGAGCGAGGAGAAATTTTCGAGCTTGCTGGTGCGCAGGTCGCCGCCCGAACCCTTCACCCACAGCACTTCTGTTTCAGCACCGGTAAGCGGATCTTTTTCCATCAGCTTGGAGGACGTGTTGCCGCCTCCGGTGTTGGTAATGCGTTGATCGGAGCCGAGCAGATTCGAGCGATAGACGAGGCGCTCAGCCGGTGACAGGGAGTCGGCCTTCTGGTCGTCCCAGAGGTGATTGACATGTTTCATTGGTTTCTTTCAGGATAGCAACGTTAGCGTTATTGGAAGAAATTGAATCGTATCAAGGCTTGCGTTTCGCCTAGTTCCAGCGCGACCTTTGTTGCCGCCTCGCGAATCCGGCCGCCGAGCGGGCGCGGCCTTCACCCGATGGGAAACCGCCGCCATGATCCGCCACTCGCTTAAGCTTAGGATATGCGATCGTTGTTCGCAGCCGCCGTTCTCGCGGCCACACAAATTGCCGCGGCGCAGGATCAGCCCTGGCGCTCCCTGTTCGATGGCTCGACCTCGAAGGGCTGGCAGGACGCAACCGGCAAGCCTTTTCCCACCCATTCCTGGGCGGTTGAAGACGGCTGCCTGAAGTCGCTCCCTCGCACCGATGGCTTCGAGGACATTCGCACCGTGGAGACGTTCAAATCGTTCGAGCTCCAATTCGAATGGAAACTGGCGAAGCTGGGCAACTCGGGCGTGAAGTACCTGATCCAAAAAACGGACGACTGGACGAATAAAGAAGGCCGGCAGGGCCGTGCGCGCGGGCTGGAATACCAGCTGGTGGATCTCGACTCGCCCGACGCTTCCGATCCCACCCGCATCACCGGAGCGCTGTACTCACTGCTCGCGCCGGCCAACGCCAATTGGAAGATCGGCGTCTTCAACGAGTCCCGCATCATCGTCCATGGCGATCACGTCGAGCACTGGCTCAACGGCGTGCGCGTGCTGAGCTATGAAACGACCAACCCCGCCATTCAATCCGCGTTGCGCAAAATGTTGCCGAAGGACGCGGCATTGGTGACGGACAGCCCGATCAGCCTGCAAAACCACTCCGCGGAAACTTGGTTTCGCAATATCAAGATTCGGGTTTTACCGTGACCGGAAAGTCCGTCTGAAACTTCACGGGGGAGATGGGGAGGCCCGCATGTTTCTGATGGTCTCAGGGGGTCCCCAGGGGTGCCAGGGGTCCCATGTCCCTCGTGTCCTCGCGTCCCCCTCCTGTTCCTCGTGTCCCCTTAAAGAGTGCGCAGCGGGTACACGCCTGGGCGGAAAGGAGCACAGACGCGTCTTCCAGATCCGCCCTCAACACGCCCGTTCTACGCACCGCCCCGGGCAGATCGTCTGAATCAACCCGCAGCGCCGTCTTGAAACAACCGGATGCCACCCTTCAGGGCGTTGGCGTTTTCCCCGAGCCGCGCGCCGGGCGGCAAATCCTTGAGCAATTTCGCATTGCCGCCACCGAGCACCACGTAATCGGCTTGCAGTGCCGCTTTGAACTTCTCGACGACGTCAAAAACGTAGCGCATCCAGCGCTTTTTGCCGAGCCGCTCCAGCCCGCGCAGGCCGACATAATCCTCATAGGTGCGCCCTTTTTTATACGGCAGGTGGGCCAGTTCCGTCGGTTCCACCACGCCGTCGACAATCAGCGCCGAGCCCAGCCCCGTGCCCAGGCCGAGGAACAGC
>Ga0210394_10003255_pt1 | contig 20738 bp, 14 predicted proteins | sample IncBWC12MmetaG_FD_160121 | JGI IMG/M metagenome (GOLD analysis project Ga0210394, IMG submission 160121) | Forest soil microbial communities from Barre Woods Harvard Forest LTER site, Petersham, Massachusetts, United States - Inc-BW-C-12-M | ecosystem: Environmental > Terrestrial > Soil >...
AGTTGCGCATCTCCATTCCAGAGCTGGATATAGTCGCTCGCTGCGGACCCGGTTTCGAGCCCGATGGCATGGCACACGACAAAAGCAGTCGCTTCGGCCTCCGTCTCTCGAATTCGGCGCGAAGTGGTAGAACGACGATCCCCGCGATGCAGCAGTTCGTGTGCGATTTCGTGCGCAAGGGTTGAGAACTCTTCGGCCGGCGACTGACCGGGAAGCAGCGTGATCTTTCCACCGCTCGACACACCGCGGGCGGGCGCGATCTGCTCGGAATACTCCACGACAATTCCCTGTGCCTCGGCAAAGCTGCGAAGGTGGCCGGCATGCTGCTGCGGGTCGCCGTGCACGTTGCCGATCTGAGCCAGTTCCTTGCCATCGGTCTGGCTGACATCAAACACGTACGCAGCCCGGAATCCTGCGATAGGAGCAGAAGATTTTTCCTGATCCTCTTGAATCTCCGTCTTCCGGCGAACGATGGGAGCAAGAATCAAGATGCCCTTTTCGCCCTTCTTCACGAACCGGCCGAGTTCGTTCCACGTGCGGAAACCGGCGACGTAGCTGGCGTTGGGATTCTGCGAGGCGATGAGCATCACGTTGTGGAGACTGTAGCGGTGGAACCGCCCAACGGCCTTGAGGTATCCTGTAAGCGCCTCACTGTGACCCGCGTTCAGTGCAGCAACAAGTTGCTCCGTTGCTCTTTCCGTGATTTCCTTGATTTGTTCTGATTTCATCTTTCGTTCTCCTGTGCGGGGATTTGGTTCCCTCACTTGAGGCAGGGGAACCAAAGAACCGCGTCCGCAGGAGAACGGAAGGAACTGAATTTATAGCCGGAGCGGGTGGCAACCGGTGTGACACGAGGCCGCGAGTGGCGCAGCGGTGTGCGAGCGGAGGCGCAGGAAATCGAGGGGACGGAGTGAACTCAAGTGCCCTGCCCCAGATGAATCGCGGGAGAGTGAGACAGAATCCGGCGCTGTTGCATAAACCTCAAGAGGCGCCCAACTCTGGCATCACCGACCATCGCTCAGGAGCGGGAAGGTCCCGGGACTGCGCCCGAGTCATTCACGATTGGCCCAGGCGGCCGTTATGTGGGCGAAGACGGCTTCGTTGTCCCGAAGGATTTCGGCGAATTCTTCGAGCGGTATCCGTTGCGAGTGCGTCGCTGGGTGGCGAGGCGACTACACCGAAGGTTCGGCCAGGATACGATCCTCGACCTGGAACAGGACCTACTGCTGTATCTTTGCGCGTTGCCGCCGGATAGCCGTTTTCGGCAAAAGGGAGCCAACGGAAGGCCAAACGGGTGCACGGATGTAATCCAGTGCTTTGATCCCGTCCGGCACTATGGGGCAACCGCAGGGCGCTTCCACAACTTCATCAATCTGTGCCTCGCAAACCAACTGAACACGATTGTTGCAAGGCAGAGGCGGAATCCTCTCTGCAATCCTCGAAATGTAAGCATCGCGAACTCTCACGAAAACGAAAATGGTCCGCAGTCGGCAGGCGAGGTCGACGAAGCATATCTTCTCAGCAATTCTGGGACCTTTGCACGACAGTGTCGCCGAAGAGCAGACGGAGATGATCCCGTTTTGGAAGCATACGTCCGCGAGTTCGAGCAGTTTGTACTACAGATAAAACCTAAGCTCGTTGCCGTTGTGCACGCGATTCAAGGAAGCGCCACCCTTCGTGATGCGGAAAAGACCATTGGAATGGACGACTGCGAATTCCGAAAGTGTCGCCAGGAACTTTCTCTTTTGAAGAACCGATTCCTTCAAGAACGTAGGTTCTTGCCGCGAAGGTGGAAGTTTTCATCCTCTTTGGAGATGCGAATGCAACCAACCACAAAAGTATTTCTGCGCGAGGAACTCTACGAGCGCGTTTGGACGACGCCGATGCACCGGCTCGCGAAGGAGTTTGGGTATTCGGACGTGGGTCTTGCGAAACTATGCGAGAAGCACAATATACCGAGACCCGGCCTTGGGTACTGGCGGCGATTAGAACTGGGCCACAAACCGGAGCGCCCGCCGTTGCCGGTGGTCGAGCAACCGAATCCATACCGGATTGAGATTGCCATTCGGGGATCCGTAATGTCGGACGGGAAGGCGACGCCTGGGGACGTGCCTGCCATCCCCGTGTCTCCTGATCGTCCTATTTCCCACCCACTTGTCTTGCGATCAGAGCGCCTGCTGCGAATTGCGAAGAAGGACGAGAACGAAATCCTCGTCCCCCGCAAAGGAACGGCAACGTACCTTCGCGTGACGGAAGCCACCTTGCCGAGAGCGCTTCAGATTCTGGACGCCTTGTTCGTAGCCTTGGAGGCGCGGGGAACGCAGATCGTCTGGCCGAACGAGGAGAACGCAACCCTTCGTGTCGTGTGGGAAGCGGAGAACGTCGGCTTCGCTCTGGAAGAAATCCTCGATCGGAAGGCGCATACGCCGACCGATCAGGAGGCCGCGCGGCACAAGCGGGACTACTGGTGGTCGCCGCCGAAATGGGATTATCACCCGACAGGCTTGTTACGCATATGCCTTCTCAACGGCGAAACGACGGGTGCGCGACGTACCTGGTCCGAGCGAAAGGAGAGGAGTCTCGAAAGTCAACTCGGGGCAGTTGTGCTGGGCATCGGCACGCTCGTGGAATCGATTAAGAAGGTAGAAGCAGAGCGTCAGCGAAGGCGTGACGAATGGGCAGCGAAAGAACGGCGGCAACAAGAGGAGCGACGGCAACAGGAGGAGTTCACCCGAAAGGGAGAAGTGATCCGCAGGGCAGCTCAAGCGTTACACGAAAGTCAGCTGGTGCGAAAGTTGGCCGTGTGCTTGGGAAACTCCCCTCACCTCCACGAACTTCCGTTTGAGTCATTCCAGCAGGTGCAAGGAATTCTTGAATGGTGCTCGGAATACGCCGACCGCATCGACCCGACCTGCCATCCGGATATCCTGGTGAGGGATTTCAGCAAAACGAGCTAGTCCGTTATTTCGACAGAATTGGATCGTCACTGTGCGTTTCGAGAGCGCCATGTTTAAGAGCAGCCTCGATGCTGTGCATGGGGACCAGAACGCGCCGGCCAATGCGCATAACGCGGATTCCTTTCTGCGCGATGCAGTTGTCGATCGTACGCACACTCACACCCAGGGCCTGGGCCGCCTTTGCCTTCGAAAGTGCGAGCGGCCGATTTGGTTCAGGGTCTTTTGTACCCTGCGGAATCGTGCGCGAGGCAAGGACTCGCTCGACCTCCTGCCGGACAACGGTCCGGAGGGCACCGAGAATGGAGTTTCCTAGTCCGTCGAACGAGAAGACCTGACGGTGTTCATTGACTTCAAGAATGATTCGGACAGGCATGTCTTTTCCTGAGGACGAGGGAGCGGACACAAGTTGTGCTTTTTGTGTGCGGCGAAGGTTCCAGGGCCTCGCGTTCCCAAGTCTGGCTCAGAGCTCTTTGAACAAAAGCAGATCCCGAGCTCTTTTTTGGATTGAGGGAACAAACGGGGCGGACGGGGGCCTGAAAGCATGCCGCTGCGAGCCTCGTCGGTTGTGGCTCTCATCTGGCTCTTGGCGGAGGACGGCGCGGGAAACAATCCACGGAAAGTCATCCCTACTCTCGCTGAATATCTCCGGCAAAGGGCGAACGGAAAAAGGAGAAACTGGCACCGCGCATTTCATCGGAACGACCGGCAGCCTGCCGAGCGACGCCGAGTCAACGAGTTTTTTGGATTTTGTGGTTGCTCTGGATGTTTCCGACAGGTGCAGGGCATTCCTCATGCGAAGTTCCAATTCCTCCTTTCCGCCTGTGCAATTGGAGAACCCCCTTTTCTGTGCTGCGGGAGAATCGAACGTTCTCCGCAGCAAGTAAATGGCTCTCATGAAGTCTATGTAAGAGGGACGGGCTTTTGTCTCAATGTTGTGTGATTAAAGTCCATCATCTCTGCATGCGGTTCGTCTGCAAATCGTCCGTGGCGAATTCGTTGAGCCACCGCACGATTTAATTCCAATCAAACCATATTCACCGACCGAGCGGCAAACATAGGATTCTTAGTCCGGGGCGAGCGCTATGCGTGCACCCAAGAATCTCTTTCCTTTGGGCGTCAGAGGAGATTGGGAATATAGGGAAGAAACGCCATCAATCGCTAAGGAGTCACGGGTTCGGAGGCCTCACATACATTCGGTCCGTCTTTGGCAGTTCCTTGATACAGCGCGCCGCTCCATCGCTCAAAATATCCTCGCTGAGTCTCCAACGATTGGCAAAAAATGCTTCACTGGCAGCGGCGTCTATCTCTACGATCGCAAGTTCATTGCTAGCTTTATCGACCGGTCCCAGGGTTTCCGCGAAGATCACCCGCATGCTTTCACCCGGATAACTCCAAGGTGGGCCAGCGTCTCCTATGAGCCAGTGATAGTACTGCGTGGCGGCATTTCGATATCGCGCCTGATGTCTGGCGAGGTTGACTGCCATTAAGCTCGCCCACTCGCCTTGAGTCATTTGTCCCTTCCAGATCATCATCTGCGCATGGGTTGCTCGAATCTGGGCGCATCCCGCCTCGTCGGCATTCTGGAGCATGAGCGGCCCCATTTTTCTGGTGAAGGACACTAGTGGCTCTCCGAGAACAGTCTTTGATTCCAGGGTCGACTTGATCAGGTCACGAGAGGCAATGAGAATCATTCGTTGCCTCCCGACTTGGTCCGATGAAAAGAATTCGGGTGTCAGAGCTGACAGGGCGGCATCGATACAGGTGGATAGACGATTGAGAGCAGGGACTTGGTCATCAAGGGTCACGAGTTTTTGCTCAACCGGTGCAAGTAGAAGGTAGACCGTGAAGGGAATGTGAGCGATGTCTTTCAGTGCGTGATAACTGTCGGGGATCACTCTAACTCTCGTCGCGGCGCCGGCGTGATGAAGAATCAGGTCGCTTCCCGAGACCACGACGTATGGCGACTGGTGAGCTAAAACCATATTTTCACGAGCATCGTAACTATCAATAAAGCTCCGGTCGGTCTCACCGAGCGGACCCGGGGGTATCAAAGGCATCTGGTGCGGGGATGGGGCGGTGGGGGTCGATGGAATCGCCTCCGCCTGACCAGAGCACGCCGGGGTGCCGGAGGTTTGAGTGAGATTGGGCGAGGAGGGCTGATCTTGAGTAGCCAGCACGGGACGGCTAGAAAATAATGTCATACTCACAAACCAAAGGATGACGAGGCGCGCGGTGAGTTTTATCATAAATTCGATCCGTGAATTGCGAACAGTTTGGCTCTCAAGCATTTTCGAATCAGCAGCCCACAGTGAAGCCGCTATGTTTTTACATGCACGTGCGGACAAGAGGTGCGCAATTGTTGCGAGTTGCCATCTGCCATCGCGTAGGCTCGCTGCTTGCGCTTCAACGCTTTTTTGACCGCCCAAGAGAGTAGGTCTTCTGGGCCTTTCAAAGAGATTCCCAAATCCGTATCAAGTTCATCTGGATTGGAGAATACCAGTGCAGCCGCGATATTATCCTGCACGATCTGGCCGAGATTTTCGAGTGCCACATCGACCGTGTCGTCTGTCAGCGTGGCGGTGCCGAGAACGATCAGGTGGTCGTCGACGCGAGAAGGATCCATTTCGGACTTCAGAATCAAGTAGTGTTGATTGTTCAACTCGGTTGTCCAAATGACGAGAACAACGGCGTAGAGATCCTTCCATGCGCCTTTCAACCTTTCTTTCCATCGCTCGAGCAAACCACGAATAGATTTGACTTGGAGGTCGCCGGCGATGGTGAGATTCTCAGCGATGGCTTTTTCAAGAGGACCGGTGTAATCCTTAAAGTCGTCGACTGTGACCGTCTCTTTCTTCACAATCGAAGCTATAAACTTGAGCGAACTGGTGATGATGGCCTCGCAAGCTTTTTGAGCATCTGCGGGAAGGTCTGCGTATGCAACGAGTCTTTCCGCGTTAGACAGCAGAACAGCGAAGTCTTCGGCAGGTCTCCGCCAAGCGTCGGTGGGGTCGGCGCCCAAGTAGGGAGCGATGATCGAGTAGATGCCCAAGGGAGCGTGGCTTACGGATTTCACCATTTGGAAGACTGGGGGGACAGGCTGAACTGTAGTTCTCCGATCATGTTCGAGGAGGGTGTAGGTTCCACCCTGCAAATCATTCTGAACAACAATTACAGGACGCACGGAGTTCGCCACGAGAGCCTTCAACGCGTCGTAGTTCATTCTCATCGCGTCGTCAATGGCGAACAAACTCTGCATGGCGCGCGCCCTCAGCGAAGCTTTCATCGCTACGACGGATAGGTCGTGCGGGTCAATCCCCAGGTCGTCTTTTTTCTCGTGCTCTTTTGTCTTCTTTTCTTTCTTCGTGTCCTCTTTCTTCCCACGCGGGTACTTCAAGGTCCACCGCCTTTCGGGGCTACTGGTCCCGCCCTTTTTCCGCCGAGAGCTTATCATAGTTCTGCTTAGCTATTAAAAATGTGTAGAATTACTCCCGGCGTCACCACCGAGGACAGACGAGAGAGGTGCCATGCGTGCTCAAACGGAGAATCACTTAGTCTTCTGTCTGAACGGCAGAGCGATACGGATAGCAAATCCCGATCCACACGTATTGTTGATCGATTTCTTGAGGTCGAAAGAAGTCGGGCTCACTGGTACGAAGCTGAGCTGCGGAGAAGGGGGATGCGGATCTTGTACTGTTCTGTTGTCTAGATTGCATCGGGAATCGCGCGAAATATCCCACTCGGCGGTGAATGCTTGCCTGCGACCCATCTGTTCTTTGGATGGGGCGTACGTCACCACGATCGAAGGGCTAGGGAATACACGAAATGGCTTGCATCCCATTCAGGCGCGCATTGCCGAAATGAACGGTTCACAGTGTGGCTTCTGTACTCCGGGAATGGTCATGAATGCATTCTCTCTGCTGCAGGCTGTCGCGACCCCCACACAACAGAACATCGAGGATCATCTCGACGGCCACATCTGCCGCTGCACCGGATATCGGCCTATCTTGCAAGCATTGAAGAGCTTCGGGGTCGACTCTGCGGAAACTGGCTCAGCTCACCGAGGTGTGAACGCAATGATGGTTGATGCTTCGGGAAACGCTGAACGACACCCGCAATACCACAATAAGCTCTACGCTCGGGCGACATCCGGGCATCACAAGGATCCCTACAGCTATCGTAGAAGGTCCAACCCGCCTGTTGAAATAGCCCCACAATCGGCGATCCGGTTTCCGGCCTGGTTGAACAAGAGGAACCTCGATTCCCCTCGCTTAGAGTTCAGAAGGAAAAACTCATTGTGGTTACGGCCAAACACTCTCGAGGAAGTTCTCGAAATCAAAAACGCGTATTTAGGCAAGGATCTGAAACTCGTAGTTGGCAATACATCAATGGGAATCTACAAAAAGCGGATGCCGGAAGTGCTGGTCGATATTTCGGACGTTCCTGATCTGACGGGTCTCGAAGTGAATGAGGGCGGGATGCGAATCGGCGGAGCCGTAAGTCTCCAGCGAATAATCGACTTCGCGGCGCGTGTTGACGCGTTGTTGATCGACCCGATCAGCAGTGCGGGTCTACGAGCTCTGTGCGCCCATTTGAGAAATGTAGCAAACGTGGAAGTTCGAAGCGTCGCGAGTATCGGAGGCAATATTGCGATGACCAGAGCTGCCGAAGACACTGATGACCCGTTTCCTTCCGACGTGGATACCGTGTTAGTGACTTTGGGAGCGGAAGTGCAAGTAGCCTCACACCAATTCCCCAAGAAAATGCGGGCCTTCGGAATAGAGGGGTTGCCGAGCGCCGGTGCCCTGCCTGGAGATGCAGTGATCGTCGATTTCAGGATACCGCTGACAAAAGCAGGAGAGCATGTCAGAACCTACAAGGTGGCTTCCCGGCCACAGAACGCTCACGCGATCGTGAATGCTGGATTTCGAGTCCGGATTGAGGCGGAGCAAGTCACCGAAGCGGTGATCGCGTTCGGGGGGATCGGCAGACGAACGATTCGTGCGAAGGAAACGGAGAAGCTTTTGGTGGGGGAATCGTGGAGTGACGGAACCCTTCACAAGGCGCTGCAGTCGCTGAGTTCGGACCTGAAAGAATGCTTGTTCCGTTATGCCGATTTGTTGCAATTCCCCGATGAATACCGGATCTCGTTGGGCAAACAGTTGTTTTACAAATTCTTTATCGCTATCGCCGAGTCCATTGCTCCTTCGTGGGTGTCCGATGATATTCGTTCGGCAGGACTGAATCAAGGACGGCCATTGTCTCGGGGAAGCCAGGAAGTACGTATCGATACGCACGAGAGTCCGGTGGGTGAACCGCTGGTAAATCGAAATGCCTACCTACAGGCTTCGGGCGAGGCACTGTATACGCAGGACTTGCCCCTGCCGAACAACGGATTCCATGGAGCCGTCGTCCTGAGTCGTAGGGCAAAGGCGAAGTTTTCGTTCCCAGACGGTCATAATGCTTTTATTGCGAATCTCAGGAAAGAATTTCCACTTGTCAGGGCGTTTGTCACCGCTGTGGATGTGCCCGGCCAGAACTTGCAGGGACTCGGCGGAGACGAGTGCATTTTTGCGGACAAAGAGGTGTTGTATAACGGCCAGTTGATTGGAATTGTGATTTCTCGCAGAGCGGAAGTGGCTGGGTTTGCCGCTCGATGGATCGGAGAGAAAATCGTCTATTCGGGTAGCCAGAAACCGATTTTTGAAATAGACGAGGCTCTCAAGGAGCCCGGCGGAAAAGGGATATTCGAAAATAACAAGCTTGTCACTATCATACCGGAACTCGTGCGCGCCGGCAGCGACGAGAAGTGGCTCGCGAAGCCAACTACGCCAATCGGCGGAGGGAAGATAATTCAAGGAACGCAAACGTGTGCTGGCCAAGCGCACTTTTACATGGAGACCCAAACGTGCCTTGCGATTCCTGACGAACGGCGAACGATTGAGGTCCATTCGTCGACGCAAAGCCCGGCAACCGACCAGAGCATGGTGGCGATCGCGCTGGGTATCCCGGTGGCGCAGGTTCAGGTTGAGGTCCGTCGAGTAGGAGGCGGATTCGGCGGAAAGCAATTTCGTTCGGCATTTGTCAGCGCAGCCACAGCCGTAGCCGCATGGCGCGTGAATCGACCGGTGCGAGTGTCCTTGGATCGAAATGAGGATATGTCTCTCGTCGGCAAACGACATCCATTCAAAGGACACTATTCGGTCAGTGCCGCCAACGATGGAACGCTCGAAGGTATGCGGATTGATTTAGTGTCGAACGGCGGCTGCACACTGGACTGCTCGTTCCCAGTTATGAATCTGGCTCAGCAGCATGCGGACTGTTGCTATTTCGTTCCCACTTTCAAAACGACGGGTACTGTCGTACGTACAAATCATGCGAGTAATACGGCGATGCGAACATTTGGAGTGGTCCAGACGACCTTGATCGTCGAAGAAGCGATCGAACGCTCGGCGCATGAACTCGGGATACTTCCAGAGGACCTGCGGCGAATGAACTTCTATGAGAAAGCGACGAAAGACCATTTTCAGCGCACCCATTATGGACAAGCATTAAAGTATTGCAATCTCTCCGAGGTATGGGATGCGTTGATGGAGAAAGCGGCGTTCGATAAACGAAGGGAAGGTGTTCTTCAGTTCAATCGCGCGCACAGATGGAGGAAGCGCGGGATATCCGCGGTTCCGTTGAAGTTTGGCATGGGCTTTCAGCCACGAATGATGGACCAGGCCACGGCATTGGTGAACATCTACGCGACGGATGGTTCTGTGTACCTGCAGCATGGTGGAGTCGAGATGGGACAAGGGTTGCACACAAAAATGCAACAGATCGCAGCCGAATCCCTGGGCATCCCTATGGACTGGATCGTTATGGGCGATACCTGGACAGGGTCGATTCCCAATGCGATAGCCACGGCTGCATCGACGGCGTCAGATTTAAACGGCGGTGCAATACGCAAAGCCTGCACCGAGGTCCGGAAACGGCTCGAGCAGTTCTGCATGGATAAGGAGATTGAGGATTGGCAGGACCGCTGGCAGCAACTCTGGCCAACGATTGTCGCTAGAGCGTATGAAGAACGTATAAATCTGAATAGCCAAGCACACTTCAAAGTTCCCTTCATTGGGGATATCGAGTATCCACACCAGTACGGCCGGGCCTTCCACTATTTCACGTATTCGGCGAGCTGTTCGGAAGTAGAAATCGACGTGCTCACAGGGGAGACCTCAATCCTGCGCGCAGATCTTCTCTACGATGCTGGCAAGAGCCTGAATCCTTTGATTGATATCGGTCAACTTGAAGGGGGTTTCGTGCAGGGTTGCGGCCTGATGCTTACCGAAGATCTGATTTACCGGGGCGATGGAAGCTTGTTGTCCAACGGCACCTGGGATTACAAGCCGCCCTGCAGCAAATCCATTCCGATCGATTTTAGGGTCGGGCTTCATTACGGATCACGGCAGGATCCCGTGACAGGCGAGGCCTTGGATTTTGCTGCGGTACTTGGGTCGAAGGGGATCGGAGAGCCCGGATTGGTCCTTTCGACTTCCGTGTTCTTTGCTGTCAAGCATGCCATTCGAGCAGCCAGAGTTGCCACCGGCTCAAACGAGTGGTTTGAGATGCCGGCGCCAGCGACGGTTGCCCGCGTGCAACAATACTGTTCGACTCCTGATAGTTCATTGCATCTGAAGACGGCGAGATAGCGAAGGACGGTAACGTTTGCAAGGAGATCGAAATGCAGCCAGAAACCGCAAAGGTCCTTCTCATTCACGATGGGGCCATTGATGAGTACATGGCGACCATGTTGTTGCTTACCATGCGAGATGTGGATTTGCAGGGAATCACTGTCGTTCCCGGTAATTGCCTGCCGGAAATAGGAATGCAAACAGCGTGGAAGATTCAGTCATTTCTAGGCCGACCGGATATTCCGCTTTCCCTGAGTGAAGCGCGCGCATTTAACCCTTTTCCGTGGGACTATCGCCAGGATTGCATTCGGCAGGCCAATGTTCCCGCTTTACAACCCTATGGGCCGAATCCGGCGTGGCCTCCCTATCCACAGGGAAAGGCGTGGCTGCAAACTTACTTTCGGACACTGCAAGGCAAGGTTACCGTTCTATGCCTCTGCCCGTTAACGCCATTGGTCGATTTGTTCAAAGAATTGCCAGAGGCTCGCAACAAAATCGAACGGCTGGTTTGGATGGGAGGTGCGCTCGACGCTGCCGGTAATCTTGATCCCACTACTCTTCCCGCGCTTGTCGCAAATCCTTATGCGGAATGGAACATCTTTTGGGACCCGGCCGCGGTTGACTACGTGTTTACCAACACTGAATTTCCCATTGTTCTATTCCCTCTGGATATAACGAACCACGCGAAAGTTAGCGACGTATTCCTTAATGCTCTTCTCATAAAGAGTAAGTCTCATCGTTTCGCCGATTTGGCGTATCAGAGCTATCGGGCCGTTACCGGCACCTTCTACTGCATGTGGGATACGACCGCGACAGCATATCTGAGCCGACCTGATCTGTTCTGTCCGCCCCGAGACGTGGAGCTAGCCGTTGTCACATCAGGACCGTTAGCGGGAACCTTGAAACAAGTTGCCGGGGGACGGCAGGTGCAGGCAATCATGGATTTTGCGGACCTCGGAGGCTTTTACGCCTATGTGGCTCAGGAATTCTCAAGGTCTGCGCTTTGAGGAAAGAATCTGCTTACGTTCTTGAACTGTGATTGATCCCTCAGAGAAGTAAGCGAGCAGCTTCGGCCGTGAGTGCCGAATCTAGCACCTGGGCCGGATCCAGTTGAACACCTGTGGTGTAAAAGGGAGGCAAACTCATCGCGCGTCGCGCGACCATGGCGTTGGTCGTGCCATCCGGCAAAAGCACATACTGCAGATTTGAGGGATAGCTCTGAGGAATTGGGCCCTCCATGGTGGACCCGTAGGCACCCAAGGTCATGATCCCTTGCGGTGTGTCTGGATCTGGGGAGTAAAGGAATACGAAAGTCCCAAATTTGGGGTGTGTCAGTACCTCGTCCGCTTGATTTCGAGTGGATGCATTCGGACTATTCATCAGCACCCATCGTATGTGGGCATACGTGCGGGTAAGTTCCATAAAGGCAGTTCGAATCGGAGAGTGGTGTTCCGCACCTGGCAAGCACAACAGTAGATTTCCGAAAGGATCCAGGAACGCGACAGAATTCAGCGCGGCGCCGTGGTCATGACCTCGCTTAGCGATATTGACCAGTTTCTGAGCAAGTTCCTTCCCCGGCATCCTAGGCGTGCGACAAGTTACGCTAAAGGCTTCTGGGCAAGCTCGGGAAAAAGCCTTCCTTACAGGCGAATTCCGAGCGAGATTGGCAGGATTTTTCAGCTTGGCAGGATCCTTCCCACTATTGTTATCCAACAGGCGGACACTGTTGACGCTGCTCTCGAAGATCGTGTCCGTCAAATAGTAGGTAGCGGCGCGAATATTCTGATTGGCGAAGATGACCTCTTTTGACCCACGGAAGGGGCGCCCGACGGGAGCTTCCACCCCGTAGTATGCGAATGTAGATTGCGCTGCCTTCTTCCACTTCTGTGGCAGAGAGGGAAAATCGAATGACCCGGTGTAGTTGATTCCCGCGTAATCGTCTAAGGCCGAAACGGCGACATTGAATCCGGCCGTGAGGATGGCACCAGCGCACATCGCGCATGGATCAAGTGTCGTAACGATGGTCAAGTCCTGAGGGCGTGGAAGTTTGCGCCGCTCCCGATGTTTAAAATACCAGTCGACCAGTTGGCGCTCACCATGGGCGGTAGGATCGTGCAGCAACAAAAATTTCCTTTTTTCGTAGGACTCGAGGACGTTATTGTGAAGAGCACAGATGACGCGCGCACGTCGATTATCAATGAGTGCCCCTCCAACGGCGAACGTATTCTGCAATGACGCCTCAATCGACTTTTCGGCTGCAATCCCCACGGCTTGGTCGGCGCTAATAATTTTCAACAAAGCACCCTCACTATGCCGCGCATACTACTACAACACTTGCCAATTAACACGCAAATTACGTAAAGTACTCCGTGCAAAAGGCGGACGGCAGATCAAGGGTCGGCGATCTACTGGGGCCTACAGAAACGTAGTTCGTCACACGGAGGTGGTACGTGAGAGGCGTTGCAAGATTCCTGATCGTAGTTTGCATTTCTGCATTCACGCTTTCTGGCCAGACAAGTTCGACTTCGAGTCCGTGCCGGACATCTCTGGAGCCTGAGAATCACGCAATCGTGGTTGATCGGCTCATTCGTTACCATGATTCAGGAGAATACGATCGTGAAATCAGGGAAGTCGCGGACGATGCTCGAGACTACCTCGAAGCAAGAGCCAAACGTGCATCGAAAGATGATAAACTCGCGGCCGTATTCGATATCGACGAGACATCTCTTTCGAACTGGGAAGTCCTCTCCGGTTGCGGATTTTGTTCCTACCCTACCCAGATGAAGTTGTATCCGAATGCGCCAGGCTCCGCGATTGTCCCGGTTCTTGAACTGTTCAACTACGCGAAGAAGAGCGGAATTGCAGTGTTCTTCGTAACAGGGCGACAAAATGCGCAGCGTGAAGCCACGACAAAAAACTTGACCGATGTGGGTTATTCCGGCTGGATCGATTTGATCATGCAACCTGACGGTAACAAACAGCCTGCACGCGTGTTTAAATCGCAAGACCGGCAGCAAATCGAGGACAAGGGGTATCACATCATCCTCAATATCGGGGATCAAGCGAGTGACCTAGCAGGTTGCTGTGAAGAGCGAGTTTTTAAGTTGCCTAACCCATTCTATTTAGTCAATTGAGTGTTGTGCGGGTTGGGTTGTCTGCTCCTGCCTCCGGTGCGTTTGGATCTGGTGAGGGTCTGCGTCACGTTGGGTTTGACAGTGCATAATGCGTTTGAAGGTTTAGGGAGTAGTGCCACAAAGGAGGAATGATGGACCGTTGCCCCGACCCGCCCGTTTTGGATCCACAGTCCCCGCTAGCGACCTATTGGGACAAACCTGTATGTGAGTTGGCGACGTTGGATGACGCCAAAATGCCTCCTGAGCTGAAGGAGCGGCACTACTTGTATTCGCTTCTTGTCGCGGCGCTTGTCTCTAATTACTGGAACGGGAATAAGCGCGGCCAGGACGGAACATACCCCTGGCGCGAGAAACAACGGCTCCCCAATGGAATCTATCGCGGCGGCCAGTATTTGGGACATAACATCGCATGTATCGGCGTGGATGGCATCGGCGAGGTGATCGATTTCGATTTCAACCACAACGAAATATTCAGCAGCTCCGTTGAGCACGCGGAGTCAAGACTCGTTCGACGCGTCTTCAGCCTTGCCCAAGTTTACGATGACTGGCGGATGAGGCGACCCGAAGATCTTCCCAAATCGCAAGGTTACGCCAATCTGTTGAGCAACGTAACCATTTACACTTCTTTGGAGTCCTGCGCCCAATGTTCGGGGATTATGGCATTGGGGCAAGTGAAGTCAGTGGTGTATTTACAGCACGATCCGGGACAATTCGTCATCGGTAATATTCTTTGGAAGTTGACGACGTCAAACCTCAAAGCTCCCCTTCCCATCTCTGCTGATCAGTTCTCCTTTCCTTACTACCGGGCACTCAATGACGCATACAAGGATTTCTATTCGCGTGTACTACAAGAACCGTTTTATATCGACGCGAAAGGTACGAAGGACAACACGCAATCCATTACGTCGTTTTTGTGTACTGATATCGCAAAGTCGGCCTTTGACCAAGCGGCGGAAGAACTCAAAAGTTTCACCGTGAAATATCCGGAATACAAACCGACTGACACGGAAGCGAATAACCCGCGGTTGTTGACGAATCTGCAAATACAAGGGCATACCCGCGACTTTTATGCATATGCAGTTGCGTCCGGCCGTCGCGGTACTCCTCATAAGCTCTAAGACTTGGCCACGGAGACGCCATCCAGCATGAGTCTCATTTTTTCTGCCGGCGCTGTCATTTCGAATTGATTGATGAAGTGGAATCAGTCTGGTGGGGCCGACCCGCTCGTGTTGGCGAGGGCATGCTGATGACAAGAAGGAACTCTGGGTATAAGTGGCGAGCTTGTGTGAGGGGATTGCTGCTTTTGTCGTTTCTCTTGTGCGCAAGCCTGGCCGGCGGGCAAGAAATCGATGCGCCGAGGGTTGGCGTGCTCGTAGTGCGCACTGCGTCACCACTTTTGACACGTCCAGTGAGGGGTGCGCGCACCCTTGGAATCATCAACGCCAGCAGGAAATTATTGTGGGTAGAGGGACAGGAAGACGGAGGATATCTAAGGGTTGTCGGTCAGTTCGGCCCTGTGGGATGGGTTGCTGCTAATGATGTACAAGTTCTTCAGCCGCCTCCGGGTCCCCTCTCTGCCGAATCGCTCAAAACACCGCCTTGTGAAACTTCGCTCTCCACGTGCCCCCCTAATGGATGCGCCCCTGTTAATTCTGCTGAAGCGCTGGCTAATGAGGCGAAGCGAAGGATTCCAGTTGCTACGGGGAACGTTTTGTTAGAGTTCAGTGACCTCGGCAGGCTACAGAACGAAGCTCAGGGAATAGTAGGGCAAAGGACGGTCCCGAAAAATCGTGGTGCACTCAGTAGTTTTCGTGTTTCCTCAGGAACGGTGGGCGAGGGCAGTGCCGTCCTAGTCAGCGGTTTCATTGGAGTGAACAACCCTGGACCTCATCCAAATACCGGCGAATCTGTGAACTGCAATTTGACGCCGGCTAGTGAAAATGATTTTCACATCAACATCACACCGGGAGCCAATCAAGCCCAGTTTGGAGGAATAGTCGTTGAAATGATTCCTCAGGGGCGGCCTGGCACTTGGTCCATTGCAAAATTGGAGACACTTCGACAGAAACAGGTCCGAGTCCTGGTGGCCGGCTCGTTGTTTTACGACAGTATCCACGTTGTGAACGACGATCCTCAGCATCCGATTGGTGGACAGCCACAGCGATTCTCCCTCTGGGAGATCCATCCCATCAGTAATTTCTTTGTCTGCGGCCGCGCGGATAACCAATGCGACCCGCGGGCAAAGGCGGATTGGATTCCACTCGCAGACTTCGTCCCGAACTAGCGGCATTTCACCATGAATCAACTTCTAAGTGGCGATAGCTTCAGCCTGTCCGTCATCTGGAACCGGTATGAAATGCCGGTGGCGAACTGAGATTGGGCAAACAGCCAGGAGGTCGGCGGTAGCGTGGTAAGCGGCACCAACAAATGTCTCTGCGCCAACACTTAAGAAAGAATCAGCCAGGCGAAGCCGTTGGTATAGAATTCCACAATCCGGGGATTCAAACCTCGGCAGGGGAGGCACGTGCGATGAAGTTTGACTCCCGCCTGGTTTCTGGTCTGGGCTTATCGCAATCGGCTTTCAGTAAACCCTCGGATCTGTCGAGTGACGAGAAGATTCAAATTGCGAAGGCCTTGCCTGAACTGGACCTGGACGACCAACTATCCGTGTGGCTCGGCCGGTTGCTGACGGAGGATCCCGATTACAACGTCCGTTGCGAAGTTGCTATCACGTTGGGATACCTTGGCTACCGTGCCGCAACAAGGCTGCACGATCGCATCGCACACAGAGCTACGCGGTACCTGGAAAAGTTGGCCGGCGATCCATCGTGGGAAGTGCGTCGCAACGTGACGATTGGCGCACTTCAATGCGGTGCGGAATCTGTGCTTCCAATTGTTTATGGGCTCCTGGAGGACGACGAGTCTGAAGTACGAGACTCTGCGCGGTACTGCTATCAGGGGTTGAGCAGTCTCTATCCCAACGCTGCCGCCAAGCTCATGATCGAACATCATCCACTTAGGATTGAGCCGACAAGCGAGCAGATATTCCTTTCCCATACCAGCCCTTCACGGCTCGCTTTGGGAAGGTTCTGGAAGCCCCTTTCGAGACTCAAGGCGGGCCTTCCAGTAAGCGAACACATCGACATTCAGGAGTTCCTGAGCAAGGAGAATGTCGAGCCGTTGGTCCCAGATGAAAGCGCCACGCTGCTCGATGCGGCATTGTCCGGCGTGAGCGATTCAGTCCCCTCCGGCGGCACGGCCGGCGCCGAGGGAACCAGCGGCGGAGGAAGTGGGCCCAGTCCCCCGAATGAACCGCCTTCAGGTCCGCCCTCGGGCGGAGGCGAGCCCCCTCCTCCTGGTTCAGGGGGTGAGGACCGCCAGCCCGAATATGTCGACCTAGGCGAGGGCGCAAGGTACGTCAACAGCTGGTTTTCGGGCCACCCTGATCCAATCCAGCCGCTTGTCTTCGGCCGTGAATACGAGCTTGGTATCGAAATCGGCCCCCAGTTGCGGCTGGGGAGTTTCACAACAGGAGATCCCAAATTCAGCGCACCCCCCTTTGGGGACCTGGAAAGCTTAGAGATAACGGTTGGCGTGATTTCGGATGATTTCAAGATCTTGGACAAAACGGCAAAACGGATGAGGCTACCCAAAAACAGCAGCAAGAGATCCGATCCGGTCACCTTCAGGGTACAGCCGATCAAGAACAACCAAGATGTCTTCATCCACATTTTCTTTTACTATCAGAACAATCTCTTTGAGGAAGCGCTGATTGGCGCGAGAGTGCAGGTTCTAAGAGAATCGAAAGACGAACGACAGACGGCCTACTTCCCGCGACTGGTGAAATTTCTCGCCCCGGTCCAGGGCCCCCGGGACGTGAACATCCAGATTATTGAGTCGAACAGTTCATATCGCCTGGTTCTCTTTTACGATTTCGGCCCCGATGACTTCGAAATCCTTTGGTGCACCATCCCGGTGAATCGCGACAAAATCATCGATTTACTCAAAGGCGTCCGGGACGATCTGCTAAAGGCGGTGAACATTGAGGGAACCACGACCAACGGAAAAGGGAAGGTCTTCTACGACGGAGAGCCGCCCGAGACGCCGCAGAAAGAAGAGCGTCTTCCCAACCTCCTGCGCGTTGTAGACAGCATCTACACAGACGTACTGAAAATCCTCGCCCGCGCAGGCCGCGGATTGTTTGTGAACTTATTCGATTCGGGAGGCGGGTCGAAAGAGGCAGTTCAGGCGGCGTCTCGATTCGGCCAAGCTCTCCGAGACTTGTCCTCTCGCCGTGGGCTGAGAATTCAGGTGCTTTCCGATGACTTCGTCATCCCGTGGAATCTTTTGTTCGACGGCGATCACCAGGGCGCCATCAGTCCGAGTGATTTCTGGGGGTTTAAGCACGTGATCGAGGAGATCCCGTCGAGCAGCCGCGACCAGCGAATCGGCGAATCGATCGAAGTAGGCCAGGACGCACTTCCCATCGCGATGAATCTGAACCGCGTGGGAACCCTACGCGTTCTGACAGAACCCCAAAGTAAACGCCTGAGGCAGTGGGCCCCCGCGGTAGGTGTGATCGAACGATTTACTGAAAATGAGGTTTTGGATGCTTTGAGCGGCAAAACCCCTCAGGGCAAGCTTGAGTACTTCTTTTGCCACGCTGGCGTGGAGGGCAATAGTCAAGGACACTTCGACCAGTCGTATCTTGGTTTAACCAGTAGCGCGAACGGTCTTACGCTTGAGGACATCAAGTTCGCGACGGTAAATAGGACGTTCCAAAGCCGGCCAGTTGTCTTTCTGAACGCCTGCGAGTCCGCCAAGATGGACGGCCGATTTTACGATGGGTTCGTGCCCAGGTTGCTTGCAATGGGCGCATGCGCAGTCATTGGCTCGGACTGCGACATCCCGAGTCTGTTCGGCGCGCACTTCGGTATCCGCTTCTTAGAAGGATTTCTGAAGTCGGGAACCGTGGGGGAAGTTCTTCTCAGCGTGCGAAAAACTCTCTTGGATGATTACCACAACCCACTTGGGCTGATTTACCGCGTTTTTGGAAACGCTGACGTGAAGCTGTCGCGATCGTTAACTTGACGTGGAAGGAGAAACAACTTGGACCCAACATTAAAGAAAACGGCAATAGGCATCCTGCTCGCATTTGTCGCTGCCTTGGTCTTTCTCTTTGTATTAGCTCCGCGAGTTCCTGAAGTTCTATGGGAACGCTATATCTATCTTTATGGCGCGGTTGAGGCTATCGCGTTTGCCGCCGCTGGATTCCTGTTCGGCCGAGAGGTCAACCGGCAACGGGCCGAGAAGGCGGAAGCAACCGCGCACGACAAGACGGAAGAGGCAAGCCGAGCCAGAGAGGGAGCGGCGGCGGCGAATGCAAACGGGCAGTCTTTGACAAAAGCAATTATTGCCAAAGCGACAACTTCGACAACCGACGCTCTTTATGGCTCTCTCGGCAAGGGTGACACCGAAGCCGTCCAGACCCTCGCGCGAAGCCAATTGCAGGAACTCGCCGAATTCGCCCAGCGTCTTTTTCCGCAGTGAAGAAGCTGATTTGGCATCAAGGGCCTTGCCGATTTCCTCGCAACTGCGGTTACTTGCCTGTCTTTATTTATGTTGCCAGAGTGGATAGGCACGTCCGGGGCGGGTGGACTCGCTTCCGGGAACTGAGCACCCCGCCCCAGGCGGGGAAACCACTCTGGAGGCGGCATCGGGTCGGAGCCAGCCAGCAGTCGCATCGAGAATCGGTCAGTATCCAGCAGTCGCATCGAGAATCGGTCAGTATATGTAACGAGAAACGCCCTTGTATTGAGTGGTCTGGCCAACTTGGGAGTGGTCGGCTACCCGGACGTTTCCCAAGGATAGTTTTGAACGCAACCTGTTGCCGGAGGCCGTAGAGATAGAACCGAAGACAAGGCACGCAGTGTTGCACTCGCAAACACAAAATGTGGCGGAGAGGTGTGAACCGAAGGTATTTAGTCCGTGGGTCGAGGAGCGTGTGCCACTGATGTTGTTACAGTGCTTGATGAGCATGGATCTTGGCAAACCGTGCTGGCGCAAACATTTAGCTGGAACTGAAATGTGAGCTTGTGACAATCAAGTGCGCGAGGGGCCAAAAAGCTCAACTGTCACCAAACTGTCACTAAAATTCGCGCAGAACAGGCCAAAATCAGCGAACTACAAAAAACTGAAATGTTGCTATCTGATGGCTGGCAAAGGGATTTAGTTGAGTTTTGTATCAGATAGCAAAGTGGCCCATTGGCGTTAGCAAACCGCCGCATTCAGCCGCTCTGCCACCTCTCCGCGGCCATCGGGCAGAATCCTGAGTGAACAGACCGTTCGTTCAGAGAGCTCACCCGACGAATCACAAAAGTATAGCATCAAAGCAGTTCAGATAGAGGGGCAAAATGCCACGAAAGCTCCGGCTTACCGTTAACAAAATGCGCGGTGGTACGTCATAAGGGAGTAGGTCGGTTTGTCGCGAGGGTATTGAGAAACTCTTTAGATTAGAGGAGTTCTTTCCTTTAGCCTGTTTTGAATCTAGAATATAGGGGAGATCGGGGACCAACTTACTGATGTTGGGTCGAGTTGCCCCGCCTGTCGGCCTCGGGTGCTCCCGGCGGGGAGCCCAAGCCGCACGGTCCGCAGCAACCTCTCGCGAAACATTTCGACCCACACGGGCGTATGTAATGTAGAGGACGGGCAACAAATCAACGGAATCGTGTCCCCGTTCGGGTGGCCTGCCCGGGGACGGTAGAAGTAACCCTTCCGGGGTGGACTGAAGAGGAATCACATGAAGACGTGGAAAAAGGTAGTAATCGGGGTGGTCGTCGCCGGGGTGTTGATAGGGATTGTGGTGTTCAGCGTCAACCAGGCAAACAAGGGTGTGGTGACGGTTCAGACGGCCAAAGTGGCGACTCAGGACGATTTGGTTTCGCTCGTGACAGCCTCGGGAGAGATCAAACCGA
>Ga0210394_10003256_pt1 | contig 20735 bp, 15 predicted proteins | sample IncBWC12MmetaG_FD_160121 | JGI IMG/M metagenome (GOLD analysis project Ga0210394, IMG submission 160121) | Forest soil microbial communities from Barre Woods Harvard Forest LTER site, Petersham, Massachusetts, United States - Inc-BW-C-12-M | ecosystem: Environmental > Terrestrial > Soil >...
TAAACGGCTTAAAAAGCTCCAGCGCCATTTTCTTGGGCAGACCGCACTGATGCAGCTTGAGTTCCGGGCCAACAACGATGACCGAGCGGCCGGAGTAGTCCACGCGCTTGCCGAGAAGGTTCTGGCGGAAACGGCCCTGCTTGCCCTTGAGTGTGTCGCTCAAAGATTTCAGCGGACGGTTGTTGGTGCCGCGCAAAACACGGCCACGGCGGCCGTTATCAAACAGCGCGTCGACGGCTTCCTGGAGCATGCGCTTTTCGTTGCGGACGATGACGTCCGGAGCGCGGAGTTCCATGAGCTTCTTCAACCGGTTATTGCGGTTGATGACGCGACGATACAGGTCGTTGAGATCGGAAGTGGCGAAGCGGCCGCCATCCAGAGGCACCAGCGGGCGCAACTCCGGCGGAAGAACCGGAATGACATCGAGAATCATCCATTCGGGTTTGTTGCCGCTCTTGCGGAAGGCTTCCAGAACCTTCAGGCGCTTGGCGTACTTAATGCGCTTTTGGAGGGAAGCATCCACTTTCATTTTGTCGCGGAGTTCATCGGCGAGCTTGTCGACTTCGACGCGGCGGAGAAGTTCCTTGATGGCTTCCGCTCCCATCTTGGCGACGAACTGGCCGGGATACTCGGTCTGGAGCTTGCGATATTCGTCTTCCTGCAGGACCTGACGGTCCTTGAGGACGGCAACTTCGCCCACGTCCACGACGACGAAGGCCTCGAAGTAAAGGATGCGCTCGAGGTCGCGCATGGAAATGTCCAGCAAGTAGCCGATGCGGCTGGGCAGGCCCTTGAAGAACCAGACGTGCGAACAGGGCGATGCCAGTTCGATGTGGCCAAGACGCTCACGGCGAACCTTGCTGAGGGTGACTTCCACGCCGCACTTGTCGCAGATCACTCCGCGATGCTTCATGCGCTTGTATTTTCCGCACAAGCATTCCCAATCCGTAACCGGACCGAAAATTTTGGCGCAGAACAAACCGTCACGCTCAGGTTTGAAGGTGCGGTAGTTGATGGTTTCCGGCTTGGTGACTTCGCCGTGTGACCAGGAACGAATTTTTTCCGGACTGGCAAGACTGATGCGAATGGAATCGAAATCCGCGATCAAACTGGCGCGATCATAAGGGCTGCTGCGATACAAGGTTGTTTCCTCCCTCCCCGGCTTTCGCCGGGGCCGCGATCCGCTGTTCTGGACCGGCTGAGAACCCATACTGCGAAAAACTTCTGAAGCTGGAACCGTTGTCATGTGGGCGCCCGCTGGCGGCGGACGCCCCGTGACGATTTTCTAGTCGGCTGCCTTTTCCACTGGCTTCTGGCGCTTCATCAACTCAACGTCCAGGCAGAGCGACTGCAGCTCGCGGACCAGCACGTTGAACGATTCAGGAACGCCCGGCTCGATACCCGGCTCGCCCTTGACGATGGCCTCGTAAATTTTCGCGCGGCCATAAACGTCGTCGGACTTGGCGGTGAGCAGCTCCTGCAAAATGTGAGCCGCGCCGTAAGCTTCAAGTGCCCAGACTTCCATTTCGCCGAACCGCTGCCCGCCGAATTGCGCCTTGCCGCCGAGCGGCTGCTGCGTAATGAGCGAGTATGGCCCGATGGAACGAGCGTGGATTTTGTCGTCGACCAAGTGAGACAGCTTGAGCATATAGATGTAACCGACGGTGACCGGCTGATCGAACTGTTCGCCGGTCATACCATCGAAGAGGTTGATCTTGCCGGCGTGCGGCAAGCCCGCGACTTCCAGCAGGTGGCGGATTTCCGCTTCGCGCGCGCCGTCAAACACCGGCGTGGCGAAGGGAATTCCATCCTTGAAGCCCTCGGAATATTCCAGCAATTCGTCGTCGCTGAGTTTCGAGAGCGACTTCCAGATTGCGGTTTCGGTGAAGACTTCGCGGTACCAGCGGCGAAGCGCTTCGGCTTTGACTTCCTTGCTGAGCAGGCGCTTCAGGCTGTTACCCAGTTCCTTGCCCGCCCAACCAAGGTGCGTCTCGAGAATCTGTCCGACGTTCATACGCGAAGGAACGCCGAGCGGATTCAAAACGATTTCCACCGGAGTGCCATCCGGCAGCGAAGGCATATCTTCTTCGGGAACAACGCGAGCGATGACGCCCTTGTTGCCGTGGCGTCCGGCCATTTTGTCGCCGATGGAAAGCTTGCGCTTCATGGCGATGTAAACCTTGGCCAGCTTGATAACGCCCGGGGGCAGTTCGTCGCCCTTCTTGAGTTTTTCCTTGCGCTCTTCGGTAATCTTGCGAAGCACGTCGATCTGGCGCGAGGTCATCTCCTCTATCTCTTCGATCTTTTCGATCAGCAGCGGATCCTTTTCGTTCAACTTCAAACGCTTGAGGTTCCGCGTGGAGATCTTTTCGATGAGCTCGCGGGTCAGTTCGGCGCCCTTGGTGAGCAGGCGCTTGTTGGTTTTTTCGTCGTGCAAGTCGGCTTGCAGAATCTTTCCGCCGAGCAAATCGTTGAGACGCTTCAGACGCTCATCGGTGAGGATGCGGATTTCGTCGGCCAGGTTCTTCTCCAGTTTGAAGACCTGAGCCGCTTCGATGGCCTTGTGGCGCTCGTCTTTTTCTCCACCCTTGCGAGTGAAGATCTTGACATCCACGATAGTGCCTTCGATGCCTGGCGGGCAGTAGAGAGACGCATCGCGAACATCGCCGGCTTTTTCACCGAAGATGGCGCGGAGCAGTTTCTCTTCCGGGGTCAGCGTGGTTTCGCCCTTTGGCGTAACTTTGCCGACCAGGATGTCGCCCGACTTGACCACGGCGCCGATGCGGATGACGCCGCTTTCATCCAGGTTGCGAAGGAAAGATTCGCTGATGTTGGGAATGTCCCGGGTAACTTCTTCGGGGCCGAGCTTGGTGTCGCGGGCTTCGATTTCATACTCTTCGATGTGAATCGAAGTGTAGTAGTCGTCCTTGACCAGCTTTTCGCTGACCAGGATGGCGTCTTCGAAGTTGTACCCGCGCCAGGGAACGAAGGCCACTAGCACGTTGCGGCCGAGCCCGAGTTCGCCGCGGTCGGTGCAAGGACCATCGGCAAGCACTTGACCAGTCTTGACGCGATCGCCTACGCGCGCGAGCGGCTTCTGGTTGATGCAAGTGTTCTGGTTGGAGCGCTTGAATTTGGTGAGGGTGTAGATGTCCGCACCAACTTCGCGGCTCAACACACCGGAGTGATCGCTCTCGACGCGCACGATGATGCGTTCGGAGTCGACCTGATCCACGATGCCGTCGCGCTTGCAGAGCACGACTGCGCCGGAATCGCGAGCGGTAACGCGCTCCATGCCGGTACCGACCAGCGGTGCTTCGCCGCGAATCAGCGGCACAGCCTGACGCTGCATGTTGGAACCCATCAAGGCGCGGTTGGCGTCGTCGTTTTCCAGGAACGGGATCAAGCTGGCGGCGACAGAGACAAGTTGCTTCGGCGAAACGTCCACGTAATCGACTTCATCGCGGTGCTTCAACACGAAGTTGCCCGCCTGTCGGCAGTTGACCAGTTCGGTGGTAATGCGCAGCTTGTCGTCGAGCGAGACGTTGGCCTGCGCGATGACGTACTTGTCCTCTTCCCACGCGGAAAGATAGAAGCAGTAGGGTTCGTAGACGACCTTGCGGCGCTTCAGTTCGTCGTTCAGTTCCTCGACGCGATCGCGTTCGACGATGTCGCCAGCTTTGAACTCGCTGTCGCCGGCGTTGACGATCTGAACGTAGTCAATGATGCGGCCGCCCTTCACACGGCGATAGGGCGATTCGATGAAACCGTAATCATTGATGCGCGCAAAGCAGCTCAAAGAGCTGATGAGGCCGATGTTCGGACCTTCCGGCGTTTCGATCGGGCAGATACGGCCGTAGTGTGTGGGGTGAACGTCGCGCACTTCGAATCCTGCGCGTTCGCGAGACAACCCGCCGGGTCCAAGAGCCGAGAGACGCCGCTTGTGGGTAATTTCGCTAAGCGGGTTGGTCTGGTCCATGAACTGGCTGAGCTGCGAACTGCCGAAGAATTCGCGGATCGCGGCCATAACCGGCTTGGCGTTGACCAGGTCGTGCGGCATGGCCGTGGACATTTCCTGGTACACGCTCATCTTTTCCTTGATGGCGCGTTCCATGCGGACCAAACCGATGCGGAACTGGTTTTCCAGAAGTTCGCCTACTGCGCGAACGCGGCGGTTGCCGAGATGATCGATGTCGTCGACGACGCCGATGTTCTTGCGCAGCTTGAAGAGATATTTGATGGCCGAGACGAAGTCCGTGGTATCCAGCGTACGGTTATCGAGCGGAGTATCCAGACCCATCTTGATGTTGAACTTCAGGCGGCCAACGCGGCTGAAATCATATTTCCGCGGATCGAAGAACATGCCGCGGAAAAGATTGGTGGCGGTTTCCAGCGTCGGAGGATCGCCCGGACGCAGCTTGCGGTAGATTTCGATCAGCGCTTCTTTCGAAGAGCGGATTGCGTCCTTGTCCAAAGTGCGGGAAAGGACCAGGCCGATGTCGTCGCGCTCCGGGAAGAAGACGTCGACTTCGGTGATGCCGCCTTCGGCAAACGCCTGCCAAAGATCGGCGGTCAGCGGCTTGTTAGCTTCGAGCAGCACTTCGCCGGTTTGACGATTGACGACATCGGCGACGCTGTAGGCGCCTTCGAGGTCGGCAAGGGTCGCGCGAACCTGGCTGATCTTGGCCTTGATGAGTTCCTTGAAGAGGTTTTCGGTGATGCGCTTGTGCGCGCCGACGATGACATCTTCGGATTTAGGATTGCGGATTTCGTGGGTGAGTTTGCGGTCCACGATCCCGGGCGAAACGTTCCAGAGCAGATCTTTATCGCGCAGAGAAATGCGCTCCACCTGATAGAAGGTGCGCAGAATCTCTTCATTGGACTTCATGCCCAGCGCGCGAAGGAAAATCGAGCCGAGGAACTTGCGTTTGCGGTCGATGCGCACGTAAAGAATGTTCTTGGTGTCGTACTCGAACTCCACCCAAGAGCCGCGATACGGAATAATTTTGCCCAGGAAGTAGCTGCGGTTGTTGGCGCTTTCGAAGAAGACGCCCGGCGAACGATGCAACTGGCTGACGATAACGCGCTCGGTACCGTTGATGATGAAGGTGCCGTTCTCGGTCATCAGCGGAATATCGCCGTAGAAAACTTCCTGTTCCTTGATGTCGCGAATGGTTTTCGCGCCGGTATCGGGATCCTTGTCGTAGATAGTGAGACGAATGGTGACCTTGAGCGGGGCGGAATAGGTCATGCCGCGCTCCTGGCACTCGTTCACGTCGTACTTCAATTGCATGGCTACAGGGTCGCCGCACTTATTGCAGAAGGTCGGCGTGTTCTTGTTGAACGTGCCGCACTTGTGGCAGACCACATCGCCGGTCTGATACGGATTGGTGACGACCGACGCTCCGCAATTCCGGCAAGTGGCGCGCAGGTGATGCAGACCTTTCAGGTTGCCGCACTTACACTCCCAGTTTCCGATGGCGTAATCGACGAATTCAAGCTGCGACATTTCACGAAAGTCGCGAATCGGAAACACGGAGGTAAACACGGACTGCAGGCCGCCATCGTCGCGCTCGCTTGGCAGCAGATCCATCTGCAGAAAGCGCTGGTACGACTTCATCTGAACTTCGATTAGATTGGGGATCTGAATCGTTCCCTGAATCTTGGCGAAATCCAGTCGCTGGCGTTCCCGAACGTGCTGGTTACTATGAGAAGACATTCCGGATGTACCTCATTCCCTTTCGGGCAGGGTGCAGAAAACAGGGTAAAGACACTTAACCGTGTAGCGGAGCGGCTTGCCCAGAGCCGCGCTGCACACGGTAAGTGAAGGTCCGAATCGGACCCAGATTCTTGTTGGTAAAACTGGCCGTAGCTTGCGTACCGAATTCCCCCGCGCCGTCACGCACCGTGTGGCAGCGCCGTTCCCGAAGCCCGTACCCGTGCACCCAGCGGCTTGCGCCGCGGGCGCGACGTTACTTGATGAAGCTACTTGATTTCGACCTTGGCGCCAGCGTCTTCGAACTTCTTCTTGATGGTCGCGGCTTCGTCCTTGTTCACGCCTTCTTTCACGGTCTTGGGCGCGCCATCGACGAGGTCCTTGGCTTCCTTGAGGCCGAGGCTGGTAACTTCACGAACGGCCTTAATGACGTTGATTTTGTTGCCGCCAACGTCGGTGAGCACGACGGTGAATTCCGTCTTCTCTTCCGCCGGAGCCGCAGCGCCGCCGCCCGCTCCGCCACCAGCGGCCACAACCGTGGCTGCTGCGGCAGAAACGCCGAAGGCTTCTTCCATTTTCTTTACCAGGTCGGACGCTTCAAGCAACGTCAGGCCCTTGATTTCTTCCAGAATCGTTTCGACTTTCGACATGACTGAGATTTCTCCTCTCAATATTTGTAAATCAAAATTTTCGGAACCGACCGGGTTGAGCCGAGCAGCTCCCGAAGCCTTGCAACCAAATCCTTACGAAGAAAACTTTTCGGCCTTGACCGCTTCGCTGACGACTACCGCAAGATTGCGCGGCAACGCGTTGAGCGCGGTGGCAATACGTTGTGCCGGAGCGTTCAGGAGGAACATGATCTTACTGATCAGTTCTTCCTTCGACGGCATGTTCGCGAGCTGCTGGATGTCCGCGATGGAGATGACCCGGCCTTCAACGACGCCGGACTTGAATTGAAACGCTGGAACGTCCTTGGCAACCTTGGTGAGGGCCTTGGCCAGCGCCACCGGATCGGACATGGTGTAGGCGATGGAGTGCGTCCCCTTGAGATTTTTCAGCACGCCTTCGGCAGGGGTGCCTGCTCCGGCGCGTTCGGCAATGGTGTTTTTGACGACCTGGTATTTTCCGCCCGCGGCCTGAACGGCGCGGCGGAGCTTGGTGTCGTTTTCGACCGTGATGCCCTGGAAGGTAGTGAGAATTACGGTGGAAACCTTCGCGAGCTCAGTCTTCAGTTTGTCCAGATCCTGCTGTTTTTCGCTTTTCTTCTTCATAATCTTTTTCCCTGTGGTCAGGCATACGGCGTTCCAGACATTAGGCGGCGGTTGCCAGAGTCTCCGCTTCCGCGAGATCGACGACGATTCCCGGGCCCATCGTCGAGGTCAGCGTAATTTTTTTCACGTACTTGCCCTTGGCTGCGGCCGGCTTGGCTTTCACGACCGCCATGATGATGGCGTGAGCGTTTTCGGCCAGATTTGCCGCTTCAAATTTGATTTTGCCTACCGGGCAGTGCACGATTCCGGCTTTGTCCACGCGGAATTCCACTTTGCCCGCCTTGGTTTCCTTCACGGCTTTGGCAACGTCCATGGTGACCGTGCCGGTCTTCGGGTTGGGCATCAAGCCGCGAGGGCCGAGGACCTTACCGAGTTTTCCGGCGGAGCGCATCATGTCCGGCGTGGCGATTACGGCGTCGTAATCCGTCCAGCCTTCCATGATTTTCTGGACCATGTCATCGCCGCCGACGAATTCGGCTCCGGCTTCGGTGGCTTCGCGCTGCTTATCGCCCGCAGCGAGAACCAGCACGCGAACCGCTTTGCCGAGACCGTGCGGCAGAACTACTGTGCCGCGAACAACCTGATCGGAGTGCTTCGGATCGACACCCAGGTTGATGGCCAGTTCCACGGTTTCGTTGAACTTGGTGTGATGCGTCTGTTTGATCAGCGCCGCCGCGTCCGTGAGTTTGTACGGCCGCGGTTCTACTTTCTTCCGCGCGTTCTCGATTTGTTTTCCGTGTTTCTTCATTTGCTGCTTTACCTCTACGATCCCGAGTCGCCTGAAATTCCCTAGGCTTCCACGACTTCCAGGCCCATGTTGCGCGCCGTACCCATCACGGTGCGCATCGCGGACTCCAGATTGGTGGTGTTGAGATCGACAAGCTTGATTTTTGCAATTTCTTCCACTTGCTTCTTGGTGACTTTGCCGACTTTATTGCGGTTCGGCTCCGGTGAACCCTTGGCAATGCCCGCGGCGCGAAGCAAAAGAATCGAAGCCGGCGGGGTCTTCAGGATGAATGTGAAGGTGCGATCGGTGTAGATGGTAACCAGCACCGGGAAAATCATGCCGTCCGGTTCCTTGGCGGTCTTGGCGTTGTACTGCTTGCAGAAATCCATGATGTTCACGCCGTGAGGACCGAGCGCGGTACCTACCGGAGGCGCCGGGGTGGCCTTTCCGGCTGGAAGCTGAAGCTTGATAGTCGTTTGTACTTTCTTTGGCGGCATTTTTCCCTTACCTCAAAATTCTTTTTGTCACTGCAACTTCTGAATGACCGAGCAAGCGACGCTCGGTGCGCTTAACCCAATTTCTCCACGCTGGCGAAATCCAGTTCGACTGGAGTCGAACGCCCGAAAATCGTGACGGAAACTTTCAATCGGCTGTGATCGTTGTCGATTTCCTCGACTGTGCCGTTGAAGTTGGCGAACGGGCCGTCCACGATGCGCACCTGCTCGTTACGCTCGAAAACCACTTTCGGCTTCGGGCGATCCTGCGGGGTGTGCACGCGATTGATGATGGCGTCCACTTCCGCTTCGGAAAGAGCCGGCGGCGCGGTAGCCGAACCGACGAAACCCGTGACGCGCGGCGTGTTGCGCACGATGTGCCAGGTATTTTCGTCGAGATCCATTTCGACGAGCACGTAGCCTGGATACGACATGCGCGAGGCCACAACTTTCTTGCCGCTGCGCATTTCGACGACTTCTTCGGTCGGAATCAGCACCCGGCCGATCTTGTCCTGCAGGTTGAAGGCGGCCACACGGCTCTCCAGGCTTTCTTTGACTTTCTTTTCGAAGCCCGAATAGGTGTGGATGATGTACCACTGCATCGACATAAGTCGTTTGATCCTTTAAGCGTGAAAATACTTGAGCAGCCAATCCAAACCGAGCTGAGCGATCTTTTCGACAATCGCCAGAAATACTCCAAAAAAAGCGACGGTGACGATGACCACGGCAGTCGTGGACATGACGTCTTCGCGGCTGGGCCAGGTGACCTGCTTCATCTCGACACGAACGTCGTGCAGAAACTCGCGCGTGTTGTCGATGGTGCCGGTTACTTTTTTGCCGAGCTCAAAGCCTGAGCCGCCCGGAGATTCTTCGCTGCTCATTTTCACCGCCCGCGTAGCCATCTTGCGTTTCCCCTTCACGAGCCTTGCGGCTCGCGTACTTCTGAATCCTGGCAGGGGAGGAGGGACTCGAACCCCCATACCCGGTTTTGGAGACCGGAGTCCTAGCCGTTGGACGACTCCCCTTTACCCAGAGCCCGCCGTTTGGGCGAAGGGTTTACCCTAGAAACCGCCGTATCCCCCGCACCGCACTGACAAGCTCAAACTTCTTTTTCCGGCCCCAGCCCTTAACTTCCTTTTCCCTTGCCCGCGCTGCTTCGCAACTTCCGCAGCGTTCCTGCCAAACCAACTCGACTGGCCTACGTTTCGCGGTGTACTCGGGTCCAACTCCCCAGTTGTGCCGCTTAACTCGTTCCTCCACGTCGCTTGCAATCCCCACGTAGAAAGAACCGTCATTGCACCGAACCATGTAACAGAACCAAACTACCTCTGGCTCGGCCACCGCCACTACCCGCCTTTGTCGACCCTTCAGCGCTCGCGCTTCAGGGCAAGCCGGAGTCCTAGCCGTTGGACGACTCCCCTAAAAGCAAAACCGGTCCTGCCCCTGCCAACACGATCAACTACGTTATTTCGCTTCCTTATGTGCTGTGTGCTTACGGCACGCGCGGCAGAACTTTTTGGTCTCCAGGCGGTCGGAATGCTTCTTCTTGTTTTTTGTTGTGGTGTAATTGCGATTCTTGCAATCACCACATTGCAGCGTAATGATTTCCCGCATTCCTTAATCCTTTTTCCAAACCCTAACGGTTCGAACCTTCGGAGTTACTGGCAAAGTTACTCGACGATCTCGGTTACTGCGCCGGCGCCGACGGTGTGGCCGCCTTCGCGGATAGCGAAGCGCAAGCCCTTTTCGAGAGCTACCGGAGTAATCAACGTCACTTCACAGCTTACGTTGTCTCCCGGCATCACCATTTCCACGCCAGTGGGCAACTTCACGTCGCCCGTAACGTCCGTGGTGCGGAAATAAAACTGCGGACGATAGCCGGTGAAGAACGGCGTGTGACGCCCGCCTTCTTCCTTGGTCAGCACGTACGCTTCGGCCTTGAACTTGGTGTGCGGCGTGATCGAGCCTGGCTTGCAAACTACCTGGCCGCGCTCCACGTCTTCTTTTTCCGTCCCGCGCAAGAGCAACCCAACGTTGTCCCCCGCGAGTCCTTCATCCAGCAGCTTCTTGAACATCTCCACGCCAGTGACCACTTTCTTTTGCGTCGCGCGGAAACCCACGATTTCGATTTCTTCGCCAGTCTTCACCTTGCCGCGTTCCACTCGACCAGTGACTACCGTGCCGCGACCAGAGATCGAGAAAATATCTTCAATGGGCATGGCGAATGGCTTATCGACGTCACGAACCGGAAGAGGAATGTTCTTGTCCACCGCTTCCATCAACTCATCGATTTTCTTTTCCCACTTTTCTTCGCCGTTCAACGCTTGCAAAGCAGAGCCGCGAATCACGGGAACGGTGTCGCCTGGAAACTGGTAAGTCTTGAGCAGTTCGCGAACTTCCAGTTCCACCAGTTCCAACAATTCCGCGTCTTCCACCATGTCGCACTTGTTCAAGAAAACGACGATGGCCGGAACGCCTACCTGGCGAGCCAGCAAAATGTGTTCGCGGGTTTGCGGCATGGGGCCGTCCGTAGCTGCGACAACCAGAATTGCGCCATCCATCTGCGCCGCGCCGGTGATCATGTTCTTGATGTAGTCGGCATGGCCCGGGCAATCCATGTGCGCGTAGTGGCGGTTCGGCGTTTCGTATTCCACGTGCGAGACTGCAATGGTGATGCCGCGCTCCCGCTCTTCCGGCGCGTTATCGATGGAATCGAACGCGCGGAATGCGACCTTGGGGTTGTGCTTCGACAATACTTTGGTGATGGCCGCCGTCAACGTGGTCTTGCCATGGTCAATGTGACCAATGGTCCCAATGTTTACGTGCGGCTTGGTGCGCTCAAATTTTTCCTTCGCCATTTGCCCTCATCCTTTGTTTGAGCCGCGTATCGAATCACGGCCCGAACTACGATGCGTACAGAAACTACGTCTCACAAAACTTTGGAGCGGGGGACGGGATTTGAACCCGCAACCATCACCTTGGAAGAGTGAGACTCTACCGTTGAGTTACCCCCGCCCAATGCTCAGGTGCTACCGCCTCCGTTTTTCCGACAGGCTGTACCGCCTGGACTGCAAACTGGAGCCTGGGACCGGGATTGAACCGGTGACCTCGTCCTTACCAAGGACGCGCTCTACCAACTGAGCTACCCAGGCCGAAACCGATCCCCTCCAAGAAAACTCAATCGCGGCGCACTATTTCTGTTCGGCTGTCGCGCCGTTTGCCGTTCCGCTTTCGAACATCGCTTCTGCGATTATCCCGCGGTGTTACAGATACTCTCGGTGTTGCCCAGCACCGAGTGTCTTGCTTTTCATTTCTTTGCTTCCCGCGCAGCACCGGAAACTGGTGGACGGGGAAGGATTCGAACCTTCGTAGCCCGCAAGGAGCGGCAGATTTACAGTCTGCTGGTTTTAGCCACTCACCCACCCGTCCGACAAAACTTGGTCCGCTCAAAACTGCAAGGACACCAAAGGCATGCCCATGTCAAACAGTCTGCGTTGTCAACGGAAGTGATACGAGCGAAAACACAAAAAGGACTTGTGTCCAAAGACACCAGCCCTGTCATGTTACCATGTCGGAAAACGCTCTACCACGCTCCCCTGCTGTAAATCTGGTGGAGCTGGCGGAGGGAATTGAACCCCCGACCCTCTGATTACAAATCAGATGCTCTACCAGCTGAGCTACGCCAGCGCTGCTCAAACCGGGTAAGAATAGCAGATAAGGCACATAGATTGCAAGGGATGGGTGGAAAAGCAGAGCAAGTGGGGAGCCAATTCTGTGGAAAATTCGGAGAGTTGTGCAATACGGGATTAACTTGTTATTTTATTGATTCTACTGCACTTACGACGAAGTGACGCGAAATCCTGGCGATTCCGTCCACAACCCCGGATGGCTTCCATCAAATCGAGGGAAATTAGCCTCTCGATTTGATGGGTGTATCGGGCAAATGCGACAATAGCCCGCGCCTTTTGTGAACGGAGAGTTCTTTTTGCAATTCAGGCAATCACGAAAATCACTGATCATTATTTTTGCGACTCTGGCAATACTTTGCGGCGCGATTTTTGCGTACCGGCATTGGCGACAGAGAGATGCGCTCAGCGTAAGGGTGGAAATGCTGGGACAACTTCCCGCTGACGCCGACGCGATATTTTTTCTGGATTTCGATTCGCTGCGTTCGTCGCCCTTCCTTGCGCAAATACTTGCGTGGGCGCCGCAATCCTCGCGGGACCCGGAGTACGCGCAATTCGTGAAAGAAACAGGATTCAATTACGAACGGGATCTGGATCGAGTTGCCATTGCGATCATGCCGGCCGGAGCCGCTTCGAATTATTTTCTGGAAGCGAACGGGCGCTTCGACCGCAAGAAAATTGAAGCATACGTAGCGAAGTACGGAAAACCGCAGACAGTGTCTGGACGAATATTCTTCGGCGTCCCTCTTGGCAATCCAAATTCGGACAACTCGGCTCCGGGCCATTCAAGCAGGCTCCTGTATCTAACATTCTTGCGCGACGATCGCGTGGCGCTTTCAAGCACGCCGCTGGCGCTCACGGTGACCGCACCGCGACGAATTTCTTCCGAGGAGTGGCGCGAGCACTTTCGACGGCTGGCAGGTGCGCCGATCTTTGGGATTTTTTTCCAGGACAGCTCGTTGCTCAACTATGCGCAGCAGGCGCCGGGTGGATATCGTTCGCCACAACTGGCCGCATTGTTGGGACAACTGGAGTGGCTGACGATCGCGGCGAAACCGGAAGGTGAGGTGCTGCGTGTTGTGGCGGATGGAGAAAGCAGTTCGGAGACAGTCGTGCGCCAACTGCAGGAAATGCTGGGAGGAATTGTGATGCTGGCGCGGGCTGGCTTGAGTGAGCCGCGAACGCGGAGGGACGTAGACCCGCAGGTGCGTGAGGCGCTGGTTGGCCTTCTGGATTCCGCGGATATTCAGAAGATGGACCGGGGCACGAGCAAATCCGTGCGAGTGTCATTTATTGTGACGCCGAAGCTTTTAGAAGCGGGACATATGGCGGCGACTGCGCCAGGCGGACGTTGAAGGGCGGCGAGCGAAAACCCGTTTGGGTCTCGCCGAGTTTGCTGTTGTAGAAATGTTGCCACGGTCCCTACGCTCCGTGAACGGCGCGCCAAAGTGCGGCGCAACGGAAAAGCCGGCCACTCCGGTCGGGATGACAGCGTAAGAAGAAGCGAAAGCTCCAAGAACCGATCTGAAGATCGGCCACTACAAACAGCTAGGAAAATTCTCGGAACAGGGATGGCTAGTCGCCGGCGGAGGCGTTTTTCATGTAGCGCCACGGGTTGACCGGAGCGTTGTTCATGCGGACTTCGTAATGGACGTGCGGGCCGGTGGAACGGCCGCTGATGCCGGTGTAGCCGATAACTTCGCCGCGCTTCACGCGGGTGCCGGGGATTACCGCGTAGGAAGAAAGATGTGCGTACCAGGTCGTGAGCCCAAAGCCATGATCCAGGATAACGACGCGGCCATAACCAGTGTGTTGACCAGCGTCAAAAACGACGCCATCGGCAGTGGCATGCACGGGAGCACCGTAGTCCGAGGCAACGTCTACGCCGGTGTGGAACGCACCTTCACCAGAGAAGGGGTCAAGGCGCTGGCCAAAGCTGTCCGTGATATGGCCCATAACCGGCCAGATCGCAGGGGTGTATGTTGAATCCGCGAACGCGCCGGAGGGAATCAAACGCAAGCCGCCGGAGGAAACGGTGATGATGGCGGCGTTGTTCTTGAGAAAAGAATATTGCTCGACGGAGCGCTCGAACGCGTCCTGTGGAGTGACCACGCCTTCGGTTTCGCTGAACGCCGCGGGATGATAGCGCATGACTCCGTAGGTCATGGCAACTTCGGTGGCAAGCGACTGCAAGGAGTCGAGGCGTGTATTGGTATCCTTGACGGAACTCTGCAGGTCGCGATACTGCTTCTTCAAATTTTCCTGGTCGTGGCGAAGAGCGTTGTAATTTCCGACTTTCCAGAGCATGCGGCTGTAAGAGCCGACAGCAGCAACCACAGTGATGCTGCCAATGATAGCGAGTGCCGCCAAAGCGTGCAGGACATACGCGGGCACGATCATCTTCCGGAGCTTTCCGGGAGTGGAGGCGATATAAAATGTGTAATTCTTCGAGCTAATCAAAGCTGGGCCCCTCAGGCCGCTAACGAAACCTGAAACGGATTACGGTTGGTCTTGGTTCACCGGAGCACTACCCTGGCTCCGCTCTGTCATCCTGGTCGCTGGGTCAATCTGAACCGTGAGACCTGGTTCGCGACTCCCTGAATACTAAATTTTGTAGGTCCCTCGAGTCAACCCTGTATTTTCGTCGCTGACGTACAGGCGGTGGAAAACTGTCCCCTGTCCAATTGTGCAGGATGGGCTAGGATAATGCCTCCTATGACCATCCTGAGGAACGAAGACGCGCTGCTGAAGAGGGTAGAGACCGTATTTTCCGGGCAGGATGCTGGGGCCATTCGGCTGGGAATCGGGGATGACGCAGCGTTGATAGCCCCGCGAAGAGGGTACGAAACCGTACTGACGTGTGACTGGTTTCTGCAAGGGAGCCACTTCTTACTGAATCGACATCCGGCAGATGCGGTGGGTTGGAAGAGTTTGAGCCGGGCAGCCAGCGACATAGCGGGACTTGGAGCGGTGCCGCGGTGTTTCTTGCTGAGTATCGCGTTGCCAGTGGAACGGACGGGCAGTTGGCTGGATGGCTTTCTGGCTGGGCTGCGACGCGCGGCGCGGCGATTGCAATGTCCATTGGCCGGCGGTGATACGACCAGAAGCAAAGATATCGCGATCAATATTACGGTGGTGGGAGAGGTGCCGGCGGGACGCGCGGTGCTGCGGAGTGGGGCTAAGCCCGGAGACCAGTTGTTTGTGAGCGGAACGCTGGGGGAGGCCGATCTGGGATTGCGTTATCTACTGAAGAAACGGGGAATGGCGCGACCCGCGAACGCGGCTTTACGAAAGCACTTGTATCCCGAGGCGCGCATCGCTCTGGGGCAGTGGTTGGGGAAAAAACGACTGGCGACGGCGATGATGGATATGTCCGATGGGCTTTCGACGGATTTGCCGAGACTGTGCAGCGCGAGCCGAGTTGGGGCCCGCGTGCATGCGGAGTGGTTGCCGCGAACCTTCCGGACGGATCCGGCGGACGCGTTGCAATTGGCGCTGCATGGGGGTGACGAGTACGAGTTGTTGTTTGCGGTGAAGCCGAAGAATGTGCGGCGTTTGGGTGATTCGTTCGAGGGGTTGCGATTGACGCGGATTGGAGAGATTACCGCGGAAAAGAAGATTGTGTTGGACAGCGGCGGGAAATTGCAAAAGCTGGAATCAGGCGGATGGGACCCGTTTCGCGAGCATTAGACGAAAGGAACAATTCCTCAACGGCTAAAGCCGTAAGTCAAAGCAGCCTAATGTCGGACCTAAAGGTCCGACCCCCGGTGCACGCACTCGGAATATAGCTTCCCCTAAGGTCTCGCGGGGGGAGTCGGAGCAGTTGAGGTTGAGGTGGCTGGCGGAAGGATGGCCGGCTTTGGCGGAGGGGGGAGTGGAACTTCTTCCTCGGGTTTGGTGTCGGGGACATCGACGTTTACGTGATGTTCGAGCGCTTGCTCTTCCAGCGTAATGACATTTGCGAAGTTCAGCACCGGCATGCCTGCGGTTCCCTGCTGCATGAATTCAATCCATATGGGAAGAGCGGCTTGCGCGCCGGATTCGCGTTTGCCGAGGGAAACTTGCTTGTCATCGTTACCGACCCAGACGCCTGCAGTGATTTGCGGGGTAAAGCCGATGAACCAGGCGTCGGTGAAATCCTGTGTGGTGCCGGTTTTGCCGCCGGCGGGACGGCCGATGGTTTTTGCCTTCATTGCAGTACCGAACTGAACGACTTCTTCGAGCATCGCGGTCATCGTGTGCGCTACTTCCGGCGCAAGCACGTCGTGGACTTCCGGATGAGCTTCCTCAAGCAACGCGCCATCGTAGCTAGTCACCCGGCGGATCATGTGCGGATCAATGCGAATGCCTTCGTTGGGGAAAACGGTGAAGGCGGAGACGTGTTCGATCAGTCTCATATCCGCGGCGCCAAGCGCCAACGGGAGGTATGGCGGCAAGGAACTGGTAATGCCGAAGCGCTTGGTCATATCCACTACAGAGTTGATGCCAACCTTTTCGGCCAGCTTAACGGCGGGAATATTGCGAGAGCCGGCAAGGGCGCGGCGAAGAGTGATGGTGCCCTCGAATTTTTCGTCGTAGTTGTGTGGAGAGTACGGCTGGCCGCCGCTTATGACCGTGAATGGCGCATCGACGATGGTGTCGAAAGGAGACGAGCCCTTTTCGACGGCGTCGGCATAAACATACACCTTGAAGGAACTGCCGACCTGGCGATAGGCCTGGGTGGCCCGATTGAACTTGGAATCTTCGAAGCTGTAGCCGCCAACCATGGCTTTGATTTCGCCGGAGGAATTGTCGATGGCGATCATAGCGGCTTGAGGAGCGGGTTGTTGCTCGAGTTGAACGCGCGCCGTGGTTTCGCGAAGTTCCAGGACGGAGAATTGCGCGAGATCGCCGATGGCCAGGATTTCGCTAATTTTTTTGTGGCCGGTCCAGGCAATTTCCGGCGGGGAGAGGATGGCGCGGTAGGGACCGATCTTGATGGTGGCGTTCTTGTCGTCGACGGCCAGTACAAGCCCGGTGACATAGCTGCCTTTTTCGACGGGGTGGCGCCAGTCTTCGTCTTCGTAGGTATCGAGCTTGCCTAGATTGTCTTTCAGAATATTGGGGAGCTTGTCGCGCCAGCCGTGACGGCGATCGTAGGTGTGCAAGCCATCGCGAATGGCTTGGTTGGCGGCTTTCTGCATCTGGATGTTCAGCGTGGTATACACGCGCAGGCCGCGTTCGTGAACGGCTTCGGTGCCGTAGGTAGCTTCGAGATATTTGCGAATGTCTTCGAAGAAATACGGTGCGAGATCATTGCGCGGATATTGGATGTGCAGGCCGAGAGGGGTTTTTTTCGCGGCGGCTTCGTCAGCAGGCGTGATTTTGCCTTCTTCTTCCATGCGGTGGAGAACCAGATTGCGGCGGCTAAGAGCGCCTGCGGGATTGTTGATGGGCGAAAATTTCGGGCCATTGACCATGCCGGCCAGCAGCGCGGCTTCTTGTAGCTTCAGATCGGTGACCGGTTTCCCGAAATAAAATTCGGACGCCGCGGCAAAACCGTAGTTGCCGTGCGCGAGATAAACCTGGTTCGCGTACATGGTGAAGATTTGCGGCTTGGTGTAGCCGCGTTCGATTTGCAGAGCGAGTAGCATTTCCTGGGCTTTGCGGCGGAAGCTGCGGTCGCTGCGGTCCAGGAAAAGATTGCCGGCAAGCTGCATGGTGATGGTGCTGGCGCCTCCCGTGATTTTGTGGTGCAGCAAGTTTCGCCAAGCGGCACCGGCGATACGCGGGAAGTCGATGCCCCAGTGATCTTCGTAGTGCTGGTCTTCGATGGCGGTGACGGCGTTGTAGAGAACTTTCGGCGTTTGCTCCCAGGTCATCAGGTTGCGGCGCTGGATGGCGAAGCTGCCGACCAGTTGTCCGTCATCGGCGTAAATTTCGGTGACTACGTTGGGGCGGTAGGTTTCCAGCGCGCGGATTTCGGGGAGATCGCTTTCGTAAACGAAGAGTAGGCCCGCGGCGGCGCCAAGCGCGATGGCGCAGAGGAGCAGGAACGCGAGGGCGACGCGGTCAATCAATTTCCAGCCGCGCAAGCGCAAAGTGATCGGGGGAAGGCTCATGATCGAGGTTTGATTTTATCGCACGCGGCGACGGAGACGGAATTTTACTAGAAGAATGTTCGCGTTCTTGAACCGGCCAGAAATGACAACGGCGGCCGGAGGCCAGCGCTACGCCGAGTGGTAGTAGCTTTCGCCGGCGCAGGAGCGGCATAGGGTGCGGCCGTTGGCGGTGACTTCGCGGTTGAAGTTGATGCCTTCGCCGCATTCGGCGCAGACTACGCGCGGTCCTTTGAAGCCAGGAAGATCTTCGGGCTTGATTTCGACTCTGACCCATTTGGTGTCGAAGAGAATTTCGTCGGAGAGTTGTGCGTAGGCTTTCTGCTGGCCTTGTTCCCTGGGAAGATCGGGGAATAGTTCGCGGGCGGCTTGCTTGGAGGATTCTTTTGCCGCAACGCGGACAGCTCGTCCAGTTTGCAGATCGCAGAACGTGGCGGCCACTTTGCCCCAGTCGCGAAATTTCAGAGCGCGCTTGCCAAGACGGCAGTTGGCGACGAGAGCGACGGCATCAGTGACGCAGCGATCGATCTCGACGTACGTAACGATGCGTTTGCGTTCGGCAATAGGATCTTCGATGCCAAGTTCGCGGAGGCCGAGCATGGCGAGGCGCACGCCCAAGACTTGCCCCGCGCAGATGTGGCCGTGCGTGACGGCGGCGAGTTCGAGGTATTCGGGGAGAGTTTTCATGGTGTGTTGCATCAAGGATCAGCAAGCGGAGACAAGGAGTCGGTACTCAGAAAGCGTTCTGCCGAATCGATAATCTTGCTTGGTGCTGGCGTTGAGATCGTTCGTCCGCGAAAAACGCGGACTCAGGATGACAGATTGCGCGACTGTTCGTAAACGAGCGGAGAGAGGCACAAATCAGGACCGTTCAGGAGTCGCGGCCGTCCACGGATGCGGGCGGCGGGCTTCCTGGTAGGCGAACACGGTCATCAGGACGGCGAGAAGGAGCAGGGCGCCGTCGCGGAACACGGTCATGAGGGTAAGTGGTTCCGGCTTGGCGAAACAGCCGCAGTTGATTTGCAAGCCGAGGGCGTAGGCGCGAACGACCGCGATGAAGAAGCCGGCGACGATTACCGTGATGATAGTGGCCCACACCCGGAGTTGCCAGCCTACGATCAGTAGTAACCCTATGGCGATTTCGGCGAACGGCAACGTGTGCGCCACGAATTTCGAAACATTGCCGGACACCATCTGGTAGGAATCGATCTGCATGGCGAAGAGCGTGAGGGCCATCGGCACGTTGACGTGAGGAGTTAGTCCGGGGCGAAAGAGTTTGGCGTAACCGGCGTAGATGAAGATTGCGGCAAGGACGATGCGTCCCAGCCAGACGATCATGCGGCGAAAGTTAAGTGGTGCGGACTGGAGCATGGATTCGTACCGTCGTTACTCTGTACGTTCCTACTGCGACGCGAGAAGCTGATCCAGAAACGCCTTGAAATTTTCGTAGCTGACGAATCCTACCACGGGAAAAACCTGGCCATTCCTGGTGTGAATCACGCTGGTGGGCGTTTGATTGACGGCGGCGGTGACGCCATGTTGCCGGTCCGTTTCCACGAGCGGCTCGAGCGTTTTGCTTTCGACCAGCGCGTCGACTTTTTTCATTTCAGCAGGGCTGAGAACGCTCGCGAGCGTGCCCTTGACGTCGCCATTGGCTTCCCACTTTTCCTGATTCTGGAAGAGCACTAATTCCACGGCTTCATCCCTGCCGATATGCGCCGCGGCGCGAGCGTAGTTTGCGGCGATATGGGAGTAAGCGTGCATCTGCAAGGGGAAGTCGCGGTGAACGATGTATACCTTGCCGGTGTTGGCGTAGTTCTCGGTGACCCTTTGCAGCGTGGTGGTGTACAGCTGCTTACACGCCGGGCACTGAAAATCGGTGAAAACTTCCATGATCAAGGGAGCGTTTTTCTGACCGGAGGTTTTAGTGGGATCGATGTCGGTGACGCCGTTCACGGTGATCAAGGTTGGGGCAGGCGCAGCAGTTGGAGTCGCGGGCGCGGTTTTCTTGGTGGTGGTTGTCTTGGCGGCAACCGGGGTTTGCTTGGCCGAGACGGTTTGCGAACTCTGGGATCTGGTTTGAACGGACAGCGCCAACGCCAAGAAGCCGACGATTACAAATGTCAGGGACAAAGGAAGCCTGCGGGTCAAAGTGTCCTCCCAGATTTGGCCAAGATGAGGAAATCTCCGTCAGAGTATCACAAATTGGATGCTAGCTCGGTAGAGTGGCGTTGGCAGAGGCTTACGAGGGGAAGGTGGAAGAGTCATGGGCGACCGTTTGAAAGAAATCGACGAACTGGACCGGAACGGGTGAAATAGGCATATTCGATGGACTCTAAATGACTATAAATATTAGACTTACTTTACATCATCAAATATCTTGACAACAAGACACTCAACCTGTAAAGTAGGCGAAGTCAAAGCGGATATTGAGGGTAGAGATACCGCTGGGTGAGCTGCGAAGCCTCGTTCCTTAGGATTTTGGGGCCTTTCGAATGAGCAAGATGCGCTCGCCAGTGAAAGACGGTTTTGGGGCAAGGCTTTGGCGAGGAGATAAGAGGACATGAGCAAGATTATTGGAATTGACCTGGGGACAACCAACTCGGTAGTGGCCGTGATGCAAGGCGGCGAACCGGTGGTGATCCCTAACCAGGAAGGACAACGGACGACTCCGTCGGTCGTGGCCATCACGAAATCCGGCGAGCGGCTGGTTGGGCAAGTGGCGAAGCGTCAAGCGGTGACG
>Ga0210394_10003257_pt1 | contig 20733 bp, 20 predicted proteins | sample IncBWC12MmetaG_FD_160121 | JGI IMG/M metagenome (GOLD analysis project Ga0210394, IMG submission 160121) | Forest soil microbial communities from Barre Woods Harvard Forest LTER site, Petersham, Massachusetts, United States - Inc-BW-C-12-M | ecosystem: Environmental > Terrestrial > Soil >...
TGTGGCTTTTCGTGGCGCCGGCATTCGGGCGTTATTTCCGGCCGGAGCCTTGCTGGAGTTCTATTTCCTACTCAACTGGAAGCGGGCCGATCGCCGAACCGTTCTAATGAGCTCAGCCTTGGCGGCGGCTTTAGTTGTCTATTGTTTTGGGCTGGGGTTGAACCTGCAACAGTCGCTAAGGGCCGTGATTTTTCCCCAGGACATGGTCCTCTACGTTTGCATTGGAGCGATGGTCGCTTGGATCGTTTTCTTGCGAGGGCTGGCCAAGGGGCCGATCGCGCCGGTCATACTGCTGAGTTTTTCTAGCCTTCTTGCGTTTCGAATTCTGTTGAAGATGACGCCTGCGGGATATCCAATCTATTACAACGGCGCGGTGGTTCTTTGCTTTTTAATGTTGCTTATGGCGCTGGTTCGGCGTGCCGTGCGTCCGAAATTCAATGCCGTCGCGCAGGCGATAATCTGCGTTGGGTGCTTATTTAGTGTGGCATTGTACGTTCGTGACATTAGCTCCGTGGCAAAACACTATGTCCCTCTTGTGACAGAACGTGGAATGGTACGCGTTCAGAAGCAGACGGCGCAGAATTACAGGATGGCGATCAATTTCATGAAGGAGAAAGCCGCCGGCGGTGAATATGTGCTCTCTGTCCCGGAGGATACGAGCTTGTATTTCCTTTCCGAAACCTATTGTCCGACTCGCCTTTTCTCTTTCACTCCCGGTGTCCTAGCACCCGGGAGAATGACCGATGAGCTAATCTCGGAAATCGAAAGCAAGCCGGTCCGCTATTTGCTGTGGTCAAATCGGACATTCTTTGAATTTCGCGTTCCGGTGTTTGGTAAGGATTTCGATCAGACATTCGGAGATTTTCTCAAAACCCACTACCATCGTTTGGGCTTATTAGCACCGAATGACCTTTATTACGGAGACTGGAATGCCACGGTGTGGGAGCGTAATGAGACGAACTAAGTTGGCAATAAGCCCTGATTTGTCTGATCGCTTCCAGCTGGTATCGAATTGCCGCCTAATTTTCGCCACCATGCAATCGTCTGGGCGATTCCACTATGAAAATCATGACGAGGTGTCCAGCCAACTTCGTTTGTCAACCGTTTGGTATTGGCCCAGAGCGTGCGGGTCTCTGAATTACTAGCTCGCGCGCCAGAGCGAATTAGATCCGGTCGCCCAATTTGGATGCCTATTTCCTGGATCACATCTTTGACAGTGACACGATTGCCCGATCCGATGTTAACTGGTCCTTGGACTTCGCTTTCCAGAAGGGCTGTTAATGCCGATGCCGCATCCTCGACGTGCATAAAATCAAGCACGTCCTGTCCTTCCGAGCAGAGTGCTGGCTCCTTTCGCAAGAGAGAGTCGATGACGTATGCGACGACTCGCGAGGTAGGCTCCTGCGGACCGTACAAGAAAAAGATCCGCCCACACGCGGAACTAAGGGTAGCTCGAAAAGCGGAGCAAAATAGGATTTCCTCAAGAGCACGCTTGCAGACTCCGTAGAGGGTTATCGGGGCCAGTGGCGTCTTGTTTTCTACGCACTCGCCACTATTAGGTGCATATTCCGCGCAGCTCCCTGCAACAACCATTCGCTTTCCACCACTCTCTGTAAACGCTGAAAGCAATTCCAGGCTAGCACGCAACCAGCAGATGTTTTCCGGTGTCTCCCAGAAGCTGCCCGGCGCCGCATACCACGCCAAGTGTAGCAACGAATCGGGACGAATCTCGTGAACCAGCTTGGTGGCGCACCCTGGTTGCAACAAATCGACCTGGCGCCAGGACACGTTACTGAACGCAGGTACAGATCCTGAGCTGCGACGGAGGGCATATATTTCATACTTTTTCGCTGCCAGGATGGGCAAGCAATGGCGGCCGATAAATCCACTCGCGCCAGTGACCAGCACTCTCATGATTGGTGATCAGGAAATGTGCGATCTCGATCCGAGATGATCGGATCGGCTATCGGCCATTCGATTCTGAAGGCGGGATCGTCCCAGCGGACTCCGCGAGCGCATTCACTGACGTATGGTGCTGATATCTGGTAAAAGACTTCGCTCTCGTCAGCCAATGTCTGAAAGCCGTGTGCAAAACCCTCAGGGATGTAGACCATCCTTTGGTTTGCAGCGGTCAGCTCTACGGCAAGCCACTGGCGGTACGTTGCTGATCCTAGTCGCAGGTCAACGATCACATCGTAAATCGCGCCTGCGCTACATCGAACGAGTTTTGCCTCGGTATAAGGCTCGGCCTGATAGTGCATTCCTCGCAGTGTTCCCCGCCGTCTATTGTAGGAGACACCGCATTGTGCCAGCTTTGTGCTCAGGCCCTGCATTTTGAATTCGTCAGCGCACCACGTACGCGCGAAAAATCCTCTCTTATCGTGGATCGGTTCCAATTCAACCAGGTATGCTCCGCTGAGCGAAAGAGGTGCGAATTTCATTCGATTACGTCACTGCCTAAAGCGCGGATCGCTTCCTCTCAGACTGAAGATACGACGGCGCTCGCCTCCATCAAGGCGCCTCGTCGTGCCATCCAGCTCGTGAATGCAAGTATCACCGCCGCTGGTAGCAACAATGCACCCAGTATGAACGCGAGAAGTGTCCTAGGGCTAAACGGGTCTAATCCCATCAGAAAACGTGTCAAAATGTTGTTGCGTCGCGAAATCATGCTGATTGCGCTCTCGACCCAGCCGTATGGATCGTGCTCGGGGGAGGCAAAATGCCACTGAGTAATCCTAAGCCCTGCCCTTCCGAGAGTGGCCTGCAGGGTCTCCGGTGTGAAGTGGATCAGATGGCGTGGCACATCCAAATGAAACCATTTGGGTCCTGCAACCCGGGCCTGCCAGCTCGAAAAGTTTGGAACGACTATGATCAATCGTCCGTTGGGCGCTAGCCGGTTGGCACATTCCTTTAGCAAACTCAGCGGATCATCGATATGTTCGAGCACATTGAACAGTAGAATGAGATTGAAAGACGAACTCTGGGAGAGTCTCTGCACTGGAATCGCGGCAATCTCCAGGCCATGAGCACGCCGCCCGATTTCCGCCACTTCCTCGGTGCGTTCCAGACCAAGCACGCGCCAGCCCCGACGGCGGAAAGCGGCCAACATTAGACCGCTGCCGCAGCCTATCTCTAATATCGAACCGCCGCCCGGCCTGAAACCAGACCACCGAGAAACGCGAATATCATACAGAAGGCCGAGCAATCGAGTAACCACGGAGCCATAAGCGCGATATTTGCTGGGGTAATATCGATTCATATCGCCAAAATGCGTTTCCGTGTAGGCCAGTCCACAGCCGCGGCATTCGAGGATTCGAAATCTATCCAATGTGATAGCGTCCCGCACTTCGGGATAAATGACCCCGCTCTCCGGAATGTTGCACACAGGGCATTTCTTCGATTTTAAGCTCTGCGCGAAAGGCCCAGCCAGATCAGGTGTGACTTCCAGTGGATGCTCCCGAGTAGATTCTCTTGCGTTCCAGATCGACGATTCTTGTCTGCTGCAACTTTGGTTGCACAATACTCTTGCTGTAATCGATGAATGCATTCGGACGTTGCAACCCGTTTTTATAAGTGCGGGCGACGTACAATGCGGTGAAAGCGGCAGTCGCCCCCATGTAGGCGGCGAATGTTAACACGCCTCCGAATATGAGCCAGGGCGACTGAGTCAAGATGTAGGTGATACCAAAAGCCATGAGTAAAAGAATCCAAAACGGCAACAAGAGAATGGGAAGGCGAAGGAATAACGTTGATGCGGATAGGATCCCGCCGATTGCGAAAAGCGACATTCCGATCAGATTGTAATGGCTCTTTCCTCCTATTCGTTTCTGACGCTTGTAGGGAATCGCGGCGCGTCGGAAGCCAACCCGCCCAATCGATGCACGAATAAACGGAAATGACGTATTCTCATTTACCATTGCTTCGCGCACTTCTCTCGTAAAAAGCGAAAACTCAGCCATGTCGAGAATAATTTCCTCGTCAGCGACCGCGCGTAGCAACCTGTAGAACAATTTGCGAATGCCCTTCAGAATCCTGGGTTCTTCGCGGTCGACGCGCTCACCATAAACAATGTCGGATCCTTCTTCATGCTTAGCGACGAATTGGAGAATCATTTCGGGAGGATCTTCGCAATCTACGTCGATAAAGATTATAAGATCGGCCTCCACATTTCTTAAGCCACACTCGAGCGACGCGTGATATCCGACGTTCTTGCTCGTGGTGAGGACGTAGGTTTCCGGCCAGAGTCTTCTGATTTGCTCAATTTCTTGGAGGGTACCATCAGTGGACGCATTATTGAGGAAGAGCAAATTCACCGCGTAACGCCCAGATAGGTTTTCCAGGATTGGTCGCAGGCGATCGAAAAACAGCGGTATGACTGCTTGCTCGTTATGGACCGGGCAAAGAATAGTTAGGAGCCGTGGTTCCATAGTGATTCAACGATCCAATTTAAACATAAAAAGGGCTATGGCCACTCGAGGCTCTCGCGGCACATGTAACATCAATTTGATTCTGCCGCGTCACTCGTACCCGGGCAAATTGTATAATCGCTTTTATATCGAACTAGTACAATTTAATGCAACGATAATTGCTCTATAGTCCCACCAAAGTACAACACCGAACGGAAAAATACCCTTGTACAGTTCTCGACGCGGTGACTCGATTGTCCAAAGGCCAGCGTCCAGCCGTAGGTTTATTAGTACGTACGACTTGATGCACCAGGGGTGCGATGAGGAATTACAATCGTACGGGGCGATCAATCGAAGTTTTGTGATCAAGTGATCGGCACCGTGTCAATCGAGAGTCAGGACGGTAACGGGCGTGCTAGAAGGCGGCACGTGCTCGGATCCCAGGAAAAACATGAAAGCAGTCATATTAGCCGGCGGGACAGGCACCAGGATTATGGAGGAGACGTACGTCAGGCCGAAGCCTATGGTCGAAATTGGCGGCCGGCCCATTTTATGGCACATCATGAAGATCTACTCCAGCTACGGCATCAATGATTTCGTAATCTGTCTTGGGTACAAGGGTTACATGATCAAAGAGTACTTCGCCAATTACTTCCTGCACGTTTCAGACGTCACCTTTGATATCAAGTCGAACAAGATGGAGGTGCATCGACATGAGGCGGAACCTTGGCGAGTAACTCTCGTCGATACGGGCGAACGAACGATGACCGGGGGACGTCTCAAACGAGTTCGAGAGTATGTGGAAGGAGAAAGTTTCTGCTTCACATATGGCGATGGTCTCGGAGACATCAACATACCAAAGTTGATCGAATTTCATCGCAGTCGAAACCTGTTTGCCACTGTGACGGCCACCCGCCCACCTGCGCGGTTCGGGGCTCTGCGAGTCGCTAACGGCGACGTGGAGAGGTTTGAGGAAAAACCTGCCGGAGACGATGGCTGGATAAATGGCGGTTTTTTTGTGCTTCAGCCGCAGGTCTTTCGATATATCGAGAGTGACGAGACGGTGTGGGAAAAGTCACCGCTCGAACGTCTGGCCGCCGAACATCAACTCGCTGCTTACAAGCACCATGGCTTCTGGCAGCCGATGGATACGTTGCGAGACAAAAAGTACCTTGAAGACCTTTGGATGTGTGGCAAACCTCCCTGGAAAGTTTGGCAATGAACCACAGCTTCTGGAAGGGAAAACGAGTTTTTGTCACGGGACATTCGGGGTTCAAGGGAACGTGGCTTTCAATGCTGCTTTTGGAGCTGGGAGCAGAAGTAACTGGTTACTCACTTTTACCGCCTTCGTCTCCTTATCTATTTGATCTAGTTGGTTTGCGTGGCCTCCTAAACTCACTAGAGGGAGACGTGTGTGAATACCAGCAACTTAAAGGCGCTTTGGAACAGTGTCGACCGCAAATTGTGATCCACATGGCGGCACAATCATTGGTGCGACGTTCTTATCAAGATCCTCTGACGACATATTCCACAAACATCATGGGTACGGTCAATCTGCTGGAGGCTATTCGCCACGTTAAAGGAATCCGAGCTGTGGTAAACGTGACCAGCGATAAATGCTACGAGAATAAAAGGACGGCAAACGGCTATCGTGAAGAAGAATCACTCGGAGGAAGCGACCCCTATAGCAGCAGCAAAGCCTGCGCCGAGCTGATCACGTCGGCTTTTCGAAGTTCATTTTTTAATTCGACAAAGAACGGCGACTCCGGTATTCATTTGGCCTCGGCCAGGGCGGGGAATGTAATCGGTGGTGGCGATTGGGCGCCAGACCGGCTGATACCCGATGTTATTAAGGCCTTCAGCAAGAATGAGCCCGTGAAGATTCGGAATCCGAAGGCCATTCGCCCTTGGCAGCACGTCCTGGATCCGATCAGCGGCTATTTAAAACTCGCAGAGAGATTATGGTCTAAGCACGCACGGTATGCCGACGCCTGGAATTTCGGTCCGTCTGCCACGACGGCGAAGCCGGTAGGGTGGATCACGCAATACATTGCAAATAGCTGGGGCAATCGAGCGAAATGGGAATGCGATGGAGGCGAGCACTACAAGGAGTCTTTTTGCCTGAAACTGAACAGCACGAAATCGCGCTTACGATTGGGCTGGTCACCGCTCTTAAATATCCGCAAGACCCTGGACTGGACGATTTCCTGGTACAAGCGATTCTATGCGGGCGAAGACGCTCGCGCGATCACGATCGAGCAACTCCACACTTTTATACAGCTTGATTCAACGAAGGCGCGCGATTGATTAAGAGAAGTTGTCGCAGTTGCGGAGCGCAGTTAGAGATAACTTTTGTTGACCTGGGCGTTACTCCTCTCGCGAACGCCTTTGTTACGGCAGAAGCACTCGGCCGGCCAGAAATCTTCTATCCCCTGCATGCTTACGTGTGTAGCGAGTGTTTTCTGGTGCAGCTGGAAGAGTTTGAGTCTCCCCAGAATATTTTTAGCGAGTATGCGTACTTCTCCTCGTTCTCGGAAACTTGGCTGCAACACGCTCAGGCGTACGCAAGGGACATGATCAAACGATTTCATTTGGGGCCGAAATCTCAAGTTATAGAGGTTGCCAGCAACGACGGTTATCTACTGCAGTTCTTTCACCAAGAAAACATTCCAGTTCTCGGTATTGAGCCAGCTGCCAACATCGCTGAAGCGGCTATAGGGCGGGGTATTCCTACGATTGTTAAGTTTTTTGGAGAAGAAACCGCCAAGGAGTTAGTTCTACAAGGACATCAAGCCGACTTGCTGGTGGCCAACAACGTGTTAGCCCACGTTCCAAATCTGAATGATTTCATTCAGGGCCTGAGGGTCATACTAAAATCTGAAGGAGTCATCACGCTCGAGTTCCCCCACCTGCTGAATATGATGGAGGAATGCCAGTTCGATACCATTTATCACGAACACTTCTCGTATTTCTCATTCCTGACGATCAATCGAATCTTTAACTCGCGAAGGATGAGGATTTTCGACGTCGAACAAATTCCGACTCATGGCGGATCCTTGCGAGTGTATGCCTGTCATTCGGATAGCTTGGAGAATCCTGTAAGCAATCGATGCGGCCTGCTGCTGGACAGGGAGCGCGCTCGGGGCTTAGACAGTCTCAAAACGTATCGTTCGTTTGAGCAGAGGGTCAGGCAAACGAAGCGCGAATTTTTGCGGTTCTTAATCGAGGCGAAAACCGAGCGTAAAATTATCGCGGGATATGGTGCACCTGCAAAGGGGAACACGTTACTGGTGTACTGCGGAGTTCGTACCGATTTTGTCGAGTTTACGGTTGACAGGAGCCCGCACAAGCAAGGACTTTATCTTCCAGGGACTCTCATTCCAATAAAAGATCCTCAAGAGTTAAGGCGCGCTCGGCCGGACTATGTGGTCATTCTTCCGTGGAATCTGAAGGATGAAATTATGGAGCAGATTGCTTTCATCCGGGGGTGGGGTGGAAAGTTTGTTGTTCCCATCCCTTCCGTCGCAATCTACGATTAAATGCTGCAGGAACCAAGTGGGCGTCAGCCACAGGGAGCACCGCGAACGACATAACTACAACCCCAGGTCAATTCTATCCTCAGCACGTTCCGGTCGCTTATACTCCAGAGCTCATGCGGCGTGGAAAGTTAGCACTGGTTACAGGCTCTGTTGGCCTGATCGGATCTGAGTGTGTGCGGGTGTTATGCCAACATGGATGGAATGTGGTTGGAATCGACAACGACATGCGAAGTTGGTTCTCTGGCGAGGCTGGCAGCACCGCGATGTGACGGGACCGCAGCCCTCCGCCGTGGAGCTTCACGGGTATATCAGCTACATCGTGATGTGCGCCGTGACGGGGAGGGAGTACACCATCTACGGCTACAAAGGGAAGCGTTCGGCGTTATGCGGTGCCCGCGAGCACCGGAGGCAAGCGGGGCATTCGATAGAATCTGCCTCCGCTAAGCATCACAGCACACCTTCCGAACTGCGCAGATTTTGGGTTTATTTTTTGGTGTTATTCTCTTAGCCTTTCGTTAGCATCAGCACCTAAAATTTCAACGGGAGCACGCGCGCCAAAAATCAGCGGGAAACTCGTCATGCAAATCCGGATAGAATCGCGGCACCTAGGTGATGTAGCTGTCCTGGCTTCTGAAGTTTTTGAGGATGAGCGGGGATTTTTCATGGAGGTCTATCGCGCGGACCAATACAAGGCGCTGGGTTTGCCGGCTGAGTTCGTTCAGGACAATCATTCCCGATCGAAGCGGGGAGTTTTGCGAGGGCTTCACTTTCAGTGGGATCCGCCCATGGGCAAATTAATGAGAGTTACCTATGGTTCTGCTTTTTTAGTCGCCGTGGATATTCGCAAAGGATCCCCCACCTTGGGGCGATGGTTCGGTGTGGAAATTTCCGCCAAAGACAAGAAGCAGGTGTGGGCGCCTGCCGGGTTTGCACGCGGTTTCTGCGCGGTCTCCGACTTTGCCGAAGTCCAATACAAGTGCACCGGAGTTTACAACCCCAAGGGCGAATCAGGAATTCTCTGGAACGATCCGAAAATAGGCATCCATTGGCCGGTCAAAGAACCGGAGCTTTCGGGGAAGGATCGTCAGGCCCAAACGCTCGATGAATGGCTGGCATCGCCGGCTTCGAACCATTTCCAATTCGAAAAATCCTGAACAGAAGAGGCATAAGCCATGCTAGCCCGAGTCAGGCGCGCTGAATGAAAGTCGCGGTTATCGGGGCCAATGGCCAGCTAGGAACTGACCTTTGCCGGATACTCGCGGGTCAGAAGGTTTCGGTTTTGCCACTGACGCGCCGTGAAATTGACGTCTCCGATTCCGCGCAAGTTGACCGCGTTTTAGGCGAATTGCAGGCTGACATAGTGATTAGCACCGCTGCCTTTCACAAAGTCGAAGAGTGCGAGAAGCAACCCGCGCAATCATTCGCAGTTAATGCCGCAGGTCCACGGAACCTAGCTCTAGCCTGTCGTCAGAACAACGCTGTGCTCGTTCACTTCAGCACAGACTACGTTTTTGATGGCAGCGAGCGCCGTCCCTACGCGGAGTCCGATTTGCCGAGACCGTTGAATGTCTACGGCGTCTCCAAGCTCGCCGGCGAGCACATGTTGAGGCTCACCTGGGAACGCCACTTCGTCATTCGCACATGCGGTCTCTATGGTGTGGCGGGCAGCGCCGGCAAGGGCGGCAATTTCGTGGAGACAATGCTGAAGAAAGCCGGTGAAGGTGCACCGATTCGCGTTGTCGACGATCAGGTGCTAACGCCCACCTTCACCGGAGATTTGGCCGAAGCCGTGAGCAAACTCATTCGCACCGAGGCTTATGGGTTGTATCACGTCAGCGCCGATGGTGAATGCTCCTGGTATGAATTTGCCCGCAAGATTTTCAAGTTCGAAAAACTCAAAGTGGATCTCAGGCCGGTCAGCAGCACTGAATTTTCGAGTCCCGTGCAGCGCCCCGCTTACTCAGTCCTCAGCAAACAAAAGCTCAGCCAGCTTGGGATTGCTATGAAGACATGGCAGGAGGGACTCGCTTCCTATTTGGCGGCGCGGTCAAATGCGCGAAAAGTTGTGAACACGACGGTTTGATCGCGTTCTAGCTAACGAATCTGAGGCCTTGGTCACCCATTCCCAGGGCAGTTTCCGTATTCAATTGCACGACGCTGCGGCTGACTTTCGCCGCAAAACAAACCCTTCGCGCTCGACGTACGCAAACACTTTCTCCGTGGGCCAGCACAAAACCACGGATGTTTAGCTCGTGGAGCTCTTTGGAGAATCCGAGCTCCGACGACAGATGGCTTGCTGCGCCCCGCGTTGAGAATCGGAGTGGGTCGGGTGTATAAGGATGCCTATCCGGACGGAAATCCCGATGCAAATTCTCTTCTGATCGCTGAGAAAGGACGAACACAATGAGAGCCGCCATAGCCCTGAGCTTTGCGTTAGGCATGTTGGCCCCGGCAGTGGCCGCCGCCCAAGTCTCTGGCGAAGCCGTTTATCAGCAGCGCTGCGCCGTTTGCCACGATTCCGGCAATTCCCGGGTTCCACCGCGCGGTGAGTTGAAGAAGCTCTCGGTCTCCCGCATCCTGCGCGTCTTGGACTTCGGAGAAATGCAAAATGTTGCCTCCAAGCTGCGACAGGATGAGCGTGAAGCGGTCGCCTCTTATCTCGGGGTTCCCGGTGACAGCGGCGAGGTTCATGCGAAAGCCTACTGCGCGGACCGTACCGTGACTCTAACTGGCCACGGCAAGACAGAGTGGAACGGGTGGAGCTCCAAGCCCACCAACACGCGCTTTCAGCCCGGCGATGCGGCGGGGCTCACTCCCAGCCAAGTACAGCGGCTCAAGTTGAAGTGGGCGTATGGCTTTGATGGCGACATCATCGCCTTCGCCCAGCCAACAATCCTCAACGGTCACCTGTTCGTGGGAAGCGCCAGCGGCTTGGTGCAGGCCCTTAGCGCCGAAACCGGATGCGTCCAATGGGCGTTTCAGGCAATCGGCCCCGTGCGCTCGGCCATTCTAGCCGTCGCCTTGGGAGATAAGCGCGCTCTTCTGTTCGGCGATACCGTTGGGTGGTTTTATTCGGTCGAGGCGGAGACCGGACATCTGCTCTGGAAGAAGCGTGCCGAACCGCACGAAGCAACTCGCTTGACAGCTGCTCCTCTGGTCTACCAGGGCACTGTATTCATCCCAGTCGCTTCCTGGGAAGAAACGCGCAGCACCAACCCCGACTATGCGTGCTGCACCTTTCGCGGAAGCGTGGTGGCCCTGCGCATCAAGGATGGCTCGGAGGTTTGGAAAACGTACATGATCGCCGAAAAGGCCAAGAAGACCAGCGAACACGAGTGGGGACCATCTGGCGCGGCAGTGTGGGCGACGCCGACACTCGATAACAAGCGAGGCGTCATCTACGTTACGACCGGCGACAACTACTCCGACGTTGCTACTCCCCTGAGCGATGCCGTTCTGGCATTAGAAGTGTCCACGGGCAAAATCATCTGGTCCAAGCAGACCACGCCCGGCGACGTCTGGAACACGTTGTGCAGCACCAAGGGGGATTGCCCCGGACCCGACTACGATTACGGATCCTCAGCGATTCTTGAAAAACTCAACGATGGCCGCGATGTGCTTCTTGCTGGCCAGAAGTCAGGAATTGTGTACGCACTCGATCCCGATCACAAAGGTGCAATCTTGTGGCAGACGCGTGTGGGTCAGGGAGGCACGCTCGGAGGTGTGGAGTGGGGAATGGCCAGCGATGGCAGGCAAGTCTACGCGGCGACTTCGGATCTTGTTCGTACTCAATCCAACAGCGCCGATCCCCTCAATCTGAATCCGCAGATTGTCGATCCAAAAATTGGAGGCGGTCTCACTGCTCTGCGCATTGCCACCGGCGAGAAGGTCTGGTTCGCTCCGCCAATTCTATGCGGCCCAACTGCGAAACCCGGGTGTAGCCCTGCGCAGCCCCAGGCCGTTACTGCGATTCCCGGTGTAGTCTTCTCCGGCTCCATCGACGGCCACCTGCGCGCTTATTCTGCCGAAGACGGGAAAGTCCTGTGGGATTTCGACACCGTGCGCGAATATCAGACCGTGAACGGTGTGCGAGCCACCGGCGGATCACTCAACGGCCCTGGCGCGGTCGTAGTCGGCGGGATGCTGTATGTGAATTCCGGATACGCACGGCAGGGCACCATACCGGGCAACGTCCTTTTGGCGTTCTCAATTGACGGCAAGTAGCGAAGTTGCTGGCTCCGTCATTAGAGAGTTCCTGGACGAGGCCAATTCGGTACAAAGAGGGGGTGGACTACAAATGTTGCAATCCCTTAGAAAGCCGGGTCCAATGACGCTCATACTTGCCCTATTTGTCCTGGCGGGTCAGGCACAGCTAGGCAGTGCGCGAACTCCTGCGAGCACGGCACACCCCGCAGCGAAACCTCCCGCGGCGACGGAGACTCTGACTTACGACCACGTTCATTTTGGCGTTCCCGACCCGGCGAAGGCAGTCGAGTGGTATGCCAAATACCTAGGTGGGCAGCCAGGGCCGGCAGGCGAGCCGAACGACCGCCTCCTTTTCGGCAAAACCCGATTTATCTTCCTGAAGACCGACAAACCTCTGCCCAGTGCCGGCAGCGCCGTCGATCACATAGGTCTTTCCGTCGCTAACCTAGCCGCAAAAATTAGGGAGTTGCAAACGGCAGGCGTCAAAATCGTCACGCCGATCCAAGAAGAGCGAGGCCTCTTCAAGCACGCTTTCATTGAAGATCCATGGGGCGCCAAAATCGAGATCCTGCAGGATCCCGAGACGCTGGGCTTCCACCACGTCCATCTCCGCGCACCCGACCCCGAAGGCGCCTTCAAGTGGTACCTCGAGATGTTTGGCGGCGAGCGCAGAAAGCTGAAGGGACGCGTGGATGCTCTGAAGTATGGTGAGGTCTGGATTCTCGCGGAGAAAGGCGAGGCCACGCCAAGCGAGGGCCACGCCATCGATCATATCGGTTGGCGGACCACAATGGACCTCAACGCGAAAGCCGCCGAGCTCAAAGCCAAGGGTGTGAAGTTTACAACCGAGCCTAGGCCCTTCCGAGACATCCACATTTCTTATGTCGAGGGTCCGGCGGCCGTAAAGATCGAATTGTTGCAGCGCTAAGGGCCGCCAGCCCGAAGACGCATCATTTATACGGACCGCGGAGCCAAAGCACGCCGAGTTTTTATTTCTAGGCCTTCTGCTCGTTGAGAAACGCTAGCGTCTGGGTGAGGCACTCGTCCGCATTAGCCGCGGCAATGTGGTAAGCATCGCTGCGGATCACGACGAGTCTCGAATTCGGAATTTGCACCTGGTAAGCCCGTACTTTTTCGACCGAATTCATTTTGCTACGATCCGCCGTTATCACCAACGCGGGAGCAGTGATGCGCTGCAGAACGCCCTCCTTCGCAAGATCGAAGTTCGAGAGGGCTTTGTTCAGGCCTTTTACGCCCTCTCGATCTGGCCCGCTGAAGAGCGTGTTCCAATACGCAATCATCTCCTTCGACGCGTTCGAACCCAGCCGATCGCGCTGCGGAATTGGCGAGGGATCGGCGATGGCCAGCGGCGAAAATGGTGCCCCGACGACAACGAGAGTTCGAGTGCGCTGAGGATAGTCGGCCGCGAATCGCATCGCAACAGCTCCACCCGTTTTCGCTCCAATGATATGCGCCGAGTCCACTCCAGCTTTGTCCATTACTTGCGTGACGAACTTCGCGAGATTGGCGAGCGAGTATTCGAAGCTTCGCGGAACGCTGGAATGGCCAAGTCCGGGCAGGTCCGGCCTGAAGAGACGATACTCTTGCCCCATACGCGGCACCCATTCGTACCATTCCACGCTAGATTCATCGTTGCCATGGATGAGCACCACGGGCTCCGGCTTCCGCCAGGGTTCACCTAGCCAGTCCTCTCTGTAGAAAAAGTCCTCTTTGTAGTCGTCTCTTACAGCCCTGACGGGCAGGCTCTGAGCGTGCAGCATTTCTGACGTGAGTTGGCCAGCCAGGGCTGAGAACCCAGCCGCGGCCAATACGTGTCGACGCGAAATTTTTCGAGTCATTTTCGATCACCTCTCCTCTGTTATTGCCTGTCGTTAAGTTTGCCGGAGTCGTCGTCCTCAACAAAGGTCTTTCGGTCCATATGACCGTTAGTAGACCAGTGCGGCCCCAGATGAGGATGGGATCCCCAAAGCCGAATAGGACGGACCAAGACGATGCCAGCCACCAAATAGAGAGGACACTCCTTGCAAGAGATCTGGAGAGAGTACGGCCGATTGCGACCTGCGGCCAGCGTGGCGGGGTCTCCGGCTATGTGGGATAGGGGAAGTATTAGCTACGATCGGTGAGAAGTGCTACCTGAAAGGCTGGGTTCGTTTTGTAATTTTGCCTTTTCCGTTGCTTAGGCTCGGCGCTATATACTACGTACGTAGTTTTACAACATGCACCTCCGTCGCCCAAAAAGTGCGCTGACAAAGACGAACCCAACCAGGCTAACCGACGCCCCAAGGGACGACAACCAGATCACAATTGCAATTGTCTGCTACTTGACGGGGAGGAACCTTTGCACTCGCTCGCCGTAGAAGACCTCCCCGGTATACAGGGTGCCCTTCGAGTCTACGGCTTCCATATGCACGCCGAAGAACTCGCCAGCATTTTGACCCATGCTGCCCATCTGGCCTACGATCTTCCCGTCCAGGCGATTCAGAAACCAAACGTGGTTATTGGTGAGGTCAGAAATATACAAGAAATGCTGTGCCTTATCCGGCGAGAACATGACTCCGCCAGCGGCGCCGCCTATTCCGGTCCATTCGGCCATCCTGATTTCCTTCTTGAAATTCCCCTGCTTGTCTGTGACGTGAATGCGGTTGCCCGCGCGGTCAGCCGCATAGACCAAACCGTCGCTTGAGAAATTAAAAGTCAGGTGACCGACGAACTCTTTTGCCATCGGACCATTGGGAGAGTACGCGTGGTCGGCTGGATTGGTGCTGATCTCCGACAGTTTGTGACCATAGGCGCCCCAGCCCCGCTTGAACTGGAAGGCGTCTAGCGAGAAAACCATCACGCGTCCGCCGAACGCGTTGTCGGCGACGTAAATCTCATTCGCCGCATCGTCCGTGCGGATCTCTTCGATTCCTCCGACGATCATGGGCGTGGTCGGTGGATACTTGGCTATAAACGCAGTTCGTTGCAATGCGGCCGCTGTATTCGCTGCCTCACCGCGAGGGCGGTCCGGGGCGCCGGGCACGGTTATAAATCCCGCCACAGGCCCTGCGCTGCCCTGGCCTTTCGTCCAGGAAACCTTTGGATTCTCGTCGAAAGGCTTGCCCTCGGGCGTCTCGGGCACGTGAGGGATGGCCATCAGCATCTTGCCGGTCTTGGGGTCGTACTTGCGGACCGTGTTCTGCCCAAGATAGACGAATCCTTGTTTGTCCACGGCCATGCCATGTCCTTGCGGCGCATCAAAGTAGCCGATCACCTCTCCGTCCTTGTAGCCCGGGCCATCATGCCCCGCGATGTGGATCATCGACGGAGGGTGGACGCAACAGTCGGCAATCGGAGGATTCAGCTCCGCCTCAAGCTCGATAGCTGTGAGATCGTTCGGACGATCGTAGACCCAAACGTTGTCGTCTTTGTCAACGGCCAAGCCCGTGACGCCACCCATCTTCCACTTGTTGGGCAGGGCCCTGGGCCAGCTCACATCGACTTTGAATTTCGGCGCGGTTTCCGCCTGCGCTCCCAACCGGCCATGGAAAACGCCGGCCGAAAAGAGAATCGCACAAACTCCCAACAGTGAAAGCCCGACCAATCTGATCAACGCCTTATTCTGCGTAATCTGTCGCATATTCCGGAACTCCTTCGCTCAACGAGCGCTTTCCAATGATGCTCCGGACTCTATTCTTTCGAAATCGCCTGTGTCAACAAACAAGATGCGGGTCGAATGTATTTGATTTGATTCCTTTCCGGCGCTCTTGCCTGGCAACGCTCACGCGGGAGCCATGTGGGCCTGCTAACTACGACTGGTCAACTGAGAGGAGAACTTTACCTCTCAATTGAATTGGGCGCGCAGTCGTGTTTGTCATTGTGGTCGCGTCTTTGCAACTTGCTGGAATTGCTCCGCGGCTGACGAATACCCGTGATGATTGGAGCAGGATCTCAGATCTTCCCTGACCTCCGCCCTTGGTGGCAGCCAGACGGTAGCCAGAAACGAGATCAAGTAATTTCCCTCTAATTCGAACTTTCCGAACAATTTGGCTTCATTCGAAAGGGGCGCGGGTGTATAAGCATGGCCATCCGCATCTATTCTCATTGTTGTGGGGGAGTCTCAACATGCGTAACTTCGCACTGCGTGCGGGCATCTTTGCAGCGATCGTGCTGACAGCGCCGTGGCTGCGGAACGGATTCCTGCTTCGGGCCGAACCGGCTCCGGTCGGGAAAGCCGAGGCCGGGAAAACCTTCTGGCAAGCGCAAATGTGCCAATACTGTCACGGCGTTGAGGCCGAAGGCGCTTGGGGACCGGATCTTGCCGGCCGCGAACTCACTGAGGCACAGATCAGGCGCGCGCTGCGCGAGCCCTATGGCCTGATGCCCGTCTACACTGAAACACAAGTGAGTGATCAAACAATCGCCAACCTCCAGGCATTCTTCGCGACGCTCCCGAAGGCGGAACAGTTTGGCCCATGGCGCTGGCAGAGTCCGCCGGAAGACGCACCGGAAGGGCAGCGCCTCCAGAGTGCGTTTGGTTGCGGCCAATGCCACGAGCCCGAGCTGGCGATTCCGCGCCGGTGGCTGGGCGGCATTGGCAAGGATGCGGACTTCTTATATTTCGAGAAGCAAATCTATCAGCACACCGACAAATACCCGGGCGGCAGGATGGGGAACTTCTCCAAAGAGCGGCTGCCGGAAATCGTCTTGAGGGAAATCTACCAGTTCATGCTCGATACAGGCTTTCGTGCGCCGATCAATGCGTCGCTCTCTGCCACCCCTCCGCAAGGTGCAAACGCCACATACACGCTGACTGTATTCAATGACGGCGTGGCGAAGAGGGGCCTCGATGCCGAGGAAGTCACGATCTTTTTAAAAATCCCGAAGGGAACAAAATTCGTCAGCGCAACCGGCAATGGATTCAAAGGTGTTCGCCCTCTGGCGCAATTGGGACTCGAACCGGCGACCCCGAATACACCCGGCCGCTTTGATCCCTCCGGGAAACTTCCCGAACGTGACAAGCCCGACCTCTCGGGTGACGTCGCCGTGTGGGAGATTCCGCGCATTGCGGCGGCCGAGAAGCAAACCTACACTTTGACCCTCTCGGGACCCATGGCGCAAATCTATACCATTCCAGGTCCCGGCCCTTCTGGACTAGCTTTCAAAGGTTTCGAGGGCTCGACCGTGTACTGGGCCAAGCCCGGAGTTCGTATGGGTCCTCCGCTGCTTTCGTACCGTGATCTCAGGTTGCCGGATAAGGGCGATCATGTGGCAGTATCGGCGGTCGCGCGGTAGCGGAGTGGATTGATCAACGCTTGAGACACCCCATTGGGACCACTACGATTCCACCCCAACGCGGCTGTTCTTCTAGCCATCGTGACCCGCGCGGCAGCGGTTGAGAAAATGCGCGTTCTCGCTGCACACCTAGCCTGAAGCATACCCTCTCGAAAGGATGGGTCCGAGTCAGCGTGGAATTGGGTTGCTCCTCATCCAACGCAGGACTTCATCGGCGCTCTCGTTTGGCGGAAACACTGGGTATAGGACGTTCTCTATTCGTCCGTTTCGGACAATCATTGTTAGGCGTTTTACAAGCCGCATTCCGTCCACTGCGAATGTCGGCAGGCGCAGTGCTTCAGATAATTTGAACTCCGCATCGCTCAGTATCTCAAATGGGAGATGGAGCCGGTCGGCCATCTCACGTTGATATTCAGTCGTTTGCGTGCTGAGGCCAAACACCGCGATCTTGAACTGCAAGAGTTCCTGATAGTGATCCCGGAAGCCGCAAGTTTGGGGAGTGCAGCCCCGAGCGCCGGGCATCATGTCCCATCCTTCAGGTAGAGGCTTTCCCGGCACTCCCGTCATTGGATAGCAGTAGATAACCGTTCGAGGGGCGCTCAGTTCGGAAAGATTAACGATCCTATTTCCCGTTGAGCGGAGTGAAATTGGAGGCATCAGCATGTGCCTAAGATGGTCTCCGGCTCCGTCATCCACTGGCCGGGGCAAATTAGGGGGCAGAGGGAAGTCTGTCACTCGCTGCATCTTATCCTACTCATCGAGTAGATGCCCGTCCTGTTGATGTCGGTCTCGTTGACTGGAACCTCCTTGGAGTAAGGGGAAAACGGAAGCGAAGGTCAGTGCAGCTTTAGTGCCGCCTTGTGGTGAGGGCGTGGGTCTGTGAAGGGGACCCGCGTATTTGCTCGTAACGGGTCAGCCGCTCGTTAGGTCGTGACTTGATTGCTTGCCGAGTTTGTTCCAGCTTCGCTGAAAGCAACTGTCTGGATAGGCGACTAAGTAGCGGCGGTCGTCATAGACGGAATATGGGACGCACTCCGGGGGACCTGAATTCCTGAGAAGTGGCAAGCGCTGGTAAGTGGAAAGCCTTTCGCCATCATTTCAACGGCAATTGAACCGCGGTTTCGGACAGGTCAACCAGTGCCGGCAGGTTCCGAATGGACACCATCTCTCTCCGCGCCGCCACGATGCCTTGCCGATCCCAGTCAGAAAGCAAGCGGCTCACCGTAAATAATGTGGTTCCGGTCAACTGCGCTAACTCCTCCCGCGAAATGCTGATCTCTACCTCCCCATTCACTTGACGGCCCACTTGATGCATCATGCGAACGATTTGACTGCTCAGCCGCGCCGCTACCCGGTCGGTACTAATTTCGCGGAAACGCACGTGCATATCTTCTAAGTGGTGGAGGAGCATATCCAGCATATTGCGCCTCAAGAAGGTGTGGCGTTCAAAGAGCGATTCAAATGTAGAGATCTCCCAAGCGAGCGCCGTACACGGCTGTTGTACTCGAGCTGTTGAGTTATGAGTCCGAGTATGCGATTCAGCGATGCCGATCAGTTCGCCCGGTCCGATGAGTCTGAGTATTATTTCATTTCCATTGGCACCCACTTGTAACAGCTTCACACAGCCCGAAATGAGCAGTAGGACCTGCCGCACAGAATCCCCTTGGCTAAAGATCGCGTGCTCACTCTCGAATTTCTTTTCGCGAGCTGCCGAGACAACCTCTTTGCTAGCAGCCGAGGAAGCGCCTGAGAACAATGAAGAGCGCAGTGCGAGGGCAGCAGTAAGGCTTAAGCGGGAACTCTGGCCGGAGCTATGCCCCGCCGGGTGCACTGTGACCGCTCTCTCGAGTGTCTGGATCGATTCCATTTCAAACCTCGCCTTTTGGGATGGGTGGCAAGAAAATAAGTGCTCGGTCTCTCGGCTTGGGGGAGCAACTCTCTTGCCAGTTCGCACCCTTGAAAAGAAAGGACTTACGCATGCCCCTGCGGCACAGATGTGCGACCCAATTCGCCTTTTTTGGCAGTGGCTTAGCCGAGTATGGAAATCCAGAATCGAGAGCCAGGAGCCTGCCGGTCTCATTCGGACATTCGGTCAAGTTACTTGCTGGTCGGCAAAGATGATTTCTAAACTGGTTATACCGTGGGGACATGACTCACATCGGCTGCCTGAATTGCGGAATTCCCAGCCGCACGCAATTTTGCGATTGCTGCCAGAGTCTGTTGGATGCAGTCAGCCGCCCCTATTTCGTCGCGGCGCACAAGAAGTGGAAAGCAGAAAATAGGCGCCCGGCGCGGGGCGACAATCCCCGAGAGTCCAATGGGAACCCACCGGGAAGAAGTGGGTAGCTCGTTCAACCATGCGAAGCCTAGTAGTCGGTGGCAGACGGGTGTTTAGTCCAAACGTCTCGTCACACACTCTCCGCCGCGCCCGCCTTGGGCGACGGTTCTTGTGCCACCGGATACAGGCCGATCATGAGGGATTCCCTGTTCCACTTTCTCTAGGGCCACCGTTTCGTTTTCGCTAGGGATCTGAGGGGCATTTTTTGCGTCCGCTCGACAGAGGCACCTGGTCTGACGCCAACGGAGAAACGATTATGAAACGCGACTTCAAATTCCCTGCTTGGGAGCCGGAATACAAAGCCGCCCTACTAGAGGTTGACCGGGCGAAGCTGCTCGAACGAGTGGCCGTCGCAGAGACAGCCATCCGCCAGAGGATGCGTGCGATATTTGGTCGCACCGACGGACATACCGAACGGCAGGCGATAGGAAAAGCGTTATCAGCGCTGCGCGTTCTCAAAGAAACTCCCTTTTCCTGATTAGCCGTCTAACACAACGATCCTCAAAGACGGTGCATTCCCCCGGAAAGACCCCATCGCCCGCTTAGCGCAGCAGCGCCTTGGCGCTCCAGGAAAATCGCCTCCGGAACGTAACCCAACGAGCCGTCGGACCCGATTGCCGGGCACTACAGATTGCCGACTTATTAATCCAATTATGCAAACGAGACTCGGTGGTGCCGGAGGTCACAAGCTCTTTGTAGGTCGCCCCAGGGCAAAGTGTGATCGTGGCGGGTGTGGCAACACCATAGACGGAACCCCCGTTGCGGTCAGTCAGAGACATCGGTAGTCCACTCTCCACGATGACGATCCCGGAAATTGACCAGCGTGAAATCAACTAATTGGACTAGGTATTTGAACCCACTGGGTATTTGGTATAGGCTCAACCCAGCCCAGTGAAGGTTTCTTCCGAAATTCCTCGGGAGGCTCAAATGAGACGGTTCCTGACATGTT
>Ga0210394_10003258_pt1 | contig 20732 bp, 27 predicted proteins | sample IncBWC12MmetaG_FD_160121 | JGI IMG/M metagenome (GOLD analysis project Ga0210394, IMG submission 160121) | Forest soil microbial communities from Barre Woods Harvard Forest LTER site, Petersham, Massachusetts, United States - Inc-BW-C-12-M | ecosystem: Environmental > Terrestrial > Soil >...
ACGGCCGACGCGTTCAGCTACTGGGACCTCGCGGATGATCTGAAAGGTCTGCTCGACCATCTCGGAGTCGAGCGGGCTGTGATCGGCGGGATGAGCCAGGGCGGCTTCGTCGCCCTTCGTTTTGCGCTCAAGTACCCGGAGCGAGTTTCGGCCCTGGTCCTCATGGGAACTCAGGCTGGCATCGAAGACCCCGAGAAGGTCGCGATGTACCAGGCGATGCTCGATGTCTGGGAGGCACAGGGCCTCAACGACCAGCTGGCGCGCACCATCGCTGCGATCATTCTTGGCAACGAGTGGCGCGGCAGCGACCAGTGGATTGCGAAATGGCACCAGAAGCCGCGCTCACTACTGCGCCAGGCCTTCCAAACGTTGGTCACCCGTGACGACATTCAAAAGCGGCTCGGGGAGATCAAGGCACCGACCCTCGTGATCCATGGAACGGCGGACGCTGCCATCGACATCGAAAAAGCCCAGCGGATGTGCTCGGACCTTGCCAATTGCGAACAGTTCGTCGCGATCGAAGGTGGTGGACACGCCTGCAACCTCACCCATGCGAAGCTGGTTAACCTGGCAATCCAGCAGTTCCTGGCCGGCCTGGAGCTCACTGCACCTCAGCGAGCTGAGCAGCGGGCGAACACGATTCGAGCCGACGTCGAACGGCGGTCTCGGGAGCGGCGGGATCAAAGCGGCCCTCGACGTCAAACCGTTGCTCCCGTAGATCGGCGTCTTGCAGAAAGACGCGCCCTGGAAGAACGGCGCGCCCGCTAGGTTCTTAAGGCGTTGGCATCCCCATGGGAGTACCCGTGGCGTATGCGGGGGGATAAACGATCTTCATGTCGCCGACCGCCTGCCACTGGCCGACGACCGCCGCCGACCTCGTGTTCTGACCCTGGTCCAGCGCGCCGGCGGCACCGAACTTGACGCCCCCGCCGTTGATGCTGTCCCCGACGGGCACATCGACGTTAAGGGCCGCGGTGCGAATGGTGTCAGGGGTGGCTTGGCCCGAGAGCTGGTTGAGCACGTCATCGAAGAGCGTCCAGCCGCCGACGAAGCCGGCCACGGCAGGGATTGTCATGTTCGCCCCGCCATTCGCCGCAGCGTACGTCGATCGCGCCTGGGCGAGTAGCGCCCTTCCCGCCGATGACAGCGCCGCGGGGCTGATGTCAGCGTCGGGCTTGTCCGCCGCGTAGACGCCGACCGATCCGGCGCCCAGCTCCTGGCTGAAGGCGAGCATGCAGAACGCGGAGCTGGTGCCGATTGCGGCCTTGAGCTTCACGCCGCGGCGGAGCAGGGCCTGCCAGATAGCGACGCCGTCGGCGAGGTAGCTGACGTCCCACAGCACGTCCGCGCGGTCGGCCGCCACGCGCGCTGCGATGACGTCCGCGTCGTAGACCTGCGCGTTGTAATCGATGACGTCCACGACGTTCATGCCGAGGCTGTGCGCCAATGCGTCCTCGCCGCCGCCGACAGATTGACCATAGATGTCGTCCACGCGCACGATCACCACACGTGGTGTCGCCGGCTTCATTCGCGGGACGAGCACGTCGTGCGTGAAGGTCACAGCCATCCGGCCGAGTGAGCTTCCGGTCGCGACCGTCCTGAACACGTACTGACGCTGGGCGGTGATGGGGTCGGCCACCGCCCCGGTCTCCCAGTACACGGTCTTGAGCGCTTCGGCGCGGGCGGACGCCGCAGCCGAAAGCGTGCTGCCGTAGGTACCCAGTATCGCCGGCACGTGATAGTCGCGGACGAGCTCGTCCACGGCAGCGCTGGCGGCTTGTGGTGTGGTCGCGTCCACCACCTGCAGCCGCACATGAGTCTTCAGCGCCCCTGTCGACTCGGCCAGCTGCAGGGCGGCATTGACGCCGGCGAGCTCCTCCTTGCCTCCGGGGGCCTGCGGCCCGCTAAGCGGATAGATCGCGCCCAACACGAGAACGTTGCTCTGGGCCGACTGTGACGGCTGGCCGCACGCGCCCGCAACGACGGCAGCCACGCAGCACAAGACAAGAAGACGGCGCATCCCGGTCAGGATAGAACGGACGGTCAGGCGGTCGCCGCGTTCCTCAACTCGCCGCCGCGCGCCTCGGAGAGCTGGCGCTCCAGCTTGGTCGCCGGCGCGTAGCCGTAGTTGACGTGCAGGGACTTGCCCTCGCCCGACATCACGACGGTCGTCGGAAGGGTGTAAACGTGAAAGCGATCGGCAAGCTCGCGCTCGGCGATCGCGTCGACCTTGTCGATGCGCACGCCTGCCAGCTTTGCGAGCGCCGGCTCCTGATGAGTGCGGCACACCGAACAGCTGTCACCTGTGAAGTACAGGATGTACGGCTCGGTGTCGCCCGCCGTAGTCGGTGCGGTCAACCCGAGCGCGCGCCCACGCGCGTGCCTCGAACGCCAGAGCTCCAGGCCGGCGGCAGCGAGCACCACAGCGCCCGCCGCCGCCAAGGCCCAGAGTTGCGTGCTCATTATCGCGTTGCCTTGATCAGCCCAGCGCGACCGAGCTGGTAGTAGATCTGGCACCCGAGGCAATAGCCGAATGCCAGGTTTATGAAAGCCAAAACAGCGACCAGAAGAGACAGCGCCAATCCCACGACGGGAAGCGGCACCAGGAATAGCGATGCAATGGCGAGAACGACCCCGCCCATCCCCTGTGCGAAGTTGTGAGGCTCAGGCCTGTCCTGAACGAGTCGCGGCTTGACGATGCCACGCGGCTTCAGGACCTTGAAGTAGATCTGCTTGAACAGCGCGAGCTGAGGTGCAAACGTGCCCAGCAGCAACACGACGCTGAGCAGTGGGATCAACACCAGCGCCGGCCTGAAGAAGGCGCTGCCGATGAAAGCGACCAGCACCGTCGCCACGATCCCGGTCTGGTTGACCTTGAGCGCCGAATGATCGACGACGCCGCGGGGTGAGGTTGCCATCCCTACTTCTCGATCGGGGCCTTGATCGAGCTCCCCCACTCAGTCCACGAACCGTCGTAGTTGCGGACGTCGGGGTAGCCTAAAAGCTCCTTCAGGACGAACCACGTGTGCGCGGAGCGCTCGCCGATGCGGCAATAGGCGATGACCTCTTTGTTGGCGGTGATGCCCTTGCCGCCGTAGATCTCCTTCAGCTCCTCGGTGCTCTTGAAGGTGCCGTCTTCGGTGTTGACAGCAGTGCCCCAAGGGATGCTGACCGCGGTCGGGATGTGGCCGCCGCGCTGGGCGCCTTCCTGCGGAAGGTTCTCTGGGGCGAGCAGCTCGCCCGAGTACTCCTTGGGCGAGCGCACGTCGACGAGTCCGGCCTTGCCGAGCCTCGAGGCGACGTGGTCGCGGTACGCACGAATGTCCTCTTTGGGAGAACCGTGGAACTTGTAGTCGGTGGCCGGATAGTTGGGGGATTCGGTGCTGTATTCGCGGCCTTCCTTCTCCCACTTGACCCGGCCGCCATCGACCAGCTGGACCTTGTCGTGCCCGTAGTACTTGAGCGCCCAATAGGCGTAGGCCGCGAACCAGTTGTTGTTGTCGCCGTACAGAATGATCGCCGTGTCGGGCGTGATGCCGCTCTTGCCCAGCAGGTTCGCAAGCGCCTCCTTGGTGGCGACGTCCCGGTTGATCTGGTCCTGAAGGTCCTTGCGCCAGTTCCAGCCGACGGCGCCTTCGATGTGACCCTTCTCGTAAACGGACGGATCGACGTCGACCTCGACCACGCGCAGGCCCTTGTCCTTCGCGTGCTCGGCGATCCACTCGGTGGACACCAATGATTTCGTTGTCGTCGATGAGCTCAATTCCAAACCTCCCAGAAATACAAATGACCAATTGAATGTGGATTTCGAACGAAACGGTCGAAAGGGCGCGCCTTTCGAGGCGCGAGCCTACGGCCGGGCCTAGCTACAGAAGCAGGCTGGGATTTGCACCAAGCGCTGGGCAGGCCACACGAGGTCCCGCATAGACACGACATCTTATGACAACCGGTGAGCGGCGACGCCGATTCCCCGATGATTGAAGCTCTAATGCGAATTGATCTCATTAAGTACCAGGCGCTGGGCAACGACTACCTCGTTTTCGACCTGCCTGGCGACCTCGACCGGCTCATCCCGCTGCTGCCCGTTTTGTGCGACCGCAATCGCGGCCTGGGCTCGGATGGCCTGCTGGCTTTCGACCCGGGGAAGATGAGCGTCAGGATCTTCAACCCAGACAGCTCAGAGGCTCAGAAGAGCGGCAACGGCCTTCGTATCACGGCGGCCCATGCCGTGCTCGAGCACGGCGCCGGCGACCGGTTCGAGCTGAGTACCGCCGACCGGACCAACCCGGTCCGGATACTGTCGAGGAACGGGGCGGAGATCGTCAGCGAGCTCGATATCGGACGCCCCTCGTTCCGCGCCGCCGATCTTCCGGCGCGATTCGAAGGCGAGCCCGACCGGGTCACGCTCGAGACGGCCGCGGGCCGCGTCGAAGCCATGCTGGTCTCGGTCGGCAATCCACACTGCGTGGTCTTTGACGAGCCGGTGACCAAGGCGCGCTGCGTCGAGCTTGGGCCGCTCATCGAAAACCACAACGCGTTTCCGGAAAGGACGAACGTGCAGCTGTTTGAGGTCATTGATCGCGCGCGCGCGCGCGTGGAGATCTGGGAACGAGGCGCCGGCTACACGCTCGCGTCGGGCACCAGTGCAAGCGCGGTGGCGGCCGCCTGCATGCGGGCTGGGCTGGTCGACGACCGCGTCACGATCCAGATGCCGGGCGGCGACCTCGAGATTCGCCGGGCTGACTCCGGAAACCTTATCCAGTCAGGTCCCGCGCGTCGCGTCTACAGAGCTTTGGTCGACCTGGCCGACTTTTCGTAGAGCAGCTTCACGGAGTCGGGTAGTTCACCGAGGCCGCTGACCACTGCATCCGCGATGCTTGGGTCGTCTTTTCCCCCCTGGCGGTTGACCCAGATGCGCCGGATGCCGAGCTCGCTCGTCGGGCGAATGTCGTGGAAGTAGCTCTGTGCCACGTGGATCCAGGCATCGGCAGAGGCGCCAAATGTCGACTTGAACAGCAGAAAGTGCGCGGGGCTGGGCTTGTAGGCAGCGACGTCCTCGGCGGTCACGACCGCGTCGAAGGAAACCGGCAAACGGCGCTGCGTGAGCGCGATGATGTCGCGATCGCAGTTGGTCAAAAGCGCGAGACGCCAGCCTTCGCGCCGCAGCTCGCTCAAAGCAGGCCCGACATCCGCGAAGGCGGGCCAGTATGGAATCGTCGACACCAGGGCCGTCGCATCGTCAGGCTTGAGCTCGAGCGACAGCCTTTGCGCGACCCGCTTGACAGCCTCCGTCAAGACCGCGCGGTAACGCCGAAATGAGCCCTCGTTCTCGACCTCCGCTTCGACCGTGATGTACGAATCGAGAAAATCTTCTCCGCGCCCCGGAAAGAGCAGCTCGCCAGTGGTCCTTATCCCGTGACGCCAGTCGATCAGCGTTCCGAAGCAGTCGAACGTCAGCCAGCGATCAGGCATCAAGCCTCCATATCTGAGAATCCCCTCTGGTCTCGGGGGGAAGGATCATTGGGGCCATCTTGAACGCCGCCTTGAGCTCGGGCGCGGGGAGCGGGGCGTTGGCTGAGATAACGTTGCAGAGGTGGATCGCGCCAAGGTCGTCGACTGGCTGAAGGCTTACATGCACGCGTGGGAAAGCTACTCGCCTGAGGCGATCGGTGCCCTGTTCACCGAGGATGCGGCCTATTCGTTCCATCCGTACGACCAACCGGTGGTCGGCCGGCAAGCGATCGTCGAGGCATGGCTCGAGGACCGTGACGCGCCTGGAACCTTCAGCGCAAATTACGCGCCCGTCGCTGTCGACGGCGATGTCGCCGTGGTCAACGGGAGGAGCCGTTACTTCAAGAACTCCTCCCGCTCCGAGCTCACCAAGGAGTGGGACAACATCTTCGTCATCGAGTTCAACAGAGATGGCCGCTGCCGCTCCTTTCGCGAGTGGTATGTGTCGCCTCGAGGCCAGACCGACTAAGCGCCCGGCGCTCGGTAGCCGGCGCTGGCCGACTTCTTAGCGGCCTTGTCGACCTCGTCCGGCGTGAGCAGCACGATGGTCCTCAGGTGGGCCGCCACTCCGGTGCCTCCGACAGCAAGGGCAAACGCCGCGACCGTGATGTTGTCCGGCGCATCGACCACCGCGTAAATGTCGCTGGTGCCAAAGGCGAAATAGAAGACATCGAGATGGCCCCCCAGAGCCTTGACCGCAGCTTCGACGACGGCGCGACGGCCCGTGCCGCCGTCCTTCACGAGCGCCTTAAGGCCGGCTTGCGAATACGACGCTTCGATCAAATACTTCGCCATCTCCCAGACCTCCAGTAACTAACGATCGACATGGCCGTGAACCGAATCACCCTGCTTTCGGCAGGTACTCCTGGATCGCATGCGCGAGGTGCTGCATCGTCATCGACTGCAGCCAGACGCGCCCGGGGCCGGTAAGGGCGGCGAGGAAGATGCCATCCCCACCGAAGAATGCGTTCTTGATGCCGGGTACGGTGGTGATGTTGAACTGCACCGATTCCTCATACATCCCCACGTGGCCCGGGTGCACCCCGAAGCGTGTTTCCCGGCTGAAGGTCGTACGTCACCACCTCGCCGTGCAACTCGACCCATGCCTGCCCCTGGCCCTGCAGGCGCTGCATGCGAAAGCCGGTGCCGCCGAAGACGCCGGCGCCGAGGCGCTGCTGGAAACCGATCGAAAACTGCACGCCCGGCGTCGCGCACATGAAGCCGTGCCTGTGGACGAGGTAGCCGTGGCCCGGAGCGATCTCCATGGGCAGGACCTGGCCCGGCAGCTTCGCCGCGAATGCCAGCAGTCCGGGGCCTCCGCCCGCCGTGTACTCGGTCATGAAGAGCGTGCCACCGGCGGCCATTCGCCCGATCGCGCTGAAAAGACCTCCCTGCTGACCGCCGGCAGACGTCGAGGTCATCATCTGGATCGCCATCGACATCCACGAAAGCTGACCCGACTCGGCAAAGACTTTGTCGCCCGGTTGCATGTTGAGCTCGAGAACCGGCATCACCGTGCCGATGATCTTGGTTTCCAATGGTCTAGCTCCCACTCAATATGTTGATGACGCTCCCGGCGCCCGCCTCGTTGTGAGGCAGGTATTCCTGGATGGCATGAGCGAGGTGCTGGATCGTCATTGATTGCAGCCACACCCGCCCTGGGCCGGTGAGCGACGCCAGAAAGATGCCGTCACCGCCAAAGAAGGCGTTCTTGATTCCCGGCACCGTCGTGATGCTGAGTTGCACCGATTCCTGGTACATCCCCACATGGCCGGGGTGGACACGTAGCGCGTTGCCGGGCTGCAGGTCGTACTGCACGACTTCGCCGCTCAGCTCGACCCAGGCTTTGCCCTGGCCGTTCAGGCGCTGCATGCGAAAACCCGTGCCGCCGAGCAGCCCCGTGCCGAGCCGCTGCTGGAAGCCCATCGAGAACTGCACGCCGGGGGTGGCGCACATGAATCCGTGGCGGTGCACCAGGTAGCCGGCGCCAGGCGCCACGTCCATCGCGAGGATCTGGCCAGGCAGCTTGGCCGCAAAGGAGAGGAGACCCGGACCGCCGGCCGCCGTGTACTCGGTCATGAACACCGTGCCGCCGGCAACTGCGCGCCCGAGGACGCCCATGAAGCCGCCTTGCTGGCCGCCGGCGGAGGTGGATGTCTGCATCTGGATGGCCATCGACATCCAGGCCAGCTGGCCGGACTCGGCGAAGACTTTGTCGCCGGGCTGCATGCTCAGCTCAAGGACCGGCATGACGGTGCCGAGAATCTTTGGCTCCAAATTGCCTCCCTCCCGTAAAAGACGGACGCGAATCGCCTCGGCGATCACTGTATCAGGAGGCCGGCTCGGTTCCCTCGTGATGGACATGCTCGAGCGTGTGCCTGCGGGCGGCTTTGCGACCGGGATTGCGGGAGCACGCATCGCAAACTCCGACGACCAGCACCTCGGTGCGTACCGGCCGGAATCGGTGCGATTCCTCGAGGTGGCTCTCGAGCGAGTTCACGAGCTCCTCCTGGATGTGGAGCACTCCGCCGCAAACCTGGCAGACGGCGTGGTGATGGTCGCCGGAGGCGAGCTCGTAGTGGGTCGGGCCCTCGCCGAGGTGCGCGGCGTAAACCGAGCCCGACGCAGTCAGGGCTTCGAGCGCGCGGTACACAGTGCTGCGCGGAAATCCGGGCTTGGTTTTGTGCAGCTCGGCGGCGATCTCCTCAGCGGTGCAGTGGCCGCCGAGCCGCACGATGGCGTGGTAGACCATCGTCCGCTGGGCGGTGCGGCGCATCCCGGGTGCGAGCATCAGGAGGACCTCACCACTCGTAGGCCCCGGTCCGCTTGGGTCAGTACGCGGCAGCCCCCGAGCTCCACGACCAGGTCGTCTTCGATTCGAATACCGCCCCAACCGGGGAGATAGATCCCCGGCTCGATCGTGAAGACCATTCCAGGCTCGAGCACAGTGTCCGATCCGGGGTCGAGGCTTGGGTCTTCGTGGACCTCGAGTCCGAGGCCGTGGCCGACGCGGTGGAAGAAGTGAGCGCCGAACCCCGCGGCGTCGATCACCTCGCGCGCGGCTGCGTCCACCTGGCCGGTGGTGACCCCAGGGCGGACCGCCTCGATCGCAGCATCGTGTGCCCGCAAGACCAACGCGTAGATCTCGCGCTGGCGCGCAGTCGGGTCGCCGACCACAGCCATTCGTGTCAGGTCGCCCTTGTAGCCCGCGAACGCGGCACCGAAGTCGAACAGCACGAGGTCTCCGGCCTCGAGCTGCCGACCTACCGGGTCGTGATGCGGAATCGCGGAGTTGGTTCCGGATTGAACCGAGGTGTCAAAGGACGCTGCCGCGCCTCGCGCGCTGATCGCTGCGCCAACTCTCATCGCCAGCTCGAGCTCCGTTTGCCCCGGGCGCAGGTCGTGCATGACCTCGTCAGCGACAGCATCGGTGATGGCACACGCGCGCACCATCTTTTCCAACTCGGCGGGGCTCTTCGTGCGGCGAAGGCGGCGGATTTCCGGCGCGACGTCGACCAGCTCGCGCGCCCCGACCGCCGCGGCAAGCGCCTCGGCCGCCTGAACCGTCAGGTGCTCCTTCTCAACACCCAGGCGGGGGCACCGTCCCAGCGCTTCGCTCACGAGGGCGTATGGGTCCTCCCCATCGCGCCACGCGAGCACGGCCGCGTGCTCACGATTGGAGGCCGCATTCTCCTGTTCCAGCGCGGGCACCACCAGCGTCGGCGTGCCGGCCCGAACCGCCAGCGCCATAAGACGTTCGTGTGGTTCGGCGTGGAAGCCGGTGAGGTAGGCGATCGATACGGGCCGGGTCACGTAGGCGGCATCGAGGCTTTGCTCCGCCAGCCACCGCCGCAGGGTGGAAAGGGAGCTGTCGCTGCGCAGCGCGGGCGCGGTGCGGCTACTCAATGCCGACGATGCGGACGCTGTAGGCACCGTTGGGGGTCTTGACCTCCACCTCGTCGCCGACCCGGTGGCCGAGCAGGGCCTTGCCCATGGCGGATTCGTAGCTGACGGTTCCAACCTTGGGATTGGCCTCGGCGGGCCCCACTATGCGGTAGGACTCCGGTTCCGCGCCGTCCTCGCTGAACCGCACGGTGCTACCCATGCTGACGACGCCCGAGGGTTTCGACGTCTGGATCAAAACGTGGTTCTTGATGATGGCCTCGAGTTCCTTGATCCGGGCTTCCATGAAGCCCTGGTCGTTCTTCGCTGCGTGGTACTCGAAGTTCTCCGAAAGGTCGCCAAACTCACGCGCCGCCTTGATCTTGGCGACGACAGCCGGGCGCCGGACCGTCACCAGCTCGTCCAGCTCCTTGCGGACGCCCTCGAGGCCTTCAGGGGTGATATGAACGTCGTTTGTCATCAAGTCGAGTCTAAGCGTCCCCAAGGATCCCCCGAGCCCTAAGAGCGATAAGAGGTAGCCGTGGGGTGCGCGGCCGTATAGAGTCGCGCCATGAGAAGGCTGCTGCTGACGTTGGTGATGGTCCTGATGGGAGCCGCGATGGTGGCGGGCTCAGCACGCGCCCTGTTCGGCAACGCCCTTCTACCGCTTGACCTCGAGATCGCAAGCAACTCGTCGGCGGCGGCGGCCGTCCTTGGTATCGGCCTCATGGCCGCCGCGATCCACCCGGCGAACAACATCGCCTGGGTGCGGGCGGGGATCCTGTACGGGATTGTCACGGTCTTCTACGAGCTGGGCGCTCACTACATCATCGGCTCGAGGTTTTACTTCGGCCCTGTGATCTTCGGCCTGGCGTGCAGCCTGTTGCTGATCGCGCTCTATCCGCAGCGGGCGAAGCTAGTGCCGCCGATCTCCGACCCGCCCACCGCCTACCGGCAGACACGCAAGGCGGAGCCGGCAGCCGGGATGACGCCGTCGGCTTCCGTGCCGGTGTCACCGGCGAAGGTCGACGAGCCGATCTGACTGGGGCCCTTAGCCCTTGGGGACCAGCGCCTGAACCTCGGCCATCATCCGGCGCTGCAGCAGCGTCGACCCCAAGTAGACGACCCCGCCCAGGATCGCGCCGCCCACGACGGCCAGGGTCGCGTGGAGCAACGAGGGCGAGATCGGCGACAGCGCCACGGCGTCATCCCCGACGATCGCCGCCACCGCCAGGACGATGGGCGTCAACAGCGGGACCAGCTGGACGCGCCTCATGATCGCGGGCACCGGCGGCTCGACCCGGCCGACCATGCGCTGCCCCATCACCCCGACCGAGCGCACGTGTCGCAGGTTTGGCGTCACGGTCAACACCACGCTGACCTGGTTGCCCGGCACCTGCTTCAAGCGAGCCGGAGGCACCAGGTACTGCTCATCGCCGGCCCGGGTCGTGATCATCAGCATGCCCAGGCCCCTCGACGTGCTCACGGTAGCGGCTCCTTTCAGCTGGCCCTGGACCAGCCTGGGCTCCGCCTTCCGGTCCTTCATGGCCAGGCGAAAGCCTGGGCCGACGAAACTTGCCAGCAGCGCAACCGGCAGGAGCCATGCAATGGACGCCGCAATGGCGTCAGGCCAACCGTAGATGCGGGGCAGGAAGATCAGCAGTGCGGCAATGACGATGACGCAGCCGGCGGCGATCCCGATCGCGATGTAACCCAGCCGCTGCACGGACTCGGGCGAGTAGCCCTGCAGCATGCCTCCCGCCTCGACGAACCTTTCGCGCTGGCGCCTGGTCGCCCCAGAAGCTGGCGCTGCGCCGGCCTTTTGCGGCTTCGGCTGGATTTTCCTGACCTGCTGGCGAGTCTGAACGCGCCTCTTCCCCACTACCAAACAAGTATGGATGGGACGAAGGTCGGATCGAGGCTCGGGGGAAACCCCTACGGCGCCAGGAGCGCCGGCACGACGGCGGGGATCAGCACGCGCTTGACGCTGGCCACCCCGTGGTTGGAAAAAGTGCCTGAGAAGAGATAGGCCGGCTCGTAGTAGCTGTGGTCGCCGCCCCAGACCAGGGTATAGACGAGCTGCGCTTGGGTGATGCGAATGACCGGGATCGAGCCGCCGCTCGGGGCTGATTCAGCGCCCAAGGCGATGATCGCCTGGTTGGCCGAGATGATCGGGTAGGTCGCGGGGACAAGGGGCAGCGGCAGGGGTACCCGCTCAAAGTCGCCGGGCACGCCGGGCACGAAATCCACCTCCGTCCCATAGGGATTGCCCGCGCTGTCGACAAGACTCGCACGCCCCAACCCTGGGACGTCGAACGACCGGAGGAAGTCGACTCGCACAGTGGTGCCGGCCAATGTCTGAACGTCGGTTTGATACGGCCACGTCGGCAGCAGATGGTGCGCAGCGAGGTAGGCGGTGGCGAGGGTGACACTGTCGCCCGTGGTGGGGACAGCCGTCTTCAGGTCGCTCACGTTGAAGTAGGGCTCTCGCGCCGGCTGGGCGACGCTGGAGAGCACCACCACCGTGAAATTGCGGCCGGCGTAGACGCCGATGCCCCCCTGCGCCACGTCAGTCGATGGTGTCGCGCCCAAATTCGCCGACAGTGCGTCTGCCACGGCTCGAGTCGGCTCGTCGTACCTGTAAACCGGCAGCGCCGTGGCGGTGACCTGGAGAGTGCCGGCCCAGACCAGGGTGGCCGCGCCGGCGTATGGACTCGATCCAGGTAACGCCGCTGAGGGTTGTGCTGCGGCGGGCCGGGGCAACAGTCCGAAGTCAGCCGTTTGCGGCGCTAGTCCACTGGCATTCGATGCGGACCCGGCGGCAGTGCTCGCTCCGCCGCCGTGAGGGCCTTTGGCCAGGGTGAATATTCCGGCGGCCATCAACACGATCAGGGCAAGCCCGGCTGCCATGGACGGCAGCCGCGATCCACGAAAGCTCTCGATGATGCCGGCGAGCCCCTTGGCAACGCGCGGCCAAATCGGCCGGCGCGACTGCATGCGCGACCAGAGCTCGTGCTCGAAGTCCGGGCGCGGGCGAGTCGTCTGGAAGGCATCGTCGAGCTGGCGCTGCAGCGCCAGCAGCTCGAGGTCCTCTTCCTCGCTCATTGGCCCTCCTTCTGGACAGAGTCGCGAAGCGCTTTTAAGGCACGGTGATAGAGCATCTTCGCAGCGTCCTCTGTGCAGTTCATGAGAACGCCAACCTCCTCGAAGCTGAGGCCGGAGTGGCGGAACGCGATCGACTCTCGCTGGCGTTCGGGCAGTCGCGCGACGTGCACGAGAAGGGCTTTGTACTGCAGCCGCTCCTCGGCCATGCTGCCCGGGTCCGCTTCCGCGACGGGCTGGTGCTCGATGGTGCGCCGCAAGCGCTCGCGTCTTCCGTGCGCACGGAAGTGGTCGGTGGTCGCATTCCGCGCAATGCGAAACAGCCATGCGGCCGGGCTCGTGTTGCGCGACTCGAATCGCTCGTATGCCTGGTAGGCGTTCATGAACACCTGCGCCGTGATGTCCTCGGCGTCGGCCGCGGTCGCCACCTGCGCTCGCACATAGGCATAGATCCGACCGAGGAAGTCCCGGTACAGGTCTTCAAATGGTGGCCGATCGGCAGGCACGGCCGGTTCATGGTATTGGCAAGCACTCCTGTTTTGACCCAACGCCCCTGGGCGAGCCCTTGTAACGCCGTCGAGCGTCTAGCTTTCGGCAGCCGCCCTGAGCGCCGCCCCGATCTCAACTGGGCGGTTGGTGAAGATCGAGTCGGGCTTGCAAACCCGGCACCACGCGACTGCCGCATCGTCGTCGACCGGCCAGACTGCGACCGCCCCACCCGCGGCGTGGATCTCTTTGACCAGCGGCGGATCCATCGCGCCCCAGTGCGGCGAGTAGACGTCGGCGCCGGCATCGCGCATCATCCGCGCGGGCTCGATCGGCCGGGCGCCCTCGAGCAAGCCGAGCTGGAGCTTCGGCTCCATGGCGCGAAGCACCTTGAGCGATGGGTGATAGAAGGAGACGACTGCACACTCTTGAACCGCGCCAAGCTGGCGCAGCATCGCGACCAGCTTTTCCTCCAGACCTGGGTACTGGATGGGAATCTGCTTGATCTCGATCACGAGTCCGACTTTGCCCAACGCAAGCTCGATCACCTCTTGAAGAAGCGGCAGGTGCTCGCCCTGGCCGGCATCCAGCCTGCGCAGCTCGGCGGCGGTGTGGTCACGGACCAGTCCCTTGCCGTTGGTGGTCCGATCGAGCGTGTGGTCGTGGATCACGATCAGGCGGCTGTCCGAGGAAAGGTGGACGTCGCACTCGATGAGGTCGCAGCCCGCGGCGATCGCTGAGCGGAATGAGCGCAGAGTGTTCTCGGGGTGCTGCGCTGGATTGCCACGATGCCCGCCAATCAAGGGGCGGCCATCATCGTGTGCGGCTTCGTAACGGTCGCGGATCGATTCAGTCAAGGCGCCGGTCAGTCTAACTGCGCTGGGAGCGCATTTCTGGTGATTGGGAGGGCGGCGACTACCAAACTTTCTCTCCCAGACCCTCATTACCTATAGTGCTAGGAGATGGCTACCAACCCCGCCACCACCATCGGCGAGCTTCGCGCGAGCGGCCACGTTCGCGAAACCGTGAAGCAGGAGATGCGCCGCAACCTGATCATGCGACTTCGGTCGGGCGAGACGCTGCTTCCAGGCATCGTCGGCTACGACGACACCGTCCTGCCTCAGCTCGCCAATGCAGTTATCTCCGGACACGACGTGATCATGCTCGGCGAACGCGGACAGGCCAAGAGCCGCATCATGCGCTCGCTCGTGACGCTGCTCGACCCTCTGGTCCCCGCGATCGCAGGGTGCGAGATCAACGATCACCCGTATGCACCGATCTGCCGCCGGTGCCTTGATTTGGTCGCCAAGAATGGAGACAAGGTTGAGGTGACGTGGCTCGATCGCGATCTTCGTTACGGCGAGAAGCTCGCTACCCCTGACATCTCCATCGCCGACCTGATCGGCGAGGTCGACCCGATCAAAGTGGCTGAAGGGCGCTACCTCGCCGACGAGCTCACCATCCACTACGGCCTGCTACCGCGCACCAACCGAGGCATCTTCGGCATCAACGAGCTGCCCGACCTGGCAGAGCGCATCCAGGTCGGACTGCTGAACATCATGGAAGAGAAGGACGTGCAGATCCGCGGATATCGAGTGCGACTTCCGCTGGACCTGTTCGTCATCGCCAGCGCGAACCCCGAGGACTACACGTCGCGCGGACGCATCATCACGCCGTTGAAGGATCGCTTTGGGTCGCAGGTCCGCACCCACTATCCACTGACGACAGGCGAAGAGATGCAGATCATGGAAGCTGAGAGAAATCCGATCCCGGAAGACTTCGAGCTCATCTTTCCAACCTTCATGAAGGAGATGGTCGCCGAGCTCACACATCTCGCGCGGCGCAGCCCGCACATTTCGCAATCGTCTGGAGTCTCGGTGCGCATGTCCATCGCCAACTTCGAGAACCTTGCGAGCAACTCTGTGCGGCGGGCAGCACGCCTGGGAGAGTCGCTGGCGGTGCCGCGTATCACCGACCTTTCATTCCTCGCCTCGTCGACTGCCGGGCGCGTGGAGATCGAAGCGCTCGACGAGGGCAAGGAAGAGCAGGTGCTTTCGCGGTTGGAACGGGGCGCGATCAGCGCCGTGTTCAGCCGGCATTTCTCAGCCGGCCAGTTCGACGGCATCGTCGCGCGCTTCGAGGAGGGCACGATGCTCGAGGTCGGCGAGGGCATCCCGGCACGCACCTACACGCGTGCGATCGGCGAGCTGCCTGAGCTGGTGGGAGCGCTCAAGAAGCTCGGCTTACCGGACCGTCCTGAGGTGAGAGCATCGGTGATCGAGTTCCTGCTCGAGGGCCTGCACCTGAACAAGCGCCTGAACAAGGACGAGGTCGAGGGCCGAGCGGTCTACAGACGCTGAGACATGAGCCGAGTGAGCTCTAGGCCGGATTTATTCCGGCCGTCACCCAGACGCCTTCGTCAAACACCTCAAACCGTGGTGACTATCAGGCGGGGGTTCAGCGGGGAGGATTACGTCCTCACCCGCGCCCTTATTTTTGGACCGAGTAGATCCAGGTGAACCCGACCACCACCGCCACCACCAGCAAGAGGAAGAGCAGCTCGACCCTGATCGCCAGGCGGACCAAGCGCCTGGCCTTGCGTGTCCTCGCGCCGCACCGCTCGCAATAAGCGGCGCCGGGGATCAGCTCGGCACCGCACGAATCGCACGCGACCTGGACCTGCACTGCCTTTTCAGTATGCCCAGCACGGCTCACCTGGTGCACGTCGCGTCGGCCACGAAGCGTGTTAATTGATGCGCCCTAGGTATCGTTGCCGTTATGGAGCTCCAGGAGGAGATGTCACCGGCCGACGCTGTGTTGCTCATGAGCTCGGTCCCTGAGCGCATCAGCGATCTCGTGTTCGGGCTCGACGAGACCCGGCTCCGGTATCGGCACGGACCCGCCTTCCCTACCCTGGGAGGCCTGATCTTCCATCTCCTCGACTCCGGCTCGAAGGTGGACGCGCTCCTGCGACATGCGCACCTGGATGGGCTCGCCACCGCCGATGTGAGGGCCACCATCGATCCCAGCCCGGATCCCGTGGCGGGCACTCCCGAGGGCGCGTTGCAGGAGACGATCGAGGACTTCGCCAGGGTCCGCCGGAGGACCGTCGACCTGCTTCACGGCTGGGGCAAAGGCGAATGGGAGCGGGTGATCGCCGATCCACGTGGGGGCAGCTTCACCCTCCTCGACATCTGCCGCATGGTCACCAAGCACGAGCTGGCACACGTCGCGCAGATACGCAACCTCACCGTGCTGTTACCCGAACCCGTGGACCTTGGGCCGCGGCCAAATCACATGAGCCCACCCCCTCCCAACCATGAGTGAAGAGATGGGCGAGTCGGACCCTGGCGACAATGCCGTGCCGGCGGAGGACGGAGCCGCTGGTGAAACCGGCGCCGCGCAGCCAACCAGGCCGGCGCGGCCGAAGCGCAAGCGCAAGTCAGGCCGTTCCGAAGGGCGGTCCTCGCAGTACTGGATGATCGTCAGCTCGCCCGACAACTTTCGTAAGACGCGGGAGCTCGGCTACACGATCCAGGGGTTGAAGAGCCGTCACCGCCGGCGCGTTGAGACAATGCGGGTCGGCGACCGCGTTCTTTACTACATCACCGGGCGCGCCGCTTTCGCCGCAACGGTGACCGTCGCGTCTCCGATGTACGAGGATCACACGCCGATCTGGCGCTCGGCGCGACGCGACGAGGACTACCCGTGGCGGGTTCACATTCGCCGGGACATAGTCCTTGAAGATGTGGACTGGATTCCCGCCAAGGAGCTCGCGTACCGTCTCGATTACGTTCGCAAGTGGCCGCCGGAACATTGGACTCTCGCGTTCCAGGGACATATCCACGCGCTTCCGCGCAACGACTTCGCAATAGTGGAGGATGAGATTGCCCGAAGCTCCCGCCGGAGGAGGCCACTCGCCGGGTAGCCTCGTGCGGGCGATCCGCTGGCTGTATCACTTTCACTTCCAGGACGAGCGACGCGAGCGGCTGTTCCTGGCCTCTGTCGGCTTCCTGGTCACGTTCGTAATCGTGCGGGCCATCACCCACATGATTCGCGCCGGGGTTGGTCCATTTCACAACGTCAGCAGTGGAACCCTTCACATCCACCATCTCGTTTGGGGGATCCTCATCCTCCTGCTGGTTGGCTATGCCTGGCTCATCCAGCCGGCCAGCGACTGGATCTCGCATGCGACGGCGCTGGCCTTCGGCGTCGGTGCTGCCCTGACCCTCGACGAGTTCGCCCTGTGGCTGAACCTATCGGACGTCTACTGGGCGCAGCAGGGGCGGGAAAGCATCGACGCAGTGGTGATTTTCGCCGCCCTGTTGACGGTTGGCTTCTGGGGGTACCCGCTCATGGCCGACTTCGCGCGCCTGTTCCTACGCCGGCGATGAGAAGCCCGGGGTGTCACAAAGCGGCCGCGCACGGTGCTTGATCATTGGTGGGCGCCAACTTTGAAATGGCCTCGAAGGCCGGCAACCGGAATGGAACTGTGACGAACGAAGAGTCGTTCGAAGCATTGTTCTCGGCCGAGTACGGCCGAGTTGCCGGCATCGCCAACCGTGTGCTGGCGGACCCGCACGAAGCTGAAGACGTTGCCCAAGAGGTATTTATCGATTTCAACCGTCTCCATTCAGCAAGTGCGCCGTACGCCGCGGCTTGGCTTTATCGCGCTGCCGCCCACAAGGCCCTGAACCGGGTTCGCGGCCGTCGCAGGCGCGAGAAGCGTGAGCTTTCACAGGCCACAGATGAGGGCGCGCACACCATGGATCCACAACACATGCTCGAGGTGAGCGAAGACCGCCGCCAGATCAGGCAAGCGCTCGCGCGCCTGGCGCCGAAACCGGCAACCGTGCTGGTGCTTCGCGCCAGCGGTCTCAGCTACGCCGAGGTGGCACAGTCTCTCGGAGTCGGCATCGGACAAATCGGAACACTGTTAAGGCGCGCGGAAGCCGCGCTGCGCAAGGAGGTCACTCGTGGCACATCTTTCTGACGGAACCCTTCGCCGCAAGTTCGACGATGCGGGCTCAATGACCGAATCGGAGAACCGGCATTACACGGCATGCGCCGATTGCCAGGCCCGCTACGCGACGCTCGCCGAGGACGCGCAGGCGGTGGCCGGCGCGCTGGCAGTGCCCGACCTCAAGGTCGATGTCGCGTCGGCGTTCAGCCGGGTTCGCACGGCGCCCGCGCAGCCCAGGTTTGGCATCCGCTTGCCCATCGTCCGACCGGCGTCACGTCCCGTGATGGGCGTGCTGGCGGCGTCCGCCGTCGTTCTGGCTTTGGTGGTGACGGGCATCGCCCAGGGCCTCTTCTTCCATCCGCAATCGGTGCAGGTGGTTCAAGTCAGCGTCGCGGACCTGCAATCGCTGAACGGTCTTGGCGGCTTCGGCACCCTGACGTGGACGACCCAGCCCACGCCACAGCTGGTGACCAGCGCGGCCGAAGCGGCCAGCGTCTCCGGGCTTCACGTTCCGGCCGTCGGTAACCTGCCCAGCGGCGTGTCGTCCAACGTGACCTATGCGGCCATGCCCGCTGCCGTGGGCGTGTTCACGTTCGACGCGGCGAAGGCAGCTGCCACCGCGGCCAAGGCCGGCAAGACGCTACCCGCGATGCCCTCGGGCATGGACGGCTCGAAGCTGACGGTGACAGTTGGACCGGCGGTGGTCGAGATCTTCGGCAATTTGAACCTTCCAACCGGCACCGGCACCACAACCGGCGCCGCACCCGACCCTTCACAGCTGACACTTCCTCAGCTGGTCGTCGGTGAGTCCAGCGCGCCGGTCGTAACTTCCAGCGGCGTCACCACGCAGCAGCTCGAGGATTACCTCCTTTCGTTGCCGGGCGTCTCGCCGCAGCTCGCTGCCGCAATCCGCGCCGTCAAGGACCCCAGCACCACGCTGCCGATCCCAATCCCAATCGAATATGCGACTTCCACGAACGTGACCGTCCAGGGTGTCACTGGCGTGGCCGTCGGCGACAACACAGGCCTTGGCGCAGGTGTCATCTGGATCAAGAGCGGCACCGTCTATGGAGTTGCCGGCACCCTCAAGCAGGACGCGATTCTGAACATTGCAAACGGACTCAAATAACCGCTAGGTATTAGCCTTGCGCGCGTGGCTGAGCTAGCCCAGACAACGACCGCGGCCGCTCCGGAAGGGGTGGCCGCGGGCTCACCTGCCATCCGGACGGTCGAGCTTTCGAAACGCTTCGGAAAGGCAATCGCCCTGGCCGGCCTTTCGATGACGGTGCCGCGCGGCGAGGTGTTCGGGTTTCTCGGACCAAACGGCGCCGGCAAGACCACTTCGGTCAAGCTCCTGCTCGGGCTCATCGCACCGTCGGCAGGCGAAGGCTGGTTGCTCGGCCGGCCGATCGGCGATTTGCGCACGCGGCGAAAGATCGGCTATCTGCCTGAGCTGTTCCGCTACCAGAGCTGGCTCTCCGCGCATGAGGTCCTGGCGCTGCATTGCGAGCTCGCCCCGCTCCCGCGCTCAAGCTGGAAGGACGAGATCACCACCGCCCTCGACACCGTCGGCCTTACCGACCGTGCAGGTGATCGCGTGGACACCTTCTCGAAGGGCATGCAGCAGAGGCTAGGACTCGCCGTCGCGCTGCTGGGTGAGCCCGAGCTGGTCTTCCTCGACGAGCCGACCTCCGCGCTCGACCCCGTGGGCCGCCACGACGTGCGCGAGATCATTCGCGGCCTTGCGTCGCGCGGGACCGCTGTGTTCCTCAACTCACACCTCCTGAGCGAGGTCGAGCAGGTGTGCGACCGCGTCGCGGTAGTCGACCACGGACGGGTCATCGCCTCCGGCACGATGGATCAGCTGCTGAGCGGGACCACCGTCAAAGTTCGTGTCACCGGGCTGGATCGAGACGGCAAGGCGACGCTGGCCAAGTTCGGCCAGGTGGACGATGAGGGCGACCAGCTGACGTTCACGAACCTCAAAGCGGAGCGGGTGCCGGACCTGGTTGGCGCGATCGTCGAGCTGGGCGGCAGGGTGTACGAGGTGGCGCCTCGCCAGCAGACGCTCGAGGATCGTTTCCTCCAGCTGATCCAGGACGAAGAGGAGAAGTGACCCACTCATGACCCCTGCTTTGGTCGTCGCACGACTGACCGTCCAGGAAGCTTCCCGCCGGCGCCTGCTGCTGGCGCTGGTGATCCTCACCCTGCTCGTGGTCGGTTTCTCGGCCTGGGGCTTCAACAAGATCACCACGGTGACCGGCAGCGACGGCACCGTCCTCCCTGCCGCCCAGGTCACCCTGATCACCTCCCAGCTGCTGATCGTGGTCACCTTCGTGTACAGCGGAGTCCTCGCCCTGAGCGCCGCCGTGGTCGCCGGCCCTCTGATCTCCAGCGAGGTCGAAAGCGGCCTTCTGCTTTCGATGCTCGCCCGGCCGATGCGCCGCAGCGAGGTCGTGATCGGAAAGTGGCTCGGACTTGCCGTGCTGGTGGCAATCTACGCGGCGGGCTCCGCCCTGCTCGAGATGGCGGCGGTGGATTGGGCGACAGGCTATGTGCCGCCGCACCCGATCGACCTGATCGTTTACGTCGGGGCAGAAGGCCTGGCCCTCCTGTCGCTCGGCCTACTACTTTCGACGCGTCTGTCAGGCATCACGGGTGGTGTCATCGCGCTCGTTGCCTGGTTGATGGGCTGGGTCGGAGGCGTCGTCGGCGACATCGGAGCAGGTCTCCAGAACCAGGCGATCGAGAACGTCGGCACCATCAGCCATCTCATCCTTCCCACCGA
>Ga0210394_10003259_pt1 | contig 20731 bp, 14 predicted proteins | sample IncBWC12MmetaG_FD_160121 | JGI IMG/M metagenome (GOLD analysis project Ga0210394, IMG submission 160121) | Forest soil microbial communities from Barre Woods Harvard Forest LTER site, Petersham, Massachusetts, United States - Inc-BW-C-12-M | ecosystem: Environmental > Terrestrial > Soil >...
GTTCTTTAAAAAGAAGCCGGGCCATCTCCTGTTACCCGGGCGGCTCCATTGCGGCGAGGTAGTGCTTGCGTCGATCGGCATCCCGGCGGCGGTGCTGGACCGGGTGAGGCCTGTTGTCGCGGCCAACCATCCGGACTGGTGGCGCCGAGCCCTCCCGCTTCCCGGGCCGCAGAGCCACAAATACACCCGCGGGCATGGGCTCGTCGCCGGCGGCGCGGTGATGACCGGCGCCGCGCGGCTCGCCGCGCGCGCCGCCGCGCGGGCGGGCGCGGGGCTCGTCACCGTGGCGGTCCCGGAGGCCGTCTTCCCGGTCTATGCGGCGGCGCTGACCGGGGTCATCGTCCAGCCGGCGGAGGAAATCGGCGCGTTCCGGGAGTTGCTTGCCGATCCACGGCGCAACGCGGTTCTGATCGGGCCGGGCGCCGGGACCGGCCCGGCAACGCGGGAGAAGGCGCTGGCGATCCTCGAATCGCGGAAACGCGCGGTCCTCGACGCCGATGCGCTGACCGTCTTCGCCGACGATCCGGGAGCGTTATTTTCGGCGATCGGCTCGGCCAAAACGCCGACTGCGGTGTTGACCCCGCATGAAGGCGAATTCTCCCGGCTGTTCGATCGCTCCGGTAGCAAGCTCGAACGCGCCCGACATGCCGCCCGGGCGAGCGGCGCGGTGATGCTGCTCAAGGGCAGCGACACGGTCATTGCCGCGCCCGACGGCCGCGCCGCGATCAACGACGGCGCACCGGCGGAACTCGCGACCGCCGGTTCGGGCGACGTTCTGGCCGGGATCGTGCTCGGGCTCCTGGCACAAGGCATGCCCGCCTTCGAAGCGGCGGCGGCTGCGGTCTGGCTGCACGCCGATGCGGCGCGCCGGCTCGGGCCGGGGCTCGTCGCCGAGGATCTGATCGAGGCGATGCCGGCCGTGCTCGCCGCTCTGAAGGGCCGTGCGTCGCGGCCGAGTGAGGCATAATCTCCATGTCCTGGGTCCTCAACAATCGCGGACAACCCATGAGCGAGCGTGTCCCTGCCGGCTTTCTCGACGGTGTTTTCGACCGCGCCCTGGCCAACCTGCGCGGCGCCTGGCGGGAGATCGCGTTGTCGACGCGCGGCGTCCTCGCGGGCGCCCTGCGGCCCGATCTGCCCGAGGACGATGTCGCGCGGCTCCGGCAACAGATGCTGGGGTGCCTCGACGGCCGCGGCGGCGAAGTCACCGCGCGGGCCCGCGCGGCCCAGCTCGGGCGCACCTATCTCGCGCTCAACGCCGCCGGGCGCGCGCGCTTTCTGCATCTCCTCGCCGAAGAGTTCGATACCGATCACGCCATGGTCGATGATTGTTGTGCGCTCGTTGCCGCGGCCGCCGACTCGGCTGCGCGAACCGCCGCCGAACGCGCCTTGCGTGCCGCGCTGACCGCGCCGCGCGTCACCTTGCTGCGGCAATTCAACGCCCTGCCGGAGGGGGTGAAGTTTCTCGTCGATCGGCGCGCCGAGCTGATCGCGATCAATGGCGGGGATCCGGCCCTGCAGGGCCTGGCCAACGATCTCAGGGAACTGCTCGCCAACTGGTTCGACATCGGCTTTCTCCAATTGCAGCGGATCACCTGGGACTCCCCGGCCGCGCTCCTCGAAAAGCTGATGGCCTACGAGGCGGTGCACGAGATCCGCGGGTGGACCGATCTGAAAAACCGGCTCGAGGCGGACCGGCGCTGTTTCGCCTTCTTCCATCCGCGGATGCCCGAGGAACCGCTGATCTTCGTCGAGGTGGCCCTGGTGACCGGGATCGCCGGCAACATCCATGCGCTCCTCGACGAGGCCGCGCCGATCGGCGACCCGCAAGCCGCCGATGCGGCGATCTTCTATTCGATCTCGAACTGCCAGCAGGGTCTCCACGGGATCAGCCTTGGCGACTTCCTGATCAAGCGGGTGGTCGACGCCCTCGCCACCGAACTGCCGCGCCTCAAATCGTTTGCGACGCTGTCGCCGCTCCCCGGCTTTCGTACCTGGCTGACGGCGGAAGCCCAGCGGCGCGGCCTGCTGCTCGCCGGCGAAGTCCGCGCAGTGCAATCCATTGGCGGCGGCCTCGACGAGGACAACCCCGACCGCATCCTCCTACGCCTCGTCGACCGCCCGGACTGGCGGGAGGATCCGCGCGCCGTGGCGTCTTTGCGCGAGCCGCTGCTGCGGCTTTGCGCGCGCTATCTCTTGGACGCGCATGCGCCCTCGGGCCGCGCCCTCGACCCGGTCGCGCATTTCCATCTCAGCAACGGCGCACGGGTCGAGCGGCTCAACTGGCAGGGCGACGTGTCGCCGAAAGGGCTGCAGCAATCCGCCGGCATCATGGTCAATTACCTCTACCGGCAGGGCGACATCGAGGCCAACCACGAGGCCTACCGCGACGAGGGCCGGGTCGCGGCATCCTCCGCCGTACGCAGCCTGGCGCGCGGCTGATCGGGGTGCGCGACGGCCGGCTGATCGGGGTGGTCGGATGCGGCGTTGCGCGCGGGTTCGCTATGTTAGGCTCGGGGAGTGTGTTAGAAACCGCCGCCGTCGGCCCGGAGACGCGCCCCGATTCGGCCGCCGGTGGCCGGCGTGCGGGCGTGGCGGAACTGGCAGACGCACTGGATTTAGGTTCCAGCGATGAAAATCGTGGGGGTTCAAATCCCTCCGCCCGCACCACCGCCGCCAGGCAGCCGAGAGCCGATCAGAGGAATGTGAGCAATCTGCGATGAACGTGACCGAGACCAGCTCCGATGGGCTGAAACGCGAGTTGACGATCACCGTCCCGGCCAATGAGGTCGAGGACCATATCACCCGCCGCCTCGGCGAACTCGGGCGGTCGATACGGATCCCCGGCTTCCGCCCCGGCAAGGTGCCGCTGCCGCTCCTGCGCAAGCGCTACGGTCCGGCGGTGCGCGGCGAAGTCTTGGAGAGCGCGGTGCAGGACAGCTCGGCCGAGGCGATGCGCGAGCACAATCTGCGCCCGGCCCTGCCGCCGCGGGTCGAGATCGTGTCGGCCGCGGAAGGGGGCGATTTCGAATACAAGATCTCGCTCGAAATTATGCCCGAGATGCCGGAGCCCGACTTCGCCACGCTCGGCCTGGAAAAGCTGATCGTCGACGTGCCGGAGGAGGAAGTCGACAAGGCGGTCGAACGAATCGCCGAAGGGCAGCGCAAATCCGAGCCGGTCGAGCGGCCGGCCGAAGCGGGCGATATTCTCGTCGCCGATGTCGTCGGCCGCGCGGGCGAGGAGGAGATCCCCGGCAGCCGCGGCGAAGGCCGTCAGATCGAGCTCGGCGCCGCCGGGCTCCTCCCCGGCTTCACCGAACAGCTGGTCGGAATCGGCGGCGGCGAAACGCGCGAGGTGCGCGTCAGCTTTCCCGAGGATTACGGCAACCCCGACCTGGCCGGCAAGGAGGGGGTATTCGAGGTCGCCGCGAAGGAGGTCCGCCATCGCCTGCCGGCGAGCCTCGATGACGAACTCGCCAAGGCGGTCGGGCTCGATACTCTCGCCGAACTGCGCCAGGAGATTCGCCAGCGCATGCAACGCGACTACGCCGGGGTTGCCCGCCAGCGGTTGAAGCGCGGCCTCCTCGACAAGCTCGCCGAGCGCTACGATTTCGCGGTGCCGCCGGGTATGGTCGAGATGGAATTCAACTCGATCTGGGCGCAATACGAGGCCGACAAGGCGCGCCAGAAGGAGGCCGCGGCCGAAGCCGAAGCGGGAGGCGCGCCGCCGAAGACGGAAGAGGGTCCGATCGATGCGGCGGCACTGATCGCCCCCGAGGAGACCGCGCTCGAGGGCGCGTCGGAGCGGGCATCAGCGAGCGCCGAGGTGGAGAAACCGCAGCAGCCTCTCCACGACGACCCGGCCGTGCACCATGCGATACCGCATCCCGGCTCGGCCGAGGAGCCGATTGACGCGGCAGCGATCGTCGCGCCGGAGGAAACCGCCCTCGAGGGTGCCTCGGACAGCGAACCCGCCGCGGCCGCGGCCGCGAACGAAGACGAGGACGAGGAGAAGGCCAAGGCCGAGTTTCGCCACATCGCCGAGCGGCGGGTGCGGCTCGGCCTCTTGCTTGCGGAGGTCGGGCGCAGCGCCAATATCACGGTCAGCCAGGAGGAGCTCAACCAGGCGCTGACCCAGGAGGCGCGCCGGCTTCCCGGTTACGAGCGCCAGGTCATCGACTACTACCGCAAGAACCCGGAGGCACTGAACAATTTGCGTGCGCCGATTTTCGAGGACAAGGTTGTCGACTTCATCGTCGAATTGGCCAAGCCTGATGAGCGCAAGGTGACGCTGCAGGAGCTGATGACCGACGAGTCACCGGACGGCGAGAGCGCCACGGCGGCGTAATGCCGCAGCGACAGGACAGCTACCCCGCGCGCCATGCCCGGCACCGCGGTTTGAGGAGGACCTAATGGCCGATTATTTGGAAACCTACATGAATAATCTGGTGCCGATGGTGGTCGAGCAGACCAACCGCGGCGAGCGTGCTTACGACATCTATTCGCGCCTCCTGAAGGAGCGGATCATCTTTCTCGTCGGCCCGGTCCATGACGCTGTCGCAAGCCTGATCTGCGCCCAGCTGCTGTTCCTCGAATCGGAGAACCCGTCGAAGGACATCGCCTTTTATATCAACTCGCCGGGCGGAGTCGTGACCTCCGGTCTGGCGATCTACGACACGATGCAATACATCCGCTCGCCGGTATCGACCGTGTGCATCGGCCAAGCCGCCTCGATGGGCTCCTTGTTGCTGTGCGCCGGCGCCAAGGGCAAGCGATTCTCGCTGCCCAATTCGGGCATCATGATCCACCAGCCCTCCGGCGGGACCCAAGGCCAAGCCACCGACATCGAAATCCAGGCGCGCGAGATCCTGCGGCTGCGGGCGCGGCTCAACGATATGTACGTCAAGCACACCGGACAGCCGCTCGAGGTGATCTCGCTCGCCGTCGAGCGCGACAAGTTCCTGACGCCGAACGAGGCGAAGGAGTTCGGTCTCATCGACGAGGTCGTAGAGACGCGTCCGACCCGGGAAGACGAGCGCGGCTTCCGGACCTGACGTCGCCGCAGGGCGGTCGACGGATCAGCGCATTTAACTAGTTGTTGATCCGTCAGGAGCACATATACTTTGGCTACCCGTGCCGGCGCGTTACCGGCGCGGTGCCGGGCACGGGCCCGCCCTTGCCGGCGGACCCGGTGATGGAGTGGCGATGACAAAGTCCAGCGGCAGCGACTCGAAAAACACGCTCTACTGCTCGTTCTGCGGCAAGAGCCAGCACGAAGTCAGGAAGCTGATTGCGGGTCCGACCGTCTTCATCTGCGACGAATGCGTCGAGCTTTGCATGGACATCATCCGTGAGGAGCACAAGACGACGCTGGTCAAGTCGCGCGATGGGGTGCCGGGGCCGCGCGACATCTGCCGGGTCCTCGACGATTACGTCATCGGTCAGGACCACGCCAAGCGCGTGCTGTCGGTCGCCGTCCACAACCATTATAAGCGGCTGGCGCACGGCTCGAAAAACAACGACGTCGAGCTCGCCAAATCGAACATCCTCCTCGTTGGACCGACCGGGTCGGGCAAGACCCTCTTGGCGCAGACCCTGGCGCGCATCATCGACGTGCCGTTCACGATGGCCGACGCGACGACCCTCACTGAAGCGGGCTATGTCGGCGAGGACGTCGAGAACATCATTTTGAAGCTGCTGCAATCGGCCGACTACAATGTCGAGCGGGCCCAGCGCGGCATCGTCTATATCGACGAAGTCGACAAGATCTCGCGCAAATCCGACAACCCCTCGATCACCCGCGACGTCTCCGGCGAGGGCGTGCAGCAGGCGCTCCTGAAGATCATGGAGGGCACCATCGCATCGGTGCCGCCGCAGGGCGGGCGCAAGCACCCGCAGCAGGAATTCCTACAGGTTGACACCACCAACATTCTGTTCGTCTGCGGTGGCGCGTTTTCCGGGCTCGAAAAGCTCATCGCCCAGCGCCGCCAGGGCACCTCGATCGGTTTCGGCGCCGAGGTGCATGGGCCCGACGAGCGGAAAACCGGCGAGATTCTCAAGGATCTCGAGCCGGAAGACCTGCTCAAATTCGGACTGATCCCGGAATTCGTCGGCCGGCTGCCGGTCGTCGCAACGCTCGACGACCTCGACGAGGATGTCCTCGTCGACATCCTGACGAAGCCCAAGAACGCGCTCGTCAAACAGTATCAGCGGCTGTTCGAGATGGAAGATGTCCGGCTCGAATTGACCGAAGAGGCGCTGCGCGGCATCGCTCACAAGGCGATTGCCCGCAAGACCGGCGCGCGTGGTCTGCGCTCGATCATGGAGGCGATCTTGCTCGATTCGATGTTCGAGCTGCCGAGTCTCGCCGGGGTCAGCGAGATCGTCATCAACCGGGAAGTCGTCGAGGGGCGGGCGAGGCCGCTCCACATCTACTCCGATCGGCGGGGCGATGTCGGCACCGGCGATTAAGCGTGGCGCTGCCCGCCGGCCTGCGGCATCCTGATCGCGTGCCTTGAAGGCCGGGTGCAGAACGCCAACCTAAACACGGCCTATATACTGACCGCCCGCGCTCATCAGCGCGGTGCTTTTGGCAAAAAGAGGGTCCATGTTCGAAACCGCTCGAGCTGCGCTTTATCCGGTCCTGCCACTGCGCGACATCGTGGTGTTCCCGCATATGATCGTGCCGCTGTTCGTCGGCCGCGAGAAATCCGTGCGGGCCCTCGAGGACGTGATGAAGGACGATAAGCAGATCCTTCTCGTCACTCAGAAGAACGCGTCGCAGGACGATCCATCCACCGCCGATATTTACACGATCGGTACGATCGGCACGGTATTGCAGCTGCTGAAGCTCCCGGACGGCACGGTGAAGGTGCTGGTCGAGGGCGGCCAGCGTGCCCGCATCCTGCGCTTCGCCGAGAACGAGATGTTCTTCCAGGCTCACGCAGAAGTGATTGGCGAAAAGCCGGGCGCGCAACAGGAAATCGCCGCGCTGGCCCGCACCGTGGTCGCGCAATTCGAGCAATACATCAAGCTGAACAAGAAGATACCGCCCGAGGTCCTGGTCTCGATCAACCAGATCGAGGACCCCGGCAAGCTCGCCGATACCGTCGCCTCGCACCTGACGTTGAAGATCGCTGAGAAGCAGGAGCTGCTCGAAACCGAAACCGTCTCCGAGCGCCTGGAAAAGGTGTTCGGCTACATGGAAGGCGAGATCGGCGTTCTCCAGGTCGAGAAGCGGATCCGCAACCGCGTCAAGCGTCAGATGGAGAAGACGCAACGCGAGTATTATCTGAACGAACAATTGAAGGCGATCCAGAAGGAGCTCGGCGAGGGCGAGGACGGCAAGGACGAGATGGCCGAACTCGAAGACAAGATCAACAAGACCAAGCTGTCGAAGGAGGCTCACGACAAGGCGGTCGGCGAGCTGAAGAAACTCCGCAGCATGAGCCCGATGTCGGCCGAGGCGACGGTCGTCCGCAATTACCTCGATTGGATCCTGTCCTTACCGTGGCACAAGCGGACCAAGATCAAGCGCGACATCAACGATGCCGAGCGCGTGCTCAACGCCGATCATTTCGGGCTGGAGAAAGTCAAGGAACGGATCCTCGAATATCTCGCCGTCCAGCAGCGCATGAAGAAGCTGAAAGGGCCGATCCTGTGCCTGGTCGGTCCGCCGGGGGTCGGCAAGACCTCGCTCGGCAAGTCGGTCGCGCGCGCCACAGGGCGTAATTTCGTGCGCATGTCCTTGGGCGGCATGCGCGACGAGGCGGAGATTCGCGGCCACCGCCGCACCTATATCGGGTCGATGCCCGGCAAAGTGCTGCAGGGCATGAAAAAGGCGAAATCGTCGAACCCGCTGTTCCTGTTAGATGAGGTCGACAAGCTCGGCCAGGACTGGCGCGGCGATCCGTCCTCGGCTCTCTTGGAGGTGCTTGATCCCGAGCAGAACTCCTCGTTCAACGATCACTACCTTGAGGTCGATTACGACCTGTCGGACGTCTTGTTCGTGACCACGGCCAACACGCTGCGCATGCCGCAGCCGCTGATGGACCGCATGGAGATCATCCGCCTCCCGGGCTATACCGAGGACGAGAAGATCGAGATCGCCAAGCGCCACCTGATCCCGAAGCAGATCAAGGCGCACGGCCTCAGAAAGGGCGAATGGAGCATCAGCGACGAGGCTCTACGCGATCTGTGCCGCTACTACACGCGCGAAGCCGGGGTGCGCAATATGGAGCGCGAGATCGCCAATCTGACTAGGAAGGCGATCAAGGACATTCTGACGAAGAAACACGAGCGGGTCGCCGTGACGCGGCGCAATCTCGAGAAATATGCGGGGGTGCGGCGGTTTCGCTTTGGCGAGACTGAGAGCGAGGATCTGGTGGGTGTCACGACGGGTCTCGCCTGGACCGAGGTCGGCGGCGAATTGCTGACGATCGAGGCGGTGACCCTCCCCGGCAAGGGGCGGGTAACGGCGACCGGTAAACTCGGCGATGTGATGAAGGAGTCGGTCCAGGCGGCCGAGAGCTTCGTCAAATCGCGCGCCCAGGCCTATGGCATCAAGCCGCGCGATTTGGAGAAGAGGGACATTCACGTGCACGTGCCCGAGGGCGCGACGCCCAAGGACGGCCCTTCGGCGGGGGTCGCGATGGTGACCACGATCGTATCGGTGCTGACCGGGATTCCCGTGAAGCGCGACATCGCGATGACCGGCGAGATCACCTTGCGCGGCCGGGTATTGCCGATCGGCGGGCTGAAGGAAAAGCTCTTGGCGGCATTGCGCGGCGGGCTCAAGACGGTGCTGATCCCGGCGGAGAACGAGAAGGATCTCGCCGAGATCCCTGACAACGTCAAGCGCGGGCTCAAGATCATCGCGGCGCGCACGGTCGATGAGGTGCTCGCAAATGCGCTCAGCGCGCCGCTCACCCCGATCGTGTGGGACGAAGAGCCCGTGGCGCCGGCGGTCATTCCCGCGACGAGCGAAGAGCGGTCGGGTCTGCTAACGCATTGATACGTATTGCGCCCGATAGTCGCCCTGCCGGCAAGTTAACGCCGGCAGGCGACAACGGCGGGTAACAATCGAAAAAAGCTCGCTTTCGGCGGGCGCAGTGGCGTTGACCCGCCTCGGAGGCCGCTCTAAACTCGCCATCGGCAGTCGCATGCATATTTCCCGCATTCTCGCCGTAGGGGGCAACACGTGAATAGAAACGAGCTCGTCGATGCCGTTGCCGGCAAATCCGATCTGTCGAAGTCGGCCGCGAACAAGGCGGTCGAAGCGGTGTTCGAGTCGATCACCGGTGCGTTAAAGGGAGGCAACGAGGTTCGGCTCGTCGGATTTGGCACCTTCTCGGTCGCCCGCCGTGCCGCATCGGAGGGGCGCAATCCCCGGACCGGCGAGAAAATCAAGATCGCCGCGTCGAAGCAGGCCAAGTTCAAGCCCGGCAAGCGATTGCGCGACGAACTCAACTAGAGACGGGCTGACCCCAGCACCCTCCCGGACGCCCTCGCGGACGTCCGGGCCCGCGAGGTTGGGGCGATTAGCTCAGCTGGTAGAGCATCTCGTTTACACCGAGAGGGTCGGCGGTTCGAGTCCGTCATCGCCCACCATCCTGCTTCGCGTTGCGCGCTTCGCAGGATTTTCTCCTTAGTTGCTTTTGAAGCAGGATCCCCGCAGCTTGAGGCTGCGCCGCCGGATCGCCGCCGCCTCAGATCCGTGCCGGCACCCCTGCCTCGCCCAGATCCCAATAGATCCCGGCCATGACCGTGAGAGCTTCGCGGGCCAGCGGGGCTAGCATGTGCTCGTCTGGCGCGTGCTGCGAGCACGACGCATAGGAATGCGGGACCCAGACCGTCGGCAGGCCGAGATCAGCGGCAAAGATGTCGTTCGGCAATGAGCCGCCGAGATTGGGCAGGATGGCGGGCGGCTTGCCCGTGGTCTGTTTGATCGAGGCCGCCGCCCAGCGCACCCAGGGGTGGTCGGGGTCGAGCCTTGTCGCCGGAAAATAGGCCTTGGCCCAACGCTCGATCCGGACCATCGGGAAGCCATGCGCGTCGAGATGGCGGCGCAGCGCCGGCAGGAAGTTCTCCGGATCGACGCCGACCACAAAGCGGATCTGGCAGGTCGCCTTGGCGCGTGGCGGGATCGCATTGACCGGGTTGTCGGGGTTTCCGGTGGCGAAAGCCAGCACCTCGAAGCTGCACCAGCCAAACACCTTTTCGCTCGGGCTAAGCCCGGGCTCACCCCAATCCGGGTCGATCGCGGGCATGTCCCCGCCGCCTTCTCCCTGCGCCTCGACCGGACAATCGGCGAGCGCCATGCGCACCGAGTTCGGCAGATGGCTCGGTACCCACTCGCGCACCCGGATTGCGCCTTTCGGCGTCGTAATCGTTGCTAATGCATGGGCGAGGATGATTCCCGGATTCGCCAACAGCCCGCCCCAATTGCCCGAATGATGCCCGCCCTCGCGCAATTCGACGGAAAGATCGAAATTCATCGCACCGCGGGCGCCGAGGAAGATCGTCGGCCGCTCCGGCGCGAGGCGCGGCCCATCCGAGGCGATCAGCACATCGGCGGCGAGCCGGTCCTTGTACTGCCGGCACACCTCGCGCAGCCCTGGGGAACCGATCTCCTCGCCGGTCTCGATCAGCCACACCGCATTGAAGCCGAGCCGGCCGCGCGTCTTTAAGACGCAGTCGAGCGCGGCCAGGTTGATCGTGTGCTGGCCCTTGTTGTCGGCGGTGCCGCGGCCGTAGAAGCGATCGCCCTCCTGCTGCAATCGCCACGGCGACAACCCGTCCTTCCATTGCGGTTCGAGCCCGCGAATGACGTCGCCGTGGCCGTAGCCGAACACCGTCGTTTGGGCGCCGTCCTCGCGCCGCTCGGCGACGAGGACAGGCCCGCCGCGCACCGGGTTGTCGACAATCTCGCTGTGAAAGCCGAGCCGGGCCAACGACGGCGCGATCTCGTCCTTGAGATAGGCGTGAAGCACCGGCAGGCGCTCCTCGACCTGGCTTTCGGTCGGGATCGCGACGCGGCGCGCGAGGTCGGCGACAAATCCGCCGTCGTCGAAATAACGCTCGGCGGCGGCAATGGCGGCGGCGCGGGTCATGAAAGCTCCTGAAATGGACAGGGCGGAGGCCAAACCTTAGGATACGACAAACCCGCGAGCACGAGGGAGCGAACGATGCAAGGGCTGTCGCAGATCGTCGAACCGGGCGAGGCCGAGCGCCTCGCCACCGGCTTCACCTTCACCGAGGGGCCGCTCTATCACCCCGACGGGTTCTACTATTTTGTCGATGTCCGCGAGAGCAAATTCTATCGTATCCGCCCGGGCAGCCCGGTGGAATTGCTGCGCGAGAATACCGGCGAGGGTAACGGCACGACCTTCGACCCGCAAGGCAGGCTGGTGCTCTGCGAAGGCGGCAACCGGCGCCTGACACGCTGGCCGGCCGACGGTAAATTTGCCTCCTCCGAGGTGCTGATCGACCGCTTCGAGGGTAAGCGGCTGAGCCGCCCCAACGACGTCATCTGCAGATCCGACGGGAGCATCTATTTCACCAATCCCGGGCTGCGCATCCCATTGCCCGAGCGCGAGCTCGACCCCTCGGCGGTCTACCGGGTCAAGCCCGACGGTTCGGTAAGCCACGTCGCCGATGTCGAATATCCGAACGGGCTGGCGTTTTCGCCCGACGAACGCACCCTCTATGTCGCGAACACCCGATTTGCGGCGTACATCCATGCGCTCGAGCTCGACGCCGCCGGCAACGTCGTGCGGCGGCGGATCTTTGCCGACATGTCGTCGGACGAGAAGATCGGCGTGCCGGACGGCATGAAGGTCGATGTCTACGGCCGGGTCTTTTGCACCGGTCCGGGCGGCACCTGGGTGTTCGCGCCCGACGGCTCGCGGATCGGCATCATCAAGACGCCCGAGGTGCCGGCCAATCTGTGCTTTGGCGGCCCCGACATGAAGACACTGTTCTTCACCGCGCACACCTCGGTCTACAGCCTGCGGGTCAAGGTACCGGGCCTGCCCGGCCATCCCTTCCGCCGCTAGAGCACCATCGCATTTGATTGAAGCATTCCACCCGTCACCCCCGTCCCCACCCTTCCGTCCCCCGCAAGCGGGGGAGGGTGGGGGAGGGTGCAAGCGGGGGTCCAGGGGGCAGCGGCACAGCGGTTGCCCCTGGATTCCTCCCCCGACTTGATCCGGGGATCGCGCGGGAATGACGGATGGCGGGGTCGGAGCCCTGCGGTCCCTTCTTCGTGGCCTGCGGCTTGCTCGGTTCCCTTCCCGTTGCGCCGACGATAGGCTGGTCGCCGAGCCCGGCAAAATGGGGACAGCGGCATGAAGCTCGCGATACCGGATTTGATCTCGAATTCGTATTTCCCGGCCTTGGCCGCGGCCGAGCTCGGGTTTTTCGAGCGCGAGGGGTTGGACGTCTCGGCCGAGCTGATCTTCCCGGTCGATCGGGCTTACGAGGCGCTGCGCGACGGCGCGGTTGATTTTGTCGGCGGCGCGGCGCACGGCGCGCTCGCCGCCTTTACCGAATGGCGCGGCGTCAAGCTCTTGGGTGCGCTGGCGCAGGGCATGTACTGGTTTCTCGTGATGCGTGCCGAACTGGGCGTCGCGCGCGGCGACCTCGCCGCGCTTCGCGGCCGCCGCATCGGGGCCGCGCCCTGGGTCGAGATGGGACTGCGCGGGCTCCTCGCCGCCGCCGGGTTTGATCCGCGCCGCAACGACATTCGCATCGGCCCGGTGCCGGGAGCGACCGGGTCTAGCGTCAATTTCGGATTGACCGCGGCCGAGGCGCTCGAAAAGGGCGCGATCGACGGGTTCTGGGCCAATGGTATGGCGACTGAGCTGGCGGTGACATCAGGCGTTGGAACGATCGTGCTCGACGTGCGGCGCGGCGACGGGCCGGCCGGCTGTTTCGATTACACGATGCCGGTCCTGGCGACGACCGACCGGCTGATCGAGCGCTCTCCCGAAATCGCCGCCGCCGCGGTGCGCGCGCTCGTTGCGGCGCAGAATGCCTTGAAGGTTGATGTGTCGGGCGCCACCGAAGTCGGCAATAAGCGCTTTCCGCCGCGCGAGGCCGGGCTGATCGCCGGCATCATCCGCCGTGATCTGCCGTATTACGACGCCGCGATCAGTGAGAAATCGGTAATGGCGATCAATGAGTTCGCCCACAGCATGAGCGTTCTCGACGGCGACGTGCCCTATGCCGATATCGTCGCCGCCCAGTTCCGCCCTCTCTGGCACTCCGGCCCATGAACAACCCGGGGACGAGGATGCGCACAGGCGCCGATTACCGCGAAGCGCTGCGCGATGGCCGCAAGGTGTGGGTGCTGGGGGACGGCCTCGTCGCGGATGTGACGACGCATCCGGCGACCAGCGCGATGGTCGAGGAATATGTCGCCTGGTACGACCTCCACTTCGACCCGGCCTGGCAGGACATCCTCTTCGCGCCGCCGGCTTCCGGCCGCGAACCCCTCGCCTGGGCCTACCTTCTGCCGAAGACCTCGGAGGATCTGATCGGGATGGGCCGGTCCTTCGCCAAGACGCTCTTCATCAGCGCCGGCAACATCACCCACACCCCGGCCTATGGCCATCTGATCTCGCTCGGCATCCTGACCGCGGTGCAACAACAGAATATCTCGTCGACACAGATCGCCGATGCGATGGCGTATCGCGATCTGATCGCCGGGACCGGGCGGTTTTTGACGTTCTGCGGCGGCGCCGCCACGATCGGTTTCCGGTTGCGCGAGGACCCGCGCGAGCGGGCCGCGCTCAAATTGGTCCGCGAAACCGGTGCCGGGGTGGTGATCAGCGGCCGGCTCGGCATGCATACCAGCCCCGCCTATGCCGAGGATGTCTATGTCGGCTCCCTCAACGGCGTTGAGATCGGCGGGCATCGCGCCAGCTTTGTCGTGCCGGTCGGAGCATCCGGGGTGACAACGATCTGCCGCAAGATCGCGGCGCGTGGGCCGAGCCAGTTTGCGGCGCCGCTATCCTCGCGCTTCGACGAGCTCGACGGCCAGATGTGGCTCGACAATGTGTTCGTACCCTGGGAGCGCGTGTTCTTCGCCGAGGCGACACCCGAGCCGATCGCCACCTGGCTCCTCTGGCATCACCTCTACGGCTGGCTCGCCAAGGCCGAATTCGCCCTCGGCCTCGCGCTCGCCCTCTCTGATGCGATGGGATTGAAGGAGCACGAGCCGACCGTCGAATACCTCATAGATCTGGTGGTCGAGGTGCAGACCGTGCGCAGCTGCCTCACCGCCGCCGAACGCGATCCGAGCTTCACCGTCGCCGGGTATTGCGTCGCCAATCACACCCATCTGATGCCGGGGGGCCTGGCGATCCTCAAGGCGCGCCAGCGCATTTCCGAGATCCTGCGCATCGTGCCTGGCTCGTCCCTGGTGGTCGCGCCCTCCGACACCGACCTCGCCGATCCCGCGATGGCGGCGGGGCTGGAGGAGTCGTTCGGGGGCGGCGGCTATAGCGCAGAGCAGCGCGCCGCCCTCTTGCAGCTCGCCGCCGACCATGTGTCGTCGGCGCTCGACGGCCGCGAATCCGCTTTCGAGCTGCATGCCAGCGGCGGCGTCCCCGTATGGCGGGGCCGGCTGCGCCGCTTCTTCCCGAGCTACAACGAGCTCGCCAACGCGGTGCTCGCGGCAATCGACATCCCGATGCCCGAGATCGATGTCGGCGCAATTCCGGCCGCCCCGCTCGCGCCGCGCCGTCCGAACGCGGTGCCGCCACCGAAAGCTTGAACATGATCTTTAGGTGAAATCTGCCGCTCCGTCGCTGTTGAGCCAGCTTATATTGGTCACATCTGAACGCGGCCTCCCCCAAAGATGCTTGCGGTTAGCATGGCGAGCACAAAAAACCAAAGGTGGTAATCCAGGTTACTCTGTAACCAGGTGCAGAAACCAAAGGCGCCAGCCAGAGGCAATGTGTAAATGCCGAGGCGCACAGCCCAGTGTCGCACGCGCAGGGCTGACCAAATGCCCCATGCGAGCAGCAGAGAGAAACCCAAGACGATGACGATTATGGTTGGGGACGCCAGCCATGCCAGCCACGGGGTGATATCGGACCACCCTCGCCCAACGGCGCCCTTGTCGAGCAGCGCCTGCACGACCTCGCGATGGCGTGCGTCGCTCTTGACGCGGGAGGCCGCCATCAGCACGGTCATGCCAGCCGCGTCCCTGGCATTGAGGTCGGCGCCCTTGGCCAGCAGCACCTGCACAACGCCGAGATTGCCGGCGGTGGAGGCCGTAAACAGCGCGGTCTTGCCGTCGGTCGTCTTGGCATTAACGTCGGCCCCATTGTCGAGCAGCACCTGCACTACCTCGCGCTGGTCGGCGGCGGCGGCCGTGAAGAGCGCGGTCTCTCCCCTGTAGGCATCGGCCTTGGCGTTGGCATCGGCTCCCTTGTCGAGCAACCCCTGCACCACTTCGCGGTGGCCGCTCTGGGCGGCCGCCCAGAGTGCTGTCGTGCCGTGGGCGTCCTTGGCATTGACGTCGGCCCCCTTGTCGAGCAGCACCTGCACAACATCGAGGTCGCCGTGGGTGGACGCCGCCATCAGCGCTGTCCAGCCGTTGGTGTCCCACCTGGCATCGACCTCGGCCCCTTCGGCGAGCAGCGCCCGCACAATATCGAGGTAGCCCCTCTGGGAGGCTGTAATCAGCATGGGGATGCCGCCCCTTTTGGCATTGGCGTCGGCCCCCTCGTCGAGCAGCGCCCGGGCCTTGGCCGCATTGCCATAAGCTACCGCATAGTAAAAGTCATCGGAGGGCCCCGCCACGGCCGGCGCCGCCCACCCGATCGCCAATGCAATCCACCACACCGATAACTGACGAATGCGAACCATCGAACCCTCGACGACAGTACCGCCACGGCGCATTCCGGCGATCGTAGTTGTTTTGCTCATATCGTTCTGCCCGTCGCGCCGGCTCCTCAGGATGACGTACTTTCTTAACGCCATCATAAACTTATCGTCATCCTGAGGAGCGGCCCGGCTAAGCCGGGACGCGTCTCGAAGGACGCTCCTCCGTCATGCAGGTGCCTCCCGTTCTGCGAAGCGCTCCGCGCGTTCTTCGCGTAGACTGCGCGCCGGGTATAACAGGAACTCCGGTGAGAGCCGGACGGTGCTTTCACTCACGCGAAGGGATCGATGATGCGGACCGGCGCCGAATACCGCGAAGCCCTGCGCGACGGCCGCAAGGTTTGGCTGATGGGCGGTGGCCCGGTCGAGGATTTAACGACCCATCCGGCGACGCGCGCGATGGTCGAGGAATACGCCCTCTGGTACGACCGCCACTTCGATCCCGCGTGGCAGGATACGCTGCTGATGCAAGCGGCCGGCGATGGCGAGCGCGCCCCCTGGGCTTTCGTGCTGCCGCGGACCGCCGAAGACATTGAGGGGATGGGCCGCTCCTTCGCGAAGACCATGTTCCTGTCGGCCGGCAACATCACCCACGACCCTGCCTACGGCAATCTGATCGCGCTCGGCGTCTTGACCGCGGTAGAGGCGCAGAAAATCTCGCCGGAGCAGGTCGCCAACGCGCTCGCCTATCGCGACGGGATCGCCCGCACCGGGCGGTTCATCACCTATTGCGGCGGTGCCCCGATCATCGGGCAGCGCATGCGTCCCGATCCGGGGGACCGGGTGGCCTTGAAGCTGGTGCGCGAAACCGATGCCGGGGTTGTCATCACAGGCAAGCTCGGCATGCATACGAGCCCAGCCTATGCCGAAGAGGTCTATGTCGGCGGCCTGTCGGGCGTCGATATCGGGGGCAACCGAGCCGGGTTCATCGTGCCGGTAGGCGGGGCCGGGGTGACGGTCCTCTGCCGCCAGAGCGCCGCGCGCGACGCCAACCCGTTTATCGCGCCCTTATCCTCCCGCTATGACGAGCTCGACGGTCAGATGTGGCTCGATGATGTCTTCGTGCCGTGGGAGCACGTGTTCTTCGTCGGGACCGACCCCGACCCGATCGCGCGCTGGCTGCGTTGGCATCATCTCTACGGCTGGCTGGCAAAGTCGGAATTCACCCTCGGTCTGGCGCTGGCCCTCTCCGATGCGATGGGGTTGAAGGAGCACGAGCAGACCGTCGAATATGTGGTTGACCTTGTGGTCGCGGTGCAGACCGTGCGCAGCTGTATCCTCGCCGCCGAGCGCGATCCGGAGTTCACCCCGGCCGGGTATTGCTTCCCCAACCACCGCCATCTCGCGCCGGGCGGCATCGCGCTCTTCAAGGCGCGCCAGCGGATCTCGGAGATCCTCCGCATCGTCCCCGGTTCCTCCCTCGTCGTCGCGCCATCGGACAAGGATCTCGCGATGCCCGAATTGGCGGGAGGGCTCGAGGAATCCTTTGGCGGCGGCGGCTACACCGCATTGCAGCGCGCCGCCCTCTTGCAGCTCGCCTCCGACCATGTCTCCTCGGCGCTCGATGGCCGCGAATCCGCCTTCGAGCTGCATGCCAGCGGCGGGATGCCCAACTGGCGCGGGTGGCTCAGGCAAAACTTTAAGGATTACAACGAGCTGGCGAATGCGGTGCTGGGCGCGATTGATCTCCCGATGCCGCAGATCGATGTCTCCAACATCCCGGCCGCCCCGATCGCCCGCCGCCGCCCGGCCACCCCGCCGGCGCCTCAGTCGAGGGAATGAGCATGCCTGCCAGCGCAGTAGCAATCATCGGCGCCGGGATCGGGGGGATCTACCTCGCCGCCGAATTGGGTCGGCGCGGCTGCCGGCTGCGCCTGCACGACATCGACGACAGCCGCCTCGCGCCGATCCGTGCGCGCGGCGGTCTCGACATCGAGGGCGCCGATCCCGGTTTCGCCGCGATCGAGCGGGTCACCACCGATCCCTTCGCCGCGATCGAGGGCGCCGACATCATCGCGGTGTGCACCGGCGGCACCTATCAGGAGGCGGTCGGCCATGGCCTAGCTCCCCTCTTGCGCGATGGGCAGACGGTTCTCTTGATCCAGGGCAACACCGGCGGATCCCTGGTTGTGCGCCGGGCGCTCGATGCGGCGGGGTGCCGCGCGCGAATCGACATCGCGGAAATGGACAATTACCCCTACTCGTGCTGGCGCCTGGCACCGACCCGCATCCAGCCGATCGTGCACAAGAAATTCCTGCAGATCGCTTCATTTCCGGGCAACCGGATTGACGCCGTGTTCGCCCGGCTGGCACCGCTCTTCCCGTACGCGGTCGCGGCTTCCAGCATCGTCTCGACCGGCTTTACCAACGCCAATGCGATGCTGCACGTCGCCAATTGCGTCGCTAATGCCGGCAAGATCGACCGCGCCGAGCCGTACAAATTCTACGCCGAGGGTGTGACGCCGGCGGTCGGGCGGCTCTACGGCGCGATCAATGCCGAGCGGGTTGCCGCCGCCGCCGCGCTCGGGGCGAGCGTGCCGAATTTGGAAGACTGGTTCGAGCGGACCTACGGGGTGCGCGGTGCCAGCCTCTCGGAAACCTGCCAGTTGCTGACGACCAACCCCGACGGCCCCTACCAGGCCACCGGCACGCCCTCATCGTGGCAGCACAAATACATCGCCGAGGACGTGCCGGTCGGCTTGATCCCGATGAGCGCGCTCGGCACGGCGGCGGCGGTTCCGACCCCGGCGATCGACGCCGTCATCCGTCTGGCGCAGACACTGGCCGGCCGGGATTTTGCCGGCGACGCGCGCACCCTGGACAGGATGGGGCTCGGGGGCATGGACGCCGCGCAAATCCGCCAAACGCTGCGCGACGGCTTCCGCTGATCGCTAGCGTGGCCCTTGGTGGAGGTCGACGACGATCTTGTTCGTCATGTCCGCACCGGCTTCCTCGTGAGAAAATCCTTGAACCCGTCGCGCGGGTGGCCGGCCGAGAGGTAGGTCGCGCGCGCCTCGTCTTCGAGGTCGTAGCGCCCGCACCAGTCGAGCCCCATGCCCTCATGCAAGAGGCGCTTGATGCCCTGCACCATGCGCGAATCGTTCTTGGCGATCATCTGCCCCATCTCGATCGCCGACTCGATGAGCTTGGCCGCAGGCACGATCTGGTTGAGGAGGCCGATGCGCAGGGCCTCCTCGGCGGCGACGACGCGGCCGGTATAGAGCAGCTCCTTGGCTTTCGGCACACCGACCAGGGCCGGCAACGACCAGGTCGAGTTGACCCGGCCATAGCTCGCCGCGAGAAACCGGAACTGCGTCTTCTCGCAGCCGATGCGCAGATCGAGCGAGGAGGAGAGGAGCGCCGCGCCGCCGTATGCGAGGCCGTTGATCGCGCCGATCAGCGGTTTCCGATAGCTCGCGATGTGCCAGCTGATGTCGCCGCGGGTCGCGCTTCGCGTACTAAGCTCCTCCGAGCTCAAGCCCGCCATCTCGTGAATGTCGGCGCCGGCGGAAAACGCTCGCTCGCCAGCGCCGGTCAGGATGACCGCCTTCACCCCGTCATCCTCTTCGTACCCGCTCAGCGCGTCGCCCAGTTCCTGCATTAAGGGGAAACTCAGCGCGTTGAGCTTCTCCGGCCGGTTCAGCGTGATCAGCGCGATCCCGTCGAGCCGCTCGCTCAGGATATACTCATAGGCCATCGCACGGCTCTCCTTCCCTCCCGGGATTGCCCGGCGCAATATACCGGTGGATGAGATTGCGTCGTCGCTGCGCTCCCCGCAATGACAACCTCCAGCAATCTCGATGGGCTGCAATAGATAGCGGAGCGGGCAATGGCCGGATCCCTCGATGGTGTGCGGGTTTTGGAATTGGCGCGGTACCAGGCTGGGCCGCGCGGCGGCATGATCCTTTCCGATCTCGGCGCCGAGGTCATCAAGATCGAAAAGCTGGGTGGCGAGGAGACCCGCAAATCCGAGCCCATGGTGCGCGGCCAGAGCGTCTATTTCTCGGTCTACAACCGCGGCAAGAAGAGCCTCTGCCTCGACATGAGGACCGAGCGCGGCAAGGAGATCTTTGCCGCGCTGGTCCCGACCGCCGACATGGTGCTGCAGAACTTCCGGCCCGGGGTCATGGAAAAGATGGGCTTCGGCTATGAGCGCCTCTGCGAATTAAAGCGTGACATCATCCTCATATCGGTCTCCGGCTTCGGGCAATACGGCCCCTATCGCGACCGCCCGGCGTTCGATCCGTTGGGCCAGGCGATGAGCGGGCTGATGAGCCTGACCGGCGCGCCGGTCGGAACCCCGCTCGGCGCCGCGACTTCGCTCGTCGATCGCTATACCTCGCTCCACGCGACGATCGGCGCCCTCGCGGCATTGCACCACCGCGACAAGACCGGGGAAGGGCAGGTCGTCGATTGCTGCCTCCTCGATTCAGGGTTCACGATGGTCGAGATCCCGCTCTCCTATTATCTCGCCACCGGCCAGGAAGGCGGGGAGGGCGGCCGCCCGCCTTATAAGTGCAAGGACGGCCACGTCGTTATTTCCGCCTCGGGCCGGGCGATGGCGACGCGCCTCATCCAGATCGCCACCGGGGACGACAAGGCCGACGTCGCCGGGTGGACCAGCCGGGCCGGGCTCGCCGATCCGCGCAAGGTGGCGGTCTCCAAATGGTGCGCCGAGAATACCGTCGATCATGTCTGCGCGGCGCTATTGGCCGCCGAGATCCCGGTGGCGCCGGTGAAGACCATTCCGCAGGCCGCGGAGGACCCGCATCTCTGGGAACGCGAGATGCTCGTCAAGATGCCCGATGCCCTCGCCGGCGAGATCCACGTCCCGGGC
>Ga0210394_10003260_pt1 | contig 20730 bp, 15 predicted proteins | sample IncBWC12MmetaG_FD_160121 | JGI IMG/M metagenome (GOLD analysis project Ga0210394, IMG submission 160121) | Forest soil microbial communities from Barre Woods Harvard Forest LTER site, Petersham, Massachusetts, United States - Inc-BW-C-12-M | ecosystem: Environmental > Terrestrial > Soil >...
CAGCGTGTGGATCGTCGTCTTGCCGCTGGCGGCGACCTTGGCGCGGTCGGCCTGGTTGCTCTTCTCCTCGTTGGCGTTGTTATCTTCGGTGGCGTCCTTGATCGCCTGCTGAAGCCCCGCACGGACATCGGCCGGCAGGCCGTTCCACCACTTGACGTTCACCGTGACCATGTAGTCGATCACCCCGTGATTGGTTTCGGTGATGTGCTTCTGTGCTTCGAAGAACTTGAGCCGATAGATATTCGACCAGGTGTTTTCCTGGCCGTCGATCACGCCATTCATCAGCGCCTGATAGACCTCGCCCAGGCCCATCTTCTGCGGATTGGCCTTCAGTGCGCGGAACTGCGCCTCCAGAAGGTCGGATTCCTGGATGCGGAACTTGAGTCCCGCCGCGTCCGCCGGGACGATCAGCGGCTTGTTCGCGGTGAGCTGCTTCATACCACTGTGCCAGTACGCCAGGCCCAGCAGTCCCTTGGGTTCCAGCTCATGCAATAGCGCCTGCCCGTCGGCCGATTGCTGGAACCGGTTGACCGCCTGCTCGTCCTTGAAAAGGAAAGGCAGGTCGAAGACCTGAAACTTCTTGGTCAGGCGGTCGAATTTAGACAGCGACAGAGCGATCATCTGAATGTCGCCATTGGAGAGCGCCTCGAGCGACTCGTCATCGCCCATCAGCTGCGAGTTCGGATACACCTCCACCTTGACCCGACTGCCGAGGATTTCCTCCGCGCGCTGCTTGAATTTCAGCGCGGCCTGTCCCTTCGGGGATTTTTCTGAAACAACGTGCGGAAACTTGACGCTGATCGGTTGATCTGCGAACGCGCCGCCGCACGCCATGGTGGCTGCGCAGACGATCCAAGCCGCAATCTTCTTCATACCCCATCCCCCTGTCGTGGTTCCCGCTTCTTGCGGCGGGATATCGGCTTCCCGCAGCTCAATTCAATCCGTCGTCGACCGGCACGTTCTCGGACTCGAGCTCAATGCCGGATGCCTTGGCCTGAAGCAGCAGCAACGTCGAGAAATCCTGCTCGGTGTGGCCATGACCCATCTGGGTCTGGATCAGGTCGCGCGTTATGGACGCCAGCGGAAGCGGCACCTCCAACTTGCGTCCCGCATCCAATCCCAGGTCCAGGTCTTTGCGCAACAGGTACGGCGTGAAGGTCACCTTGAAATCCAGGTTCACCAGGGCCGGGGTTTTATAGCGCGAAAAGACCGATCCCAGCACGCTGTTGTTCATGAAATCGAGGAACGCGTGGCGCGAGAGGCCGGCCTTCTGGGCGAGCACCGTGATTTCCGCCAGCGACTGGGTCACGACACCGAGGAAGACGTTGTGGCAGATCTTGGCGATGCGCGCCAGTTCTCCATCGTCGACGTAGCTGACGCCGCCGGATCCGAACGCCCGCAGATACGGCTGGCACTCCTCGAAGACTGCGCGCGGGCCGGAACACACGACGGAGAGCTTGCCGGCCTTGATGACCTTGGCATTGCCCGAAACGGGCGAAGCCAGGAACGAAATACCCTGGGAGTGGAGGGCGGCGCGCATCTCGGCCGAAGCCTCGATCGAGATCGACGAGCAGTCCACGATGATGCGTGGCCTGGCTTTGGCGCCGTCGAGCAGACCTCCTGCGTCGAGCAGGACCTGCCTCAGGTCGTCCGAGGTCGACACCATCGTGAATACGATTTCCCTTTCGGAAAGCTCGCCGAGGGCGCTCGCGACCTTGACGCCGTAGCCGGTCAGGGGGTCCGCCTTGGCCTTGGTCCGGTTCCAGGCGAGTACGTCGTACCCTGCCTGCCCCAGGCGCGCGGCCATCTCGTAACCCATTCGACCGGTCCCGATCCAACCCAGCTTTTTCTTGTCAGGCATTGGAGCTCCGCCCATGTCAAAGTCCCCCTTGCTAGCCCAACTCCGCCAGCCAGTCGCGGCCTTCCAGCGACTGCTGTACGCGTCTCAGGAAGGCGGCGGAGTAGGCGCCGTCAAACGCTCGATGATCGAAACTTTGCGCCAGCACGCCCACCGGGTGGATGGCGATGGCGTCGCCCTCGGAACCCTCGACCACCACCGGTTTCTTGCGCACGCCGTCGGTTGAAAGGATCGCAACCTGCGGCTGGTTGATGATCGGCGCGGTGATCAGCGTTCCGAAAGATCCGGAATTGGAAATCGTGTACGTGCCGCCCTTGAGCTCGTCGGGTCCGAGTTGATTGGCGCGGGTTCGGGAGATCAACGCCGCCAGATCCACCGCGAGGCCACGCAGAGTGCGGCGGTTCGCATCGCGAAGCACTGGCGCGAGCAGACCTTCGTGCGACAGATCGACCGCGATGCCCAGATGCACGCGGCGATGCACGATGAGCTCGTCGTCGGCGAAGCTCGCGTTGATGTAGGGAAATTCGGCCAAAGCCTCGCACACCGCTGCGCAAACGAACGGCAGATAGGACAGTGTCACGCCTTCCCGGGCCTTCCAGCGGTCGCCATGCGCGCGTCGAGCGCGCTCGACGTTATCGAAATCGACTTCGATTGCCTGCAGCGTGTGCGGGCTCGTGGCAACGGAACGAACCATATGCGCTGCGGTCAGTCGGCGTACCTTGTTGAGCGGTACCACCCAGTCGTCGGAGCCAGAGGGCGCCGGAGGAACGGACGCCGCCGCCGCGGCCGAAGATGAGGCCTTGGGCTGCCCGTGCTCGGCCACGTACGCCAGCACGTCCTCGCGCGTGATGCGTCCGTCGTGGCCGGTGCCACGCACCTGATCGGGCGACAATCGCGCCTCGCTCAGCAGCCGCCGCACGACCGGGGAAAGCCTTGCCTCCGCCAGGCGCTCGAGTGGGCGAGACCCAGGCGCGGCGGCCTCACCGGTGGGCGCCGCCGGCGCGATGGCCCTCACCCCCGGCCCGTCTCCCGCGAGCGGGACAGGGGAGTCGGAGGCCGGGGACATCGAGGTGGCGCGCGCCGCCTCGGCCGCTCCCGCAGCACTGTGCGCGGCAGCAACCGTGTCGACGATGGCCACGGGCGTTCCGACCTTGACCGTCATGCCGGCCTCGACCAGGATCTCGCGCAGCAGGCCGGTCACGGGCGAAGGGATTTCCATCGAGACCTTGTCCGTCTCGATTTCGAACAAGGATTCGTCCGCCTTGACACGATCGCCGGGCTTCTTGTACCAGGCGGAGACGGTTCCCTCCGTTACGGTCTCGCCCAGCTGCGGCATCACGATGTCCATTCCTGCCTACCAGCTCACCGCGATGTACTTGGACTCGAGATACTCGAGCAGACCGGCGTGCGCACCTTCGCGGCCGAGGCCACTTTGCTTCCAGCCGCCGAAAGGGGCCGCGGGGTCGGAGACCACGCCGCGATTGATGCCGACCATCCCCGACTCGATGCGCTCGGCGACCCGCAGCGCCTTCGACAGGTCGCGCGTATGAACGAAGGAAACCAGCCCGAACTCGGTATCGTTTGCCAGCGCCACTGCTTCCTGCTCGGTACCGAAGCTGGCGATCGGCGCCACGGGACCGAAGATTTCCTCGTGAAAAACCCGCGCATCGGTCGGCAACTCGGCGATGACGGTGGGCTCGTAATAGAAGCCGGGTCCATCCAGGCTCTTGCCGCCGGTGAGCACGCGCCCGCCGCGATGCCTGCCGTCCTGCACCAGCTCGGCAACTTTGCTGCGCGTGGCCTCGTTCACGAGCGGGCCCATCTGCACGCTTTCGTCCAGACCAGGACCGACCTTGATCTTGGCCATCGCCGCGGCCAGGCGCTTCGCGAACTCGGCTGCCGCTGGTGCCTCGACATAAAAGCGGTTGGCGGCGGTGCAGGACTCCCCTCCGTTGCGCAGCTTCGCAACCATCGCCCCCGCCACGGCAACGTCCAGGTCGGCGTCGGCAAAGACGATGAACGGCGCATTGCCGCCCAGCTCCATCGAACACTTGACGACGCATTCGGCGGCCTGCGCCAGCAGGATGCGGCCCGTCTCGGTCGAACCGGTGAAGGAGAGCTTGCGCACGCGCGGATCGCGCAGCATCTCGGCAACGATCCTCGATGAGCGCCGCGAAGGAATCACGTTGACGACGCCGGCAGGAACACCGGCCTCCTGGAAGATCGAGGCCATCGCCAAGGCGGTCAGCGGTGTTTCCTTTGCGGGCTTGAGCACGATCGTGCAGCCGGCCGCAAGGGCCGGGCCGATCTTGCGCGTCGCCATCGCAGCCGGGAAATTCCAGGGCGTGATGAAGAGGCACACGCCGACGGGCTGGCGCAACACGATCATGCGATTGTTGCCCGAGGGCGCGGTGCCGATCTCCCCGAGGATGCGGGCCGCCTCCTCGGAGTACCAGCGCAGGAACTCGGCCGCATAGGCGACTTCGCCGCGAGCCTCGCACAGCGCCTTGCCGCTCTCGAGGGTGATCAGTCGCGCAATCGCCTCCTTCTGCTGCAGGATCAGCTCGAAGGAACGACGCAGGATCTCCCCGCGCTCGCGCGGCGGGCGTGCGGCCCAGGCCGATCCAGCGCGGGCCGCCGCATCGACCGCGGCGAGGGCATCCTCCACTCCGGCATCGGCGACGGACGCGATGATCTGCTCCGTGGCCGGATTGATCACGTCGATACGCGAATCGTCCGCGGCCGGAAGCCAGACCCCGCCGACATACAGGTCCTTGCGAGTTTCGGCCAGATCGAATGGCATTTCACGCTCTCGAGCGCAAATCGGCAGCACGCACGACGGCTTCGACGATGCGCGACACCGAGGGAACGACGGCGTCCTCCAGCTCATCCGCGGACGGCAGCGGGATGTGCGGCGTCGAAATCCTCACAATCGGCTGATCCAGGTCGAAGAAACATTCTTCCGCGACGATGGAGGCGACTTCAGCGCCCCATCCGCACAGGCGAGGGTTTTCTTCCACGGTGAAGAGGCGCCCGGTTCGGATCGTTTCGGCCAGGATCGTCCGGGTATCCAGCGGCACCAGCGTGCGCAGGTCGATCACCGTGGCGGATATCCGGTGCTCCCTGGCGAGGATCTCGGCGGCCTGGACAGCCCGAGGCACCATGGCCGCCAGCGCCACGATCGTGATGTCGTCCCCGCGACGCAGGATCTTCGCCTGGCCGAGCGGCTCGATGTGTTCGCCGTCGGGCACTTCGCCCTTCATTGCGTACAGCGACTTGTGTTCGAAGAACAGCACCGGATCGGGATCGCGAACAGCGGCCGCCAGCAGGCCCTTGACGTCGGCCGGACAGGAGGGCGCGACCACCTTGATGCCCGGGATCGCCATGGCCCAGTTTTCGACGCTCTGAGAGTGCTGCGCCCCGAAGCGCGAGCCGGCGCCGTTGGCGGTGCGGATCACCAGCGGCATCGAGAACTGGCCGTTGGTCATGTATCTCGTCTTCGAGATCTGGTTGGCAACGTAGTCCCAGCAGCCGGCGAGAAAGTCCGAGAACATGATCTCGGCGATCGGGCGAAGTCCGGTCATGGCCGCCCCCATCGTCGCGCCGAGGATCGCCAACTCGGAGATCGGCGTGTCGCGAACCCGGCGCGGCCCGAAACGCTCCAGCAGCCCCACGGTCGTTTTGAACACGCCACCGGCGGCAGCGACGTCTTCGCCGAGGAACACCACGCGCTCGTCACGCGCCATCTCCTGGGCGATGCCGGCGGCAACCGCATCGCGATAACTCAGTTCCGCCAAGCGGCACCTCCATCGGCCCACAGATCCGTGAACGCGGTTTCCACCGCGGGAGGCGGCGAGGCCCTGCACACCTCGGTGGCGTGCTCGACCTGTGCGAGGGCCCCGCGCTCAATGTCATCCAGCGTCGCTGCCGGCACGCCGTCCGCGATCAGGCGCTGCCGGTAATTGGGAACGGGATCGCGCTCCTGCCATGCGCGCAGCTCCTCCGGTGGCCGGTACTTGGCCGGATCGGCACGGGAGTGCCCGCTGTAGCGGTAAGTCTTGCATTCGACGAGCGATGGCCCGGCGCCGTCGCGCGCCTTCCCAAGCACACTCAGCGCCGACCGGTACACCGCCTCGACGTCGTTGCCGTCGACGATGATGGGCTCCAGGCCGTATGCGGATGCCCGATCGGCCGCAGGATGCTCCACCGCCGTGACGCTGCGGATCGGGGTGTACTCCATATAGAGGTTGTTTTCGCATACGAAGATCACCGGCAGCTTCCACACGGCCGCCAGGTTGATTGCCTCATGAAATGCACCGATGTTGGTTGCGCCATCGCCGAAAAATGCCACCGCAACCTGGCGGGTGCCGCGATACTGGGCGGACCAGGCCGCGCCCACGGCGATCGGAAGGTGGCTGCCTACGATCGCGTAGGAGCCCATGACGCCGTGTTCGACGCTGGTCAGATGCATCGAACCACCCTTGCCGCCGAGCAGGCCGCATTCGCGCCCCATCAGCTCGCCCAGCACCCCGACCATCGAGGCGCCGCGCGCCAGCGTGTGGTGGTGGCCGCGGTAGGTGCAGAAGGTGTAGTCGCCGGCTTCCATCGCGAGTCCGAAGCCGGCGGCCACGGCCTCCTGCCCGAGCGCCAGGTGACTGGTGCCCTTGATCAGGTTTTCCAGGAAAAGATCGTATGCACGCTTTTCGCAATGGCGCAATTCGACCAGCAGCTTGTAGAGCGCAAGCCGGGTCGCTGGAGAATCCGCGGCCTTCGGTGCGTTCCGGGAGTGGGCACTGGTCATGGCTTTTTTTGCCTTGTGGAGGACGTCGCGGACCGTGCGCGGGAGGTCGAGCCCGCTCAATAGCGGTTCGCGATCGGAAGTTCCTGCGCCGGGAACAGGCTGATGATCTGCGCGCCGCGTGGAGTGACCACGATCTCTTCCTCGATTCGCGCCGCCGAAATCCCGTCGGTGGCCGGGCAGTAGGTTTCCACCGCGAAGACCATGCCCGCTGTCAGCTCCATCGGATCGTCGAGCGAAGTCAGTCGCGAAATGATGGGGCGCTCATGCAGTCCCAGGCCGAGGCCGTGGCAGAAGTTCAGCCCGAAGGCGGCCATTTCGGATTCGAAGCCGATTTCGTCGCAGGTGGGAAAGGCCAGCGCGATCTTGTCGGTCGTAACTCCCGGCCGGATCAGTTCGATGGCGCGATCCATCCACTCGCGGGCCCGCTTGTACGCCACGACCTGAGGCTCGGACGCACGGCCTACGCTGAACGTGCGGTAGTAGCAGGTCCTGTACCCCATGAAGGACTGGATGATGTCGAAGAATGCCTGGTCACCTGGACGCAGCAGCCGGTCGGTGAAGTTGTGCGGATGGGGGCAGCAGCGCTCACCCGAGATGGAGTTGATGGCCTCCACGCAATCCGAACCCATCTCGTAAAGGCGCTTGTTGGCCAGGCCGACAATCTGGTTCTCGCGCACTCCTGGCTTGAGCGCCTCGTAAATGTCCTGGTAGACGCCGTCGACCATCGCTGCGGCGATGTTGAGCAGCGTGATCTCGTCGCTGCTCTTGACCTGACGCGCTTCGAGCATCACCTGCTGACCGTCGCGCACTTCGATGCCGACTCGCTGCAATTCGAACATCATCGGGGGCTCGATCACGTCCACGCCCAGCGGCATGTTGGCCACGCCTTCCGCAGCCAGGATCGACTTGATTTCCTCGGCGGCCCGGCGGAACAGGCCCGCATCGGTGTGCACGGCGCCGCGCAGCCCCAGCAAGCCGGCCTTGCAATGATCCTGGTGCAGCCAGGGCGAATGCAGGCGGTGGTGCTTGGCAGCCGAGCCGAAATCCCAGACGTAGGGATCGCCGTTGCCGGTCAGCAGCGAATAGCGGGTGAGCTTGTCGCGCGCCCACTCGCCGATCACCGTGCTGGTCGTGTAGCGGATGTTGTGCTGATCGAAACTGAGCAGGGCGCCAAGTTGCGACCGCGACAGGGCTTCGCGCACTCGCGCGAGGCGATAGTCGTGCAGCCGGCGGAAATTGACGCGCTCCTCGAAGTCGACCTGCATCGGGCCGGGAGCCTGGATGGGCCGGTCCCATTGGTGGTGCGGATCCACCGCGCTGGCGCGAACGATTCTCGGCTCGTGTTCGTGATTGGCCATGGGTGCGGAGGTTGATACAAACCGTTTATGCAAAACAATATGCAAGCGCGTGCAATCTTAGGGGCCGGAGGGTAGACTGTCAACGAGAGACCCGGCGCGCGGGTGCGCCCGGGGTCGCGCTGCCGCAAAGCGCGGGCCAGCTCGGAGGATCGGCCGTCACTAGAATTTCAGTCACTGGAATTTCAGTCACTAGAATTTCACGATGACCGCAGCTAAGCGCAACCAGCCCGCGTCGCGCGTGACCATCCGCGATGTCGCCGAACGTGCTGGCGTCAACATGTCGACGGTGTCGCGGGCACTCAACCCCGAGATGCGCCATCTGATCAGCGACGAAGGCGTGGTGCGGGTGATCGAAGCCGCCAAGGCGCTGGGGTATCGCCAGAACAAGCTGGCGTCGGCGCTCACGCGGGGCCGCTCGCAGATCATTGGCGTGCTGCTTCCCGACATCGAGAATGCGGTGTTCCCACCCATCGTGTGTGGAATCGAGGAGCGCCTCGCCGCCGCAGGCTATGCCGTGCTGATTGCCGATGCGTCGGGCACGGCCTCCGATCGCGAGCGGATCCTGGAACAGATGTTCGGGCGCCAGGTCGACGGACTGGTGGTGGCAACGGCCAGCCGCGAGGACCAGGTGGTGCGCCGCTGCATTCTCGAGCAGGTGCCGGTGGTGCTGGTGAACCGCGGCGAGGACCACCGTCTTGCGCCGGAGGTGGTCAACGATGACCTGCACTCCATGTGCCTGGCGGTGGATCATCTGGTGGCACTGGGGCACCGGCGGATCGCCCATGTGGCCGGCCCCCAATCCCTGCAGACCGGCTATACGCGCTGGCAGGGCATGCAGATCGCGGCCCAGCGGCACCGACTGTCGGTACACATGGTGGAAGCCGGCGAGTACACGCGCGAGGCTGGCCGCGTTGCCTGCCATGAGCTGCTCAAACGCTATCGCGCAACGACCGCCATCATGGGTTCGAACGACCTGCTCGCATTGGGCTGCTACGACGCGATTGCGACAGCCGGCCTGCAGTGCCCGCGCGACATGTCGATCGTCGGCCACAACGATATTCCGCTGGTGGACATGCTCAATCCGCCGCTGACGACGCTGCGCATTCAGCACCGGGAAATGGGCCGGCAGGCGGCGCGCCTGCTGCTGGAACGCATCTCGACGCCCGACGCTAAGCCCGTGCGAATCACGCTATCCCCTGAATTGGTTGTTCGCAAATCGACCGCTGTTCCTCGCACCGCAGCAACGTAAATTGCTTGACAGCACAGGGCTTCCAATCGATTATGCAACCGCTTGCAGTCGGTTTGCGGCCACGGCGGGAGGCTGGGCGGTGAAACCCCGTAGACGGAACCGAGCGCCGCAGCGTGGGCGCTCTTTTTTTTAAGTGTCTAATGCAAGCGCTTGCACCAATCCTCGAAATACGCATCGACCGCAGAGGTCGGGCCGGTACGTTCGAAAAAACAGACAAGGAGGAGGCCCATATGCGCGCTTTGGCAGGTCAGGCGGTCGCAGTGTGGAGGCGTCGGCAACTGGGGCGACGCTGGAGTGCCATCGCGCTCGTGGGGACGGCGCTCGGTTTTTGCATGCCGCTTGCGCTGGCTGACGAAGGCGCTGCGCCGTCACCGGCGACCCAGGCCCCGAGCGCGCTCGCGGCCGTAACGCCTGCGGCCGCGCCGGCTGATTCTCCCGGAGCGGTGACCGCCAGCACCGACGAGGCCGGGCCCGAGTCGATCATCGTGACCGCGCGTAAGCGAAACGAGAACCTGAAGGACATCCCGGAGTCGATCCAGGTCATTCCCAGCAGCCTGATCGACGAAGCCCACATGGTGCAGCTCGACGATATCAGCAGCGTCGTGTCCAACGTCAACATCTTCGAAGCGCACGACAACTCGCCGGCAGCCGTGATGCGCGGCATTGGCGCGTTCGAGGTGTACAACGGCGTGGGGTTCTACCTGAACGACGTGCAGCTGTTCGAGGGCCAGACGGTCAGGCCCAACGACGTCGAGCGCATCGAGGTGCTGAAGGGGCCGCAGGGGACCTTGTACGGCGGCTCGAACATCGGCGGCGCCATCAAGTATGTCGGCAAGGATCCGACCAACACCTGGCAGAACGAGGTGACGGGAGAGATCGGCAACTACTGGGCACGCAACGCGAGGGCCGTGCTGTCCGGGCCGCTCGACGATAAGCTGAGCGTGCGCCTGAGCGTCTACGACGACAACCAGGACGGCTACATCACGGATACGTACCACAACCAGAGCGTCGGCGCGAGCTACGACCGGGGAGGGCGGTTGACGCTCCTGGCCAAGCCCGAAGCCTCGACCCTCGTTCGGCTGTCCTTCAATTACGACGACTACGACTCGTCGAATCAGAACCTGCAGTATCGGGTCCTCGGGGGCGTCAACGGTTTGACTTTAACTCCATCGACGCCGTATCTGCCGTACACGGCAGAGGCCTATCGCTACTCGGTGGACGACTATTTCCTCCCGTCGTTCGTGCGCAAGCTCTACTCCACCACGCTGCACGTCGAGCACGAGTTCAGCAACGACATCAAGCTGACCTCGATTACGAACCAGTTCTGGTCGCTGAACCGCGGGATCACGGACTTCACCAAACAGCCGGTACCCATCGACTTGCTGTTCCAGAACCAGGATCAGCGGGTCCTCAGCGAAGAGCTGCGGCTGCAGTCGGGCACGCACTCGAGCCTGGGCTGGCTCGTGGGCCTTTTCGTCCAGCAGCACAAGCTGTACATCGTCAACAGCGACACTCTCTACAACGGGGATCCGAACACTCCGATCGTCACGGGCAGTGACTACGATCACCAGAAGAACACGCAAAACCAGTACGCGCTGTTCGGCGATGCCACCTACGACTGGGGAAACTGGCAGTACGAGCTTGGCCTGCGTGCCGAGAACTACCATACCGAATTCAGCGCGATGAACGACCCGGGGAACCCGTTTACCGGGGGCGGCGCGCTCGTCGTCATGCCGCAGCAGAGCCTGTCAAAGACCGAGTTGTCGCCGCGGGCGACTGTGCGGTACAAGCTCAGCGCGGAGACCAACGTCTATGGCGCCTACGCGCGCGGCTACGAGCCGGCCAACTTGACGGAGCAGTTCTTCAAGGTCTTCCCGGTCAAGGCCGAGACCGCGAACAGCTTCGAGCTGGGGGTGAAGTCAACCCTGCCGCACGGCATCCAGGTCAACGCGGCCGCGTTCTTTATCAACTACGCCGATCGCGTGTATCAGACCTTCAAGGACATCGCGGGACAATTTCTGGATGTCACGACCAATATCGGGAACTCCCACAATTCCGGGTTCGAGATGGATTTCCTTGCGCCGCTTTCACGCGATTTCAAGTTGAGCGGCGGTTTGGGAACGACGCGGGCCGTGTGGGGCAACGTGGTCTATAGCGATCCGCAGGCGACCGGTACCCAGCCGTGCGTATACCTGCCTACCCCCTGCACTCCGGCACCCGTGTTCCGCAATCTGCATGGGCTGACCGCGCCGTTCACGCCGGCGTATACGGCGACTCTGGCGCTGGACTGGAACCACCTGTTCAGCGACGGCTACAAGGTCGGCGCGAGGGTGGACGGCCAGGCCGTGGGACAGTCCTACTGGGATCCGAACGACTTTGCGCGGCAGAAGGCCTATCAGCTGATGAACCTCGGTGCGCATCTGGACAAGGACAATTGGACCTTCATCACACATGTTTCTAACTTGACCGGGACGAAGTACAACACCATGTACTGGGACTTTTTCGATGTCGGCGGGTCGCCGGCATCGCCTCCGTTCCGCAGCTTCGCGCGGATCAATCGGCCCAGAATGTATGTGGCGAGCGCAACCTACCACTTCTGACCGTTGCCGGAAAGCGGAAATTGACGAATGACGCGGCGCGCCTCCGGGCGAGGCTGTTTCATCTGCTGGCGGCGACCTTGGTGCCGGCGGCGTCGCTGCCGTGGGTGTGCTGGGCCGGGGGATCGGGCATGCGGCCCGCGTACCACGTCGCGGCACGCTACGAGATCGGCGGCACCGAAGCCGGGTACGACTATCTGCGGGTCGACGGCGGCAGCCGTCGGCTGTTCGTCGCCCATGGGAGCCGCGTCGAAGTAATCAACGCCGATAGCGGCGTCCGTCTTGGCGAGGTGTCGAACCTGGCCGGCGTTCACGGCATCGAGATTGTCGAACAGCTGAACCTCGCCTTTGCGACCAGCGGCGCCGATCGCACCGTCGCGATGTTCAACCCGGGAACGCTCCAGATCGTCAAGCGGATAAAATACCTCGGTGCCAAGCCCGACGCGCTGCAATACGACCCGAGCAGTGGACTGCTGTTTGTCGTCAATGGCGGCGAGACGGGCGATCTCAGCGTCATCCGTCCTGCCACCGGCTCCATTGTCGATACAGTCGAACTTGGCGGCGGCAAGCTCGAGGAAATATCCTTCGATGGCCGTGGACACGGTTTCGTCAATGACGAGCAGAAAAGTGTTGTGCATGTGTTCGACACCAGGACGCGCAAACGTGTTGCCGCGTGGCCGCTGATGCCTGCCAAGGGTCCTACGGGCCTGGCGATCGATCGCGAACACCACCGGCTTTTCGCGGCCTGCGGGAACCGGTTGCTCGCAATCCTCGATTCCGACACCGGAACCATGTTGGGCACCGTGGCCATCGGTGCCGATCCGGACGGCGCGGTGTTCGACCGTAGGTCGGGACGCATCTTCACATCGAATCGGGACGGCACGCTGTCCGTGGTCGGTGAGTGGTCGCCAGGAAACTATGCACTGCAGCAAACGGTTCAGACGGCGCCGGGCGCGCGGACCATCGCCCTGGACGACGAGACCGGCCGCCTGTTCCTGCCGGCAGGCCGGTTTGGTGCCGCTGCGGCACCCACGACTGCCGAGCCGGAGCCGCACGCTCCGCTGATTCCGGAATCGTTCGCCATCATCGTGATCGCGCCCTGAGTATGCGAACGCTTCTGATATCCGCGCTGGTTCTTCTATGTGGTTGCGCCTTCGCGGACGAGCGCGACCGCCCTGTCGGACAGAACTGCCAGCTTGCAACTCCGCCCCAGGGCGCAGGTGAGGAAGCGCACCACAGCGTGTTGATGCTGGTGTTTCCTCGCGCTCGTCAAATCGGTCCCGACTACAACGGTTGCCAGGTCGTTTGGATAAAACGCGAGAAGGAGGCGACGCTCGCCTGGATCGTCGTGATCCAGGGTGGAGAAGCCGTTCGCGTCTGGTCCCAGGACGCCGAGATAACCGCGATGTTGGGACAGTGCGTTTGGGAGAAGGGCGTCCTCAAGAAAGGCGCGGCCGAGGTGTGCGGGAATTCAAAGAGCATGATCATGAAATCGTACCTGCCGGGCTGCATCTCGAAGGTCCCCGCCGGACTTACGGACTCTGAATTCGAAGCTTATGGCAGAAAATTCTGTGGGGATGCCGAGTAAAGCGCGGCCGGCTCGTCAAAGAGGCATCGTCTCTTAACCGCCGGGTCCGAACGAGCCAGGCGCGTTTTCCTCCTTCAGCCCCAGCGCCTCGCTGTACACCGAGCGATGGTGGATCAGGTGGGAGACCACGGACGCGATCACGCACGCCGGCATCGAAGCGATCACGACGTTGTAGTTGCGTGTCATTTCGAACACCAGGATGGCCGACATCGCGGGAGCGTGCGTGATGGCCGCCAGCAGGCTCCCCATGCCCGCCAGCGTCGAAAGCTCCACGCCCGGAGCTGCGCCCAGCGCCGGGTAGGCAAGCTCCACCAGTTGCGCAGCGATCAGACCGATTGCGCCGCCCAGGGACAGCGTTGGAGTGAGCACGCCGCCGGGAATGCCGGCGGCGCTGGCTGCGGTGACCGCGATCAGCCTGAGCGCGAACACGGCGGCCACGGCGTTCAGGGTCCAGGGCTGCACCAGCAAGGACTGGACCGTGCTGTAGCCATTGCCCCACACCTCCGGGCGCAGCAGCGACAGCAGGCCAATCAGGAGGCCGACCAAACCCATTCGCACGGGCGCAAAGCCTATCCACGCCTGATACCGGCGGCGCGAAGCGTCGAGCAGCCAGAGAAAGGCCGGCCCTGCGAAGCCGGCAAGCAGCCCCAGCAGCGAGATGTCGACCAGATCGCCGAATCGCACCGCCGGAATCGATTGCACCAGGTACAGCGGACCGCTATCGAACAGCGATTCCGTGGTGAGTTCGCCGATCACAGCCGCCACCAGCACGGCCGCGATCTCACGCAGCGGTAGGCCGCGCAGAATGATCTCGGCGACGAACAGTGCGCCGGCAATCGGCGCGTGATAGGCCGCGGCGAACCCGGCGGCGGAGCCACAGGCAACGATCAGCCGTTGCTGGGGTGCGGCGAGCCGGCCAATGCGGCCGATCAGCGACGAAATCACGGCTGCGAATTGAATCATCGTGCCCTCGCGCCCGATCGTGATGCCGCCACTGATTGCCGGAAGTGACGAGGCCGTGCGCACAAGATTGGGCGCCAGAGGCAGTCGGCCGTCGCCGACGCGGATCGCCTCCATGTACTCCGGCCCGTGCCCCCTTTGCACCCAGCGCTGGCCCGCCCACATGATCAGGCCACCCGTCGTCGCCGCCAGCAAAGGAACCAGCACGCGCTTGAGCGGCGGCAAATCGGTAGCCGCGGCAACCAGATGCTCGTGCGTGCTGTATAGACCGATCAGCAGCTCCATGGCGCCGCGGAAGCCCTCGACCGCGACGGCAGTGACGAAGCCGACCCCTGCTGCGACGGGCAACATCAGAACGATCGGATCCAGCCCGAAGATCAGGCGCCCTAACACCCGGCGCGCGCCGCTCCAGAAGGTTCCGTTCATCGCGTGCGCGTGCTGTGAATCGGAAGCATCGGCTGTCGGCTAGGCGCCGGCGATCAGCCGGGCGCGCGACCGGGCGCGCCCGGGCGCCCCATGGATCGCGTCAACGAGCGGATTCGGGAAATGCCGGCAGCTTCTTGATGTCATCGGGTTCGTGCTGAATCACGAACGTCGCGCCGAGATTCTTCACGATCTCCTTGATGCGGTGAATGGATGCGAGCGTCTGCGAACGATCGCTATTCCAGGCTGGCAAGCCGTCCTTGTCGTAGTTCTCTCTGAAGTGCGCCGCATCGCCCGACAGCAGCACGTAACCCATGCGCGGCAGCTTCACCAGCAAGCCGTGATGGCCGGGGGTATGACCCGGCAAGTACAGCATGTTCACCGAGCCGTCTTCGAAGACGTCCTTGTCGCCGACCACCTCTTCGAGCTTGCCCGGACCATTGAGCCAGTGCTCGAGCGGCTTGCCTATGGAGGTGGCGCTGTGGCGCAACTCCTCCACATCGCCTTTCCCAATGAGTAGCCTGGCACCGGGAAAACGTGCGGCCTGGCCAGTGTGATCGTCGTGATAGTGGCTGATCCCGACGATCGAGATTTGCGCGGGATCGACGCCGATGAGCTTCAGCTGTTGCACGATCGTGACCGACAACGTCTCGTCCTTGGCGTCCTTCCCGTCCAGAGCCTGTCCGAGAGTGCTTTCGGCAAGCCCGGTATCCCAAAGCATGTAGGTAGCGCCGTGCTTGATCAGATAGCAACTGGCGGCCAGTCGTTTTGACCGGCCGCTGTAGGCAAACGTATCCGAGAAATCGTTCAGGTCGTCGACCTTGATTTGGCCGCAGTCGAGCCGCCAAAGCCGAACCTCCGGATTGGGTGCGGCCTGCGCCGAAGCGGCGGTTGCAATGGCCAGCAGGATCGTAACGAACGCTGCGCGGTATCGCATTAGGGTTTTCCCTGGGTCCTGGTGAACGGATTCGCTCGTCGACGCGCCGTTGGTGACGCAAGCTCGCCTGGGAGCGCTATGCGGATGCTACCGGTCTGAAGCCGTCTCGTGCCGCACCGCAGCAGCGCGCCGTGTCCGGAGAGGCACAATAGCCGGAAGCTTCGAGTCCGATTGTCACGTGTCAACGCCCGCCTACGCGCCGCTGCGCAAGACCAAGCTCAATATTCCGCCGCCGCGCCCGCATCTGGTCGTGCGGGCCCAGTTGTTCGAGCGCCTCGAGCATGAGCCAGCGCGCCCGCTGACGTTGCTCTCCGCTCCGGCGGGATTCGGCAAGACGACGCTTCTGACCAGCTGGCTGCACGCGGGAGGCGGTCGGCCGCGGGCCGCTTGGCTTTCGCTGGACGAAGAGGACAACGATCCAGTCCGCTTCTTCTACTACATCGTCGCAGCGCTTCAAACGGTGGAGGCCGGCATCGGGCGGGCGCCGATCTCGCTGTTCGGCTATCTGCAGGTGCCGGCCGCGCGCGATCTGATGACGTTGCTGCTCAACGAGCTCGGTGAGGCAGCCGGCCCACTGGTGCTGGTGTTGGACGACTACCACGTCGTGAAGAACCCGGAAATCGATACCGCGCTCGCGTTCCTGGTGGACCAGGCGCCCGAGAGCCTGCGCCTGCTCGTTGCGACTCGGGAGGAACCGAGACTTCCACTGGCCCGCTGGCGCGCGCTCCAGCGCATCAGCGAGATCGATCTGGAGACGTTGAGGTTTTCGCCCGACGAGGCCGCTCTGTTCCTGAAGCAGACGATGGGTCTGCAACTCGATGCCGGGACGGTGCGCCTGCTCGAGGCGCGCACCGACGGCTGGATCGCCGGGCTGCAGATGGCCGCTCTGTCTCTGCAGCATCATGCGCAAGCCGACGGCGCGGTCGACGCGGGCCAGGTTGCGAGCGCTTTCGGCGGCGGGCACCGCTATGTGATCGACTACCTCGCGAGCGAAGTGTTGCGCCAGCAGCCGGACGAGATCCGATCGTTCCTGCGACGCACCGCGATTCTGGATCGCCTCTGCGCGCCGCTGTGCGATGCGGTCACGGAGCGCACCGACAGCACGCTCGTTCTGGCACGACTCGAGCAGGCCAATATGTTCCTGCTTCGGCTGGACGATCATCGCCAGTGGTACCGCTATCACCAGCTTTTCGCCGACTTCCTGCGCACGGGGCTCGACCCGTACGAAACCCGGAGCCTTCATTTGAAGGCGAGCGCATGGCACGAGGCACACGGCCTGATCGAGGAAGCCTTCCGGCACGCACTCGCGGCGCAGGACGCACCGTTGGCGGTGCGGCTTTTCAGGGCTGCCGTCGAAAATCTGCTGCGTCGTGGAGAATTTCCGACCGCACTGGCCTGGCTGCAAGCGCTGCCGGATGGGACCGTGCGTTCGCACGGCGATCTGGCCGGCTACATGGCGTGGCTGCTGTATCTGGGTGGCCGCCTCGAGAAAGCCGAGGTGTACTCGGCGCTCGCCTACAGCGTCCAGGATGATGGCGTCCCCGTCACGCACCGCGCGACGCTGCTGACCTTTCAGGCGTTCCTGGCGATCAACCGCGGCGATCCGAAGCGGGCCCTGCCGCTCGCTGAAGAGGCGCTGCAGCAGCTCGGTGACAGCCAGACGTTCTTTCGCGCGTGCGCACTGAGCTTGCTGGGTCATGCTCAGCGGTTCTGCGGCGAGCCGCAAAAGGCCGTGCGAACTCTTCAGCAGGCTGTCGATCTTGGGCGCTCGTTCGGCAACGACCTGATCACGCTCGATGCCCTCGGCACCCTGGCGCCGCTGATGCTCGCCCAGGGGCAGTTGCGCGAAGCGATGGCGTTGTGCTCGCGCGCCGCCGAGCAGTATGCGGATGCGCGCGGCAAGCCGTTGCCGGTGGCGGGCCTGGTCTACATCCCGTTGGGGGTTCTGTACTACGAGGTCAACGATCTGGAATCCGCGCTGCATTACCTGAAGACCGGTGTCGACCTGTGCCAGCAACTCGGAATGGTGTACTACGCGCTGGCCGCGCAGCGGGCGCTCGCCAGGGCGCAGCACGCGGCCGGTGACCGCGAGGCCGCCTGGAATACGCTGGCTGCCGCCAGCGAGCTCGCCCGGCACTCAGAGAATCCGCAGCGGTGGCGCTCGCTGGCTGCATTGTCGGCCGAGCTGCATCTGCGCGAGGGCAACCTCGATGCCGCCGCGCGCACGCTCGAGGAGGTCACGAAGGCACCCGGCTCCGCGACCGACCGCGAATGCCTGGTGCGTGCCCAACTGGCGCTGGCGCGAGGCGATCCGCAGGCGGCCTTTCAGAGCCTGGATCGTGCCGAGGAAACCGCGCGCAAGAACGGGCTGCAAGGCAACCTGATCGCGATTCACGTGCAGCGAGCCCTGTGCAAGCGCGCTCTGAACAACCGGTCGGCCGCGGCGCGCGAGTTCGAAAGCGCTGTCTCTCTGGCCGCCTCGGGTGGCTTTCGTCGCGTCTTCTTCGACGCGGGCCGCGGCGTGTCCGCCTTGCTGAACAGGGCGCGCGACGTCGCTCCCGTGTTCGTGGCGGATCTGCTCGAGGAGTTTTCGCTCGCCGACGAGGCGCAGCCGGAATCGCAATCGCTGATCGAGCCTCTCAGCGGGACGCAGATCCAGATCCTGAACCAGCTCGACCGTGGCCTCACCAATCAGGAGATCGCGCGAAAGCTGCAGATCACGGTCGGCACGACGAAATGGCACCTAAATCAGATTTTCGGCAAGTTGCAGGTGCGCAATCGCGTCGAAGCCATCGCCAAAGCGCGCGAGCTGAAGCTCATCTGACCGCGTAGCGGCCGGCGCTCGCCGAGCCCGATCCGCGGCTTGCCTAACTTTCGATGGGCGACGGGCGGCGTTCGTGCGGCTAGATTGCCGCCAACGGCTTCCTCTCGAATGGAGGCAAGGATGGCCAATGAAAAGCCTCTGAGCAGCAGTCAGTTCGAAGTCCTGCGCCTCGTCAACCTCGGCCTTTCGAATCAAGAGATCGCCGAGCGGCTCCAGATCTCGGTGGGCACGACGAAGTGGCACCTGCACGAAATCCTCAAAAAGCTTGCCGTGCGCAACCGCACGGCGGCCGCTGCCAAAGCTCGCGGCCTTGGGCTCCTCTAACCGGACCTAACTTTCGATAGGCGACAAGCGGTCTGCGCGCGCGCAAAGTGCGCGCACGTGCCGGTTGGTGGCAACCCGTGAAGTAAGGGGGCAGCACAGGCGCTTCGAAATCGCCAGGAGAACGCAGCCATGAAGGTTCTGGTACCGGTAAAGCGCGTGGTCGACGCCAACGTCAAGGTGCGGGTAAAGACCGACGGCAGCGGCGTCGACATCGCGAACGTCAAACTGTCGATCAATCCGTTCGACGAGATCGCTGTCGAGGAGGCCGTGCGGCTGAAGGAGGCCGGCGTCGCAACCGAAGTGGTTGCGGTGTCCTGCGGTGTCGCCGGATGCCAGGAAACCTTGCGCACGGCCATGGCGATCGGCGCCGACCGAGGCACCTTGGTGGAAACCGAGGCCGAGCTGCAGCCGCTCGCGGTTGCGAAACTGCTGCAGGCTTTGGTTGCGAGAGACAAGGTAAAGCTGGTCGTTCTGGGCAAGCAGGCGATCGACGACGATGCCAATCAGGTGGGCCAGATGCTGGCTGCGCTGCTCGATTGGCCGCAGGCGACCTTTGCCTCGAAGGTGGCGGTTGCCGGGGATACGGCAACGGTGGTCCGGGAGATCGACGGCGGCCTTGAAACGCTCGAGCTGAAGCTGCCGGCGGTGATTACGGTCGACCTGCGACTGAACACGCCACGCTATGCGACGCTCCCCAACATCATGAAGGCCAAGAAGAAGCCGCTGGAGTCCTTGACACCCGAAGCCCTGGGAGTGGACGTCAGGCCACGGCTTGCGACCCTCAGGATGGCGGAGCCGCCAAAGCGTCAGGCGGGTATCAAAGTCGCCTGCGCGGCCGAACTGGTCGATAAGCTGAAGAATGAAGCCAAGGTGATCTGAGCGTCGGGGACACGGCTAGGGAGCAGAACATGGCGATACTCATCATTGCGGAGCACGACAACCAAAGCCTCAAGGGGGCGACGCTCAACACCGTGACGGCGGCGAACTGCATCGGCGGCGAGCTTCACGTCCTGGTGATGGGCCACCACTGCCAAAAAGCAGCCGAGCAGGCTGCCAGGGTTGCCGGAGTCGCCAAGGTGCGAGTGGCCGATGCCGAGCACTATGAGCACGCGCTCGCCGAGAACCTGGCGCCGCTCGTGGTCAGGGTCGCCGACGAATACACCCATCTGTTGGCGCCGGCGACGACAGCCGGCAAGAACCTGATGCCGCGGGTTGCGGCCCTGCTCGACGTCGCGCAGGTCTCGGAGATCGTCGCCGTCGAATCAGCGGACACGTTCGTACGGCCGATCTATGCCGGCAATGTGTTGGCGACGGTGCGCAGCGGCGACCGCGTCAAGGTGATTACGGTTCGTGGCACCGGGTTCGAGGCGGCTGCCAGCCAGGGCGGCGCGGCGCCGATCGAGTCGATCCAGCCGGCTGCCAGGACCAATACCTCCCGCTTCGTGAGCCGGCAATTGACCGAGTCCGCTCGCCCGGAACTGAGCGCCGCCCGGCGGGTGATCTCCGGCGGCCGGGGCATGGGGTCGGCCGAAAACTTCAAGCTTCTGGAAGCGATCGCGGACAAGCTCGGAGCGGCGGTTGGGGCTTCGCGGGCCGCGGTCGATGCCGGCTATGTTCCGAATGATTACCAGGTTGGCCAGACGGGCAAGGTGATTGCGCCGGAGCTGTATATCGCCGTCGGCATCTCCGGCGCGATCCAGCACCTGGCGGGCATGAAGGAATCGAAAGTGATCGTCGCGATCAACAAGGACGAGGAGGCGCCGATTTTTCAGATCGCGGACTACGGTCTGGTGGGGGATCTGTTTCAGGTG
>Ga0210394_10003262_pt1 | contig 20724 bp, 14 predicted proteins | sample IncBWC12MmetaG_FD_160121 | JGI IMG/M metagenome (GOLD analysis project Ga0210394, IMG submission 160121) | Forest soil microbial communities from Barre Woods Harvard Forest LTER site, Petersham, Massachusetts, United States - Inc-BW-C-12-M | ecosystem: Environmental > Terrestrial > Soil >...
GTCCCTGGAGATACCTCCGAAAGTTAGACGACACGAACGTCTCCTAGTTCCCGAGCATCGGTTCTTCAATAAGGGAAGCTGGATCAACGCCCGTTTGTATTGTGCCTGCATCGCGAGTAGAATTCGCGGCGTCTGTCGGATCCTGCGGCCCGCAAGGCGGAGAATGCTCGCGTCGGCAATCCAGCCTGCTCAAGTGGTCCAAATTCAGAAAAGCGAGGAGGCGCCATGTCTCTCGATCAGGAAAAACTGAATGAGATGCTCCACCGAGGAGTCAATGATTTTGGGGCCACTTTTCATGCGGCCTGCGTGGTCCTCGGTGACAAACTCGGCCTATACAAAGGTCTGGCCTCCGGCGGTCCGCAGACACCAGCGGAACTCGCCAAGCGCACAGGGACCACGGAACGGTATGTTCGTGAATGGCTTTCTTCGCAAACTGCCGGCGGGTACATCACGCTGGATGCGGCAACGGGACGCTTCCACTTGACGGAGGAGCAGGCGTTCACGCTTGCCGATGAAAAGAGTCCGGCGTTCCTGCCCGGAGCGTTTCAGCTGGCTCTCGCAGCCACGAAAGCAGTGCCGAGACTAATCGAAGCGTTTCGATCCGGAGAAGGTATGGGTTGGCACGAGCACGACCACGAACTATTTCACGGCACGGAGCGCTTCTTTCGCCCGGGATACGGCGCCCATCTCGTCAGCCAGTGGATTCCCGCGCTGACGGGCGTTGAAGAGCGCCTGAAGGCCGGCGCCAAGGTCGCTGACGTCGGGTGTGGGCACGGCTCCTCGACGGTGCTGATGGCCCAGTCGTATCCAAAATCGAAATTCGTAGGCTTCGACTACCACGAGGGATCGATTCAAACCGCCCGCGAACGAGCGCGGGAATCCGGCGTCGCGGACCGCGCGAAGTTTGAGGTGGCTCGCGCGAAGGATTATCCCGGGGACGGCTACGACTTCGTGACGTTCTTCGACTGCTTGCACGATATGGGCGACCCGGTCGGAGCGGCGCGGCACGTTCACTCGACGCTTTCTCCGGATGGGACTTGGATGATCGTCGAACCCTTTGCAAACGATCGGCTGGAGGATAACCTCAACCCGATCGGGCGCGTATTCTATTCGGCTTCGACGCTGCTTTGTACGCCGGCATCGCTTTCCCAAGAAGTTGGGCTTGCGCTCGGCGCTCAAGCGGGAGAGAAGCGGATGAAAGACGTGGTCACTGCGGGAGGATTCACCCGGTTCCGACGCGCTACTGAGACGCCCTTCAATTTGATCTATGAAGCGCGCCCATGACGGGTGAGCCGTGAACTCTAGAATACGTCCTCGTCGTCGGTTGGTTTTTTCTTGACGGTCTTGGACGCCACCAAAATGTCTCTCGATTTCAAATCCTTGAAAATTGCCTGGCGGTTTTCGAGCGGTATCGCGCCTGGAGGAAAAACTCCCGCCGAGTCGCGCGGAAAGTGCTTGATGAACAGCGACGCCATCTGCGCCGTGGCGTAGGAAATGGGAGAGAGGGCGAGGCCGCGCTGCCGAATCTGGTAGAGCGAAGGGAAAAGGGCGTCGTAGCGAACTTCCATGGGGTTGTCCTGCTTTGTTCCGCGCACGACGACGGCTGCGGCAAACCTGGCGTTTTGCAATTTACCGGAGCGGATCAATCGCGCGACTTGGCGAGGCGTCGGCGTCTCTGGAAAGCGCGCCGCGATTAACCCGCGCGACTTGGACAGTTTGCCCTGCCGGTACCACCGCCGTAGCCTGTCAATCTCATTGCCGCCGATTTTTGCGTCCATATCTTTCAGCTTTATAAAATACGGGACGGTACCCACCTCATCCTGCGCCGCGAGAACGACCTTTACCAGCCCGATCGGCGGCGGAAAGCGAAACTTTTCCGGCTCGCCAAAGCGCTTGCCGAACCGGAACCGGCCATCGCGCACGACGCGTGGGAGGGAAATTGCTTCGTCGAACGAAACTTCCGGAGACCACTGCGAAACGGGATCCTCACTCTCGATGCTTTCGTAAAGCCGGACGTAAACCGCGTCGACGGAATCCAGCAGCGCGGCGGCTCGCGCGACGAGAAGGTTTGTTAGGCCCGGCGCCGCGCCGGCCGTGATGAGGGCGACGCGGTTTTTCTGCTGAAAGCGCCGGTCGAAGCGCAACTGCTCGGCCTTGAAGGGATTGCGCGTGAGATGCGCGCTCAGGTCCATGTAATGCGCCCGGATTCGCAAGGCGGCTCGCAATACAATCTCATTGAAAATCGAGGCGCTCGCGTTCACGATCAGCTGAGCGCCGCCCGCCGCCCGCACGATGCCCCACAAGTTTCGGGCGTTCACTTGAACAACCGGAATTGTGCTCTTCTTCCCTAGAAACCGCCGGGCGCGGTCAAGGTCGCGATCGCCGCAGGTGACTTGGTGGCCCTGCCGGGTCAGCAGGTGCGCGAGATAGGATCCGGTCGCTCCCGTACCCAGAACGAAGATGCGCATTGGGGCCAAACTGTACCATATCCGTTTCGGGATGTGGCTCCGTGGGGGCCGGTCCGCCAAAGCTTTGTGCGCAATTCATTAAATACCGAATCGCAGGTCATCTTTACTGGAATTGCGACGCACAATGCATGACAATAGGGATGGCTTGGAACCTCGCGCCGCCCCTTTCATCCAAGTTACTTAGGAAGTGAAATGGCGCAGGCCCCGGCGTCCGCAGGCGCAATAAAATGGAACCAGAAGATCAGGAACCGAAACTGTTCAGCCTTTCCGAGGCGGAGCGCGCTCGCCGCCAGGTGGAACCGTTGCTCATCGACGCGATGGAGGGGCGGCGGAAGATGTCCGACCTCGAAGAGAGCATGGGCGCGATCTCCAACCGCATTCAGATCATGGGCGGCGTCACGATCGATTATGACGTGGCGGCGCGAATGCGCGCCGACTTGAACCGTGTGATCTCCAAAGTCAAGGATGCTCTCGAACAGATTCAGGCCACCGGCTGCATCGTCAAGGATCTGGACTCGGGGCTCGTGGATTTTCCTTCCGTGATCCAAAATGAAGAGGTTTACCTCTGCTGGCGGCTCGGCGAAGACCGCATCCGGTTTTACCACCGCCAAGATGAAGGCTTTGCCGGGCGGAAGCCGATCGACCCCGAAGATACAGGTCCCCAGCATCCGATCCAGTAACACGACGAATCGAATCGCGGGTAAAAAAAGTAACGACGAACCGTGCGCGGCCGCGTTTCGAGCGTCCGGGAAGGAATCGCGTGAACGAAAAATCCGCAGGCCGCCTCGCCCGAGCCGCTAGCCCTTATCTCCGCTCTGCCGTTCATCAAGAGGTGGATTGGTACGAGTGGGGCGAGGAGGCGTTCGCTCGCGCGCGCGCTGAGGACAAGCCCATCCTTCTCGACATCGGCGCCGTCTGGTGCCACTGGTGCCACGTCATTGACCGAGAGAGCTACGAAAATCCCGAACTCGCCGCGATCATCAACCAGCTTTTTGTTCCCGTAAAAGTGGACCGCGATGAGCGGCCCGATGTGGACGCGCGCTATCAGGCCGCGATCAGCGTGCTTTCCGGACAGGGCGGCTGGCCGCTCACTGGATTTCTGCTGCCCGATGGCCGCCCGTTTTACGGTGGCACGTATTTTCCTCCGGAAGACGCGATGGGCCGTCCCGGTTTTCGCCGGATCCTGGAAGCTGTCGCTGCGGGATTTCGCAACCGGCGCGCGGACGTGGAAGAGGCCGCGGCGCATCTCGCCGAAGCCGTGGCGAAATCGGAAACGTTCGCGGGCGGGCGCGGCGTTTTCAATTCGCGTGTGGCGGAGGATCAGGCGGCTTCCATCGCCGGGCTGTTCGATTCGCGCAACGGCGGGTTCGGCCGCGCGCCGAAATTTCCGCATCCCTCGGCGCTCGATTTGCTCCTCGAGTGCCACCAGTCGAGCGCGAACCCGCGCTGGCTGACGATCGCGGCGTTCACCATGGAGAAGATGGGCTCCGGCGGCGTCTACGATCAGCTCGCCGGCGGATTCCATCGCTATTCGGTGGACGAGCGCTGGTGCGTTCCGCACTTCGAGAAGATGTCGTATGACAATTCGGAGCTGCTGAAGAATTTTCTGCACGGCTATCAAGTCACGCGCGATCCGTTTTTTCGAGAAATTGCGGAAGGCATCATCACTTGGACGAATGCGGTGCTTTCGGACCAGGGGCGCGGCGGCTTCTACGCGAGCCAAGATGCGGATCAAACGCTCGATGATGACGGCGATTATTTCACGTGGACGCAGGAGGAAGTTCGGGCCGTCCTTACGCCGGACGAGGCGCGCGCGGTTGAGCTGCGATATGACGTCGAGCCGCACGGCGAGATGCATCACAATCCCGCCAAGAATGTTTTGTGGATCGCGCGGTCCGTGACCGAAGTGGCGAAAATTATGGAGACGGATGCGGCTGCTGCGGGAGCGGTGCTGGCGCGGGCGAAAGAGAAATTGCTGGCCGCGCGCACGGCTCGACCCATGCCCTTTGTGGACACCACCCATTACGTGGCGTGGAACGCGATGTATGTCTCGGCGTATCTGGATGCCTCGGCGGTGCTCGGCGGGGAAAAAGGCGCCGCGTGCCGCGCCTTCGCGCTCAAGACGCTCGACCGCATGCTCGCCGAGGCGTGGAGCGACGCCCGCGGCTTCGCGCACCGCGTGGGCGGTGCGCGCCTGGACGGCTCGCTGGACGATCAGGTCTTCGCGGGCATCGCGCTGCTCGACGCCTACGAAGCGACGCTCGATCCGAAATATTTTGCCGCTGCTCGGCGTGCCGCCGATTTCGCCATTGCCGAATATTTCGACAATGGAGGCGGAGGCTTCTTCGATCGCGCTTCGGGCGCTCCGCCGATGGGCGGGCTCGAAGTCCGGCGCAAGCCGCTGCAGGATTCGCCCACGCCTGGCGCAAATCCCACCGCAGCGATTCTGATCGATCGCCTCCACGGCTATACCGGCGAAGCCCGCTACGGGCAGTGCGCCGAGGCGACGCTCGAAGCCTTTGCCGCCATCGCGCCACAATTTGGAATTCACGCCTCGAGCTACGGACTTGCTGCGTTGTTGCACGCCCGCGGATCGTTTGAGGTCGTCATCACCGGCGCAAGCAAAGATCCGCAAGCCGTCGCGCTCGAAAACGCCGCCAATTCGGTCTATCGCTTTGGCAAAGCTGTGCTTCGAGTGACGCCCGAACGACTCGCCTCGCCGGCTGCGCTCGCGCCTGCGTTGGCTGAAACGCTGCCGCATCTGCGCGCCGACGTCGCGCAAGCGCTCGTGTGCGTCGGCACAACCTGCCGCCCACCGGTCACAGATCCTGCCGCGTTCGTCGCGCTCCTCACGGAAGCGTCCGCCAAAGCCTCGGCCGATTGAAACGACGCGACGCGATCAGGTTTCCTCAGCTGGCTTAGCGTTCGGGAAAAATTTCGCCATGCCGACCACCAGGCCCGCGCCCAAATAACCGAACGCGAAGTGCCAGGGCAGCGGCGACCCGGCGCGCCAGGGCAGCACGAATGTTCCCTCCGCGGCAGGCGAATGGATGACTCCAAACAGGCAAGCTGCCGCGCCGATCACGAGACACCACGCGCTGCGCCCGAAGCGGCGATCGATCAGCTCGGCGGTGGCCGCCCCCCAAATCAGCGCCGAAATGATGAAGCCGTTGCCGAGGAGGATCACCGTTCGGATCGTTTCGCCCACGTCGCCGGTCAACTGCGCGGCGTGCGCGCCGACGGCGCCAAGTGCCGCGGTCACCTCTAGCGCGATCAGGAACGCTAGGGAGGGCAGCAGCGAAACTGCCACCGCCAAACCATGCCGAGCAGGCGTCGCGAGAAACGCCTGCGAAATCACTTCCAGGCCGATGTAGACGAGGATCGGCGCAATCGCCGCTGCCGGAATCCATGCCACGAAGAACGGCAGATAGCCGAGTACGCCCCCCAGCCCGATGAACAACCCGGTCAGAATCGTGTAGCCTGCGCCGGACCCCATCGCTTTGTAGGCAGGATGGCCAATGTACGGCGTGCTCTCGACAACGCCTCCGCAGAGGCCCGCCAATAGCGTGCAAAAGCCTTCGGTGATCAGAATGGCGCGCGTGTCATACACATCGCCCGCAGCTGCCGCGCTCTCCGTGTTATCGATGCCTCCCACGACGGTTGCCAAAGAGAACGGCAAAATGATCGGCAGGTAAGTCCACGCAAGCGAAAGCCCGCCGACGAACGCCAGAGTCGGCCACGGAAAGGCCAGATGAAATGCCGCGGGTCCCCCGGCCGGAGGCGCTGCAATGGGGCTCATGATATGGACGGCGCGCAAGATATGAAACGCAACGATGCCAACGATTGCGGACGCCAGCGCCCCTGGTATATTGCCGGGTATCTTCACGCCGCCCACCAGAGAAACCAGAATGACGCCGAATGCGAGCAGGCCCGGAATCGGGTCGGCGTACATCTTGAGCAGCGGCAAGAGCGCGATCAGCGCAAGGCCTGCTCCGCCGATCGAGCCCAGGAGAGCGGCTCGCGGCAGTGTCCGCCGCACAGCATTGCCGGAAAACGAAAGCGCGATCTTGAACACGCCCACGAGCACCGTCACCGCCATGCCCATCTTCCAGGCTAGATAGGCATCGTGCGTCGCCAGATACGCCGGCCCGAGAACGCCGAACGACATTCCGAAAATACTGGGCGCATTGAGGCCGAGCGGCATGGCCGTCACGTTATCGCGGCCCTCGGCTTTCGCCAGGCGGCCCGCCATCCAAGCGTAGAAGAGATCGCCGGCGAGAACTCCGATGGCTGTGCCTGGAACCATCCGGTACAGGACGATCGACGACGGAAATCCAAACGCGCCGGTGAGAATGGTGGCGAGGATCACGAGATTCGCCACGTTGTCAAACATCAGCACGAAAAAGCCGTTGAGGTCGCCCGCGCGAAACCAGCGATAGCTCGTCGTCATGTCCAGTCTCTCCATTTGCCCGCGCGGATGGCCGGCGCGGCAGCGCACTTGATACTACAGATTGCGTTCATGGACGAAAGTAATCTTGATGGCTCGCGTCCTTGGTGTTTTCTGTGCCCTCTGTGTTGCACGCTTTTCATTGCATGACGAAAACCTCACCACAGAGGACGTGGAGAAACCCGAGGCCTCCGAAGAAGAGCGTGCGATAATCCTGGCAATGGACCGCTCCAGGAAGGGTTCCGCAAGAAAGCTGCCTCGACGTGCCCGTCGAAATGAATCGACCGGGCGCTTCGATACACTAACTGCCGCTCTCGCGGAAATCGGACGGAGTTTCTATCAACGAGGATGGGTTTTCGGCACGAGCGGAAATTTCAGCGCGGTGGTGAGCGAGCGGCCGCTACGCCTCGCGATCACGCCAACGGGCCTCGATAAGGGCGCGCTCGAACCAAAGCAATTTATGGAAATCGACGACCGGGCGCGCGTGGTTCGCGGTCAGGGTAAACCCTCCGCGGAGACAGGGCTGCACGTCGCGATCGCGCGCACCCGGGGCGCGGGCGCGGTACTGCATACGCATTCCCTGTGGAGCACCGTGCTTTCCGAGGCGAACGCTGGCGCCGGCGCCGTCACGATCGAGGGATTTGAGATGCTTAAGGGCCTACAAGGCGTGTACACGCACGAGCATCGCGAAATCCTGCCCATTTTCGAGAACAGCCAGGACATCGCCCAACTTGCCACCCAAGTCCAGGCGCGGCTGGAAAGCGACCCAGCGATTCACGGCTTTCTTCTTCGCCGCCACGGGCTTTACACCTGGGGGCGAGACCTGGCCGAGGCCAAGCGTCACGTCGAGATTCTGGAGTTTTTATTGGAAGCTCTCGGGCGATCAAGGAGCAGAGTATAATGAGCGACGTCCCACTTTGATTCCGGCAAGGAGTGAACCGCGATGGCCCTGGTAACAATCCCGGACGAGAAGCGCACGCTGACCGACGCCGGCGAAATCACCGGCTATCTCGCTAATCTGGGCATCGACTATGAGCGCTGGCAGCCGAACGCCCCGGTCGCGCCCTCGGCGAGCGCCGAAGAAATTCTCGGGGCCTACGCGCCTCAGATCGATGAGCTCAAGGCGCGCGGCGGATACGTCACCGCCGATGTGATCGACGTCAACCCGCAAACGCCTGGGCTCGACGCGATGCTCGCGCGATTCAACATCGAGCACTGGCACGACGAGGACGAGATTCGCTTCATCATTTCGGGCCGCGGCGTATTTCACGTTCATCCCAAGCTCGGGCCGGTGATCGCCATCGAAGTAGAAGCGGGCGACCTCATCCGCGTGCCGCTCGGAACGCACCACTGGTTCGATCTGTGCTCGGACCGGCGCATCCGCGCGATCCGCCTCTTCCAGGATCCTGCCGGCTGGACGCCGCACTACACCGGGAGCGGCGTCGATCGCGGCTATGAGCCGGTCTGCTTCGGGCCCGCATACATTTCGGCGCCGCCGGCCGTGAGCTAGCGTTGGCCGCTGCTTCTCCCGGCGACGACTCGATTCGCGCCATCCTGCTCGACATCGAAGGCACCACCACTCCCATCGATTTTGTTTTTAAGACGCTGTTTCCCTACGCCCTCGCCAAGGTCGAACGATTCTTACTCGAGCACGCCGGTGAGCCGAATGTTCGCGCCGATGTTAAGGCCCTGCGGGAGCAGCACCGCGCGAACACCGGCGAAAATCTCGATCCACCCGAATGGATCGATGGTTCGCGGGACGCTGAGCTATCGTCGGCAACCGCTTATGTGCGGTGGCTGATGGACCGCGACAGCAAGTGCTCCGCCCTGAAGTCGCTGCAGGGAAAAATCTGGCAGGAGGGCTACCGGACGGGAGACTTACACGGCGAAGTGTACCCCGACGTAGCGCCAGCCTTCGCTCGCTGGTCGCGCCAGGGGAAAATCATTGCTATTTTTTCTTCTGGCAGTGTCCTCGCGCAGAAGTTGCTCTTCGGTAGCACCCCGGCGGGAGATCTCACGCGCCATCTCCGCGCCTACTTCGACACGACGACGGGCCCAAAGAACGCGCCGGAAAGCTATACGCGGATTGCCAGCGCGCTCGCCGTCGAGCCGACTGCCATTCTCTTCATTTCCGATGTGACCATGGAGTTGGACGCCGCGCAAACGGCCGGCATGCGAACGGCGCTGAGCGTCCGGCCAGGCGCGGCGCGGCCAGTTGGCAGCACGCACGCGGTGATCCACTCTCTCAACGGAATATTTTCGGAAGAGTAGACTGGCGCAGGCTCAAGCCTGCTCTAGCGCGATGGACGAATCAAGGCGTACCGCACTTCTACCTGTGCGCCGCTCGGAATTCTTTGGAGCCAGAACTCGAGTGCGCCCGCTTTCGTGGAAATTGTGGTCGTGAGCAGCGGCTTGTTGATCCATGTCGCACCCGGCAGCTGAACTCCGGCGTAGCCCGCGCCGATTTTCCACCGTCTCTTCACGGCGTACTCGAACTTGGCCCTTTCCAGGACGTGGTGGAACCGCCCCGCGTCGTTGATCGGGAGGTACAGGAAATAGACCGTCTCGTTGGTGAATTTTGGAGTGAAACGCACGCGGAGCATTGACCAGGGCTGGAGATATTTGGCACTCGCGGCTGCGGGTCCCCAGGTCCCAACGTAAAGCAATTCCTGATCGAACGACGCGTACTTGTTGTCAAAGAGCGTGCGTCCGCCGCCAATGTAGAACTCATGGTAGTTGCCGTGCCCGAAATCGATGTATCCGATGTCCGGATAAATCCACTTGCCGCGAATTTGCAGGAATTCCAGATAGTGGATCGTGGCGACGTGGGGAGCCGCGAGGCTTTCACCCGTGCGAGCAAAGAAAAGCGTTTCGGTGGGCTTGGGTGCGGCAGTTTGGCTTTGCGGCGCGTTCTGAGCAAGACCGGCCATCGCGCAGCCGAGCACAAACAACGTTAGAAACGTCGCTGAACGCAATTGTACGGGCAAAATCCAACACCCCTGAAGTGACTTGGTAGGGGCAACGATACATCACTTGCGCAGATGTGGAAGAGATTTTGTGGCGCAATCCGCTTAGCACCAACATTCATGTTGCATTTTGGAACCGCGCATTTGCATCGATGCTCGCCTGAAGGCGGGCGCTACAACGCCTGCCTACTGATCCGCTTGTTCCATCGCCGCCGAGGACGTGTCGATCGAGTCTCCGTTCAACACGATCTCCACGCGGCGGTTGCGCTGTCGTCCTTCGGCGGTATCGTTGGTCGCGACCGGCTCGGTCTTGCCGAATCCTTCCGCCGTAATCGCGGATTCGTTCAAGCCCTGGTCGATCAGGAATTCGCGCACCGAGCTCGCGCGCTGCTCCGAAAGCCGCTGGTTCAGCACGTCGCTCCCGACGCTGTCCGTGTGCCCTTCGACCTGTAGCATCAGTCCCGGATGAGCCAGCACGATCCCCGAAACTTTCGCCAGCTTTTCCCGCGCTCCCGGCTTCAGCGTAAAGCTGCCGGTATCGAACAGCACGTCCGACATGTTGACGATCAAGCCCCGCGCCGAATCGTCCGTCTGCAGGATCGAGTTCAATTGCGCGCGCAGTTGCGCTCGCAGCCCGGCCTTTTCCGCTTCAGCCTTCGCGGCTGCCTGGCGGGCTTTCGCGGCTTCGGATTCCGCCGCCTGCTTCTGCGCCAGAGCCGCCTGCTTTTCCTGAATAGCAGCAGCGCGGGCTCTCTCTGCTTCTTCCTTGGCTTTAGCCGCTTCCGCCGCGGCCTTCAGCGCTTCTTGCTTCATGCGCTCAGCTTCCTGCTTCGCGGCTTCCGCCTGCTGCCGGGCCTGCTCCGCTTGCAAGTGCGCCTGGTCCGCGGCCTGGCGGCGGTTTGCCTCGGCCTCTGCGTCAGCGCGCGCCTTGGCCGCGCGTTCCTCCGAAGCCTGCTTTTCGGCGGCGGCTTGCGCCTGGGCGTCTTCTTCGGCTTTCTGCTTCACGGACATCACGCGCGCCTCTTCCGCGGTCTGCACGGCGTCGCGCGCCTGGGAGATCACCGCCTTCTTGTCGCGCTTCTGCCGGTAGGCCTCCTCGGCATCCTGGAGTTGCAGATTGGCCTTCGCGAATGCCGCCGTGGCGTATTGCGAAGCATTCGCATTGCCGGCGATGCGCACAGCGTTGCGCGCCTCGAAGAGCTCGACCGGCGTCTTGCGATCGATTCCGAAAATCACATTTTCAATTTTGGTGTTCGAGGAGGAATAGACGCCGCGCCCCAGCAAGGAATAGGTCGCCGCGATGCCCTCTCCTCCGGTTTGTGTTGCGTTTTCCGCGACGACTTCGTCGCCCGGCTGCGAAACAGCGAAATAAGGCTCCGCCGTCACCACCATCGCGAACGTCTGCATGTCGGTGATCGCCTTGATCTGCGCGTTGCCGTTCTTCGCCTGCACTTCGCCGAGATTCACAGCCCGGCCCTGCGGCGACACAGCCCAAAGCACGTAGGTCAGATACTCAAAGCCGAATTTGGTCGCGTCGTCCATGCCCTGGAAATTCGCTTCGATTTCGACGCGGCTGCCCTTGTTCTCAACCTGCGCCTCGCCAAGCACCCTGGGCATCAGGTCGGTCCCCCTGATCGAAACCCGTACCGCGCCACTCCCACGCCGGTACGTTACCGCCTTGGCGGTGCGTGACACACCCGCGCTGGTGGCGGTTGCGGCGGTCTGGGCCGCGGCGCGAAGCGCGCCGCAACTAAACATCGCGAGGAGTGCGAGACGCGAGATGAGGCCCCGGCTCCGATCCGAAACAGGGGCAAATTTGGGCCATCGGGCAGCGCTTGAGCGCATGTTTTCTTCTCCTAAAGTGTCTTTCCCCGGGGGTTTCTATCAGGCTAACAGGGAACTATGGGGCGGGCGCCACCCCGTCGACCATTTTGCGGAAGTGATTATCTGTACCTACGGACAGGAGGTGGATCGGAGTCTCTCCTATCAGTCGAACGCGGGTAAGCGGGCCAAAATGCCGAATTCAGTGCCGATCCTCGACCTTTAAAACTCCATTCGCATTTGAAATGCGATCATCCGCGGCGTGCTATCGCCACCCAAACCGACGCCTAGCAGTCCGGTCGGCGGAGAAGTCGTGTAGGCGATGGCTCCAAACCCGGCTTGTGTGGAGGGATTCCCAGGAATCCCAGCCAGGACCGCGCTGGGAAGAGCGAAATTCGCGTGGTTGAATATGTTGAAAAATTGGGCGTCGAACCGCAGCTTCAGGCGTTCCGTAACCGGAAACCACTTCGTGAGGTAGAAGTCGCTCCATGCAAAGTCCGGTCCGCGGAGGGCGTTGCGGCCCAGACTACCGAAATGGCAGTTCGCCGGCGTATCGCCGCCGTAGCAAGCGCCTGTGCCCGGATCGACGATGGAGACAAACGCATCGGGATTGAGCCACTGAACGGTCCCGGCTTGGGTGACGCCGGGGATAGGATTGTGATCATAGAGTGGCTCCCCGAGGACAACGCTCGCAAATTGCGGCCCGCTTCCGTTCACAATGCCTTCTCCATTCGCTAAATAGGGCGTGCTCAGGACAGAGAACGGCAGCCCGCTGTGCCAAAACACGGTCCCCGAAACCTGCCAGCCGTTCAGCGCGAATCCGAGTAAGTGGTTTTTGACCTTGACGGGCAATTGGTAGACGTATTGCGCGGTTAGATTGTCCCGAATGTCGTAGTCGCACGGGCCATAGTTGCGCGCCAGTTCACCCGGAAGAGGTGAGAGAATTCCTGCCGATGAAAATTGCAAGAATCCGCCGTTCGAGACCTCGTCCATGCAGCGGCTCAACGTATAGTTGATTTGTCCCATTAGGCCGTGCCCGACGCGCTTCATGGCCGTCAACTGCAGGCCATCATAGTGGCTGGTGGCTCCGGTGGAGAATTGCGTTACCGCTCCGAACCGCGGATCGATGGCTCCAGTCCGTCGCGGATCGTTCGGCTGGACGTACGGGAATGGAGCAAAGCAGCCGGGACAGACCGTTTGATAGCCGTTTACCTGGGTCAAATACGGTTGATCGATCGCGCGCGTGCCCACGTATTGAGCCTTGAGGCTCGCCGCAGTCCCCAATTCGCGCTCCATACCGATACTCCACTCCATAAAATACGGCGCGTGAAGCTCCCCGCTGGGCACCGCGGAGATGGCGACTGGGGGAAGGCAGGTTGAGGGAATCGACTCGGACGATGAGCAGGAAAGCTGGCCCTGCGCGAATCCGGAACTGAAGGTCCGATTCGCAGCGACGGCTGCATCCACCGCGCTATTCGCCACTCCCGGCGCAATCGCTGCGCCGCCCGCGGTGCCGAGAATCCCGCCCTGGAATGTTCTCACATAAGGGGGGTTGACGCCGACCACGTCCGCAATGCTTCCGGGCAGAAGATCGCTGAAAATTCCGAAGCCGGCTCGCAACACGGTTTTCGGCTCAAACTGCCAGGCGACGGCAGTCCTTGGCTGAAGAATCGCCAGCGGCGTCGAGGAAAAAATGTGGCCAACGCCGGTTTCGATCGCGGCATCGAGCGGCTGGTTCGGGTCATGCGAGATGGAATCGAAAGAGCCGCCTAGACGGCCAATTTGGTTGTGCGGATTCAACGGATTGGAATTGAGAGTGTCCCGAATTCCGAAGGCCCACGTCAGCGTCCTTGTCACTTTCCAGGTGTCCTGCGCATAAAGGTCGAGGTTCAGAAAATTAAATGGTTCGTTGGCCGACGTCGGGAACGTTTCTGTCGCCGTGGACGCGACGCCGTCGATGTATTGCTGGAGGTTTGAGTACGTCACGGTCGGGACCGTGCCCTCTCCAAAATCGTAGTCATTCAGCCGGAGGATCCGAATGTTCGTTCCAAAACGTAGCTCGTGTGCGCCATGTGTCCACGCCAGATTGTCATTGATAAAGAACCTTAACGCGCGCCTTCCCTGAATCCACGTATTGTCGAGCCCGCCCACCGTGGTGAACGGATTGGCTCCCGTGCCCTCGAGCACGATCGGAAATGCGCCCAGCGTCTTCTGGAAATTGCTCGGCGCGAAGAGGCTTGCGTACCAGGAAAACGCCGGGTTGAAATAGTTCACAAGATTTTGGGAAAACACGTGAGTATAGCCCGACGCGAACGAGTACAGCGGCTGCGGGGAAACGGAATTGAAAAGCGGGTTGATCGGGTCCGTATAAGCGGCTTGCACGCCGGTGTCGGCCTGAAAGCGATACCAGGTCGTGTTCCTCTCATCGATGTTGTAGTCGATGCGAACCGTCTGCACCTGCTCGTGATCGTCGCTCGAATCCGAAACGCTCCTTCGATTCGCGCAACCGTCTCCATCGCCGCTGCTCCCACCTGTGCCGAGTGGACACCCAACAACCGACTGAGGCGCTCCCTCAGTGTCTCCGTAGAGCGAGAACATATTTTCGTAAAACGGAATCTCGCTGGGAGCCACATGCTGCAGGACGTAGCTTTGAAACGCGGGAGTAGGAACCGTGGCGGCCGTAACGATGGGCAGAGCGATCCGCACCCATTCGCTGTCGAAAAAGAAAAACAGCTTGTCGTGCACGATTGGGCCGCCCAGGCTGCCGCCGAAGTGGTTCACGGTCGATCCCGGCTTGTGATTTCCCGGCGTGGCGTTCGTGAAGTAGTCGGCCGCGTCGAGCCTCGAACCGTTCCATAACTCGTACAGGTTTCCGTGAAACGCGTTTGACCCCGACTTCGTGACGTAGTTGATCTGCGACGCGCCATACCGCCCTTGATCGACGGCGTAGGAAAGCGTATTCACCGTCACCTCCGCGATGGAGTTGAGGCCGAGAACGAGGTTGGTCGAAAGTCCGCTATTCAGATTCGTGAGCGGGTCATTCGTCTCCAGCCCATCGACGATGTAACCGTTTGCCAGTGCGGGCAGGCCATTGAACTCCACGTTGCCGTACCCGTTCGTGCTGCCAACGAAATCGTTGCCGCTGCCGGCCGTATTCACGAGCGCCCCGGTCGCGAATTGGAGCGGGTAGGTCAAATCGCCGCCCGGATTCGGAAGGCTTTCCAGGGCGGGCGCGGCAAGAGTTGTCAAGGTATTCGCGTTTTCCGTGTTGAGAATCACGGCTTCGTCGTTGACTTCCAGGCGCTCTCTGGCTTGGGCGATCTTCAGGATGAAATCGACGCTCTGCTTCTGGCCCAGGTCGGAAGTCACCGCTTCGTTTTGTTGCGCCTCGAATCCTTGCGCTTCCACCCGCACGCTGTACGTGCCGGGTTTCAGTTGTGTGAAGTTGAACCGGCCCGACTCGTCGGTGGTGGCGATTCGCTGTAAACCCGTGTCGAGATTGCGGATCGTAACCGCGGCCCCCGGCACGGCACCGCCGCTTGCGTCTCGTACCTGTCCGACAATAGCGCTCGTGGTTTCCCCCTGCGCGTGGGCGTCCGCGCACTGCAGGATTAGAATCAGGGCGACGGGAACGATGAGGCCGAGAACGATTCGTTTGGCGGAGATAGGGTGGGGCATGGCTGCAAAACCTCTCGAGTCCTACTGGGCGGGCGTCCAGACATTCCTGTGAGAGGCGGACATTGTTCCTCACGTAATTCACTGGCGCTAGGGATGCATATTAACCCAGATTAATAAAGAATATGAATTATAGTTTATTAAGATTTCGAGAGCCTGCTGTGCGACGAAGGCGGTAGCATTTTGAAGCCGCATGATGAACGTGGTCCGGCGGTACCAACCGTAACGGCGTTGGGACTGGAACTGCAACGGCGGTCGCTTTCGTGAGCTAAAACCGCGAGTCGGGCGGCAGAGAAATGAAAAGCTCGAAGCCGGGTCCAGTGCTAGAATGCATGCCTGCCTAACCAAAAAAGGAGCCAGTCAAAATGTCGAGTGAGTTTAGGGAAATCTTGCGGTCTGCAAAAATTTGCGCCGGCTACGGATTACTCGCCCTGAGCCTGGCCGCGGCGCCTGCGGCGCTCGCCCAGTATCCGTCGCAATCCCAGGTGAGCAAGGACGGGACGACAGTCATGCTCGAGGATTACGCGAATCCGCCGCTTTCCAACGCGACGCACTCCGGCGCGAATGCGGCAGGGATCGACTACAAGGCTCAGCTTGGCCGCATCACGTCCTTGCGCGCGGAGCCGGCCAACGCGCCGCTCGCCTCCAAGCGTATTTTCGTCAACGACCAGAGCGGCACGCTCTACATTCTGGACACGGCGACCAAGAAATTCACGCCGTACATCAAATTCACGGATGTCTTTCCGAAATTCGCGTCTGACCGCGGCAACGCGAGCGGAATTGTTTCGATCACATTCGATCCGGCCTACGCAAAAAATGGAAAATTCTATACCGTGCATACGGAAAACCCGGAATTGCCGGGATCGTCGACTCCCGTCAACACGCAGCTTTCGAGCCTGAACCTCACGGGATACACGACCACGGATCGCGTGAATCCACCGGCGGGCCCCGTCCATCTCGAATCGATCCTCGTCGAGTGGACGGACACGAACATCCGCAATGACACCTTCGAGGGAACCGCGCGCGAACTGTTGCGCGTCGGCTACGACCGCAATCACCCCATGGACGATACGATCTTCGATCCGCTCGCCAAGCCCGGCAGCAGCGACTATGGCAATCTCTACATCGGCGTGGGAGACGGCGCCCAGGGAGAAACGCCAGGCCCCTCGCACACAATCCCGCAGCAGCTCAACTCTCTCCTTGGGAAAATCCTGCGCATCACTCCGGACATCAATCTGCACCCAAAGGATACGCTCAGCCCGAACGGCCGCTACCGCATTCCCTCGACCGGCCCCGACCCCAATCCGTTCGTGAACGTGTCGGGCGCTCGCGGTGAAATTTTCGCGTATGGCTTGCGGCACCCGCACCGGTTTGATTGGGACGCTGAATCGAAGACGTTCCTCGTGATCGACATCGGCCTGCACTATTGGGAAGAGGTCGACCTCGTGGGCAAGGGAGCCAACTACGGCTACCCCGACCGCGAAGGCAACGAGCAGCTCTTCATCGAAGACGCCGGAAAAACGGGCAGCCTGGAAAATCCGCCGATGCCCTTCCCGGCCCGTGATCTGTTGCATGTGGATGGTCTCGATGAGCCGGTCGCGCCCATCTATCCGGCCGCCGTGTACAGCCATTGGGAAGGCGACTCGATCGGCAGCGGATTCGTTTATCGCGGCAAGCTGATGCCGCAGATGCGCGGAAAATTTATTTTCAATGACATGACCACAGGCCGAATTTTCTACACCGACCTGAACGAAATGGTTGCCACGCACGGCGAGCGCAATCATCAGGCGACCATCCACGAGTTGCAGGTCATGTACAAGAGCCCGTACGACGCATCGCAGCAAACCGCCACGAAGCGCCGTATGTTTGACATCGTGGCAGAGACGTATTCGCACAAGGGCGGCACGCCCGCCCAGGATCGCGTCCTACCCGGCGCGGCCGGAGCCACCACCGGGTGGCGCGACCCGGACAAGAAACAACCAAAAGCCGATTCCGAGGGCGTTCCCTACGGGGGCGGCCGCGCCGACGTCCGCATCGCCGTGGGCGGCGACGGCGAAATCTACATCCTCAGCAAATCCGACGGAATGATCCGCAAGATGACAGCAGTCGTCGCGCCGCCCCCCGCAGCAAAGTAAGATCGCCCAGTCGCGCGCGCACAGTAGCTGAAGCGCTTTTGGGAGCTCTGGAGGGCCGGGGTGTGCGGCAGGAGCCGCCTCGGTTCTTCGATTTTGCTCGCATAAGCCGCGTTTGATTCGAGTGGGTGCGGGTTCCTCATACCCCATCGCTACGCTGCCCCTAGCCTATGCAACCGGCGGGTGCAGCGTGTATTCTAATGAAGTGGGTAAATAGTAGATGATGTTTCATTCAGTGTTTATTTATATAGGCTTAGTCGGCGCTGGACTTGCTCTTTCCCTTGGTTTCCTTTCGCAGCGCTATTGGTTTGCGCGCGCGTGGAGATTTGCAGGAAAGATCGATAGTACGGCTTGGCGCAAGGCGTTTCGCGGCGCGATGCTTGCCGCGCTCGCGGCGATTGCGCTCGCGGCGCTGGCGGCGTTGCTCAGGAACACACGCGGCATCGTTTCCCGCGGCTCCTGGTGGACGGCGCTTTTCGGTTTGTGGCTGAGCAGCTCGATTTTGTCCTATCTCTTCATTAAAATTATTGCCTGCGCTGAATGGTTGTGGAGGCGTTTCCGAGCGCTGGCTTCGGCCGATCACGGGGCGCAGTCGCAGGCCCCGCCGTCTATTCTGGCGGCTACCACCGCGTCCGCGGAACCGATCGATCATTCGCGGCGTCATTTTTTCCGGGCTGCGGGCGTGATCGCGGGCGTTGTTCCTTTCGCAAGCGCGACCTACGGATTTGCCGAAGAGCGGTTTCATTTCCGCGTGCGTGAGGTCGAAATTCCCGTCGCTAACCTTCCTCCCGCTCTCGAGGGCCTGCGCATCACGCAACTCAGCGACATTCACATCGGTGCGTACATGCCCGCGCGCCAGGTGCGCCGCGCGGTGGGCATGGCCAACGAACTGAGCGGCGACCTGACCGTCGTCACCGGAGACTTCATCACCGGCAGGAGTGATCCGCTGGAGGACTGCATCGCGGAACTCTCCAAGTTGCGCGCGCCGCTCGGCGTCTGGGGCTGCAACGGGAACCATGAAATTTACGCGCGCGCCGAAACGAAATCCGCGGAACTATTTCAAAAATACGGGATGAAGCTGCTCCGCCAGGAAAATACCGCGCTGCGCTGGAACGGCGGCGCGTTCAACCTGATCGGCGTCGACCACCAGCGCCAGCGCGACATCGAAGGCGGTGGCGCGCCGATGCTTGCCGGCATCGAGCCGCTTGTCCGGCGAGACATCCCGAATATCTTGCTCTCCCACAATCCCAATTCGTTTCCCCGAGCCGCCGAACTGGGGATCGAACTCTCGCTCGCCGGCCACACGCACGGCGGCCAGGTCCGCGTCGAGATCCTCGATCACGAGTGGAGCCCCGCCGAATTTCTAACGCCGTATATCGCGGGCCTTTATTCGAGGCCTCTGCTTTCCGGGTCGAAGAACGTAAGTGACAACGGTCTCCAAAGCTCCCGTCCAACTTCCAGCCCCCGACCTTCAGCCTCAAGTGTCTACGTCAATCGCGGCCTCGGCACGATTGGTGCCCCGGTCCGCCTGGGTGTTCCTCCAGAAATCACGCTAATCACGCTGAAGCGAGCGGTTTAAGTAGCACAGCCACTCTTGGCTGTGTGGGTTTTGCTGCCTACGCTCATCCATGGACTGTCCACATTTCACAAAACCACACAGCCAAGAGTGGCTGTGCTACTTGGCGTTGCCGCCCGTGCGTTGCGGTGCGATAATTCCGCCACGCGATAGAGAACGCTCGACGAGCGCAGACTCTTCAGGGGGCGGCATGGGAGTGCGAGAGAGTTGGATTGAGAAGCGGCTGGCGGAGACGGCGGCGGCGAACGGCACGAGAAATGTGTCGCAGATGCACTACGCGCGCCTTGGCGTGATCACCGAAGAGATGGAGTACGTGGCGCGGCGCGAGAAGATCGAGCCGGAGCTGGTGCGCAGCGAAGTGGCGCGCGGCCGCGCGATCATTCCCGCCAACATTCATCACAAATCGCTTGAGCCGATGGGGATCGGCGTGGCGTTCAAGTGCAAGATCAACTCGAACATCGGGAATTCGGCGACGACTTCGCACATCGATGAAGAACTGAAGAAGCTGCACCACTCGGTGCACTACGGCGCGGACACGGTGATGGACCTGTCGACGGGCGGGGACATTCCGGAGATTCGCAAAGCGATTATCGACGCTTCGCCGGTGCCGATCGGGACGGTGCCGATTTACGAAGCGCTGTCGCGGGTGAAGCGCACGGAAGACCTGACGATCGAGTTGATGCTCGAAGTGATCGAAGAGCAGGCCGAGCAGGGCGTGGATTACATGACGATTCACGCGGGCGTGCTGCGGGAGTTCGTGCCGCTGGTGCGCAATCGCATCACTGGGATTGTGAGCCGCGGCGGTGCGCTCTTGGCGCACTGGATGAACACGCACAAGAAGGAAAACTTCCTGTACGAGAATTTCGACGCGATCTGCAAGATTTTCAAGAAGCACGACGTGAGCTTCTCGCTGGGCGATGGCCTCAGGCCCGGATGCCTTGCGGACGCGAGCGACGCGGCGCAATTTGCCGAGCTGAAAGTGCTGGGCGAGTTGACGACGAAAGCGTGGGAGCACGACGTGCAGGTGATGATCGAAGGTCCGGGGCACATTCCGATGGACCAGATCGAGCTGCAGGTGAAAAAGGAAATGGAGCTGTGCCACGAAGCGCCTTTTTACACGCTGGGGCCGCTGGTGATCGACATCGCGCCGGGGTACGACCACATCACGAGCGCGATTGGCGCGGCGATGATCGGGTGGCACGGCGCGTCGATGCTGTGCTACGTGACGCCGAAGGAGCATCTGGGCTTGCCCAACGCGGAAGACGTGAAGCAGGGCGTGATCGCGTACAAGATCGCGGCGCACGCGGCAGACGTGGCGCGGCACCGTCCGGGCGCGAGGGATCGCGACGACGCGCTGTCGTACGCGCGATTTCTATTTGACTGGAACAAGCAGTTCGAGTTGTCGCTGGACCCGGCGACGGCGAAGGCGATGCACGACGAAACGCTGCCGGACGATTTCTACAAGGACGCGAAATTCTGCTCGATGTGCGGACCGAAATTCTGCTCGATGAACGTAACGCAACTGGCGGAATCCGCGGGCGGCCAGGACCAGTCCGAGCGCCAGCAGAAATTCGTGGAACTGCTGGCGAGGATCGAAAGGTAGGACAGGCTTTCAGCCTGTCGCCTTTTCGACCTAACG